>ERZ1370068.1679-contig-11597_pt1 | contig 171527 bp, 199 predicted proteins | sample MGYA00561227_ERZ1370068 | MGnify/ENA primary metagenome ERZ1370068 (study PRJEB38410, sample SAMEA6850437) | metagenome | study: Metagenomic assessment of the ecological functions of the soil: analysis of the soil microbiota associated with the... | reverse complement strand
GTGTACTTCCGTTCAGTTCCACGTCATTGCTATACGTGGTCGATTGAAAGCGTCTTCAGAGAAGGCACGGCTTCCTAAACTCGAGATGGGGGACGCGCTACGGCATAAACTGCCCGAGGAACACCGCATGTTGCCACGTGAGCGGTTCCACCAACATCAGATCTTTTCTCGCGCAGCCTGGCATTCGGACGTTCGTTCACTCCCGGGTCCCCTCCGGCGGACCGATTATCGGGATGGTGGTCCGCCACGCCGAGTCTTTCAGCATCAGCGACCACCTCACCGTCTGGGACGGACACGATCGAAGGGCGGCTGGCGGTCTATCGACCCACGGTGCACTATGCCTACATGCCCTGTGACAACGCCATTCTGAGTCTCCACGAGCTGGCCATGCGCAACTTCAAGCTGCAGCCGAAGCTCAGGATCATGTCCGACGAGATCGTCGAGCGGCATCGACGAGCTCGGCGTGCTCCTCATGGGCCACGACCTGAACGGCTGGTGGACCGGCTCGCAGCTGGACATCCACGAAGCACGCCGGCTGGTGCCGGGTCAGAACGCGACGACGGTTCAGGTCGCCGCCAGCGTCGCTGGCAGGGCTGATCTTCATGATCCGCAACCCCTGCAAGGGCATCCTCGTGCCCGACGAGCTGCCCCACCGGGAGATTCTCGACGTCGCCGCTCCCTTATCTGGGACCCTGCCCCTCGGTCCGGACAGATTGGACGCCGCTCGAGAGCCGATCCCGCCTGTTCGCGAAGTGGGGACTCCACCGGTCGATGAAGCGGACCTCGTGGCAGTTCGCCAGTTTTGCGGTCGAACCGTGAAGGGCTGTCTACTCCGCCTGAGGTCGAACGGCTCGTTGACGTGGCCGTGTGACACGGGTTCGTTACTGACACGGCGGAACCCGACCAAGAATACTCGTCATTCGCCGCCGGAGCCGATGACGGCTCGAGAAGAGTTTGGCCGCGGGTAGCTGGCACGTGAAACTGACCGATCTTCGGGGCATCCTCAGTACATTCCACAATTCCGCGAGAAGACGTTCATCCTGGCGATTGACGGCGCCATCGTCACCGACGACAACTTCGCGACGCTGATGCTCGACGTGGCGCTCCTCTGGTCGCTGAACATCCGTGTCGTGCTCGTCCACGGCGCGTCGGCGCAAATCAAGTCGCTCGCCGAAGACCGCAGGTCAAGGCCTCGGATCTCGACGGCACCGGCGTCACCGATGCCGCCACGCTCGATCTCGCCCTGACGGCCGCCAACCGGCTGACCCACGAGATTCTCGAGGGCCTTTCGGCCAACGACCTGCGCGCCGCCAGCACGAACGTGATCGTCGCGCATCCCGTCGGCATCATCCAGGGCGTGGACCATCTCTTCACGGGCAAGGTCGAGCGCGTCGATGCCGAACTGCTCCAGTCGCTGCTCGACGCAGGGTGTCGTGCCGGTCATCCCTCCGCTCGGCTTCGACGGCGACGGCAAGACCTATCGCGTGAACTCCGATCGGCGTGGCGCTGGCGGTCGCCGAACAGCTGAAGGCCATCAAGCTGATTTTCGTCACCGCTCGAGACGGCTTGATCTACCGCGGCGAACTGATTCGCACAGATGCTCGTCGAGGAGCTGGGCAGGCTCGTCCAGCAGGACGCCGCGGGCTTCGCGCCGGAGATGATCTCCAAGGCGCAGCACGCGATCGCGGCCTGCGCCGCCGGCATTCCGCGCGTGCACGTCATCAACGGCACCCTGGACGAAGGCCTGCTGGGCGAGGTGTTCTCCAACCACGGCCTGGGACGTTGATCTATGCGCAACGAGTGCGAGCACATCCGGCCCGCGAAGAAAAGGATGTCCGCGCCATTCAGATGCTGACCAAGCAGGCCGGTTGAGGCCGACGAGCTGGTGAAGCGCACGCAAGGTGGATGCATTGAAAAGAGCCTCGAGCGACTACTACATCTTCGAAATCGACAAGAATCCCGTCGCGCTGCGTCGCGCTTCACGTCTATCCCGAGGAGAACCAGGGCGAGCTGGCGTGCCTGTACGTCAGCTCGTCGCACGAGAATCAAGGCATCGGACGCAAGCTGATCCAGTTCGTGGAGAACCGGGCGCGCGAACTGGGCCTGCAGCGAGCTGCTGGCGCTCTCGACGCAGGCCTTCACGTATTTTCAGTCCAAGGGGCTTTGTGCGAAGGCACTCCCGACGACCTGCCGCCTCGCGCGCCGGGAACAAGTACGAACAGAGCGGACGGCACTCCGAAGGTGCTGGTGAAGAAACTCGAGAGTGAGCGTGCCAGCGTGGTAGCCCGAAGGAACGGATGCTGACATTTTCTCAGCGAATCTTGTTCGTCGGTTTTGGCGGCGTCGCGCGGTGCACGCTGCCCATTCTGCTGCGCCACATCAACGTCGATCCGAAGCGCATCACCATCATGGACTTCGAGCCAGACGAGGCGGCGCTTGAGGCCCTGGCTCGAGCAGGGCATCACCTTCGTCAGGAACCGCGTCGACGCAGGACAATCATGGGCGCGCTCCTCGGCGAACATCTCTCGGCCGGCGATCTCCTCATCGACCTGGCCTGGAACATCGACTGCGGCGAGATCGTGCAGTGGTGCCACGACCGGGGCGTGCTGTGCCATCAACACGTCCGTGGAGCTCTGGGACCCCTACGCGAGGGCGACGGCAACAAGCACCCGACCGAGCGGACGCTCTACTGGCGCCACATGAACCTGCGGCGGCATGATCGCCGCATGGACGGAGCCGGGCCGACCGCGGTGCTCGAGCACGGGGCGAACCCCGGTCTCATCAGCCACTTCACCAAGCAGGCGCTGCTGGACATCGCCGGGCGGGCCCTGGCGGAGAAGAAGTTCAGCGGGCGCTCAGGCGGAGCGGTCGCGCACCACGCCGAGGCGCAGGAGTTCAACCACCTGGCTCACCAGCTCGGCGTCAAGGTCATCCATTGCAGCGAACGCGACACGCAGATTACCGATCGAGCCCAAGGAGGTGAACGAGTTCGTGAACACATGGAGCGTCGAGGGCTTCCGCGAGGAAGGGACCACGACCGCCGAGATGGGATGGGGCACACACGAGAAGGAACTGCCCGCGCTGGCGCTTCGAGCACGCCGACGGGCCCCAGAGCCAGATCTGCCTGGCGCGCATGGGCATGAACACGTTCGTGGCGAGCTGGGTACCGCCGGACCACCACATCGTCGGCATGGTCGTCCGCCACGGCGAGGCATTCACCATCACCGAGAAGCTCACCGTCTGGCAGGACGGCAAGGCAGTCTACCGCCCGACGGTTCACTACGCGTACTGTCCCGTGCGACTCGGCCATCGTCGTCGCTCTACGAGCTGCGCGGCCGCGACTACGACCTGCAGCCCCGCATCCGCATCATGACCGACGAAGATCACCAGCGGGGCCGACATCCTGGGCGCTCTCGTGATGGGGCATCCGTATCAGTCGTGGTGGTGCGGATCGATCTCGACATCGACGGAGTCCGCGGCGCCTCGTGCTCGCATCAGAACGCCACCACCATGCAGGTGGCCATCTCCGTCGTGTCCGCTGCCTGTATGTGGATGCTCGACAACCCTCGCCGCGGATTGTGCGTCCCCGACGATCTGCCGCACGACGTCATCCTGGACATCATGAGCGTGCCCTATCTCGGCACGTTCTTGCCGCTGCCGTCTGGACCGGACGGACCGCTGAAGCACTATTCGAACGCGTTCGCCAGCTTCGAACCGGCCGCCAGCTCGGCTGCACTGGATCGTCGGACCCATGGCAACAGTTCTTCAAGAATTTCACCTGGAGCTCACGGAAGGCTGACGGACGTAGCGGCAACGTCTCTTCGGCTGGCAAAACACCGCACGGCCACCCGCGCATCGTCGATCATCGACCTAAGGTCGTGCGGGAGAACTACGCGCACGTTCGTCCGCAACTGCCTTCCACGCGTCAGGCCTATTGCGCGTGTCGCAGGGCGGCAATAGTGCGCGCCGGAGATCGTCGCGGACCCTCTTCAAGGCGGGCTGCGAGCTTCGACGTCGCCAGCGTGGCCGAGTTCCTGGCGGTGCACGAACACGTGAGCCGACCTGCCGGACGAGGAGCGGCAGCGCCTTCATCTGGGATCGCATCATCTACGCCAATCCCATCAAGGCCAACGACACGCTCGTTCAGCTCGATCCATGCAAGCCCCTTGTGACCTACGACAACCACGACGAGGTGATCAAGATCGCCAGGCACGCGCCGCATGCGCGAGCTCGTGCTCACGGCTGAGTGCCCAACACGGGCTCGATGGTCGAGCTCTCGAGCAAGTTCGAGGGCGCTTCCCGGCGAAGCGGTGGATCACATCGCCTTCGCGCACAACAACAAGCTCGAAGTGGAAGGCTTGGGAGCTTTCATGTGGGTAGCCAGTGCACCAACATCCAGAACTACATGTGCCAGGCATTGCGCTGACCTCTGCGAGCGTCTTCGCCGAGGCCGGGACGCGAGGCATTCGAGCTCAAACTCCTGGACATCGGCGGCGGCTTCCCGGCGCACTACGACGAAAGCGTGTCCCGGCCTTCAACAAAGCTCGCCGCGCCGATCAATCCGGAAGCTCGACAGGTTGTTCCCCAAGCCTGATCGAGATTCTCGCGGAGCCTGGCCGGTTCCTCGTGGCGTCCAGCGCCACGGCGGTTAGTGCAGATCATTGGGAAGGCCATTCGCGGTGGCAAGCGGTGTTATTACGTCGAATGACGGCGTCTACCACACGTTCAGTGGCGTGATTTTCGACCACTGTCAGTATCGCTCAAGAGCTTCAGAGAACGCGTCCAACGCAGATCTGCTCCGGTGTTCGGTCCGACGTGCGATGCCCTCGACACCGATCAGCCTGGCCGAAGAGCTTCCCCGACTTGGAGCTCGGGAGACTCTACGTCTACGCGCCGAACATCGGCGCCTACTCTGCGGCCAGCAGCACCTTCTTCAATGGCTTTCCGCCACGCGCTCGTGTCGGGCGTGCATGTGAACCAGTGAGGTTCGACGGAGCGGTGCCTTTGCTGACGGGAGTCTCCGACACTTGCACGACAAAGCACCGCCTGACCGGCGCTGCCATCGCGCAGCGCCAGTATCGGCTATCGACCCCGCCGCCACGGTCGCCCGCCCGCCTCAGCCAGCTGCCCCAACGTGACGGAACCGATAAGCTACGATCGGACGAGAACATGGACGGTGCGTACGTCGACGACTCTCACGCGATCAACGCGCTCAGATGGCTCATGACCTTGTAGTCGCCGATCTCGAACGGCTTGGTGCGCTCCACCAGCTACCGCGGGGTCGCATCCATGTCCATGTGCCCGCGGCGCTCGAGTCAGCCGACGGACCACTGGACGACCTCGTCCATGAATACCTGCCCGCTTCCAAAGCCGCGCTCGAGGCGGCATCGAGAGCCTGTTCTACTCGCTGCCGGTGGCGCTTCGGCCGGCCCATTCGGTTGGCCCGTTCCTCGCTACAGTCGATCGCGACGCGGAGGGTTCAGCCGTATCGCTTTCTCGACATGGGTGCGCTCATCGCCACCCAGGGCCTTCGGCGAGAACGATCCCGGCGGTCGTCGAAGCGGTGTTGAACCATCTGCCGTACGCCGTTCTCGCGCTATGCGCACTCGGAGTACCAGACCGCGCTGTCGCTGCAACTGAAAGCCGAGCTCGAACAGCATCGCGCCGGCGGGCACGCCGCGCCACTTCGTGGTCAACACCGGCGCCGAGGCGGTGGAGAATGCGATCAAGTCCGTCCTCCTCAACCGCGTGAAGACGACGGGCGACCCGAACGGCGGCTTCATCATCTCGTTCGAGGTGCGTTCCACGGTCGTACGCTCGGCAGCCTCGCGCGGTGACGAACGGAAGAAGGCTCGCCTCGGATTTCCCACGTCCGACTGGCCGCAGGTGTCGTTTCCCGTGCTCGACGCCAAACCGGCGGAAGACGGCGCGCCGTGAGGAAAAGCAGCCTCAAGCGGCTCTGGGACCTCCTCGTCTCGGGCCGCCTGCCGCAGCGCCGACCAGGAGAGCACGGAAAGCGTTCCGTCGCGAGCTGGACGCGATCGACGACGTTCCTGCGCGACGCCCGGCCAGGACGCGACCGCGTCTCGTCTCGCCCAGCGCGCGGCGCTCAGTGCCGACACCAGTCAAACGCAGCCGCCGCGTGGCGGCGGTGCTGGTCGAACCGATCCAGGGCGAGGGAGGCGTTCAGCTTCACAAGCCCGGGATTCGTGCGGCGAAGCTGCGGCTGCTCACCGCGCATCTTACGATGTCCCGCTCATGTTCGACGAGGTTCAGACCGGCTGGGGCGCCACCGGGCGCCTGTGGGCGCACGAGCTGTTCGAGCTGCCGCTGCCGCCGGACGTCGGTGATCTGGGCCAAGAAGGCGCAGAACGGCGTGCTGTTCGTGAGCGAGGAGCTGGCGACGTTCTTCCAGGAGGAGAAGAAGTTCAACACGACCTGGGAGGGCGACTCGGTCGGCATGGTGCGCCTGCTTGCGACGCTCGATCGGCTCGATCTGGAGCAGGTGCGCCGCACCGGCGAGCGCGCGCGCGGGGACTGCGAAGCCTGGCGCGCGACTACTACCGGGCTGATTCAGCGACGTGCGGGGTGCCGGCGTGATGCTCGGCGTTCGACGTGGTCGCGCGCCGACTGGCGCGACGCGCTGCGCGACCGCGCCTTCCGGCGCGGCCTCGTGCTCCTGCCGGCGGGCGAGCGGGCGCTGCGGTTCTATCCGCGCTACGACACCGAGCCGTACGCGATCGACGAGGCGCTCGCGATCCTGCGAACCGCGCGCTGGAAGACATCGTGAGCGGGCGCGTGGAGCCGTTGACAGCGCGGGACCCGAATATCCGCGTCGGGCGCGCTGGAGTGCCCGCTCGAGGCGATCGACGTGCTCGAACATCACCGCCGCGAGCTTCCCGGAAGCACCAAGCCGCAGATCATGGACGGTCGAGGTCGAGCGCTACGGCGACGTCTGAAGCAGTATCCGCCCGACGTCCTGCACGCCGGCACGGGCGGCCGCTGCTCCAGTTGCCGTCCGAGGTGCTCGAGAGCACGCTCTCGAATCGACGGGCCGTCGGCGTGGCGCTGCGCGACGGCGTCTCGCGGCCGCATCGTGGCCTACGCGCTCGGAAGCGCACTCGAGGACCACGACGAGGAAGGGTGTCGGATCGGATCCGCGCCTTTGGCGAGCACAACACGTTCTACCTGCAGGCGATGGCCGACGCTGCCGTCGGTGAAGAACCAGGTCGACGATCGAGAACCAGCTGCTCGAGCTGATCCGCGTTCGGGCGTCTCGCGGCCGGTTACGACATCATCTCTCGACACTCATCGAGGAGCGCGTTCACCGAGACCGGGCCCGACTGGCTGCGCGAGCGCGCAGGTGATCCAGACTGATCGACAACTACCTGCGCAGCGGCATCCGCTTCGTCTATCTGCACGCGCCGCTCGGACGCGCAACGCGCGGCCGGAGCGCGCGTCGACGATCGGAGTCGCGACCGCAGGGAGGTCGCCGCCATGAACGAGGTCGGCATGTGGATCGATCACCGAGCCGCGGCGCGGCACGGGCGGCGAGACCATGCCGGTCGAGAACCCGGCCACCGAGGAGATCGATCGCCACGGTGCCCGCGGGCGCAGGCGGCCGACGTCGGCTGGCCGTCGGAGCGGGCTCGCAGCGCTCAGCCGCGCAGTGGCGGCGCGGTCCCGGCACTGGAGAGGCGAAGCTGCTGCACGAGGTCGCTGCGCGCATCCGCGGCGATGCATCGCGGAGCTGGCCGAGACGATGACGCTCGAGGGCGGCGAAGCCGATGATCGAGAACCTCGACGAGATCGAGTGGACGACCGCCTGCTTCGATTACTACGCCGAGATCGGGCGCCACTCGCGCGGCAGCATCGATCCCGCCGAGCTTCGAGCACCAGGTGAACTTCACCGTCAAGGAGCCGTTCGGCGTGGTCGGCGGCGATCGTGCCGTTCAACTATCCGCTGCTGCTCATGGCGTGGAAGGTGGCGCCGGCGCTGGCGGCCGGCAACACGCGTCATCATCAAGCCCGCCGACGAGACGCCGCTCGCCGACGCTGCGAGCTGGCGCGACGGCGTTCGAGGTGCCTGCCGCCGGGCGTGGTGGGCATCGTCACCGGCACCGGCGAGGAGGCGGGCGAGGCGCTGGTGCGCCATCCGCACGTCGACATGATCGCGTTCACCGGCTCGACCGCGACCGGCAAGCGCATCATGCGGCATCGCCGCCGACACGCTGAAGAAGGTCAACCTCGAGACCAGCGGCATCGATCCCGTTCATCGTCTGCGAGGACGCCGACCTCGACGATCGCGCGCCCGCGGCGCGGTGTGGGCCCGCTACCTGAACGCCGGCCAGGTGTGCACGTCGGCCAAGCGGTTCTACGTCGTCGACGCGATCGCCGACGCGCTTCGTCGAGCGCTTCGTCGAGCTGGCGCGGCGAGGTCGTGGTCGGCGACCCGCGGCGGCCCGAGACCGACATGGGGCCGCTGATCTCGCGCGAGGCGCTGCGCGCGCGTGACGGCAGTCGATCGAGACGCGCGACGCGGAGGGCGCGCGGCCTCGTGGCCGGCGGCGGCCGGCCCGGCGGCTCGCGAGCGCGGCCACTTCCTCGAGCCCACGGTGCTCGACCGCGTGCGCCACGGCAGCGCGCGCGACGCGCGAGGAGGTGTTCGGCCCGGTCGCGGCGATCGTGCGGGTGCGCGACGTCGACGAGGCGATCGCGCTCGCCAACGACAGCGACTACGGGCTCGGCGCCAACATCTACACGAACAACCTGCGCTACGTGATGAAGGCCATGGAGGAGATCAAGGCCGGCACGTTCTGGGTGAACGATCCGCTCACCGACAACGAGGCCGGGCCCGTTCGGCGGCATGCGCCAGAGCGGCATCGGCCGCGAGCTGGGCGAGGAGGGGCTCGAGGCCTTCCGCGAGCCCGAAGCACGTGCACATCGACTACGTCCAGGAGCGCAAGAGCTACTGGTTCCCGTACGCGAACCGGAAGTGGTGAGGCGCCATGGACACCCTGCCGCTCTACATCGGCGGCCGGTTCGTGACCGGCGCCGAGCCCGACGCAGGACGGTCGTCAACCCCGCGACCGGCGCGACGATCGCGCGTGCCGCGCGCGCCACCGCGGCCGAGACCGGGAGCCGCGATCGACGCCGCCCGCGAGGCGTTCGATTCCGGCGTCTGGCGCGGCGCTGACCGCGATGCAGCGCGGGCAGGTGCTGCTCGAGATCGCGCGCCGGCTGCGCGAGGCGGCCGCCGAGCTGGCGCGGCTCGAGACCGAGAACATGGGCAAGCCGATCTTCGAGTCGGAGTTCGACGTCGCCGACGCCGCCACCTGCTTCGAGTACTACGGCGGGCTCGCCACCAAGATCACCGGCGACGTGAACCCGGTGCCCGACGAGGCGCTGAGCCTCACGCTCAAGGAGCCGGTCGGCGTGTGCGGCCAGATCATCCCGTGGAACTACCCGCTGCTGATGGCGGCGTGGAAGATCGCGCCCGCGCTGTGCGCCGGCTGCACGGTGGTCCTGAAGCCGGCCGAGGCCACGCCGCTCACCGCGATCGACGCTGGCGCGCATCCTCGACGGCATCGCCGACCTGCCCAAGGGCGTGGTCAACATCGTCACCGGCGACGGGCCCGGTGGTGGGCGCGGCGCTGGCCGCGAGCGAGCGCGTGGACAAGGTGGCGCTTCACCGGCTCGACCCGCACCGGGCGCAGCATCCTGCGCGCCGCCGCCGACTCGAACCTAAAGCGCGTCACGCTCGGAGCTGGGCGGCAAGTCGCCCAACATCTTCTTCGCCGACGCCGGCTGGGAGACCGGCGGTCGAGGGCGCGCTGTTCGGCGTGTTCGTGAACCAGGGCGAGGTGTGCTCGGCCGGGCTCGCGCATCCTGGTCGAGCGAGCGATCCACGACCGCTTCCTCGAGGCGATGGTCGCCAAGGCGCGCGCCATCCGGCTCGGCGACCCGCTCGATCGCGCCACGCGCATGGGGCCGCTGGTCACCGCCGCGCATCGCGAGCGCGTGATGGGCTACGTCGAGCAGGGCCGGCGCGAGGGCGCGCGGCTGGTGCTGGGCGGCGGGCGCCCGACGGGGCGCTCGCGCGCGGCGCCTACCTCGAGCCCACCATCTTCGACCGGCGTCGATCCGGGCATGACGATCGCCCAGGAGGAGATCTTCGGCCCGGTGGTCGCGGTCATCCCGTTCGACGGCGAGGCCGAGGCGGTGCGGATCGCCAACGCCACGCCCTACGGGCTCGCGGGCGCGGTGTGGACGCGCGACATCTTCCGCGCGTTCCGCGTGGTGCGGCAGGCTGCGCGCCGGCATCGTGTGGGTGAACCACATGCAGCCGACCTACGTCGAGGCGCCGTGGGGCGGCATGAAGATGAGCGGCGCCGGGCGCGAGCTGGGGCGCTACGGCGTCGAGAACTACCTCGAGCTCAAGCAGGTGCACGTCAACCTCAACGAGAAGCCGATGGGGTGGTACGCATGACGACAGCCGCGCGCGCGATCGGCTGCCGCGCGACGTCGGCGATCTCGATCCGCACCGAGCTGCCCGGACCGCAAGAGCCGGGCGCTGCTCGCGGAGCGCGCGGCGCTGGGTGTCGGCCGGCATCGCCGAGGCGCGGCACGGCAGTCTTCTTCGAGCGCGCGGAGGGGCGCGGCTCACCGACGTGGACGGCAACGTGTTCCTCGACTTCGCCGGCGGCATCGGCTGCCTGAATGCCGGCCACGCGCGCGCAGCGCGTGCTGCGCGCGCGTGCGGAGCAGCTCGGCGAAGCTCCAGCACGCCTGCTTCATGGTGGCGCCCTACGAGCCGTACGTCGCGCTGGCGCGCAAGCTGTGCGAGATCGCCCCGATCGCCGGGCAGACGCAGCGCCGCGCTCTTCAACAGCGGCGCCGAGGCGGTCGAGAACGCGGTCAAGATCGCGCGCCGCGCGACCGGGCGCGCCGGCGGTGCTGGCGTTCGATCCCGGCTTCCACGGCCGCACGCTGCTGGCGCTCACGCTCACCAGCAAGACGCACGCCGCTACCGCGACGGGCTTCGGCCCGTTCGCCCCCGAGGTCTACCGCCTCCCGATCCCCGACCTGCTGCGCCGCCCGCGCGGCATGTCGGCCGAGGCATGCGTGCCGCGCGCGATCGGCGAGCTGCACCGCTTCCTCGACGAGCACGGTGAACCCCGCGTCGGTCGCGTGCGCGCGTGCTCGAGCCGGTGATGGGCGAGGGCGGCTTCATCGTGCCGCCGCGCGGCGTTCGTGGCGCGAGCTCGACGCGCTGTGCCGGAGCACGGCATCGTCGCTGATCGCCGACGAGATGCAGACCGGCTTCGGCGCACCGGGCCGATGTTCGCCAGCGAAGCGCGTCGGCGCTCGAGCCCGACCTCATCTGCCTGGCGAAGTCGCTCTCGAACGGCTTCCCGCTCTCGGCGGTGGTGGGCCGCGCGCGCGCTCATGGACGCGGTCCAGCCCGGCGGGCTGGGCGGCACGTTCGGCGGCAACCCGGTGGCGTGCGCGGCGGCGCTGGGCGCGATCGAGACGCTGCGAGCACGACGGCCTCGCCGCGCGCGCCGCGCGATCGGCGCGCGTGGTCGAGCGGCGTTTCGCCGCCTGCCACGAGCGCTTCCCGTTCGTCGGCGACGCGCGCGGCGTGGGCGCGATGCGCGCGCTCGAGCTGGTGACGGACCGCGCGGCGCTCGCGCCCGACCAGGCGACCGCACCGAGCGCGGTCGCTGGCGCGCGCCGCCGAGCGCGGCCTGCTGCTGCTCTCGGCCGGCCTGCACGGCAACGTGATTCGCACGCTGATGCCGCTCGACGATCGAGCGACGACGAGCTCGCACGAGGGGCTCGACGTGCTCGAGACCTGCCTCGGCGAGGCCTCATGAGCCGGCGCGCGACGGCCAGGCGGGCGAGCCCGCGCGGATCGTCATCCTGGGCGGAGCGGGCGCCATGGGGCGCATCACCGCGCGCGACCTGGCGCGCACCGGCCGCGGGCGGTCGAGGTGGTGGTGGCCGATCGCGACGTTTCCGCGGCGCGCGATTCCCGGCGTCGCAGACGGTCACGCGTCGACGTCACGCGATCCGGCGAGCCTCGCGCGGGCGCTGGACGGCGCCTTCGCGACCATCGCCTCGCTGCCCTACCGCTTCAACCTCGCCGCCATGCAGGGCGCGCTCAGCGGCCGGCGCCCACTACGTCGACCTGGGCGGGCTGTTCCACGTCACCCGGCGGCAGCTCGAGCTCGACGACGCCTTCGAGCGCGCGCGGCGTGATGGCGATCCTCGGGCGTGGGCTCGGCGCCCGGGATCCTCAACGTGCTCGCGACGCGCGCGCGCGTGGCGCTGGACACGGTGCGCGAGGTGCACTGCCTGGTGGGCGCGGTCGATCGCACCCGCTACCGCGCAGCGCCGCCCTGCTCGGCTTCGGCTACTCGGTCGACACGCTGCTGGACGAGTACGTGATGCCCTCGGCCGTGTTCCGCAACGGCGCGTTCGCGATGGTGCCGGCGCTCGATCCCGGCGAGCGCGTCGCCGTCCGCTTCCCGGCGCCGGTCGGGCGCATCTACGTGGACACGACGCTCCACTCCGAGGTCGCCACGCTGCCGCTCTCGTTTCGCCGACCGCGGCATCCGCGAGGTGACCTTCCGCCAGGGCTTCGAGCCGAGTTCATGGAGCGGCTGCGGTTCCTGGTGCAGCTCTGGACTCGCGGAACTCAGGAACCCTCGCGCTGGCGAACGGGAACGTGCATCTCCGCGTGCAGGTGCTGCTCGGCGCTGCATCGGCCGTCAGCCGAAGGCGAAGCCGATCGGCAAGCCATCCCGGCTACGAAGTGCTGCGCACCGTGGTGCGCGGCCGTGCGCCGCGGCCGGGTGCTGACCGTCACCGCCGACTGCCACGCTGGACCCAAGCGCCGGCTTCGGAGATCGGCCCCGACATCGACACCGGCGCGCCGCCCTCGATCGCGGTGCAGCTCATGCTGGCGGGCGAGATCGCGATCCGCCCCGGCGTGTGGGCCGGTGGAACAGGTGGTTCCGCCCGCTCCGTTCCTGCGCGAGCTAAAACGCCGCGGCATGCGCGTCACATTCCCGCACCCGCCCCGGCCGCCCGCCGCTCTAGCGTCCCAGCGCGCCGCTCTAGCGACTCGGGTCCGCTTAGGCCCGGAGCCGGGTCCGCGGAGGGAGGCCCCGCAGACCCGCGAGAGCCACGGATGGCGGAGCGGGTCGAGGATGGCGGAGCGTCGCCAGGATGGCGACGCCGAGCGTACTCCCGGAGTGGACCCGGCTCCGGCCCAAGCGACCCGACGCCAACGAGCCTCCCTCCCGCCTTGTCCGGCGTACACACGCCGCGCTAGATTGCGGGTTCGCGACGCGGGGTGCGAGTGCCGCGCCTCCTCTCCCGTTCACGCGCCGGTCCTAACGGCGCACCATCGAGGGGCCTGCGATGCCCGAGACCCGCCGATCGCCGGCCTGGCTGCCGTTCGCCGCGGTGGCGGTCATCCTGGCGCTCGCCGCACTGCCGGGCCTGTTCCTGAGCCTGCATCCGCTGATCCGGCTGCCGACCCGGTTGTTCCCCCCTCCGGCCCGGCTCGCCGATCTGCCCGGGGCGGCGCATGTGGTCGCTGATGCGGTTGCTGGGCGCCTACCTGGCTTCGCTCGCGTTCTCGTGGTTCGTGGCGTTCCGGGCCGCCACGCCGGCCCGCCGAGGCGCGCTTCATCCTGCCGCTGCTCGACGTCGGGCAGTCGGTGCCGGTGCTGGGCTTCTTCCCGGCCGCGATCTACGTGTTCGTCACGCGTGCTGGGCGGCGGGCCGCTGGCGCTCGAGCTGGCCTCGATGTTCCTCGATCTTCACCAGCATGACGTGGAACATCGCCTTCGCGCATCTACGAGGGGCTCTCGACCATTCCCGGCCGAGACCCGCGCCGCGGTCCAGAGCCTGGGCGTGCGCGGCGTGCTGCTGCTGGCGCTCGCTGCTGCTGCCCGCGTGCGTGCCGAGCGCTGGTCTACAACAGCATCCTGTCGTGGACCAACGGCTGGTACTTCCTGATCGCGAGCGAGATCATCGCCGCCGGCACGGCGCAGTACGACCTGCCCGGGCTCGGCAGCATGCTGTCGGTGCGCGTTCGCGCGCGGCGACCTGAAGCTCGCGACCGCGGCGCTCGTCACGCTGATCGCGATGGTGCGTGGCGATCGAGTTCGCGGTGTGGCGGCCGCTGCGCGCCTGGTCGCAGCGCTTCCGCTACGACACGCAGCCGGGCGAGCCGGCGGAGGGCCCGGCTTCCGGCTGCCCGGACTTCGGGCTCCCGGCGCTGCTCCGCCCGCTGCGCGCGGTCGAGCGCTCGCTGTGGAGCGCGGCTGCCGCTCGCGCGCGGCCAACCGCGCCGCGGCCGCGCGCCGGCGGCGCCGCGCGCGCGGTGTGGCGCTGGCTGCGCTGGCCGCTCGTGGTCGGCTCGTCGCTGTGGCGGCGCTGCTCGGCGTGGCGGCGATCGTGCGCGCGCTGCGGCCGCCGTGGCCGCGCGAGGCCGCGCTCGCTGCCGCTCGCGCTGCTCTTCTCGTTCCTGCGCATCAGCGCCGCCTACGTGCTCGCGCTGCTGTGGATCATCCCGGTCGCGCTGTGGGCGAGCGACCATCCCGCAGCGCGCGCGCGGCTCTCGCTCGTCGCGCAGGTGGGCGCCTCGATCCCGGCGACCGCGTTCTTCCCGGTGCTGGTCGCGCTGCTGGTGGGCCGCTTCGGCGGCATGGAGATCGATCTCGGTCGCGCTGGCGCTGACCGGCATGCAGTGGTACCTGCTGTTCAACCTGCTGGCCGGCGTGCAGCGCGTCCCGCGACGACCTGCGCGAGTCGCTGCGCTCGCTCGGGCTCTCGCGCCGCCAGATCCACCGCCAGCTCGTGATCCCGGCGTGCATGCCGTCGCTCGTCACCGGCAGCGTGGTGGCGTGGGGCGGCACCTGGAACGCGCTCATCCTCTCCGAGTACGTGGTCTACCGCGGCCAGGTCTACCAGGTGACCGGGCTCGGGGCAGATGCTCAACCGCGCCACCTTCCAGACCGGCAACCGCACGCTGCTCTTCCTCTCGCTCGGCGCTGCTGGTGGTGACGGTGGTGACCTTCAACCGCCTGGTGTGGGACCGCGCTCTACCGCTACGTCCACGCGCCGCTACCGTGCTGGAGGGCTGAGCGTGCTCGAGCTGCGGCACGTCTCGATGTCGCTTCACCGACCGCGCGCGCCCGGTGCCGGTGCTCGAGGACATCATCGCTCGACGATCCCGGACCGCCAGTTCGTGTGCATCGTCGGGCCCTCGGGCTGCGGCAAGTCCACGCTGCTCCGGATCATGATGGGCCTGCTCGCCCCCACCTCGGGCGACGGTGCTCGACCGACGGGCGGCGCGCTCGCCGGCGTCAACCTGCAGGCGGCGATGGTGTTCCAGTCGTTCGCGCTGCTGCCGTGGCTCACCGTGCAGGCCAACGTCGAGCTGGGCCTCAGGGCGCGCGACCTGCCGCGAGGAGGACGCGCGCGCGGCGCGCGGCGTTCTACCTCGACAAGGTGGGCCTCGACGGCTACGAGGAGGCCTACCCGGCCGAGCTCTCGGGCGGCATGAAGCAGCGCGCGGGGCTGGCGCGCGCGCTGGCGGTCGAGCCCGAGCTGCTGTTCATGGACGAGCCGTTCGCGGGCCTCGATCCCCTGACCTCGGCCAACCTGCGCGAGGAGGTGCTGACGCTGTGGTCCGACCACGACCTGCCGGTGCGCACGGTGGTCATGGTCACCCACATCATCGAGGAGGCGGTGCTGATGGCCGACCGCGTGGTGGTGCTCTCGCTCGCGCCCGGGCCGCGTGGTCGCCGACGTGCCGATCCCGCTCGAGCGCCCGCGCAACAAGCGCGACGAGGGATTCGACGCGCTGGTGGACTCGATCTTCGAGAAGATCGTCTGATGGCTGCCGCACCCGCGCATCGGCCCGCTGGTCGTCGAGCGCCTCGGCCCGGTCGATCTGCCCGAGGTGTTCGGCTTCCTCGACCGCGATCCGGTGCTCAACGTGTACCTCGCCGCCCTGGTGCTGCGCGACGCGCTGGCGGCCCCGCGCGACGAGTACTGGGGCGGTGCGCGCGCGACGGCGTCGCTGGCCGCCCTGCTCCACGTCGGCGGCACCTCCGGGAGCGCTGCTGCCGCTCGGCGACGACCCGCAGGCGCTCAGGCTGCTGGCCGATCAGGCGCGCCAGCGGCTGGCGTTCCTGCCGCGGCGCTTCCAGGTCATCGGTCCCAGGCTCGCGGTGACGCACCGTGACGCAGGTCCTTCAGCGCGCCGGGACTCACGCCGCGCCTCGAGCGCGAGCAGGTGCTACATGGCCCTCGAGCGCGGCGCGCCCTGCCGGCGTTCGAGCGGCTGCCGGAGCTGAGGCCCGCCGAGCCGGCCGACTTCGCGCTGGTGCACGCGAGCGGCGCCCAGCTGCGGCTCGAGGAGCTGGAGGAGGATCCGCGCGCCACCGATCCCGAGGCCTACCGGCGCCGGGTCGAGGACGAAGTGCCGCGACGGGCACACGTGGCTGTGGCTGGACGCGCGAGGGCCTGTGCTTCCGCGCCAGCGTCAGCGCCATCACCGGGGACGCGGCGCAGATCTCGGGCGTCTTCACCCGCGCCGCGCGCGCGACGCAAGGCCTCGCGCGGCGCGGCTCTCGCGAGCTCTGCGCGCGCGCCTGTTCGAGCGCTGCCGCGCGACCTGCCTCGTTCGTCAACCGCCACAACCTGCCGGCGCTGGCGCCTCTACCGGGAGCTGGGCTTCACCGAGCGCTCCGACTGGTACTCCGCGTTCTTCGACACCCCGCGCTGACCGGGCAGAGCCGAAGTCCGGCGCGCAGGGCGAGGGCTCACATTCCCGCTTGCCCTCGCGGCCACGATTTGGGACGGTGGGACTCGCGGGCGCAAGGATCGCGCCCGTAGCGACTCATCAACATGGAGGTTGATCGTGAAACGCCTGTTTGCCGGCGATGCTTGCTCGCCGCGCCTCATCCCGCTTCGAGCGCCCGCGCCCAGGTATTCGGGCGAGTACACCGGCGCCACCGTGACCCTGGTCAACGGCCACACCTTCGGTGGCTATCTCAACGTCAGCAACCACCTGGCCGGCGGGCTCACCCAGCTGCGCATGAGCCTCTATCCCAGCCGGGACTTCGGCTTCCAGGGCGGCCTCTCGCGCCTTGGATCCGGGGGCGGGGTCGACAATCCGCACCACGCTGCGCGTGGGCGGCGACGTGCGCTGGCAGATGGCGAGCCTGACTGGAAGCTTCCCGCCGACCTGTCGCTCGGCGCGAGCCTGGGCGTCGAGACGGCCGACGATTACAAGGTCGTCACGCTCGGCCCTGTCGTTCACCATGAGCCGCGTGCTGGGGGCCGGAAACGGTGGCGGATACGTTCCCTACGCGGGCGTGGCGCTCAACTTCGTCAACCGCGATGCGTTCGGCCAGCAGGACACGGACGTCTCGTTCCGCTCCGGCTCGGGCTCGAATCGCGGCTCTCCCCGAGTGCCACCTGATCACGGAGTTACAGCTCTTCGTCGCCGATCGCTTTAACGACGACATCGGGTTCGTCGCCGGGGTCAGCCTGCCCTTCTAAACGATGGGCTAAACGATGGGCTAAACGATGGGCTGGCGGCCGGCAGCATTTCGCCAGCGTTCATCGCGGGGTTGAACGAGTGGGCAGCCCTCCCGGCGCCCGCTCGCGAACGCGCGCTTTACCAATGCGTTGCAAGGCGTCCGAAAACCATTTCATCCGGCCTTGCCACCCTACTGGACGGGTGCTAGCGTTCCGCGCCCTCGGTGAAGGGCCCCGCTCGGGGCCGCAACCGGGACTTGGTGATCACCCTCACAATTCATTGCCGTCGTGTGCGTTGATCGGCGCGGCGGCGCCCATGCAAACCGTCCGGCACCGCTCCCGAGGACCCGGCAGGGCCCACTGTGGACAAGGTGTGGAATGAAGGAGAGGCAAACCACACATAAACCATTGTTAAACAATGCTTTATGGCGACACCGTGCATTGTTAGTAAGTGCCGCAGATGCTTTCCACATCCGTAGGCTCCAAACGGCCCGCGGCCGCGGTAGAACAAGATCTCCCGCCGCCCCGAGCCCTGTGGAGAAAACCCCGAACTCTTCACTGCAAGGATCGCACACGATGTCTGCCCAGCCGACGCTGCCAGAGGTCACGACTCAACTCTGGGGGCAGGTCCTCATCGGCGGTGCAGGTTCGGCTCGAGACCCAGCAGGCCTTCGACACCTGGCTCAAGCCGATCGTGCCCGTTTCGCTCAGCCCCCAGCTCGTCGAGCTCGAAGTCCCCAACCCGTTCTTCATCGACTGGATCCACCAGCACCACCTGCGCCTCCTGCGACAGAGTCTGCGCGAGGTGATCGGCGCCGATCCCGAGGTCCGCTTCACCGCGCGCGAGCATCCAGCCGCTCCCGCCCCCGATCCGGTGGCGCTGCCGCGTTCCGAAACTCCGCAGATCGTTGTGCCGCGCGAGGACCGGGCGTGGCTCGACAGCCGTCTCAACCCGCGGCTCACGTTCGCGAGCTTCGTGGTGGGCGGCAGCAATGCTTCGCCCACGCCGGTTGCCGCGCGGTGGCGCGAACGCCCGGGCGAGGCCTACAACCCGCTGTTCATCTTCGCCGGCTCGGGCCTCGGCAAGACCCACCTGCTGCACGCGATCGGCCACGCGGTGCGCGCGAGCGGCCCAACGCGCGCGTCTACTACGTGTCGGCCGAGCGCTTCACCAACGAGATGATCTACGCGATCCAGCACGCCCAGACGCTGGCGTTCCGCAACAAGTATCGCAACGTGGACGTGCTGCTGATCGACGACATCCAGTTCCTGGCCGGCAAGGAGAGCACGCAGGAGGAGTTCTTCTACACGTTCAACGCGCTGCGCGACGCCCACAAGCAGGTGGTGGTGACCGCCGACAAGGCCCCCAAGGACATCCCGATGCTCGAGGAGCGGCTCACCTCGCGCGCTTCAACCAGGGCCTGGTGACCGACATCGAGCAGCCCGATCTCGAGACCGCGCATGGCGATCCTGCGCAACCGCATCGAGCAGGACGGCGACGGCGTCGTGCTGCCCGACGACGTGCTGTTGCTGATCGCCGACCGCATCCGCAGCAACGTGCGCGAGCTCGAAGGCTGCCTGGTGCGGGTGCTGGCGCTGGGCTCGCTGCTGCACCAGGAGATCACGCTGCAGATGGCCGAGCGAGGTGCTCCAGCATTACGTGAACCCCGAGCCCGACCGCATGACTCCCGAGCGCATCCTCTCGGCGGTGGCCGAGCGCTTCGGCGTCAAGATCGAGACTGCTGTGCGGGCAGCGCCGCACGCGAAGCGTGGCTCTGCCGCGCCAGGTGGCGATGTACCTCATGCGCCAGCTCACACGCTCTCGCTGGCCGAGATCGGGCGCGCGTTCGGCGGTCGCGACCACACGACGGTGATGTACGCGTGCGAAAAGGTCGCGACGCTGCTGCGCACCGACAACCTGCTGGCGGAGAAGGTCAACGCGCTCATTTCCACGCTCGCTTCGGGATGAGCGGTGCACGGATCGTGGAGGATGTGGACGGGCGGAGTGCTCCCGGCGCCCGTTCCACATCTCCCCAATCGCGTGGAGAACCCGGGCGTGGCCCACGTCCGGGAGTATCCACATACCGTTGTGCGGCAAACGGTTAGATCGTGATCATCGACTCCATCCACACCGTCCACATCCCCTACGGTGACTATCTTCTTTCTTATTGAATAACAAAGACTTAGAGACTCAGAAAGGCTTGAGAATCGTGCACCAGCTTCATATTATCCGCCGAAGTGCCGCCGAGGCCCCTGCGACAACCCCTGCCCGCTGAGGCTCCGAACTCATGGCCGGACTTGAACTTCCTACCCGTCAGGAGTGACCGCGATGGAACTCGACAATCCAGCAGGCCGACCTGGCCTACGCCGTGGGCAAAGGCGTTCGGATCGGTGTCCGCCAAGAGCCCGATGCCGCTGCTCGCCTGCCTGCTGGTCGAGGCCGACAAGCAAGGCCTGCGCGTCACCGGCAGCGATCTCGACGTGACGACCGCGGTCACCGTGCCGTGCACGGTCAAGGCGGTCGGCAAGGTCGCGGTCTCGGCGCGTCACTTCAACGAAGTGGTGCGCAAGATCCCGCGCGGGCTGCTGCAGCTCTCCGATCGCCGGCGAGCAGTGCGAGGTTCGCTACGGCGACGGCAAGGGCTGGTCGCGCTTCCCGATCCAGGACGCGTCCGACTTCCCGCGCATGCCCGAGCTCAAGGCCGAGACCCAGGCGAGCTCTGGCCGGTGACGCGCTGGCGCGTCTCATCACCCGCACGCTCTACGCCGCCTCGACCGACGCCACGCGTCCGAACCTGTACGGGGTGCTTCATCCAGGGCGGCGACAAGCAGCTCACCGTCGTCGCCACCGACGGCCACCGGCTGGCACGCGCCTCGCGCAAGGGCGGCTTCGGCGAGCCTCGGCAAGGACGGGGTGATCGTACCGACCGGGCGCTCGCGGCGGTCAGCCGCGCCGCCGAGGAGGCCACCAGCCCGGTGCTCGATCGAGATCGCGCGCGGCGAAGAACCAGGCGGGGTTCACCACGCAGGTGGGCGAGTTCAAGGTGCAGATCCTGGCGCGGCTGCTCGCAGGGCCCGTACCCGAACTACGAGCAGGTGATCCCGAAGGGCAACCCGCGCGAGCTCAGGATCAGCGCCTCGGAGCTGCTGGAGGCGGTCGACATCGTGGCCTCGCACGCGGACAACGTGACACGCGCAGGTGCGCTTCTCGGTCGCGCAGGGCCGCCTGGGCGTCTCCTCGGCCACCGAGCTCGGCGCCGGCGAGCACGGTCGGCGCCGAGTTCACGGGCGACGGAGCTCGAGATCGGGTACAACGCCGACTATCTCATCGACATCCTGCGCAGCATTCGACAACGAGCACGTGCTGTTCCGGCTCAACAACGCTCTGACGGCGGGCGTGGTCGAGCCGGTGGGAGAGCTCAAGCAGGCCGAGGAAGACCTGCTGTGCCTGGTCATGCCGCTCCGGCTTCCCGACGCGGCGGGCTGAGGCATGAGTCGATCGCCCGGGTGCTCCCGGCCCTGCTCCGTGAACTGGGGCTCGAGGCCGGGGTGCTCGGGCTGGCGTGCGGTCGCGGAATGGTCCGGACGCGGTGGGTCCTCAGATCGCGCGCCGCACGCGCGCCGTGAGCTTCCAGGACGGCACGCTCCGTGATCGAGGTCGAAGGATCGGCCTGGCTGTATGAACTCGAGCTGCTCAAGCGCGATCTCCTGCGGACAGCTGAATCAGCGACTCGGCTCGCCGCTGGTGCGCGATCTGGAACTTCATCCACTCCCGCGGAGGGATCCGGCGGTGAGCACGAAGGAAGGAGACGCACCTTGACGGCAGAACCCAAGGGCCATCACTACGACGCCACCAGCATCCAGGTCCTGGAGGGCCTGGAGGCGGTCCGCAAGCGACCCGCCATGTACATCGGCGACGTCAGCGTGCGCGGGCTGCACCACCTGGTCTACGAGGTGGTGGACAACTCGGTCGACGAGGCGCTGGCCGGCTACTGCACCGAGATCTCGGTGACCATCGAGACCGACGGCACGTGCACCGGTGAGCGACAACGGGCGCGGCATCCCGGTCGACATGCACGCCACCATGAAGAAGCCGGCGCTCGAGGTGGTCATGACCACGCTGCACGCCGGCGGCAAGTTCGACGACAAGACCTACAAGGTCTCGGGCGGCCTGCACGGCGTCGGCGTGTCGGTCGTCAACGCGCTCTCGCGCGTGGTGCGAGGTCGAGGTCCTCAAGGACGGCAAGCTCTACGCCAGCGCTACGAGTTCGGGAAGCCGACCGGCGCCGATGACAGTGCCGCCGCCGGCCGAGCAGGCGCGCAGAAGGGCTCTGGCACCACCACGCGCTTCATGCCCGACGGCACAGATCTTCACCGACACCGACGTTCCACTGGGACACGCTGGCCGGGCGCATGCGCGAGCTGGCGTTCCTCGAACAGCGGGCTCACGATCACGCTCAGCGACGCGCGCAGCGGCAAGAGCACCGAGTACATGTACAAGGGCGGCATCATCGAGTTCGTGAAGTACCTCAACCAGAACAAGGAGGTGCTGCACTCGAAGCCGGTGTTCTTCGCGCGCGAGCGCGACGGCGTCTCGGCCGAGATCGCGCTCCAGTACAACGACAGCTACGCCGGAGTCGGTGCACTCGTTCGTGAACAACATCAACACCATCGAGGGCGGCACGCACCTGATCGGCTTCCGCTCGGCGCTCACGCGCACGCTCACCAACTACGCCGAGAAGGAAGGATTCGCCAGCCAAGGCCAAGGTGCAGCGTCTCCGGCGAGGACGTGCGCGAGGGCCTCACCGCGGTCATCTCGGTCAAGATGCAGAACCCGCAGTTCGAGGGCCAGACCAAGACCAAGCTCGGCAACAGCGAGGTCAAGGGCGTGGTCGAGAGCATCGTCGGCGAGGGGCTGCGCGAGTTCTTCGAGGAGAACCCGCCGGTCGCGCGCAAGATCGTCGAGAAGATGCTGGCGGCGGCGCGCGCGCGCGAGGCGGCCCGCAAGGCGCGCGAGCTGGCGCGGCGGAAGAGCATCCTCGACGGCGGGTCGCTGCCCGGCAAGCTCGCCGACTGCGCGCTTCGACGATCCGAGGCCTGTGCGAGATCTACATCGTCGAGGGCGACTCGGCGGGCGGCAGCGCGAAGCAGGGCCGCGACCGCCGCTTCCAGGCGATCCTGCCGATCCGCGGCAAGATCCTGAACGTCGAGAAGGCGCGCCTCGACAAGATCCTCGCCAACGAGGAGATCCGCAGCATGATCACGCGCGCTCGGCGCCGGCGTCGAAGGACGAGTTCGACATCACGCAAGCTGCGCTACCACAAGATCATCCTGATGGCCGACGCCGACGTCGACGGCGCGCACATCCGCACGCTGCTGCTCACGTTCCTTTACCGCGAAGCTGCAGCCGCTGGTCGAGGCCGGTCACATCTACATCGCCCAGCCGCCGCTGTTCCTGGTCAAGGCGGGCAAGGAAGAGGTCTACTGCTACGACGACAAGGAGCGCGAGGAGGCGATCGCGCGCATGGGGCGGAAGAACGTGCAGGTGCAGCGCTACAAGGGCCTCGGCGAGATGAATCCCGAGCAGCTGTGGAAGCACCACCGATGAACCCCGAGACGCGCACGCTGCTCCGGGTCACGAGCGAGGACGCGGTCGAGGCGGACCGAATCTTCACGATCCTGATGGGCGAGCAGGTCGAGCCGCGCCGGCAGTTCATCGAAGAGAACGCGAGCTCGTGTGAAGAACCTCGACATCTGATGCGTGCGGCGCTCGCGATCTCGGTCCTTCCGCTCGTGCTCGCGGCGCCGATGCCGGCGGCGGCGAGTGCATGCCCGAGTTCGCACTCCAGTTCGGTCGCAACTCGGGGCCGAACAGTCGCGCTCGAGCAGACCCTGGAATCGAGCGTCGACGGGCGTCGGACTTCGCGGCCACCGACGACCAGGGACGGCGGTGTTCACGGCGGCGTTGTCGTCGCTGTGGCCGGTGGGAGAACGATTCCGTTTCGGGGTGGGCATGTTCAGCTCGACCCGAGCTCGCTCCAGGTCACTCGGATTCACGGTCACGGGCACGTCGCTGTCGGACGTCACGACCGTGAACGTCGGGACCTCGAGCCGGCGCACACCGCAGCACGTCGAGCGCTCGCGTGGCGCGTCGACGCCACCTGGGGCTACCGAGCTGCGCGGCGACGTGCGCGGCAGCGTTCCTCAGCGCCGACTTACGGGATCTACCGGCTGCAGGCGGACTCGGCGGGGACGCCGTTCGCGTCGCGCACCGCACTGGCAGGATCGCTGCTCGATCGGAGCGCGAGCGGGCGCTTCGCCGCACCATGCGCTCGCGCTCGCGGTGGCGCGGCGACCATGGTGTTCGAACGAACAAGTCACGACGGGACTCGGAGCGCCGCACGCTGGAGTGCGCTGGCGGCGCTCCGGATCGGCGCTGACAGATGGACCGCGGCCGGCGACCGACGCGTCGGCCGAGACGGAGCACGACCCCATGGCACTGAACGACCGTACGAGAATCGTCGTCACCACGATCGAAGACGAGATGAGACCAGCTACATCGACTACTCGATGTCGGTCATCGTCTCGCGCGCGCTGCCCGGACGTGCGCGACGGGCTCAAGCCGTCGCAGCGCCGCATCCTGGTCGCGATGAACGACCTCAACCTCGCGCCCGGACGCGCCGTACCGCAAGTGCGCGAAGATCGCCGGCGACACGTCGGGCAACTACCACCCGCACGGCGAGCAGGTCGTCTATCCCGACGCTCGTGCGCCTCGCGCAGGACTGGGTGATGCGCTACCCGCTCGTCGACGGCCAGGGCAACTTCGGCATCGATCGACGGCGACGCGCCCGCGGCCATGCGCTACACCGAGGCGCGGCTGACGCGCGCTCGCGGTCGAGATGCTGGCCGATCTCGAGCAGAACACCGTCGACTTCCGGCCCAACTACGACGAGACGCGCGAGGAGCCGGCGGTGCTGCCCGGCGTGGTGCCGAACCTGCTCGATCAACGGCTGCTCGGGCATCGCGGTCGGCATGGCCACCGAAGTGCCGCCGCACAACCTGGGCGAGATCTGCGACGCGATCATCCACGTCATCGATCATCCCGAGAGCCGACGCCGACGCGACCTGCTCAAGATCGTCAGCGGGCCCCGACTTCCCGACCGGCGGCATCATCTACGGCACGCAGGGCATCCGCGACTGCTACCTGACCGGCCGCGGCCTGCATCAAGATGCGCGCGCGCGTGCAGGTCGAGGAGGGCAAGGCGGGGCCGCATGAGCCTCGTCGCGACCGAGATCCCGTTCCAGGTCAACAAGACCATCGCTGCTCGAGAAGATCGCCGACCTGGTGCGCGACGGCAAGGTCACCGGCATCAGCGACCTGCGCGACGAGTCCGACCGCGACGGCATGCGGATCGTCATCGAGCTCAAGAAGGACGCGAACCCCAAGGTCGTCGCTGAACCAGTTGTTCGTCGCACTCGCCGCTCCAGACGACGTTCGGCGCGATCATGCTGGCGCTGGTCGAACAACCGGCCCCAGGTGCTGACGCTGCGCGCGCTGCTCGACCAGTACGTCGCGCCACCGCCGCGATCGTCGTGCGCCGGCGCACCGAGTTCGACCTCGCCGAGGCGGAGAAGCGCGCCCACATCCTCGAGGGCCTCAAGATCGCGCTCGACCACCTCGACGCGGTGATCGCGCTGATCCGCGCCGCCAAGGACGTCGACACCGCACGCACAGGGCCTGATGGCGCACGTTCAAGCTCAGCGAGATCCAGGCCAACGCGATCCTCGAGATGCGGCTCGCGCGCCTCACCGGCCTCGAGCGCTCGAAGGTCGAGCAGGAGTACCTCGAGGTCATCCAGCTCATCGAGCAGCTGCGCGAGCATCCTCGCCAGCGAGCAGAAGATGCTGGGCATCATCCAGGACGAGGTGACGCCGCCTGCAGCGACAAGTACGGCGACGAGCGCCGCACGCAGATCGTGGCCGAAGAAGGCGACATCGGCTACGAGGACACGATCGAGCAGAAGGACATGGTGATCACGATCTCGCACGCCGGCTACATCAAGCGCCAGGAGATCTCGGCCGTATCGCGCGCAGCGCCGCGGCGGCAAGGGCGTGATCGGCGCGCGCACCAAGGAAGACGACTTCATCGAGCACCTGTTCATCGCCAACACGCACGCCTACCTGCTCGTTCCTCACCGATCAGGGCCGCTGCTACTGGCTCAAGGTGCACGAGATCGAGCCAGGCCGGGCGCATGGCGAAGGGCCGCCCGCTCGTGAACCACCTCGAGGGCATGGCGCCGCGAAGAGCGCGTCCAGGCCGTGGTGCGCGGTCAAGGCGTTCGACGACCAGCACTACCTGGTGTGCGCGACGCGCAGGGCCTGATCAAGAAGACGCGTGCTGTCGGCCTACGGCAACCGCGCGCAGGCCGGCATCAACGCCGTGCTGCTCGAGGATGGCGACGCGCTGATCGAGGCGATCATCACGGACGGCACGCAGGACATCGTCCTCGCGAAGAAGAAGGGCCTCGCGATCCGCTTCCACGAGAACGAGGTGCGCGCCATGGGCCGCACGTCGTACGGCGTGAAGGCCGTGACGCTGGACGACGCCGAGGACGAGGTCGTGAGCATGGTCGGCGTGAAGCGCCAGGCGACGCTGCTCGCCGTCACCGAGCACGGCTACGGCAAGCGCAGCGAGATCTCCGAGTACCGCGTCTCGCATCGCGGCGGCAAGGGCATCATCACGATCAAGACCACCGAGCGGAACGGCAACGTCGTCGCGGTGAAGGAGGTCGTTGACGGCGACGAGCTGATGATCATCACGCAAGCACGGCCAGATGATCCGCATGCCGGTCGAGGGCATCTCGCGTGATGGGCCGCAACACGCAGGGCGTGCGCCTGCGTGAACCTGCACCGCCGAGCGAGGGCGAGCTGTTGCCGGATCAGGTCGCCGGGGTCACGCGCGTCGTGCGCGAGGACGTCGTCGCGGCCGAGGTCGGCGAGCCGGGCAACGGCGGAGAAACGAAGGGATGACTGAACGGGAACGGCGCCGAGGACGCGTGAGCGCGGGCGGGCCTTTAGCGTCGTGCGCTGATGCCGCGGCGCGGCTGCGGCCGGCGAAGCGTCGGCGACTCCGGAGCGGGCGACGCGCACGCCGCGAGGTAACGAGGCGTCGTGACGCCGCACGCATGAGCGCGTCCCGCCCTCGACGGGGTCGCGTGCATGGTCGCCGCGACCGCGCTGTGGGCGCCACGGTTCGTGATCATTCGCGATAGCCTGGCGCGAATCGACCCTGTCGCCCTCGTGTGCAACCGCTTCGCCGTCGCGACGCTGCTGCTCGTGATCGTGCTCGTCGCGCGCCGGCAGTGCTCCGGACGCCGAGAGGCCTGGCGCGCGGCGTGCTCTGGCGGGTTGTTCGCGGCGGGCGGGTTCCCGTTCCAGGCCATCGGGCTCCAGACCACGACCGCCGGCACCCGGCGTTCCTGACCTCGACCGGCTCGCTGCTCGCCGGCCTCATGGCGTGCCGATCCTCGGCAAAGATCGAGCGCAGCGCTCGTCGCCGGCATCGCGCTGGCCGGGTTCGGATCCGCGCTGCTCACGTGACCGGCGGCGCTGCGGGATCGCGCGGGCGAAACGTGGACGCTCATCGGCGCCGTGCTGGGAGCGTGGGTGGTGGCGCAGGTGCGCTTCGCGCCGCGCGCCGAGCCGCCGCCCTCACGACGGTGCAGGCGGCGACCGTCACGGTCGCGCTGCCTGCCGTGGGCGCTGCGCCATCCGGCTGCTCGAGCCGTGCGCCGAGCCCGCCACGCGCGGGCGGCTCTTCTACCTGGTCGTGGCGGTAGCGTCGTCGCGCCGTTACTTCAGGTTCTGGCACTGCGCACGCTGAGCGCGGGACGCGTCGGACTGTTGCTCGCGCTCGAGCCCGTGTTCGCCCGTGTTCGCGATCGCGTTCGGCGGCGAGCGCTTCAGCTGCTCCGCTGGTGGCTCGGCGCGGCGCTCATCCTCGCGGGCGCTCATTTGGGTCGAGTGGCGCTCGCTGCGCGCGGAGCGGGCCCGACGCCGGAACCGTCTCGTTGAGCCAGCCCACGAGACGCGCGTGATCTCGGGGTCCGACCCGAACTGCCGCACGCCGCCGCCGACCGCGCGCGCGTCGGCGAGCCGCGACGCGCCGCGCGGGCTGGCCTGGAGCAACGAGTCGATCATCGCGCCCGACGCCAGCTGATCCTCCGGCCCGACCTGAAAGAACGTCGGGCGCTGCACGCTCCGCATGCGCGCCAGCATCTGCCCACGCGCTCGACCTCGGGCACGGACGGGCTCCGACGAGCACGAGCAGCCGCGCGATGCGCCGCTCGATCTCGGCGGCCTGACGACGATCGACGCTGGTCATGCCGATCCTGATCGCGATGACGCGCGTGCCGTCGACCGAAAACGTCGTGCGCAGTGCGCGCAGCGCGTCGCGGACGTCGTGCGCCACGCGCTCCTCGAGGGCTTGCTGGCGCCCCTCCCAGGTGTCGGGGAGCGAGCATACCGGTGACACGGAGGCGCCGGAACCGCGCACGTCGACGAGCATCACGGCGAAACCCGCGCGCCTGAGCGAGACGCTCAGCGTGTCGTAGTCGGCGATCGTGTCGCCAGGGCGCCACGAGGATTGATCGCGGCGCGGCGCTTGGCCGGGCCCGAGTCGGCGACGAGCACTCGCCGAGGTAGCTGCCGTCGCTGGCCGGGAACGTCACGCGCCGTCCGCCCATCGACGTGATCGCCGTGCGCTGATCTGGTCGCGCGCGCGCCGAGATTACGCGCGACGTCGCCGTCGAGCGCGGAGCCGCGGCCCGTCTTGGCGCCGATCGCGTTGAGCATCTCCACCAACTCCGCGTCCTGGTGCCGCGACGCGATGAGCAGCGGCAGGAGCAGGTCGTCAGGCGTGGTGCGGATCGCCGGCCGCGAGCGTCACGCGCGCGAGGCGATAGCGCCACTCCTGCGTGAGCGCGACGCCAGCCGCGGCTCGAGCGGCTTGAGCTGCACGAGCGCCGCCGCGGTGTCGCCGGCGAGGAACGTCGCCCAACCGCTGCGCGCCTGGTAGGCGAGCGCCAGCTCGCCGCCTCTCGCCCTGCGGTGTTCGCGATCCCGGTCTTGAGCACGCCGAGTGCGGTGGTCGCGTCGCGACCGTGATGGCGGCAGCAGCAGCGGTCGGTGAGCGACAGCCGGTCCTCGTGGTCGCCGCGCAGGTCGAGGGCGCGCTGGAAGCAGGCGATCGCGCTGTCGCGCTGGCCGCCGCGCCCAGCCTCCCGCCGCGGTAGTGCAACGCCAACCCTCGCCTCGAGCGGCGTCGTCGCGGCCGCCGCGCGCGCGAGCGAGTCGAGGCGCGCGCGCAGCTGGACCTGCGTCGCCGACGAGTGCAGCACCGCTGCCGTCGCGGGACGCGGGCGGCTGGGGCATCGGCGCGGACGGCCGCGAGGACGAGCGCCACACCTGCAGGCGAGAGCGAGTTTCACGTGGACCTCGTCCGAGGTTGGGCTGGGACGCGGCGACCGCGAAGAACCGCGCTCGAGCGGCGAGGGCGCGAAGCCCGCGGGGCCCCAGTGGGGCGCGGGGGACGCGCGCGCACCGGCCGCCATGCAGGAACGCCACCCGGGTCGCACAAACGCTTCAGGGTGGCGGCAGACGTGACTTGAGGATAGCATCGCGGCCCCGCCGTCGGCGAGTGCCGCGGGACCCGGCGCGCGCCTCGAATCGCGAAGGGCGTCGGGCGCGGGAACGGGAGTGCAATGGTTCGGCGCGCGATCCATCGCAACGCCGGCCGGCGCGCGATTCCCATCGAGCGACGTGCCTTGGCACGGCCCCGCCGAGGATGTCACCATGCCGGCGCCATGCCGCACGCCCTCGTCCACTCGCCCCGCTACCGGTGCGACATCGGCGGCGCACGTGTTCCCGACCGAGAAGTTCGAGCTGACGCTCGCCAAGCTCGAGTCGGAGGGGATGCCTCGCCGGCGCCACCGTGCTCGAGCCCACGCCGGCCACGCACGACGAGCTCCGGCTCGTCCACACCGCCGAGTACCTCGCCGACCTCGAGCAGCTGCGGTGGACGCCGCGCACGATCGTCCCGAGCTGCCGCTCACCGCGCGAGATCGTGGGCGCTCACGATCTCTCCGCCGGCGGTACGACGCTCGCCGGGCGCGACGCGATGACGCGCGGCTGCGGCATCAGCGTCGGCGGCGGCTTCCACCACGCCTTCGCCGACACGGCCGAAGGCTTCTGTTACATCAACGACCTGGCGGTGGCCGTGCGCGTGCTCCAGCGCGACGGCGCGATCCGGCGCGCCGCGATCGTCGACCTCGACGTCCATCAGGGCAACGGCACCGCGCACATCTTCGCCGGCGATTCCGACGGTGTTCACGCTGTCGATCCACCAGGAGATGAACTACCCGGTGCCGAAGGCACGCAGCGATCTCGACGTCGGGCTCGACGAACGGCGTCGGCGACGACGGCTACCTGCGCGTGCCTCGAGCCCGCGCTCGAAGCGTGTGTGGGCGCTCGCCCCGGAGCATCGTGCTCTACCAGGCCGGCGCCGATCCGTACCGTGACGATCAGCTCGGCGGGCTCGCACTCACGCTCGACGGGCTCGCCGCGCGCGACCGCCGCAGTGCTCGAGGGCTGCGCCGAGCGCGGCATCCCGGCGGTCGTCGACGCTCGGCGGCGGCTACGCGCGGCGCGTCGAGGACACGGTCGAGATCCACGCCCAGACCTGCGCGGCATCGCGCTGCGCCGCGGCGGTCCAAGCGGACCGGCGAGCCGATGATCCGCGCCTGGATCGCCGACGCCAACGGCGCGCGCGTCGTCGCGCCGGAGGAGGCGGTGCGCGAGATCACGGGCGGCACCGGAATGGTGTGGATCGACATCGACTGCGAGGAGGAGGCTCGGCGCGCGCGCGCTGCTCGGCGCCGCTCGATCCATCCGCTCGTGCTCGAGGACATGGTCATGCGAGATCAACCGGCCGAAGGTGGACAACTACGGCGACTACATCTACGTCGTGCGTCCACTCCGCGCGCTGGGAGGAGGCGAGGCCCGCAGTCGCGCGAGATCGACATCGTCGCTCGGCGAGAACTTCCTGGTGACGTACCACGACGGCGCGCACGCGCTCGATCGCCGCCGCGCACGTAGCACTGCCGCGCGCGCGCCCGAGCTGCTCGCCGACGGGCCCGCGCACCTGCTCCACTTCATCCTCGACGTGCTGGTGGATCACTACCTGCCGATCATGGACCGCATCGGCGACGAGATCGACGAGTTCGAGGAGCGGATCTTCGACGAGTCGCGGCCGCTCGCAGCACGTCGCATCATCCGGCTCAAGCGCGGCATGTCGGCGCTGCGCCGCATCGTCGGGCCCGCAGCGCGACACCGTTGCTGGCGCTCACGCGCGACGAGTTCCGCGCGATCCCGCCGGACCTGCGGCCGTACCTGCGCGACGTCTACGACCGCCTCGGCGCGGGTCAGCGATCTGCTCGACTCGTTCCGCGACGAGATCGCGACCGCTGCTCGAGCTGCACGTCAGCGATGGTCTCGAACCGGCTCAACGAGGTCATCAAGCGGCTCACCGTGATCGCCACGGTGGGCCTGCCGCTCACGCGTGGTCACGAGCTACTACGGAATGAACTTCGCTTTCCCCGAATACCACCGTCGCGGCATCCCTGGATCTACGCACTCGGCCTGCTCGTGCTCACCGCGGCGCGGGACCTGGTGGTACTTGCGACGCAAAGCGCTCGGCTGTGAGAGCGGGAAGTTACGTCGCGGGCTTCAGCAAAGGAGGGAGGGGATCCTTCCCAGACTGGCGCACGAGAGGGCATCACCCTGGGCCGGTGATTCGCGCGCCTCGCAGCTCCTTCCCCGTCAAGCCCTTCGAAGTCTCTCCGACGCACCTCGCTCGTGCCGCCGGCATCGACTCGTCCAGGCAGACCGCGCGCAGCGAACGCGATCTCGGTTCCGGTACGAAAGCTCCCTGCCAAGGAGGCCTTTCTGCCCAGCTGCATCGGTAAGTCTTGTCGTCGGAACCGCGGCTGTCAAGGACCGTCTTTCAGGAGTCTTCCCCGACGCGGGCTTGGAGCCGGCGGGCTTCTTGGTGGAAGAAGACTTGCTCGCCACCTTCGACGGTTTCGTCGACTTCGCGGCGGGCGGCGGCTTGAGCAGGTCGAGCGACTGCACCGGGGTCGGCTGGCCGGTCGCGGGCCCCAGCACCGTGAACGAAGCGTCGTCGAAGTAGACGCGCCCCGGCGCCGGCCCCATCGTACATGAGCCACACCCACACCTCGTAGGTGTCCTTCGGCACGTCGGTCTCGACGATGACGTTGACCCAGTCGGTCGTCCCCGAGATCGGCAGCGTCGACGACTCCTGCACCGCGCCGGTCATCGTGTGCGAGAAGATCTTCAGGTCCACGACGCTGCTCGTCAGGCTTGTCTGGTCCGCACCTGCGCGGTGAGCCGCACCCGCTGTCCCGACAGCGCGCGGTTCGGGAACACCTGCGCGACGCCGGTGCGGCCCGACACCATGCCGCCGGTCCCCGAGAAGCGGATCGAGTAACTTGCCCGAGCGCACGGTCGCGCTGTCGCGGTCGGCGCGAAGCGAGGGGTAGATCGGCAGCGAGAACTCCCACGGCATGTGATTGCCCTCGAAGTCGGGGTCCCCGAGCAGGTTGGCGTTGAGTGGCGGCACGGTCGCCAAGGCGGCGGGCTCGGAGCGTCAGCGAGGCGTCGTCCAGCATCAGCTGGCCGGTGCCGACCAGCCCGCACCGCACGGTGATCATGTTCACCGACGGCGGCACGTACGCACGCACCTCGCGCTTGACCCACCCGGTCTCGAACTCGCAGAACGAGCGCGCGCTGCCAGGCCAGATCGATGATCGGATCATTGACGCCGCGCATGCCGAGCTTGTTCTCGCTGGCGATGCGGTCCACGTTCCACACCATCGACATCTTGCCGACGGTGTCGCGGAACGCCTGCAGCAGCACGTACCCGCGGCCCTCGAGGCCGTTGCTCTTGGTCCACACCGACAGCACCGCGTCCTTTCCCACATGTCGGGCGTGACCAGGATCGATTGGTTCCAGTTGTACGCAAACGGGAACATCGCGCTCGCGCTGGCCACGCTGACGCCGTACGTGCCGGAGTGGGCGCTGAATTCGTCGCGCCCGAAGAACACCGTCTCGAGTCCGGACGCCGACGTGTCCCAGGCCGTCACCATCCACGGATGGGCGGGGACCTTGTCCTCGAAGCCCGGGTTCGCGAGCAGGTTCTTTCCTGGGCGCGCGCGTCGAGCGCGCCGAGGACGACGAGCGCGCACGCGAGCACGACCGGGCAGACACGGGCGAACAGCCCACGTGCGTGGAGGGTCCATTGCGTTTCGATCCTGTCGATGGGAGGGTCGGGGCAAGCGCATGCGAACGGGAGCAAGGAGTATCCGGAGCGGGACACACGCCGGTCAAGACATTACGCACGCCGCGGTCGCGCCGCCGGCGTCGCCGCGTCGAAAATGTCTCCGACCTCACAGCGGCTTGATATCGGCCTGAAGGTCCGACGCCGGTTGCGCGCGCGCGCGCTCCCTTCCTAGACTCCCCCGCTGGATCGACTCGGTCGGCGTGCACACGCTGCCCAACCCTATCTTCCCCCGGAGGTCCCATGGCGCCCGAGCACCCGAGCCGAGCCGGCGTCGTCTCCCAGCAGCTGCCGCGCGAGCTGGTCGCCGAGCTGCTGGGGCTCGCGCGCGCCCACGGCGCCGATTTCGCCGAGGTCTACGGCGAGCAGTACGACGCTCACCACCTTCGTGTTCGAGGAGAGCCGCCTCAAGAGCTCCGAGCTGCGCTGTCGTCCAGGGCGTGGGCGTGCGCGCTGATCCGCGGCAGCGAGACCGGCTACGCCTACGCCGACGGCTTCGACCCTGACGACCTGCGCGAGGCCGCGCGCGTCGCGCGTCGCGCATCGCGCGCGACGGCGCCGCCGGGAGTCGCCCGATCGCGTTCCGCGCCAGTCGACGCCGCGCCACCGTTCACGCTGCGCGAACCGGCGGCGAGCGCGCTCGACGAGCCCGCGAAGATCGCGCTGCTCCGTCGCGCCAACGACGCCGCGCGCGCGCACGATCGCGCGCATCCACGAGGTCTCGACCGCGCTCGCCGACGCCACCAAGTCGGTTCCTGGTCGCCAACAGCGACGGCGTGTGGGCCGAGGACCGCGCAGTACCTGTCGCGGCTCACCGTCAGCGCGCTCGGCGCTCGACGGCGACCAGCGCCAGCAGGGCTTCGAGACCGCGGGCGGCATGCGTCGACGCGCGACTACTTCGAGCGCGAGCGCACGCCCGAGGATCGGTCGCCGGCGAGGCGGCGCGCGCCGCGATCACGCTGCTGTCGCGCGCGCGAGCCCCAGGCCGGCTCGTACCCGGTCGTGGTCGCGCCCGGCTGGGGCGGCGTGATGGTGCACGAGTGCTTCGGCCACAGCATGGAGGGCGACGCGATCCGCAAGCAGACGTCGATCCGCGCCACGCAGCGCGGGCAGCTCGTCGCCGCCAAAGGGCGTGACGATCGTCGACAGCGGCATCGTCCCGTACAGCCGCGGCTCGTTTCGCGTCGACGACGAGGGCACGCCGGCCACAGCGCACCGTGCTGGTCGAGGACGGCCGTCCTCGTCGGCTTCATGTGGGACCTGCTCAACGCCCGCCTCACCGGCGAGTCAGCCGACCGGGAACGGGCGGCGCGCGTCGTACCGCGACGTTCCGCTGTGCCGCATGACGAACACCTACATCGAGGCCGGCCCGCTCGTCGCCGGCGGACCTCGATCGCCGACGTGCAGCGCGGGCTCTACTGCAAGGCGCTCGGCGGCGGCTCGGTGAACCCCGCCGACGGCAACTTCTCGTTCCAGGTCACCGAGGCGTACCAGATCGAGAACGGCAAGCTCACGCATCCGGTGCGCAACGCCACGCTCACCGGCAACGGCAACGACGCGATGCTCAAGATCGACGCGCGTCGCGAGCGACCTCGAGATCGACGGCAAGCACCGGCTCGTGCGGCAAGGACGGACAGTGGAAGGCGGTCGGCGTCGGGCAGCCGACCGTGCGCTTCACCGAGATCACGGTGGGCGGAACGAGCGACGTGACCGCGCCCGCCGCCGCCACGCCGGTCTCGCTCGAGCGCATCACGTCGGTCGCCGCCTCCGCCGTCGAGCGCGCGCAGCGCGCCGGCGCCGGTCACGCCGAGGCCTACGTCGACCAGCGCGCCGCTCGTTCAGCGTCGAGGTCCAGAACGGCGCGGTCGAGACGCTCAAGCAGAGCGCGACGCACGGGCTCGGGCTGCGCGTGATCGTGGACCACGCGGTCGGCTTCGTCGTCGACGAACGACTTCGTCCCGACGCGCTCGACGACCTCACTCGCCGCGCCGTGGCGCTCGCGCGCCACTCGACGCCGGACGAGGCGAACGTGCTGCCCGATGCCGAACGATTCGGATGCTCACGGCGATGAGGACCTGGCGGTGTTCGATCCCGCCGTGCTCGAGCTCGCGCCCGAGACCAAGATCGCGCTCGCCCACGCGCTCGAGCGCGTGGCGCTCGCACACGATCCGCGCATCCGCCGCACCGACGGGGCGAGCGTGTCGAGCAACGACGGCGGCACCGCCGTGGTGAACTCGAACGGCGTCTCGCGGGCGTGGCTCGAGACCGCGGTGTCGGCGCGCGTCGCTGGCGCTCGCCGAGGACGGGCCCGCCAAGCAGCAGACCGGCTACTACGGCGTCGCCCGTCGCGCGGTCGCGACGCTGCCGCCGCCGGAGGCGATCGCGCGCGAGGCCGGCGCGTCGCGCCGTCGCCCGCATCGGCGCCAAGCCCGTGCCGACCGCCCGCGTCCCCGTGGTGTTCCACCCCGACATCGGTGCCGCGTGGCTGTCGGATCTCCACGACGCGTTCAGCGCGCGAGTCGGTGATCAAGAAGTCGTCGTGGCTCACCGGACGGCTCGGCGACACCATCGCCTCGCCGCTCATCACGCTGGTCGACGACGGCCGCCTGCGCGCGGGGCTCGGCAGCGAGCCGTTCGACGGCGAAGGCGTGGCCACGCGCCGCAACGTGCTGATCGAGCGCGGCGTGTGCGCGCGGTTCGAGTACGACACCTACCACGCGCGCCGTGTCGGGGACCGCACCGACCGGCAGCGCCGTGCGCGGGTACTCGTCGACGCCGAGCATCGGCATGCACAACCTCTACGTCGTCCCCGGCGCCGAATCGCCGGAGGCGATCCTCGCGCAGCGTGGATCGCGGCTTCTACATGGATGACCAGGGCTCGTTCGGCTTCAACCCCGTGACCGGCGACTACTCGTACCAGGCGCAGGGGTTCTGGGTCGAGAACGGGCGAGAAGCGCTTCCCGGTCGAGGGCGTGACGGTGGCGTCGAACTCGCTCGACATGCTGCAGGGAATCGTCGCCGTCGGCAGCGACCTGGTGTGGGACCACGGCATCGCGTGCCCGACCCTGCTCATCGCGGAGATGACGGTGAGCGGCACCGCCGCCTGAGCGCTACGAGCTCCTGAAGCTCGCGACCACCGCCACCGAGCGCCGCACCGACGCCGGCGGCGGCTTGGCGTGGCCGAGCCTTACGAGCAGTATCGGCTGCTCGCCGATCGCGCCGCACGCGTGCATGACGTCGACCTTGGTCAGCGCCGACTCGATCGGCTCGCTCACCGGCTGGTGGGCGATGCCGAGCGTCGTGGCCAGCAGGGCGAAGCGCTCGTACGCCTGGCCGGCCATGACCCACTGGGACGGATCGCCGCGGTCGACCGTGAGCAGCCCGACCGCCCCCGCCGAGCGCATCCATTCGCGCGCCTGCTTGGCGGCAGTTCCCGGCGCCGAAGCGCAGGAACATGCTCTTCGGGTTGAAGGAGCGGCCGGCCAGCCAGCGCGCCGGCCCGCCGATCTCGAGCGCGTCGACCGTCACGCCGTCGCCGGTCTTGCGCGCCTCGTCGTCGCCGAAGCGCATCCACGAGAACTGCTCGGCCTGCGCGCGCTCGTCGGAGATGCGCGCGTGGACGGCGTCGTGCGCCAGGTCGCCGAGCTTCCGCAGCGTCGTGCGATCGTCCACCCAGTGGAGATGGAAGGCCTCGGGGATCTGCGCCGTGAGCTGGGTGCGGTTTTGCAGGTAGATGCCGCGGCCGTCGTACTCGCGCCGGTTCGTGCGCCGCGCCGAGATGGCGGCGAGCATGGCGCCGTCGCGACGCGACTCGCCCGTCGTCCACGTGACCTCGGCGACGACCCCGCCGGCGCCGTTGTGGGGGAAGTAGGTCACGGCCGGGCGGGAGGCCGTACCGCGCGCGGCGACGAGCAGGTTCTCGAGTGCCGCGCCGAGCGACATCATCAGGCTGCGCTGATCCGGATCGATCCCGGGCAGCGAGCGCTGCGTGTCGGCGACGATGCGCACGACGTTGCCCTCGGCCTCGAACCGCCAGGGCTGGGTGTTCCAGTGGCTCGGCGCGAGGACGGCGGCGGCGATCAGCGCGCGGGCGGTCTCGACCGATCCGATTCCGGGCTCGCTCGGCAGCGTCCAGGTCTGAGGGTCGGGACGCCCTCCTGGCCCTCTGCGCGCCCACGCGAGGTGCGGGCGGAGCACGACGTACGCGGCAGCGCTTCCGGCCAGCACCAGGAAGCGCCGGCGATCGATCACGATTTCGGTAGGGGTGGGGCCGTCTGACCGCGGGGCCGTACGACTGGGGCCGGGCTCCATAGGCCCGCGAGAGTTGCCCAAGACGGGGGCCGGGTCAATGGCATCGCCCGAAGCGCCCGTCCAGTGCCGAGTTGCGGGTGACCGAAGGGGGTTATAGTGATCCCAGCGCCGCCGACTTTCGCTAGGGCCCGCGACCCTCCGCGCCACCGCACCGCTTCCGGAGAACAACCCATGTCCGACTTTCGCCGACATCGATCGCTACCTCGATCAACACCTCGACGCGAGCCTCGACGAGCTGTCGCGTCTCGTCGCGCAGCCCAGCGTGGCCGCGCAGAACCTCGGCATCGGAGGCCTGCGCCGAGATGGTCGCGAGGATGCTCGCTCGGCGCGGGTTCAGCGTCGAGGTGATGCCGACCGGTGGCGCGCCCGGTCGTGGTCGCCGAGCGCGACGGCGCCGGCGACCGCACGCTGCCTCGTCTACAACCACTACGACGTCCAGCCTCCCGAACCGCTCGAGCTGTGGACGAGCCCGCCGTTCGAGCCGCGCGGCGCGACGGCAAGCTCTACGGGCGCGGCGTGAGCGACGACAAGGGACACCTGGTCGCTCGGCTGCTCGCGATCGACGCTCTGCTTGCGTCCCGCGGCGAGCTACCGTGCCGGATCAAGTTCGTCGATCGAAGGCGAGGAGGAGGTCGGAAGCGTCCACCTGCCCGACTTCATCCACGACCACCGGGACCGCCTGGCCGGCGACGCGTGCCTGTGGGAGTTCGGCTACGTCGACCACCACGACATCCCGTTCCAGTACGCCGGGCTGCGCGGCATCTGCTACGTCGAGCTATCGGTCGAGCACGGCGGCGCGCGACGCGCACTCGGGCGTCGGCGGGTCGATCTTCCCCAACGCCGCGTGGCGGCTGACGTGGGCGCTCGCGACCCTCAAGGGCCGCGACGAGCAGATCCTGATCCCGGACTACTACGACAGCGTCCGCTCACCGACGGCGCGCGACCGCGAGCTGATCGCGGCGCTGCCCGAGACGCGCCGCCGAGTACCGCGAGAGCTACGGCGTGAAGGAGTTCCTGCGCGGCATGACCGGCGGCGTCGAGCTGCGCGTCGCGGAGGTGTTCGAGCCGACGTGCACGATCTGCGGCCTCACCTCCGGCTATCAGGGCGCGGGCTCGAAGACCGTGCTGCCCGCCCGCGCGTCGGCCAAGGTGGACTTCCGCCTCGTCCCCGACCAGACGCCCGAAGGAGACACTGCGGCTCCTCCGCGCGCATCTCGACGCGCAAGGCTTCTCCGACGTCCAGATCGCGTTCCTCGGCGGCAACCCCGCCGGCCGCACCGATCCCGACGATCCGTTCATCCGCCTAGTGTCGGAGACCGCCGAGCCCGTCTATGGCCGCCCGATGCAGATCGCGCCCATGGTCGGCGGCTCGGGACCCAACCACGCGTTCATCCACGAACTCTCAGTCCCGGTCGCGACCGCCGGCATGGGCTACTCCCGACACACGCGCGCACGCGCCCGACGAGAACATCCGCATCGACCTCTACCTCAAGCACGCGAGGCACGTCGCCAGGCTGATGGAGCGGGTGGGGCGACGGAGGCGTCGGCGTCGCGGAGGGCGCGCGGGTAGACGCTCGGATGCCGGCACGCGTGAAAGCCTCTGAATATGCCGCGCGGCATGTTGGCCCGGTACGTCCTAGGGTGATGCGCCTCCGCGCTTCGCGCCCGCCGATCCGGGAACGCTACGGGCACTCCGATCGATCGCGCCAGCGACGCGGCCTGGCGCGCGAGCGACCCGGCGCGCGGGACGTCGCCCTCGAGCAGCGCGGCGTGCGCGTCCATGAGCAAGCGGGTCGTCGCGTCGACGGAGCTCTCCTGCTCGGCCAGGAGCTTGCGCCCGGCGCATCGGCTGAGCGCCGCGCGGGCGGCGGTCGTGTCGGCGACGACGCGGCGGCGCGCGGGGTCGGTCGAGCCGTTCGGTGTCGGGGGCGTCGAGGTCCTGACCGTGACGGTGGGTGTCGTTCAGGCCCGGCTGTGGCGGCGTCGGACGCGAATCGATGGGCACGCCGGTCGCGCCGCGATGGGGACCGCAGCCGGCCACGATCGCGACGGCGATCGCCAGCGCCACGTACGCGCGGGCCCTCATTTCTTCGCGACCTCGCGCCGATGCTAAGCTTTTCGCCGTTTGGCTCACTCTTCGCCTCCCTCCACGGAAGGCCGCGCGGCCCGCATGGATCTCTCCGTTGTTCTGGTCTACTTCAAGACCCCGGGACCGCTGCTCCATTGCCTCGCGTCGCTCGCCCCCGAGCTCATGGGTTCGAGCGCCGAGGTCGTGGTCGTCGACAACGACTCGCGCGACGGCATCACCCAGAGGGTGGCCGACAGATTTCCTGCCGTCCGCGTTTACGTCAACCCGGACAACCAGGGCTACGCGGGTGGCGTGAATCGCGGGCTGCTCGAGACGCACGGCGAGTTCGTGTTGATCATGAACCCGGATTGCGAGGTGCGTCCGGGCGCCGTCGGGGCGCTGATGCGGCACCTGCGCGCCCATCCGCGCACGGCGATCGCGGGCCCCAAGATCCTCAATCCTGACGGCTCGCTCGAATACTCCGCGCGCTCGTTCCCGGACCATCTCACGTTCCTGTTCAATCGCTATTCGCTGCTCCACCGCCTGTTCCCGAACAATCCGCACTCGCAAGCGTTACCTGCTCAGCGACTGGGACCACGCCAGCGTGCGGGACGTCGATTGGCTGTCGGGCGCATGCCTGCTCGTGCGCCGCGCGGCCGTCGATCGGGTCGGGCCCATGGACGAGGCGTACTTCATGTTCAACGAGGACGTCGATTGGTGCCGGCGCATGAACCTGGCCGGCTTTCGCGTGACGTACGTCCCCGACGCGGTCGTCGTCCACCACATCGGCGCGAGCCGGAAGCGCGTCGCTTCGCGCGTCATCGTCGGGCGGCACCTCGGCATGATTCACTACTTCCACAAGCACCACCCGACGAACCCGGTGTTCGCGGCCACCGCCGACGCCTTCATCCTGATGCGGGCGGGACTCATGCTGGCGCAGAACGCGCTCAAGCCCCGGTGACATGCGCATCCCGTACTCGCTGATCCTCGCGTCGTCGGCGTTCGTCCTGACGGTCGCGCTGACGCCCGTCGTGATCGCGTTCGCGCGCCGCATCGGGGCGCTCGACCGGCCCGGCCCGCGACGCATCCACCAGCAGGCGGTGCCGACGATCGGCGGTCTCGCGATGGTGATCGCGGTGCTCGGCGTGGCGTGGGCGGCGCGGCTCCTGCCCGGACCGTCGCAGGTGCTGGACCTGCGCCCGCTCATCGGGCTCACGCTGGGCGTCGCTGCTCGTGGTCGGCTTCGGATGGTGGGACGACCTCCGCCGCGTGCCGCCCTGGGTCAAGCTCGTCGGCCAGGCGGGAGCGGCGGTCGTGCTGTTCCTCTACGGCTTCGGCGTCCCGTTCATCACCAACCCATTCGGCGCGCCGATCGCCTCCGGCGCGCTCAACCTGCCGCTCACGATCCTGTGGATCGTCGTCGTCATCAACGCGATCAACGTCATCGACGGGCTCGACGGCCTCGCCGCGGGCGTCGTGCTGATCGCGGCGGTGACGCTGTGGTGGGTGGGCCGCGAGCACGCCAACTTCTACGTCATGTTCACGTCGTCGTGCCTGATCGGTGCGACGCTCGGGTTCCTGCCGTACAACTTCCCGCCCGCGCGTGTGTTCATGGGCGACACCGGCAGCCAGTTCTTAGGCCTCGTGCTCGGCGCGGTCGCGCTGCTCGAGAACCGCAAGGGCGCCGGCGACCGTGACGCTGCTGTTCCCGCTGGTCGCGATGGCGCTACCCGTCGCGGACGGCGCGGTCGCGTTCCTGCAGACGCCTCGTCCACCACCAGCCGGTGTTCCGCGGCGACGCACAGCACATCCACCATCGCCTGCTTCACCTCGGCCTCAGCCAGCGGCAGGCGCGGTGCTGTTCCTGTGGTACGTGTGCATCTACTTCGGCGTCATGGCGATCGTGCTGGCGCGGCTCCCGTCCGGCTACGCGCTCATCCTCGCCGCGGTGCTCGCGGCCGGCCTCTACCTGATCTTCGAGGCGCTCGGAGTTCCTCGACCGTGCGAAGTCGGAGCGGCGCGAGGAGGAGTCCGAGGTCAACGATAGGTCCGCACGCCGCTCGCCTTGAACGCGGCGTAGACGACGACACCGGGCGCCAGGTTCATCGCCTGCGCCGCCGCGCGCGTCACCTCGGCGACGAGCGGCGGGCGCGTGGCGAGGCTCACGCGCAGGCGCTCACCCGCCGGCGGCTCGGGGACGATCTCCTCGATCGCGCCCGCGAGTTGGTTCCTGAGCACTCGCCTGGAGCGGCGTGCGCGACAGCACGATCTCGCGCGGGTCGACGACCAGGAACAGCTCGCCGTCGCCGCCCGGGTCGGGGATGACCAGCTCGCCGCCGCCGACGGCGACGCGCGCGAGCTCGCCCGGCTCGCGGCGGTGGATCTCGCCGCGCAGCAGGTTCACGCCCATGAACTCGGCGACATAGCTCGTGCGCGGCTGACGGAGCAGCGCCTCGGCGGTGTCGCACTGCGCTGATCCCCGGCCGCGACCACCGCCAGGCGGTCGCCGAACACGATCGCCTCGGCCGGGCTGTGCGTGACGTAGAGGGTGACGCCACGGCAGCCCGTTGAGCAGGCGCTTGAGCTCGCCGCGCACCTGCGCGTCGCGTCTGCGGGTCGAGGGCCGACAGCGGCTCGTCGAGCAGCAGGAGCCGGGGCTCGAGCACGAGCGCCCGCGCGAGCGCCACGCGCTGCTGCTGTCCGCCCGAGAGCGCTTCGGGACGGCGGTCGGCCAGATCGGCGACGGCGAGGCGCGCGAGCGCCTCCGCGACGCGTCGCGAGGCGGCGTCGGCCGGCACGCCCGCGGCGCGCAGCCCGAAAGCCGACGTTGCGCGCGACGGTGAGGTGCGGGAACAGCGCGTAGTCCTGCGCGACGTAGCCGACGGCTCTCCGCCACGCCGGCACGTCGACGCCGCCGTCGCGATCGAAGTACACCGCTGAGTCGAGCTCCACGCGGCCGCGGTCGGGTGTGAGAGCCCGGCGAGCATGCGCAGGATCGACGTCTTGCCCGACCCGCTCTCGCCGACGAGCGCCAGCGTCGAGCCCGCCGGCACGTCGAACGCGACGTCGAGCGCGAACGCGCCGAGCCGTCTAGCCGCGCGGACGCGCAGCATCGCCTTGGCTGCCGAACAGCGCGCGCGGGGCCGCGCGCAACGCGAGCAAGAGTGCGAACGACATCGCCAGCAGCAGCACCGACAGCACGATGGCCGCGTCGAGATCCGACTGGAGCGCGACGTAGACGGCGAGCGGCATCGTCTGCGTCGTGCCCGGCAGGTTGCCGGCGAACGTGATCGTGGCGCCGAACTCGCCCAGCGACCGCGCCGCGCTCATCGCTACGCCGGCGCCGATCGCGCGCGCGCTGAGCGGGAGCACGACGTCGAAGAACGTACGCGGCTCGGAGGCGCGCAGCGTGGCGGCGGCGTCGAGGTAGCGGGCGTCGACCGACGCGAACCCGGCTCGCGCCGAGCCGACGAAGAACGGGATCGCCATGAACACCTGCGCGAGGATGACCGCGCCGGTCGTGAACGGGATCGTGATGCCGAACGCCTGCAGCACGCCGCCCGCGAGCCCCGCGCGCCCGAACGCCATCAGCAGCGCGAAGCCCGCAACCGTGGGCGGCAGCACCATCGGCAGGTCGACGAGCACCTCGACGAGCGGCTTGCCCGGGAACGAACGCGTCGCGAGCAGGTACGCGACGGGCGTGCCGAGGACGACGACGACGGCCGTCGCGCCGGTGCTCGTGACCAGGCTGGAGCTTGAGGGCCGAGAGCACGATCAGGTCGGCGAGCCGGCTCGCGACGCTCGACCACGGCACGCGGACGAGCACCGACAGCAACGGCAGGGCGAGCAGCGTGAGCAGCACGACCGTCGCGGCCAGCGCCGCGATGCGAAGCGATACGCTGGCGCCGCCGGTCGTCGTGCTCATGCGCTCAGGGTCGCATCGGGAACCGCGAGATCGCTCAGTTCACCCGCGAGTAGACGAGCTTGATGCTCCAGTGCGTGGTCTCTTGCTGGCCGCCGCCGAACACCGGATTGGGCGGATCGTTCACGCCGTTCACGCGCTGGAAGCGGACGTCGAGGCCGAGCATGTTCCCGGTCGCGACCTCGGTGTTGAGCCCGCCGCCGATGTAGTAGCCCCAGTTCACGCCGCTCTGGTCGTCGGTCGTGCCGGTGATCTTGCGGTAGAACGGCCCGCCGCCGAAGGACAGGTACGGATGCGGCGCCGACTTCCAATTGAAGTGGCGCGTCAGGTCGGCGGTCATCGGGATCTCGACCTCGGAGGCGTTGCCGTAGCGGCCGAGGACGTCGTAGCGCACCGTGCCGCCGAACGAGGTCTGCTTGAACAGTGTCACGTGCAGGAAGCCGAGCGGGTGGAATCCGAACACGCTCCACTCGTTGACGTGCGAGCGCGACAGCATGTGGCTCGCGCCGAACCTGACCCCGCCGCCGCTGTTGGCGGCGCCCACGGAGGAGCTCTTGGCGTAGCCGCCGTAGATCGAGCCAGTTCGCGCCGGGCACCCACGATCCTTCCTGAGCGTGCGCGGCGCCGGCGAAGAGGATCGTGATGGCGAAGGCCGAGGCGATGAGCGTCGCGGCCGGCCGCTTGAATGACTTCACCCCATGCTCCTTTCCACCGGGACCTAGGATTTTCCGTCGAGCAGGCCCGAGGGAGATGTCGCGGGCAAGGCAGGCCGAGCAGGCTAGCAGAGCGCGTCCGTCCGCCTCAAGGTCCGAGCGAGGCCCACCGATCCCGACTCGCGATCGACCTCGTCCCACGAGGAGGTCGCGGGCGGCGCCGACCACGAGCCCCGAGACCATCCGCGGCGGTTTGGGGCTTCCCGAATCCCGCGCGCTTCGCTAGGTTGTGCGCGTGAGTCCCGCCCGCGCGCCGCGCCCGCCCGCCCTCCGCTATCGCCAGGCGCGCCGCACCGACGTCGAGACCCTCGCCGAGTTGGGCTACCGCGCCTACCGCGTGTCGAGCCTCGAGAAGCGCCGCGAGTTCTACACCGACCATCCGCGCTTCGACGATCCGCGACGTCCGGGTCGGCGAGCTGGACGGCCAGATCGTGTGCTCGCTGGTGCTCTACCCGTTCACGGCGTTCGTGCGCGGACAGCGCGTCCCGATGACGGGCATCGGATCGGTCGCGGTGTCGCCCGAGCAGCGCCGCCGCGGGATCGGCGAGGCGCTGGTGCGCGCGACGCTGCGCGAGATGCGCCAGCAGGGCGAGCGCGTTCTCGATCCTGTACGCGTTCCGCGGCTCGTTCTACCGCAGAGTTCGGATGGGGCGCGGTCGAGATCACGCACCCGATCGCGTTCTCGCCGGCGAACCTGCCGGCGTCCGAGGAGGCGCGCCGCACGCGCGCGCCTGATGCTGCCCGACCGGCCCGCGGTCCAGGAGCTGTACGCGCGCGTCGCGCCGCAGGGCCACTTCGCGCTCGAGCGCCGTCCCGAGTGGTGGGCGCAGCGGCTGTGGACCTATCCCGGCGACTGGGTCGTGTACGAGGGACGCCGCCGCGGCCAGATCGACGGCTACCTGTACTACGAGGTGCGACACGACGAACGGTCCGTTCAAGCTGGCGCTCACGCTGAGCGAGCTCGTTGCCGCGACGCCCGACGCGCATCGCGGGCTCGTCGGCCATCTCGCCTCGCTCGCCGATCAGGTGCCGGAGATCCACTACGCCGCGCCCGGCGACGCGGCGTGGCTCGCTCGCTGCTCAAGACGCGCAGAACCTGCGCCCCGGGCCCGAGGTGGGCCTGATCGACCGACACCGGCAACCTCGGGCACGGCGTGATGCTGCGCGTCGTCGACGTGAAGCTGGCGCTCGAGCAGCTGGCCGGTGGCGCCCGGCGAGCGCGGCGAGGTCGTGATCGCGGTGGACGACGCCGCGATCCCGCTCAACGCGCGCGCCTACCGCGTGAGCGCGCGCGACGGGCGCCTCAAGGTGCGGCCCGAGACCGCGCGCGTCGGCGTCCGTCCGCGCCTCCCGCGCGTCGCGCATTCCGGCGGATATGCTGGGACCGGTGCTCGCCGGGACGGTGTCGGCCTCGCGTGCCGCCGAGGTCGGGCTCGATCGACGCGAAGGACGGCGCGGACGAGATCATCGAGGCGTGGTTCCGCACGCGGCCCGCGTTCTCTCTATCACTTCAACGCGTTCCTGGCTCGCGCGTCGGCGCGAGCGCGCGTGCGATGGAGCCGCCGCGCCTGATCGGAAGGGCGACATGATCCTGCGTTGGCTGATGGCGGCCGTGCACCTGATCGCGCTCGGCGTCGGGCTCGGCTCGGTGTGGGTGCGTGGGCGCGCGCTGGGCGGCTCGCCCGACGACGGCGCCGTGCGCCGCGCGCTCGCGGCGGACACGGGATGGGAATCGCCGCGCTTGTTGTGGATCTCGACGGGACTTGATCCCGCGCGTTCGGGGGCCTCCTCGAAGGGGACGCAATACTATCTCCAGAATCACGTGTTCTGGACCAAGATGGTGCTGCTGCTCGTGATCCTCGCGCTCGAGTGTGGCCGATCGGTGACGCTGATGCGCTGGCGCATCCAGATCGCGCGCGGCCGGCGGCCCGACGACGAGCTTAGCACCGGCGATCGCGCGCATCAGCCTCGTGCAGGCGGTGCTCGTCGTGCTGATGGTGCTCGCCGCCACGGCGATGGCGCGCGCGGCATCGGGGGGCGTTAGCCCCCGCGGTTGCCGAGCCCGACGCCGGTCCCTAAGCTCAGGCTCCGCCCACGCGAGTGCCGTGTCGTGGGAGTTCTTGGAGGGTCCTTGCCGCCCGCCTTCACCGTCGTCCACGAGCTGCAGCCCGCGCTTTCGCGACACCGACGCGATGGGGCACATCAACAACGCGGTCTACGTCGACCTACCTCGAGGTGGCGCGGCAGGAGTACTGGCGCGCGCTCGACGGCGCGCACGCGACTACCGTCGTGTGCCGTTCATCCTGGCGCACGTCACCATCGACTTCCGCTCGAGGCGCTGGTGCGCGAGGCGCTGCTGCTGATCGGCATCCGCTGCGAGTGGATCGGCGGCAAGTCGTTCGCGTTCGCGCTACGAGATCCGCGGAGAAGGCGGACGACCGCGCTGGTCGTCGAGGCCACGACGGTGCAGGTGTGCTACGACTACGCAGCGAAACGCAGACGATCGCCGATGCCCGACGGACCTGCGCCAGCATGCGTCGAAGCGTTCGAGGGGCGCACGCTCGCGCGCGCGGCCAAGACCGCGGCGACGTGATGCGGAGCGCACCGCGCCACGGCGCGCAGCGCCGCGACGACGCAGTGAAGTCATCGACGCGCGATTCCGCAAGCTCGTCGCCGCCGGCTCGGCCGCGGTGACTCGCGTCGACATGTGCGCCGGTCCGCGGCGCGCGCGCGGACAAGCCGCGCGGCGACGACGGCGCGGCTCGCGCGCCGTCCACGCGTCCGCCGCCGTCGAGGCCGAGATCACGAAGCAGAAGGCGTCGCCTGGCGCAGGCGCTCAAGGCGATCCGCGACTATCGAGCTTCCGCCGGGCAGCGAGATGGCGTTCGTGTTCGCGCCGTCAGGCGGCGTGCGCGCGCGCGTCGCGGGCCCCGGGCGCGTCGTCGGCGAAGGGAGGCTCGCGATGAGCCGCGATCAGCGAGCACCTGCTGCTCGCGCCCGTGGCCGAGCTGTCGGCCAGATCCGCAGCGACGAAGATCTCGCCGGTCGAGCTGACCGAGGCCTACCTCGAGCGCATCGAGCAGCTGCGGCCCCAAGCTCAACGCGTTCGCGCGCGTGACGCCCGATCTCGCGCTCGAGCAGGCGCAAGCAGGCCGAGGACCGAGATCACGCGCGGCACGCTACCGCGGGCCGCTGCACGGCATCCCGTACGGCGCGAAGGACCTGCTCGCGACCGCCGGGATCCCGACCGAGTGGGGCGCGCGGCCGTGCGCGGGCCAGATGTTCGACCGCGACGCGACCGTCGTGCGCGAGCTGCGCGACGCGGGCGCGGTCCTGCTCGGCAAGCTCGCGATGGTCGAGTTCGCCGGCGGCCTCGGCTACCGCTACGCCGACGCCTCGATCGAGCGGCCCGGGCCGCAATCCGTGGGACCGCGACGCGCTGGACCGGCGGCTCGTCGTCGGGCTCGGGCGCCGCGGTCGCGGCCGGGCTCGTCGGCGTTCGCGCTCGGCACCGAGACCTGGGGCTCGATCCTCTGCCCGTCGGCGTTCTGCGGCATCACCGGCCTCCGCCCGACGTACGGCCGCGTGAGCCGCGCCGGCGCGCATGGTGTGCTCGTACACGTTCGACAAGGTCGGCCCGCTCGCGCGCTCGGCCGCCGACTGCCGGCTCGATCCTGCAGCGCGATCGCCGGGCAGCGATCGCGGACGATCCGACGTCGTCGCGACGAGCCGGTCGATCTCGCGCGGCGCCGGCAGTCGCTGCGCGCAGCTGCGCGCGCGCGCTCGTCCCGCTCGACTTCTCGAAGGGCGCGCGAGCCCGAGGCGCAGCGCGGCGTTCGACGCCGCGCGGTCGCCGAGCTGCGCGCCGATCGGGCTCGCGATCGGAGGAGGCGAAGCTGCCCGAGTTCCCGGCCGCCGAGGTCGCGGGCGCGATCATCACCGCCGAGGCGCTGTCGACGTTCGAGCGCTTCTACCGCGACGGCACGGTGCGCGAAGCTGCAGCGATCCGTACGCGCCCTACCAGTCGGAGATCAATCAGGCGATCACCGGCGCCGACCTGGTCAAGGCGTGGCGCATGCGCCGCGTGCTGCAGCAGAAGATGGCGGAGTTCTTCGCGCGACTACGACGTGATCGTGACGCCCAACTTCCTCACCGGCGGCGCCGCGGCGTCGACGAGGACCTCAACGAGGCGCTCGACGGCTACACCGATCCGGTCGGCGCGCATCGGCAACGCGCTGCGGCCTGCCCGCGATCGCGCTGCCGAGCGGGCTCGGCAAGACGCACATGCCGCTCGGCTTCCAGATCGTGGGCGCGCCGTTCGACGAGGCGACGCTGCTCGACCTCGGCGAGGCGTTCCAGAAGCGGCACGTCGTTCCACACCGGCGCGTCCGCCGCTCGCGGGGTGACGTGCTCGCTAGCAGGATGTCGGCGAGCGTCATCGTCAGCGTGCTGCTTCTTGCCGCTCGCGCACGGTCTCGAGCTTGACCTTGCGGCCGACCGCGCCTGACTCGAACAGATCGCTGCAGCGCGCTCGGGCGTGTACCGACTGGCGACCGGCTTGCCGTCGATCGCGCACCACCTGGTCGCCCTCGTCGAGCCCGGCCTTCGCCGCCGGGCGAGCCGGGCAGCACCTGCATCGCCGTGCACCACGTCGCCGTAGCGCGCGAGCTGGACGCCCGGCGCGCGAGAAGCGGTCGCGGCTCCGGGTAGCGCGCGCCGGGCTCCAGGTAGAGCATCGCGGCGCTCGTAGTCGAACGTGCAGCGGAAGCGCTCGAGGATCTGGTTGCCGATGTTGCCGGCGTAGTCCTCGCTCGCGAGCGCGCCGGTCGTCGGCGCCCGAGAGCGATCACGCATCGGCTCGGTCCCATGCGTAGGGGCCGAGCTCGATCTTCTTCATGCGCGTCAGCCGGCTCGTGAACGTGCCGCCGAAGCCGCCGCCGACGACGTCGATCGATTCGGCCGTCTTGTCGCGCAGGTCGTTCGTTGCGACGAACGGGCCGTGGAGATCCACCGTTCGAGCTGCTGCCGACGTCGACGCGGAAGTCGCCCGCGTACTGTGCCGTCGAGCGTCATCTGCACCGCCGGCATGTTGCCGGCGAGCGCGAACGGCACCGCGGCGCCCGTGCCCGCGTACGTGAACGTCTGCGGGTCGTGCAGCGTCGAGCGTGCGCGCGGTCGTAGTCGATCTGCGTCACGAAGCGCGAGATGGAAGTCGTGCGCCGATGACGCCGGCGCAGTCGCGCCAGAAGAACGGCGCGAGGAACGGGTTGATCGACAGCACGCCGACCTCTGCGCTCGGGAACTCCGACGCCGTCGCCGTCGGCGCCGGACCTGGAGCGACTCGAGCTCGCGAGAAGCCGCGCGCTGCCGGCGGCGCCGGCGCCCTGGCCCTGCAGCTCGCCCTGCGGTCGTGAGCCCGAGGCTCGCGGCGTAGGCGCTGTCGATCATCGGTGATGCTGGCGCCGGTGTCGAACAGGAAGTCGGCGGGCGCGCCGCCGTTCACGCGACGCCGTCACCCACACGTGGCGGCGCGCGTAGTCGGAACGGCAGCGTCGCCGTGGCCGGGCGTCTTGAGCCAGGTGATGCGGTTCGCTCTCGCTGCGACGGCATGCGCGAACACGCGCCGCGTCGATCGGCCGGGTTCGACCACACCGAGTCGATCGTGACCGTGAGGTCGTTCGCCGGCATGCCGACGATCGCGGTCGACGCTGCGCGAACGGGTAGCGGCGCGTGCCGACGCGCGCGGTAGTCGGACAGCGCGTTCATCGATCGTCACTGCTGGTCGCGCTGCGTGGTCGCTCGCGATCGATGAGCCCGGTCTTGTGTTGAACGCAGTAGCGCCGCGGCCGCCGACCGGCGGCGTGACCTCGAGCACCGTGTAGCGTCCCGGCCCGAGTCCTTCTCGGTCGCCGGCGACGCGCACGCGTGCCGCCGCCCTGGTCCGGGCGTGAGCCACAGGTCGTTCTCGAACTACGTGCTCGCGCGCGCGTCCTCGAGATCCTTGCCGTCGAGCATGCGATCTTGCCGCTCGGATCGACGCGCCAGCCGGTCCGTGCCGTCGACAGCCCTCGGGAATCTGGAACGGGCCGAGCTGCGTGTGTGGCTCGACGCGGCGGTCCGGGCGCTCGCGTCGTCGTCGTCGACGCCACGTGAGCGAGCGCCGAGATCGTGCGCGTAGATCGTCACGGTGCGCAGCGAGTCGAACGACGCGCGCCCGCCGGTCAGCGGCGACGTAGGCGTCGACGACCTTGCTGGGCGTCGGGCGTGATGTCGGCGCGCGCGCTCGCGGCGGTCGCGGCGGCCAGCACGAGGCTCCACAAGGGGAGAGGCGTCGCATCGTCCCGGTCATCCGTTCCTTTCAATGGGTTCGTTCCGTCCGAGTGCAGACGAAGCGATAACACAGCAGAGCGTCTTGCCGCACGCCGCGCGCGCTTCGATTGCACTGCGCCGGGCGCCGCCAGCTATCCCTGCGGCCTTCGTCGCGCTCGCACCTCATTCCCACGCACGCGAGAGTCGCCCCCATGATGAAGAGACTTCTCGTTACGGCGCTGCTCGCCGTCGGCCTGCCGTGGACGGCGCAGGCCGCAACCAGCTCCGCGCTCTGCTCATCGGGCCGCGCGCTTCGGCGTCAGCCTCGACCCCGACCGTCAGCCGTCCTGGGCGGACGAGCTCGTGACGACGCCGGTCGCGCCCCACCTCACGTCCGATCCCAGCCTCGAGCTTGGGCCAGGCGACGACCAGACCGTCGTCGCCATCAACCCGTGACATCATTCTTACCACTTCGAGCTGCGCAACACGCAGTGGGCCCGTACGCAGGCCTCCGGGGTCGGCATCAACTGGTTCAGCGTCGACCGTCCTGCGCCCCAGGACGATCTGTCGAGCAGCGAGGTCGGCGCCAATGTCGTGCTCGGCGTCGACGTGCCGACGTCGCGCGGCAGCGTGTCTTCTCGGAGCTGCGCGCCGGGGTCGGCGACATCCCGGAGATGAAGATCGTCGCCGGCTGGAACTTCGCGCTGCGCTAAGGGACGCTCTACTCGCGCTCGGCGCGCGCCGCCAGGCGCCGGCCATGCGCATCCGCTCCGAGGAAGTCCGCGGGCGGGAGGAACCCTCGACGCGCGCCCGCTGGACCTCCGTCCCCGACGGCGACAGGAACAGCACCGTCGGCACGCCGCGGATGCCGTAGCTTCTGCCGCCACCGCTCCGCCTCGGGCGAGTCGTAGCGGGTGAGGTCGACGCGGAAGGTGCGGAAGCGCGCGCGGCGTCGCGCATCACGCGCGTCGCTGAAGGTGAACCGCTCGAGCTCGTGGCACGGCAGCGCACCACTGCGCGGTGAAGTCGAGCATCGCGGGTTGCCCGCCCTGCAGCGCCTGCTCGACCGACGCCGCCGAGTACGGCTCGAAGGTGGATGCCGGCCTTGGGGCGCGAACGCCACTAGCCCCACGCCGGCGAGGATCGCGAGCGCGCCGGTCGCCCACTTCAGCGCACGAAGCCTGCCCGCTGGCCGGCGCTCGCCGTCGATGAATCCGAGGTAGAGCCCGCCGAGCACCAGCGCCGCCGATGGCACCACGCGATCCACGAGCGGCGCCACGGCGAGCAGCACGTAGAACACCCCGAGCGACACCATCACGACGCCGAACACCTTCTTCACCCACACCATCCACTCGCCCGAGCGCGGCAGGCGTCTGCAGCAGGTTCGAAAACGTGCCGAGCACGAGGTAGCGGCGCGCCGAGGCCCGAGTGCCAAGGTGAAGAACGACGTGAAGCCGAACCACGGGTCGCCCTTGGCGCCGACGATCGCGAGCAGCGCCACCACCGGCGGCCCGACGCACGGGGCGGCGAACACGCCGACCAGGAGCCCCGACACGAACATGCCGAGGACGCCCGGTCGTGCCTGTGCCGCCGAGCGCGGTTCAGCAACCACGAGGGCGGCTGGAGCTCGTAGAGCCCGAACATCGACAGCGCCATGCGCGCATGAACAGAGCGCCGATCGCCGACCAGCACCGCCGGGCTCTGCGAGCACGCCGCCGAACAGCCCGCCGGTGAACGCGCGGCCGCGACGCCGAGCGAGCTGTACATGGCGCGCCATGCCGAGCACGTACGACTGCGCAGGCCGAACACCTGCAGCGGCGGCGCCGCGCCGCGCGCGCCGAAGATCGAGACGGTCACGCCGAGCATCGGGTACACGCACGGCGTCAGGTTGAGCGCGCAGGCCGATCACGAACAGCGTCGAGGAACGCGGTCGACGATCCGCCTGCGAGCGTCGCGCGAGCGGTTGCTCGACCGCGGCGGTCGCCGGTGCCTTGGCGGCACGGCGGCCCGGTGGTGAAGCCTGGGCCCGGCGGCCGCGTGCGAGTGTCCACCGCGGGCGTGCCGACCGCGACCGGGCAGTCGACGCCGTGTCGGTCGCCGCGGCGCCCGGCGCCGCCGCCGCCGTCACGGTGACCACGATCGCGACCGGGATCGTGACCGGCGCCATGCACACCTGATCGTTGCACGCTCTGGAAGCGCAGCGTGCCGCTTGAGCGTGTGCGATCCGCTCGGCGCGCCGCGCCGTCGCGGTGAGCGGCAGCCGCAGCGTCACGGTGCGGTCGTAGACGGCGAGCGGCTGCTCGTCGAACGCGACCTTGATGGTGCCTGGCCGGCGGGTAGACGGGCGCGCCCGCGTCGACGCCGCGAGCGCCGCGATCAGCGTCACCTGCGTCGGCGATCATGTAGTCGCGGCGACGGCGGGTTGGCGTTGATGTGCCACGAGCGGCTCGATGCGCAAATGGACGAGCGCTTCGCCGCGCGCGCCGGCCGCGAGCGTGACCGGCTCGGCGGTGATCTGGACGATCTTCTCCGGCTCGGCAGCTGAGCGCTCGAGCCGCCGCCGATCTGCGCGCGGGCCGCGGGCGTGAGCGCGACGAGGCACCAGCGCGGCGGCGCGACCGAGCGCGAGCGATTCGACCGAGGCACTTCGACAGCCGTTCGATCATGGAAGATCCTCGGTGGGTCGAGCGCGTCGCCGCCGAGCTCGTCGAGCTGCGCCTCGAATTCGGTGAGGCGGTGGTGGGCAGACGGCACGCGTCGTCGACGCACACGTAGCGCGGTCGCGGCGTCGCCCTGGGGCGACAGCGCCGCCGTGAACGGCGCCAGCGCCGCCAGCGAGCGCCGTCGGTGCCGAGGTCCGAACAACAGCACGTCGTCGGGCAGGAAGCGGCGGTCGAACGCGCGCGAACTAGCGCGCGTGTCGTCCGCGCTCGCGCCGTCCGGCGATCACGATGTGGCGCGGCGTCGCGCTGCGCGAGCTCCATCGCCGACCAGCATCTGCGGCATCGCGACCGGGCCGGTCGCTCGAGCCTGCCGCGCGTAGTAGCCGCAGCGTGCGTCGGCGCGCTCGCGCCACGTCGGCCGGTCGAGCAGCGCGCCCGAGCATCAGCAGGTTCGGCGCCGCGATCGAGTTGCCCGACATCTCGGCGCCGTCGAAGTCGTCCTTCATGCGCAGCGGCAGGTGCGGGTCGCCGGCCGGGCTGTCGAAGAACCCGCCGCCGCGCTCGTCCCAGAAGCGCGCGATCTGCGCCTCGGTGACCGTCGCTGCGCGCTCGAGCCACACCGGATCGAGGCGTCGCGCGGTAGAGGTCGATGAAGCCGAGCGCGAGATAGGCGTAGTCGTCGAGCTGGCCCGTGGCTGCCGGCCTCGCCCTCGCGCCAGCGGCGGCGAGCAGCTCGCCGGTGCGCGGATCGCGCAGCGTCGTCCCACGCGAACTCGGCCGCGCGCTCGCGCGCGCGCGCAGCGACGTCGTCGTCGAGCACGCGCGCGCCGCGCGCGAACGCCGAGATCATGAGCCCGTTCCACGCCGCGAGCACCTTGTCGTCGCGGTGCGGCGCGCATGCGCGTCGCTCGCGCGCCGCGAGCAGGCGTGCGCGCGCGTGCGATCGAGCCGCTGCGCGGTCGTCGGCGCGAGATCCCGCTGGGCGACGCGCCGTCCGTCGATCGAGTGCGCCTCGCTGCAGGATGCTGGTGCCGTGCTCGAAGTTGCCGCGTCGGCGTCACGCCGTAGCGCGCACGCGACGAGCGCGCCGTCGTCGGCGCGCGAGGACTCGGTCGAGCTCGGCGGGCGTCCACACGTAGAACTTGCCCTCCTCGCCCTCGCTGTCGGCGTCCTCGGCCGAGTAGAAACGCGCCCTCGGGAGCGGTGAGATCGCGGGCCACGTAGTCGAACACGTCGCGCGCCGTCGTCGGCGTACTCGCGCGCGCCCGTGATCTGGTAGCGCGTCGAGGTAGGCCCACGCGAGCTGCGGCCTGGTCGTAGAGCATCTTCTCGAAGTGCGGCACGAGCCACTCGCGATCGGTCGAGTAGCGGTGGAAGCCGCCGCCCAGATGATCGTGGATGCCGCCCGCGCGCATCGCGTCGAGCTGGCGCGAGCGCCATCGCCGAGCGCCGCGGCGTGGTGCTCGGGATCGCGCGCGCGCAGGCGCGATGCAGGAACGTCGAGGTTCACGACCTGCGGGAACTTGGGCGCGTCGCCGAAGCCGCCGCGCTCGTGGTCGTCGCGATGCGTCGCGAGCGTCACGCGCAGTGCGCGAGCGAGCTGCTGCGCGGCATCGGCGTCCGGCCGTCGGCGCGCGGCGCAGCGCGTCGAGCGCGCCGAACACGCGGCCGCGCCGTGTCGCGACGATCGCTCGCGGTCGCTCGCGCCATGCCTCGTGCACGCGCGGCAGCACGTCGATCAGGCCGGGCCGGCCCTGGCGCGTGCGCGGCGGGAAGTACGTGCCGCCGTAGAACGGCTCGAGCTCGGGCGTGAGGAACACGTTGAGCGGCCAGCCGCCGCCCATGCCCATCGCCTGCATCGCGGTCATGTAGAGCGCGATCGACGTCGGGCCGCTCCTCGCGATCGACCTTGATGGCCACGAAGTGCTGCGTTGAGCAGCGCGGCGACCGCGTCGTCCTCGAACGACTCGCGCTCCATGACGTGGCACCAGTGGCACGTCGAGTAGCCGATCGAGAGGAAGATCGGCTTGTTCTCGCGCCGCGCCTTGGCGAACGCCTCCTCGCCCCACGCGTACCAATCGACCGGGTTGTACGCGTGCTGGAGGAGGTACGGGCTCTTCTCGTGGACGAGCCGATTGAGGCTTCCGCCGTCCCGACACGGCCGGCGCGGTGCCGGCGAGGGCGGCGAGTGCCGGGGCAGAGCGATCGTGTCGGTCACGCGGCGGACGCGGTCGCGCGCGAGCCACGCGCCCGCGGACACGGCGACGACGGCGACCGCGATGGCGAGGCCGGACCCCCGTCGCGCGTGCGATCGGGACGCCAGGGCGCTCGGGAGGGGATGGAGACATGGCCGCGAGTATAGCCACGCGGCTGTTTTGCCTTGTCAGTAAATCGTGGGGTTCAGGGGGCGAGCGGGCCGCGTTCGAGGCGCCCAATTCGCGGTCAGAAGGCGCCTCCGCCCAGCCCTGCAGGCCGAGCGACGCCAGCGCGATCCGCGGGGAGCGCGCCCCATGCAGAGGCCGATCTGCACCCACGGATCGGCGAACAGGTCGAACGATGGAGCGATCCGCTCGCGAGCGCACGGCGTCTCGACGTGGCGCCACGCGTCGGCGAGGCGCACCGCGGGCTCGACGCGCCCGACGCGATCGCGGGCGCGAAGCCCACGATCAGCGCCGCGAGCGCCGCCGCCAGCACCACCGACGGCTGCGACGCGACGCGCACCCACCACGGCATGGAATCGCCGATCGGCGCGTCGGCGACCGCTGCGCGCGCGCCTCCGCCGAGGCGACGCGACGCATCACGTGGTCGGTCAGATCGGACAGGGGCCGATACCGGCGCGCTCACCCACGCCTCGAACGCGTGCAGATCCGCGAGCGCCTCGGCGCAGCGCGCGCACGTCGCGCCGTGCGCATGCGCGGCCGCCGCTCCGGACGGCGCCTCGCCGTCGTCGAGCCAGCGCGCGAACGCGTCGCACGTCATTTCGTTCCGGGTGCGACTCGTCGGTCGTTCGTCGGTCACGTTCTAGGCTCCACCGCGGGCGCTCACGAACGCCCTGCGCATCGCGGCGCGGGCGCGGCTCAAGTGGGTCTTCACCGTGCCGTCGGGCAGGCCGAGCGCGATGGCCACCTGCTGCACGGAACGGTCCTCATAGTAGAACATCGTCACCACTGCGCGCTGGACGTCCGTCAACGCTTCGAGGGCGCGCGTCATGGACGCCTCAGTGACGCGCGCCCCGCCGCCGGCCGGGCGCGCCGCGGGCTCGGGTGCGTCGTCCAGCGCCGACTCGCGCTGGCGTCGCGTGCGCAGCCGCCGCGCGCGGTCGATGGCGCAGCGGGCGACGATGCGGTGCAGCCAGGTCCCGAACCGGGCCTCGCCGCGGTAGCGCGGGCAGCGCGAGCCCACGCGCGCACGAACGCATCCTGGGCCACCTCCTCGGCGTCCGGCGGCGAGCGCACGATGCGCAGCGCCAGGCCGTACGCGCGGTCACGGTGTCGATCGACCAGCTCGCGGAACGCGGTCGTCTCGCGCGCCCGCGCCCGCTCGATGAGCGCGCGCTCGGCGTCGTCCGAGGCGGCCGCGGTCGCGGCCGCGGAGGATCTCGGGCGGTCCCCGCCGGGCGCACGTCCATCGCCTGCTTCGGACCCTCGAGGGATGCGTCCGGTTTCAACGATTCTCCGCGCGAGATCGCTGAAACCGGGGCGGAGGATGCCACGGTCCAAGCGGGTGACAGAGGGCCGGCGGGTGGGTTGCGGGCCGCAGGGTGCGCGCCGACGTCCGAGCCTCCGCCTCGAAAGGAGCGGTCGCCATGTTCAACTTGGATTCGGAATTCTTCATTCCCTTCCTCGTGTTCGCGATGCCCATCATCGCGATCATGGGCGGGGTCATCAACGGCCTGGTCCGTCAGCTCGGCCGCCAGCGCCTCGTCGAGATGGCCCATCGCGAGCGCATCGCCGCGATCGAGCGCGGCATCGATCCCGGCAAGCTGCCCTCGCTGCCGGCGCTCGTCGACGAGCGGGGCGATGTGGTCCCCGTTCGCCGCGCGTCATCGCGCGCAGGGTCTGCTGATCGGCGGCATCATCACCGCCGCCGCCGGCGCGGGCATCTCGACGTTCCTGTTGCTGCTCCGCCCCGACAACGATCGCGCGGTGTGGGCGGTCGGCCTGATCCCGATGTTCGTCGGCGTCGCGATGCTGATCAGCTCGTGGCTGGTGTGGCCGCGCAACGGCCACACGCCGGGAATCGGCCCGGGCGCTTAGGCTGTGTCTGAGAGGCCCGAGTACAAGGCGGCGAGGGAGCGACGAGCGAGACGTATCGTTAGATACTTCGCAGCGAGGAGCGACGAAGCCAACGCAGTAATCGGGGTTCTCAGACACAGCCCTCACGCCTCGATCGCGGCGACCGGGCTCTGAGATCCAGCCACTGCACGCGCTCGGCGTACAGAGTCGGGGTCGAGGGCCGCGAGGTCCTGGTAGCGGCGACGATGGCAGGTGACGAGCACGATCTGGTGCTTGCGCGACAGCGACTCGAGCAGCATCCGCATGCCGGCGCGCGTGCGTTCGTCGTCGCTGGTCGCGAAGCAGTCGTCGATCAGGAGCGGCAGCGGCACGCCGCCGCTTCGACAGGTACTTCGCTGATCGCGAGCCGCACCGCGAGGTGGAGCTGATCGCGCGCGCCGCTCGACAGCTGATGCACCGCCTCTGCCGCGGGCGATCTGCCGCCCGCCGGGTAGCATCACCGCGAAGTCCAGGTCCTCGCCGAAGCGTACCTTCCCGACGCGCGTCCCCATCGACGTCAGCAGCTCGCTGACGCGATCGTTGAGGAACTCCGCCCAGCGGCGGTGCGTCGCGAGCGCCACCTTCCTCGATGGTCTCACGCGCGAGCGTGCTCGCGTCGCGGAAGCGCTCGGCGCGCTCGAGCTCGCGCTGCACGGCCTCGAGCCGCGCGAGCTTGTCGGGGTGCTCGGCGTGGTAGCGCTGCGACGTGCCCTCGACGACGAGCCGGAGCTCCTCGCGCTCGCGCGCCAGCTCGTCGAGCCGGGCGTGCAGCTCGGCCGACTCGCGCTCCAGCTCGACCGGGCTCGGGCCGTCGGGCCGCGGGTCCTGCGCCTTGGGCGTGGCCTCGGCGGCCGCGATCTTCCGCCTGCGCCGCCGCGACCGCCGCGTCGTCGGAGCCGCTCGCGCTCGGCCGACGGCAGGTCGTGCTCGACGAGCTGGCGGTAGCGGTTCGCATTGCGCACGCGCGCCTGCACGGCGTCGATCCATGACGACCACGATCCGGCGCGGTCGTAGCGCAGGCCCGAGGCGTCGATCGCCTGCGCGGCGAGCGCCTCGTAGCTCGCGCGCCTTGAGCTCGGTGCCGCGCGCCTCGCCCTGCTGCCGGAGGAAGTTCCGCTCCGCCTCGGCGACGCGGGACTCGACCGCGCGCCGCTCACGCAGCCGCGCCGCCGCCTGCTCGAGCGTCTCCGGCGTGAACGTGTGGACGCCCACCGCTTCGAGCACCGGCGAGATCTCGACGATCACCGACTCGCGCTGCTGATCGATGTCCGCGAGCTGGAAGCGCGCGGAGCGCACGGGACCGTGGAGCTCGCGCAGGCGCTGGTAGTTCGTCCACTCCGCCAGCAACGCCTGACGCTCTCGAACTTCATCGCCGACGCCACCGCGCGCAGCCGCGTCTCGTTCTGCTCGGCGCGGCGCGATGAGCTGGCGGTGGTGCTCCTCGACGTGCGCCAGCCGATCGCGCGCCGCCATCAGCGAGCCGCGCCGCGCCAGCGCCGCGATCGTGACGGTGGCGATGCCAAAGGCGGCGACGACGGCGCCCGCGGCGGCGGTGGCGAGGCGCATCGTCGCGTCCGGCAACGCGAACGCGCCGCCCGCGACGACCCCGCCGATCACGATCGCCGCGGCGCCGATCACGAACCGCTGTCGGCGCCACGCCGCCAGGTCGCGCAGCGCGTCGCGTCCGACGGCGCGCGTCTGCTCGAGCGTCGCCAGCTCGACCTGGTGCGCGAGCGAGAACCGCGGCTGGTCGCGGAGCAGCTCCTGATGATCGGGCGTGGCGCGCTCTGAAGCGGGCGAGGATGTCGTCGACGCGCGTCGGGTCGATGCCCTCGGCGCGCAGCGCCCGTGCGCCGCGGCCAGCTCCCGGCGCAGCCGCGATTCCTGCGACGCGAGCCGCCGCAGCGCTCGCCGGCGCGTCGGTCAGGCGGTCGGCGTCTTCGGGCGTGGCCGCGGAGATGTCGGCGTAGTCCGCCAGCGATTCGGCGAGTGTGATGTGCCTGCTCGGCGACCCGGCAGCGCTCCATCTGTTCCTCGAGCGTGCGGCGAACGGCGTCGTGGTGGGCGGCGTACGTGCGCACCGCGTCGGCGGCGTCCGGCGGCACGGTGGCGTAGGCGGCGAGCGTCGAGGCCTCGGTGCGCAGCTGGTCGATCTCGGCGTGGCGCGCCTCGTCGCGCTCGAGCCGCCGGCGCGCCTCATCGGCGCGGCGCGCGAGTCGCTCGGCGTCGCAGTCGTGGAGCCGCGCGCACCGCGCGCTCGTCGTCGCCGAGTCGGGCGAGCGATTCGAGCGGGCCGGCGATCGCGCGGTAGTCGTGCTCGAGCGCGTGCACGTCGGCCTCGAGGGTCTGGCGCAGCGCCTCGAGCCGGCCGATCACGTTTTCGACCCGGATCGCGGTGCCGAGCTCGGGCGAGAAGAACTTGGCCGCCGCGCGGGTCGAGCGCGGCGATCGCCTCGATCGCGCTCGAATCGCCGGAACGCGTGTCGGCCGCCTTCTCGAGCCGCGCATGCAGCGTCGACACGCGGCGGTCCTTCTCCTGGTCGGGGCACGACCTGCTCGAGCTCGCCCTGGCGCAGGAACGCGCACTTTGCGAACTCCTCGACGTCGAGCCCGAAGAACCTCTGCCCGACGGGTAGTCGTCCTTGCCGGCGAAGAACTCGGCGGTGACTCCTGGCCGCGCCCGTTCCACACCTCGACGGTGCCGCGGGCGAAGTCGCGCTGCACGGTGTAACGCTCGCCGCCGGCATCGAGCTCGACCTCGATGCGGTAGTTGCCCTCGTCCCACGGCCGCCAGCGTTCGAGCGGCGTCAGCAGCCCACGGAAGCGGCGGCCGTCGGCGTCGAGGCCGTAGAGCGCGGCCGCGACCGCGTGCAGCAGGCTCGATTTGCCGCGCTCGTTCTCGTCGATGACGAGCGTGAGCCGGTCGGGGTCGAACACGTAGTCCGCGCGCAGCGGACCGAAGCCGTCGGCCCTGAGCTTGCAGAATTTTCACGCCTCGATCTCCTCGTAGGCCGGCGCCACGTCGCGCAGGCGGAACGCGTCGAGGCCGTAATAGATGGCGGAGGCGATGCGGGCGCGCAGCGCGGGATCGCGCTCCTCGTCCAGGCGGTCGAGCAGCGCGCGCAACGAACTGATCCTCCGTCGTCGTTGGCTCGCGGCCGCGGAACTCGTCGAGGTCGTAGTCCGGCCGCATGGCGCGCGCGTCGAGGCGCACCGCCCACACGCGCGCGGAGAGGTCCGGCCCCGGCTGCGTGTAGCGGATGCCGCGCGGAAGTCGCCGCGACGAGCCGCACGATGACCAGGTCGCGCTCGTCGATGTCGGCGAGATCGATCGCGGTCACGCCGCGGCGGTCGATCTGGTCCGCGCTCGCGAGCCCGGTGACGTCGACCTCGACGGCGTGGATGCGGCGCGGATCGAGCGGCACCGGCGTGATCTCGACGCGAGAGCCATCGGCGTTCACGGTGACGCGCACTGAGCGCGCCGTGCGCGCCGGTCTCCGCCCCATCCGAGCGCGATCGGCGAGCCCGCGTACGCGAGGCCGCACGCCGCGCCCGTCCTCGATCAGCGCCGAGGGGACGTGGTAGTGGCCGACGGCCAGATACGTGAACGGCGCGGCCTGACCTCGACGTCCGAGAACGGCGCCGTGAGCTCCTGTCCCGGCGGGCAGTGCTGCTCGCGCGACCCATGGAACAGACCGATGTGCACGTGTTGCGGATCCATCTCGCCGAGGGCGAGGGCCTGCGCCTCGAGCGGGCGATCGAAGGTCGGCGCGCCGGTCGTGAAGCAGCGTCCCCACAGCGTGACCGCGTGGCCCGCGAGCGGCTGCGAGGTCCATCCCGGGGCTGCTGAACACGTGGATATGATCGGGCCACGACGAGCCGCGGCGCGGCGAGCAGCCGCGGGCTCCAGTAGTGGCTCGAGGACACGTGCGGGTCGTGGTTGCCCGGTGCGATGAACACGGGCGGGCAGCCGGGCACGCCGAACACGCGGAGCGCGAACGTCAGCAGTCTCGGCGTCGACGCCCTCGGCGTCGAACAGGTCGCCCGGGATCAGGGATCGCGTGCGCCGCGATCTCGCTCGCGCGCGCGATGGCGGCCTCGAGCACGCGCTGCTGCTCGTGACGGCGCTCGCCGCGCCGCTTCCGCCGGCAGCGTGCCGAACGGCGCGCCGAGGTGAAGATCCGAGATCTGGAGAAACCGGAATTCCGACACCGTCTCGCGTCCCCCGAGGACGATGACGCCGCCACGGCCCCCGCGCATCGTGCTCGTCCGGTCCGTGGAAGCGGCGCGTCGAGGATTGAGGCCGCAACATAACAGCCGATTCGGCGCGACCGCAACGAGAAGGCGACGACGGGCGGCGCGTCGCTCGGCTCCGCGTCGATCGCGCGGTTGAGGCGACCGCGCGCGGGCCGTAGAGTCCGGCGCGGAGCGTCGCATGAACCCGGCTCGACATCCTTCCTCGTCGTCTCGATCGATATCGCCGGACGGCCGCCTGCGGTGGCCGCCTCGGCGCAACGACGTTCGTCGTCGTCCTCTCGCTGCTGGCTCGTCGCGGCGATCGTGCCGAGCGTGGCGCTGCCGAAGCGCGCTCGAAGGTCTTCTCCCGACGACCCCGACGTCGCGAGCGCGCGCGATCTGATGAGCGGGCGCATGAGCTCTCCCGGGTAGCTTCGCTGCGCTTCGAGTCGGCGCTCACCGGCGAGGCCGCGACCGGTGCCAGGGCGGCGCCCGGCGACGGCGCCCGGCTGATCGAGGCGCGCGATCGGTTGCCACGCGCGCGCGCGACACGGCGGCGACGCTCGCCTGGACGCCGCGCTGGCCGCCATCGAGGTCGCGCGCCATCGCTACCCGTCGGCGGAGCGGCAGTACCGCCGCGCGCTCGACCGCGCATCGAACTACCCGGAGGCGCGGCTCGGCCTCGGCGTCACCCCGCGATGCTCGCCGAGCTCGAGCGCAGCACGCTCGGCGCCCGCGGGCTCATGCTCAAGGCGATCGCCCAGTTCGCGGCGGTCGAGCCGGACGCGTCGTAATATGAGGAGGCGTTCTACAACCGCGCGCTGCTGCTCGCGCGCGTCGGGCGTCGACGAGGCGCGACAACGCGCCAGCCGCTACCTGAGATGGATGCGACGATGCCTGCGTGGCGGACACGATGCGACGCGTCGTGTCGTCGCCGCCGGCGTGCGGGGCTGGGGTCAGGGCAGCGCCGGCGGGCGCCGGCTCAGCAGTTCTGGGGGTCGGCGACGCCGACCCGGTCTCGACGCGATCGATGTACTTCGCCGGTTCGTAGCGCGCGGCCGACAGGAGCGACGCGCCGATCAGCAACGCGATCAGCGTGAGCAGGACGACGGCCGCGACCTGGCGCGGCGACGTGCGCACGGGAAGGAACACCGGCGAGAGGGGCGTGAGCTGGGTCTCGGGCCACGACGGCCTCCCTGAGGTGGGTGGGGCGAGGACGAGAACCGAGCGACTGCGGGGCGCCCATGGGAGCCTCTTAGAGCCCCTTGGGGTCCGTCCGCGCCCGCTCATTATATCGGCGGCGTCGCCGGGCCTCGAAAGCAAGATTCTCGTCGGCGCCCGAGGTCCGGGTCCTGTCCCAGTAGAGCATCTCCCCGGCCCGGCAGCCGCATCGACTGCTCGATCGTTCTCCGCACCTGCGATCCGGACCCAGCGCCGGAAGAAGTTGGGGGCGGGCCGCCGGTACTCGACCCAGTGGATCTTCTGCCCCGCGGGCACACTCGGCGCGCGCCGCCGCGCCTCGGCGACCGCGGCCCGATCTCGCCGGATCTCGTCGACGAGCTTGCGCTGGACGCGTCCTCCGCCATCCACACGCGACCTGCGCGACCTGGTCGGCCTGGTCCCACGTCAGTGCCGCGCGCGTCGGCCACCTGCTCGACGAACTCGCGGTATTCGCGCATGATGCGCCGAGTCGGCGGCGGCCTGCAGCTCGCGTGTCCCAGTCGTGACCCTGCGACCAGCCCGCGCATGTAGTCGGCCGCGCTCGAAGTCGTCCTGGCGCGATCTGTGCTGCGGTAGAAGCCCTCGAGCGAGGGCTTGCACGAACAGCACGCCGATCGAGCCGGTGCGCGTGAAGCGGTCGGCGTAGAGACGGTCGCCGGGCGAGCGCGATGTTGTAGCCGCCGCTGCGCCGCCGTCGCCGCCCATCGACACGATCAGCGGCTTGCTCCGTGCTCGCGCTGCATGCGCACCGGCGTGATGGATGAGGTCGACGCCAGCGCTCGAGCCGCCGCGGCTCTCGATCGCGCAGCACGACGGCCTTGACGTCGCTGCGGTCTGGAACGCGCGCCTCGATCTGGCGCGACACCGTCTCCGAGCCCATGTACGGGCCCGAGCAGCAGGTCGTTGCCGCTCGGCCCGGTCTCGATGTCGCCGCTCGCGTACACGACGGCGATCGGCGTCCGGCACCGTCCACGTCGCGACGCGCGGCTGCGGTCGGCGCGTCCAGACGACGCGCGGCTTGCGGCGCCGAGCCCGGCGAGGCTGGCCGAGGACGCGCAGCGCGTCCTCGCGGTAGCCGATCGAGTCGACCAGCGCCGGCGCTTCTGCAGATCGCGCGCGCGCCACGCGCCGCCCGTCGAGCACCGTGCAGCAGCCGCGCGCGGTCCATGTGGCGATCGGCGGCGACCGCTCGACACGAACAGCTCCTGCACCGACGTCGAGCTGCCGGTCGGTGCCTCGCGATCGGCGGCGCGGCGTCGAGTCGACGCTGTAGTTGCGGTACGCCGACTTGTACTTGCCGTACGACGCGCGGTCGATGCGCACGCCCAGATCGGCGAGCAGCTTCCGGTAGTAGCGCCGCTCGATCACGCAGGCCGAGCCCGGCGAAGTAGCGCCTCCGGCGTGGCGACGATGCGATCGCACGCCGAGGCGAGGTAGAGATCGCCGCGCCGCCGCCCGTCTCCATGTAGGCGACGACCGGCTTGCCGGCCGCGCGCAGGCGCGCGATGCGCGGACGCAGCTCCTCGAGCTGCGCCATGTTGCCGACGCCCGCGCAGGTCGAGCAGCACGCCGCGCGTGAGCGGATCCTCGAGTGCGCGCTCGAGCTGATCGTGCAGCGTCTTGACCGGAATGGAGCGCGACGGTCCGTCGATGAGCGAGACGCCGGCGATCGCGTCGTCGCCGAGCGTGCCGCCGACGCGCATCACCGCCACGCGACGATTCGCCGGGCCGGCGAACATCGTGCGGTCCTCGCTCGTCGTGCGCCGACACGCTGTAGACCGTGCCGCAGGCCGCCGCCGTCATGGTCGTAGACTCGAGCTGCGCCGTGGGCGAGCTGCGCACGCCGAACAGCGAGAGACCGAGCTGGAAGCCGTGGTCGCGGTTCAGGAACGCTGCCGCGCAGCGAGACCCGGGAATCAACTCGAGCTCGCCGCCGATGCGGACGTCGGCGTCCGTCCGCGCCCCTCGACGAGCCGCAGGTCGGCGGTGAGCGTCAGGCGCGTGCCCAGCGTGTGGCGCGCTCCGACGCCCACGCGAGCGGGCGCACGCCGACGCCGAGCGTGTAGTCGCGAACGAGCAGACCGTTCGCGGTGCGCGGCTGCCCGAGGTGGTCGGCGACGCCGCCGAGCGAGAGCCACGGCGTGGGCCGCGACAGCAGGCCGAACCGCCAGTCCACCGCGTGCCCGGAGTGCTCGCCCGGCACCCAGGTCGCCATCAGGCCGGCGCGTCCGGCGTCGGCGCCGCCGCCCAAGCCGAGCTGGAACGACATCGGCTGGTTCGCGGCGCCGCCGAGTGCCAAGCGGAACCCGTTCGCCTCCAGCGCGCCGAACATCGCGTCGTTCGCGAACCGGCGGTCGACGAAGCTGAGCGCGAACTCCGACGGATAGCGGACGCTCAGCTCGGCGGGATTGAAGCGCAGCGCGGTCGGCCCGTCGGCATAGGAGACGCTCTCGAGGGAGTTGAGCGGATCGGCCGGCGAGGACTGGGCGAACGCGGGCGATGCGGCGAGCACCGACGCCACGACGACCGCGAGACGCGCGAGGGCCCGGCTCATGCGGACGTCGTGACCCGCGCCGCGGGCAGTGCGGGAGCAGCGGGCAGATCGAGCACCGCGGCTTGCGCGCGACGCACGTGCTCCGTCCGTGGAGGATCAGCCAGTGCGAGAACTTCGTCCACCGCTCGCGCGGGATCAACGGCATCAGCGCGAACTCGATCTTGACCGGGTCCTTCTCGCGCGACAGGCCCAGCCTGAACTGCGAGCCGCCCGACGTGCGTGTCGACGACCAGGCCCGGCACGCCGAAGGCGTTCCCGAGCACGACGTTCGCGGTCTTGCGCCCGACGCCGCGCAGCTGCGGTCAGCTCCTCGAGCGTCCGCGGCACCTCGCCGTGGTGCTTGGCGACGATGTCGGCGCAGCACTCGCGTATCGCGCGCGCCTTGTTCCGGTAGAAGCCGGTCGAGCGGATCATCGCCTCGACGTCGGCCTGCGGCGCCGCGGCGAGCGCCGCGGCGTCCGGGTAGCGCGCGAACAGGGCGGGCGTGACCATGTTCACGCGCGCGTCCGTGCACTGAGCGGACAGAATCGTGGCGATCAGGAGCTGGAGCGGCGTCTGGAAATCGAGCGCGGTGGTCGCGTCGGGATACGTGCGCTCGAGGATGCCGAGAATCGCGTCGATCCGCGCGGGATCGGGCGGCGTGAATCGCCGCGGCCGCGGCAGGCGCGCGACGCGCGCGTGGGGTCGGCCGCCCCGTCGCGGGCCCTTCGCGGTCGCGCCGGTGCGGCGCCGCGACGCCGCGCGTCCGGATCCCGGCGTCGAGCGCGGGCGGCCCGCCGCGGGCATGCGCGGCGAGTTCGCCGACTTCATCCGCGAGCGGGGGACCGGCGAGCCATGGCACGCACACTAGCCGAGGCCTGGAGGCCTCGGCAACGCCGGCGTTGCGCGCGCCGAAGCTCAGGCTAAGCGCCGCCGGACTCTAGTGACGCGACACTAGAAGGAGAAGCTGAGCCCCGCCCGCGTTCCGACGCCGTCGACGCGCACGACCTCGCGGACCGATTGACCCGCAGCCGGATCGTCGACGTTGCGGTCGAGCGTGGCCCAGTTCCCGAACCCCTCGGCGACGAGCCGCACCGGCCCGCCCAAGGGAATGCCCAGACCTGCCCACAGCTGCCAGCCCCAACCGTCGAACGTCGCGTTGTACTTCTGCCCGGTCGCGAAATCCGTCGCGTTCACGAACAGCGCCTCGTAGCCGCCACCGACGCCGATGAACGGTTGGAACGGACCGACCGGAATCGGCGTGAGCTGGAAGAACGCGGAGATCGGCAACAGGTCCGACGACGCGTTCGACAGATCGACGCGCCGCTCGACGGTGCCGCCGCCCGGCAGCGTGCCGCTGGCGACGATGTTGCTCTCGTTCTCGGCGCGATGCATCCAGTCCGTCGCGATGCCGAGCTGGACCGCCGGCGTCGGCGACGTGCCGAAGCGAACGCCGAATGACATGTCGGTGACCGGATTCGCATCCGGCCGGTAGATGCCGCCGTGAAGCTGGACGTAGCCGCTCGGCCCGCTCGATCCCGAGCTCGTCGTCTGCTTCGGCGCGGGCGCCGGCGGGTACACCGGGTGCGGTGGCCGCGGCTCGTAGCGAATCGAGCCGTACACGACGCGAGGATGCATGCGCGGGCGCGCCACGTAGGCGAGGCCCGCGCGCATGTAGGCGAACTCGGGCGTCAGCGCGTCGACGACCGGAAGCGCCAGCTCCGACGGCGCCGACATCGCGATCGTCGCGGCGTCTAAGTCCGACATCGTGACCGGTGTGGAGATCGTGGGATCCTGGCCGCGGAGCCCGACACCGGAGGCGCCGCCGCGAGGGCGCTCGACGCGACGAGCGTTCCGGCCGCGGGCGAGCGTAAAGAAGTGCACGGTTCATGATGGTCCTCCCCTCAGGTGAGCCCGACGCGCAGCCGCTGCGTCGCATCAATCTTCCATCACGCCGAGCCCCGAAGCCAGCGGGCTAGATGGCCGGGAGGCGCTTCCAGAGCGGGGAGACTCGTCTTCTCGTGGAGCACACGCCGTGCCGGCCGGAGGTTTGCAAGAAACCCGCGTCCGAGCGCGTCCCACCCGCGCCGTTCGCGTCCGGCGGGCGCCGCCCTAGTCGCCGTTTCTGTCGCAGACTGTTGCGGCTCGGCCGCAACGCATGCTAGCGTCCCGCGCCCTTCGAGGCACACCTCATGCCCACCCTTTGATCGCTTCGCTGTGGCTGAGCCTCGCCGCGGCCGGACCCGCGTCGCCGGGGCCTACCCTCGCCCGTGAAGACACGATGAGGACCGAGGTCTCCGAGGTTCTGGTCAGGGCCCCCGGGTCACCCTGGACGAGATCCTGGACCGCATCGCCCGCGGCGAGCGGCACCGCGACTCCTCATCGTCGACCAGGCGTTCGTCGCCACCTTCCGTCTCGGCCCGCGCCCTCGCCGGGCGACGAGCCGGAGCTGCTCCAGGAGACCGTGATGCAGGTCTACAAGAAGCGGCCGGACAAGGTCCGCGGCGAGGTCATCCGCCTGTGGCGCAAGAAGGAAGAGAAGAAGAAGAACGACGACGAGACCGTCCAGGTGAACTTCCGCTCGGACATGAGCGAGGAAATCGTTAACTTCGCGTTCCGCCCCGAAGCGCGCCGCAGCTTCCGCTACAAGATCCTGTCGCGGGACCTGGTCGGGGACCATCTGATCTACCGCATCCGGTTCGAGCTCCAAGTCGCTCCTCGACCCGTCGGTACCGAGCGGCGAGGTGTGGGTGGATACGAACGACTTCGTCATCCTGCGCCAGGAGGTCAGCTTCGAGCGCTCGCCGGTGCCACTCATCTTGAAAGGCGTCGACCGGATGGTGATCGAGCGCCAGCGCGTCGGCGAGTACTGGTCGCTGCGGCGCGTGCTGCTGCGCGCGCAGTCGACGTTCACGCTGCCCAAGCTCGGCAAGCAGTTCGACTTCGCGCTCCAGTTCGACCAGTACGCGATCAACCGCGGGCTCGCCGACTCGCTGTTCACGGAGAAGCGGTGAGAGCCGGCGTCTTGGCGCTGCTCCTCGTGGGAGCACTGCTCGCCGGCGCGACCGCGGCGCGCGCCGCCGACCCTAAGGCGCCGGCGCCGCCGGACACCACGATCGACGACTTCCTGAACGGCCTGTCGCGCGACACCGACCAGTACTTCGGGGTGACCGCCTCGCCGCTCGACACCACGGGGGCTCGACAGCGCGCGCGCTTCGCCCGCGCGCATCCCGGCTACTACGCCGACGCCGGCCAGTGGAAGCCGTCGTTCGAGCCGCATTTCCGCTTCAACCGCGTCGACGGTCCGGTGTACGGCGGCGGCGTTTCGGTGGGCGTGCGCGGCAGCTCGGACAGTTCTCCGCCGACCTCGGCTACGCCGCGGGACCCAACGATTGGCTCGGGGGCGGGAGCTACCGCAAGACGGTCCGCCGCCACGACGCGTTGTGGTCGCTGGACGTGGGGCGGCCGCCAGACCGGGAGCCTCGACCGCGATCGCACCACGCTCGGGCTCGCCAGCCTGCGCGCGTTCATCAACGGCAGCGACCGCTTCCGCTATCTGCGGCAGGACGGCGCCGACGCCGAGATCGGCCGCGAGACGTCGACGCTCAAGCTGACCGCGGGGTTTCGCGACGAGCTCGAGTCGTCGATCCCGACGTCGGCGTCGTGGAGCCTGCTCGGCGGCAAGCCGATCGTGTTCGACAACCCACCGATCACCGAGGGCCGCACGCACGAGTTCGAGTTCGACGCGATCTGGGAGGTGCCGAGGACGCCGATCACGGCGGAGGTGCTGCACCACACCTCGAGCCGCGGCTTCGGCAGCGACTTCGAGTACCGGCGCTGGCTGCTCGCCGGCGCCGCGGACATCGGCGTCGGGCGCATCTTCTCGCTGGTGCCGCAGGTGGGTTACGGCCGCCTGCTCCTGGACGCGGTGCCGCAGGCGATGTTCTTCCTCGGCGGCGCGCGCTCGCTGCCGACGGTGCCGTACGCGGACATCGGCGGCACCGGCTTCGCGCTCGGCCGGCTCGACTTCTACCTCGTGCCCGACCTGTTCCACCATGCTGCATCTTCCGCATCCGGACGTGCTGCAGCTACGCGGCGCGGCGTACATCGCCTCGGGCGCCGCGTGGGGCGCGCGGATCCGTACGGCGGACCACCGCGCAAGGGCGACGCGCTGCCGGACGACGCGGCGTGGAACTCGGAGGCCGGCGTCGCGTTCTTGTACCAGCCCGGCATTCCCGACCCGACCGGCTTCATCCGCCTGAACCTGGGCCTTCCCCTCGGCAGGGAGCGCCCTCACTCGGCGTCACGGTGAGCTACACGCGCGCGTTCGACATGCTGCGTCCGTTCGTGCACTAGGACCCTCGGCAAACGAAACGCCCCCGACGGAACGCTCCATCGGGGGCGGCGCCACGACGCACTCGCACCCTTGCCCTGGTGACTCCCGAGCCGGCGCGGCGACTAGGGGCTCCGGCTAGATCATCCGACCGTTGTGGCGCAGCCGGTGGATCTGACGGCTCGAGCGGTTCAGCTCGCGGTCGAGCCGACGGCGCTCGGGCGCGCTGAGGCGGCCGTCACGCCACGAGCGCCGCTCCATGCGACGAATCTGGCGCTCGTGGATACGCAGGCGCTGCACCTCGCGCGGCGTGAGCTGGCCGCGGCGAACACCGTCGTGGATGCGGACGTACTGGCGACCCTCGCGGCGGTCGATGCGCGCGTACGGATGGGCCGACGCCACGCTCGCGAACGCGGCGACGCAGAAGACGACGAGCAGGGACGTCGTGATGCGCTTCATGACTGCCTCCCGAGTCGGGATATGGGGGAGCAACGATGATGGAGTTTCGCGCGCGCGATTTCGTAGCCCCGCCGCCGGCGTCACGCGTTCGGAACCTGACTCCCAATGCTCGTGAGACGGCTGCCTGCGTTCCAAGGGCTGCGCGGTTCGCGCGCTCGTTGGAGGAGGAAGAGCAGCCCCCATGCCGGCCGGCCTTCGCCCGTCGGGGCGAGGCGGCGCCACGACTTAGCGCGACCTCCGGGGCGAAGCGTCGCGGGAGGCGTCCCGGCCGGGACACGGTCCCGAGGCCCGGCTGTCCGCCTGCGTGCAGGACGGGGCCGCCGGCCCCCACGCCGCTCACGCCTCGAGCGAGCCCTCCATGAACGTCACGGCGTGCCCCGCGAGCCGCACGCGGTCGCCGGCCAGCTCGCACGCGATCTCGCCGCCGCGGGTGGACAGCTGTCGCGCCGTGAGGCGCGTGCGTCCGAGGCGGCCGGCCCAGAACGGCACCAGCGTGCAGTGCGCCGATCCCGTGACCGGATCCTCGGGCACGCCCTTCCGCGGCGCGAAGAAGCGCGACACGAAGTCGACGTCACGCCCGCGCGCGCGTGACGATGATCCCGAACGTGTCGACGTGTTCGAGCGCCGCGATGTTCGGGGTGAGGCGTCGGATCGCGTCCTCGTCGTCGAACACCGCGAGCACGTCGCGCGCCTGAGCGTCTCGCGCGGCGTGGCGCCGAGGCCGTCGACGAGGCCCGCCGGAACCGGGCACGGCGCCGGCGGTCGGCTCGGGAAGTCCATCACCAGGCGATCGCCGTCGCGCGTGACCACGAGCGGCCCGCTCTTGGTGTGGAACGTCACCGACGTCGCCGCGCGGTCGAGGCGCGTGAACAGGACGTGCGCCGACGCGAGCGTGGCGTGTCCGCACAGGTCGACCTCGGTCACCGGCGTGAACCAGCGCAGGTCGTAGTCGCTCCCGCGCCGCACGAAGAACGCCGTCTCCGACAGGTTGTTCTCGGCCGCGATCGCCTGCATCGCGGCGTCGTCGAGCCAGCGGTCGAGCGGGCACACGCCGGCCGGGTTGCCGTGGAAGACGCGGTTCGTGAACGCGTCGACGTGGTAGATCGGGATCGGCATCGCGACTCCTCGGAGCTTAAGGCTAAGGCGAATCGGGAAGGATCATGCGACCTCCGCGCGGCGCACCAGCGCTTTCGCCTCCGCGCGCGCCTCGCGACCACGGACTCGGGATCGAGGGTGGTCCACGCGCCGTCGCGGTAGAGCACGCGCCCGGCCACCATCGTGAGCCGCACGTCGGTGTCGCGCATCGCGTGCACGATCGTCGCGTACGGGTCGGCGTCGGCTGGGGCGCGTGATGCGGCGCCGACGCGTCGACCACGACCACGTCCGCCCGCTTGCCGGCGACGAGCGAGCCGGTCACGGCGCCGAGGCCCAGCGCCTGAGCGCCGCGCCGGGTCGCGAGCGCCACGATCTCGCGCGCCGTCAGCGGGCGCTTCGCGTCGACGACGCGTGACACGCCCGACGCGAGCGACATCTCGTGGAAGGTGTCGAGGCGGTTGTTGCACGCCGCGCCGTCCGAGCCCAGCCCGCAGCGGACACCGGCGTCGAGCCACGTGCGCACGCTCGCGAGGCCGGAGCCGAGCTTCAGGTTCGACCCCGGGCAATGGACGAGCGCGGCGTCGGCGCGATTTCAGCGCCGCGAGCTCGCCGGGCTCGAGCCACACGCCGTGCGCGCCGACGAAGCGCTCGCTCAGCACGTGGTGCTCGTGGAAGTAGCGCGCGGCGGTCGTGCGCACGGCGGCGGCGACCTCGCCCGCCTCGGACGCGCTCTCGGCGAGATGGGTGTGGACGAGCAGGCGCCGCTCGCGCGACGCCGCGGCGACGTCGCGCCACAGACCCTCGCTGCACGACAGGATGAAGCGCGGCGCGAGCGAGACGTGAATCCTGCCGTCGCCCGCCTGATCGAAGCGCCGGGCGAGCGCGAGCGCATCGTCGAGCGCCTGGCGCGCCGGCTCGAGCAGGCCGCGCGGCACGCCCTCGCCCTGGTCCATCAGCGCCTTGCCGAGGATCGCGCGCAGCCCGCTCTCCTCCACCGCCGTCGCCGTGACGTCGGTCCACCGCACCGTGCCCATGTCGTTGACGCACGTGACGCCGCCGCGAATCAGCTCGAGCAGTCCGAGCCGCGCCGAGGCCGCGATCGACGCCTCGGTGTGCGCGGCCTCGAGCGGCCAGATGCGCTCGCGCAGCCAGCGCAGCAGGTCGCTCTGCTCGGCGAGCCCGCGAAACAGCGTCTGGCACAGATGGAGGTGACCGTGGACGAAGCCGGGCAGCACGAAACCGCCGCGCGCGTCGATCGACGTGTCGGCGCGGCGGTGCGGAAGCGCGGCGAGCGCCGCCGGCACGGCGGCGCCTAAGGCGGCGATCGCGTCGCCGACAACCAGCACATCGCCGCGCTCGGCCGTGCCCGGGTCGTCCATGCATACGAGCGTTCCCGAATGGATCAGGGTGCTGCTCACGCCTGCCCTCCTAAAGCGTCGTGCGTCGCGCCCGACGTCGCGTCCAACGTCGCCTCCGGGGCGTTCGTCACTCGCACGGGCGAGTCGGCCCACGGTCGCGTTCCGGCCATCGTCGAGGTTCCGATTGAAACACGCCGGCGGCGTCGGGCACGAGCGACGTCAGTGCTGGCAAGATTCGCCGCGAACCGTTGATTCCCCGCGACGCGCACCTAGGCTCCCCGACATGTCACGCGACGCGAGCCCTCCCCACGTCCTGGAGATCGACCTCCGCGATCCACTCGATCTGCTGCCGGCGCTCGCGCGGCTCCGGCATCCGTTCCTGCTCCACTCGTCGCAGATCGACGCACACTCGCGGTGGTCGTTCTTCGGCGCCGAGCCGTTCGAAGTGTTTCGCGGCGCGTCACTACGCGCACGCGATCGCGCGCTGGCGCGCGCTGTCGCGCGCGTCCGCGCAGGCGGAGGGACGCGATCCCCGCGCCGTTCATGGGCGGCGCCGTGGGCTACTGGGCCTACGACTTCGGCCGCCGTCTCGAGCCGCTGCCCGAGATCGCGCGCGACGATCTGAACCTGCCGGACTTCGTGCTCGGCCTGTACGACGTCGTGGGCGCGTTCGACCCGCGTGACGGAAGGGCGTGGCTCGTCTCGACGCGGGCTGCCCTCGACGGCCCGCGCCGCGACGAGCACGCGCGCGCGGCGGCTCGAGTTCTTCGCGTCGTTGTTCTCGGCGCCGCGTTCCATCGTCGGCGTCGGGCATCCGCGTGCGGCGTGCGCACCGCGCTCGACGTTCGAGCGCGACGGCTACCTGCGCGCCATCGAGCGGATCCAGGATCACATCGCGCGCGGCGACATCTTCCAGGCCAACCTGTCGCAACGCTGGACCGTCGACCTCGCGGCGGCCGACGGCACGCGCGGCGTGCCGCTCGCTCCGCACCGCTCGCGCGCCTCGCGACCGATCTCCACGAGGCACTCGCCGAGCGCTCGCCCGCACCGTTCGCGGCGTTCCTCGGCGCCTCGCGACCACGCCGTCGCGTCGGCGAGCCCCGAGCGCTTCCTGGCGCTCGCCGGGCGCCGCGTCGAAACGCGGCCGATCAAGGCACGCGCCCGCGCGGGACAGCGAGTCCGAGGATCGCAGGCTGCGCGCGGAGCTGCTCGCGAGCGCCAAGGACCGCGCCGAGAACGTCATGATCGTGGACGTGCTGCGCAACGATCTCGGCCGCGTGTGCGAGCCGGGCTCGGTCGCGGTGCCGGAGCTGTGCGCGCTCGAGACGTTCGCGCAGGTCCACCACCTGACGTCGACCGTCGTGGGCGAGCTGCGTCGCGACGCGGACGCGATCGATCTCCTGCACGCCTGCTTCCCCGGCGGCTCGATCACCGGGGCGCCGAAGATCCGGGCGATGGAGATCCTCGAGGGCCTCGAGCCCAAGCGCCGCCACCTTTATACGGGGGCGATCGGCTACCTCGACTGGCGCGGCGGCGCCGACTGGAGCGTCGCGATCCGCACGGCGCTCGTGACGCCCGCCGCGATCCACTTCGCCGCCGGCGGCGGCATCACCGCCGACTCCGATCCCGACGCCGAATACGAGGAGACGCTTCATAAGGCCGAAGGCATTCAGCGCGGGCTCGCCGCCGTCCTCGGCGCCGAGGCCTTGGCGCTCGAAACGGCGAGGTCGGCGGCGGAGTCATGAGCGAGCCGAAGGGCGATGCGGCGTCTTCCGAGCGCGTGGCGCGCGGCGCACCCATGCCGTCCCGGACGATGTGGGTGAACGGCGCGCTGCGTCGCGGCGAGGACGCGACGCTGTCGTTGTTCGACCGCGGCGCGCGGGACGGTGAGGGCCTGTTCGAGACGCTGCGGACCTACGACCGCCGGCCGTTCCTGTGGGAGCGCCACATGGAGCGACTCGTCATCGCCGCCGCCGAGCTGGGGTTTCCGGTCCCGCCGTCGCGCGCGGGCGCTGCGCCGCGGCGTCGAGGCGCTGCTCGACGCCGAGGCGCTGAGCGACGCCGTCGTCCGCATCACGGTGACCCGCGGCATCGCCGGCGGACGCCCGACGCGCGCGCGGGTGCTGGATCGAGGCCGAGCCCGTGGGCGGCAGGCTCTGGCGCGGCACGCGCTCCGGCGCCGCCTCCGTCGTGCTCACGCGCCGGCCGTTCGCGCCAGGGTCCACCGGCGGCTACAAGACGACGAGCCGGATCGCGTACCACTTGGCGCGCGAGGAGCGCCGCGCCGCCGGCGCCGACGAGACGATCCTGGTCACCAGCCAAGGCCAGGTGCTCGAGGGCGCGGTGAGCAACGTGTTCGCGGTCGTGGACGGCGAGGTCGCGACCCCGTCGCTCTCGACCGGAATCCTCCCCGGCATCACGCGCGAGTGGGTGCTCCTCCAGCTCGTCGACTTAGGCGCCAGGATCCGGACGTCCGCGCTGTGGCGGAGCGAGCTGTCGCTCGCGACCGAGATCCTTCTCACGAACGCCGTCCAAGGCATCGTCACCGTCGGAACGGTGGACGGCCGACCCGTTCCCGAGCGCGCCTTGGCCAATACGCTGCGCGAGCGCTACGCCTTGGGCGTCGCCGCCTCGCGGTCCGCCGGCGCGGCGCATTCCCCACGTTAGCGCTGTCGGTCTGTGCTACGCTTCCGCTGCCGTTGCACGACAACGGAGTCGGTCGCGAAGGGCCTACCGGTTGGAGAGGAGGCGAGGACCATGGCAGCCAAGTCGAAGCGCACGACCCCACCGCAGCACCACGGGCACCAAGCTCTATGCGGTGCGCGACGCGAAGGGCGCTTCAAGGACATCCAGACCTACAAGCGCGCGGAAGGCCAGGACGTTCGCCGCAAGTCGAAGAAGGAGAAGCAGAGCTAGTCCTCGATTCGTGGCGCAGGCCTCGTCGCCAACGCGGGCCGCGCCGGCGACGAGTCGGACCGCATGGAGCCGCCGCTGCGCCGTCTGCCCCACGGACGGGGATTCGGCTCAGCGGCCCCCGGTCACGACGCCCGAAGACGCCTCCTCGAGCGCTGCGCCCTGCCCTCAAGGGCACTACCTGCCCAACCCCGTGATGTCCGCCCGCCACCGTCATCGAGAGCGCGTCCGTGCCGTCCGCCGCGCGGCGCGGCCGTGAACGAAAAAGCATTTGGCACGACGCCTGCGTTCCGCATCCTAATAGGCGTGACCGCTTCGCCCGGCGTGGCGAAACGCTCGATCCGCGAAGCACCACCTGACGACGACCTGACGGGAGAGCAGCGATGAAGGTGAAAGGCGGACGGCTCGAGTTCCTCGTGCCCCATCTTCTCCGCAGCCAGCTCCTGCGCCCCGGCTTCGTGCGCATGAGCCTGAAGCTGGGAGCGGCGCGGCAGATGCCCCCGTGGGCGAAGCTCCAGTTTCTGAACTGCGGCGTCGACGCCGAGAGCCTGGACCGCGTGCTCGGGCGCATCACCGGGCTCGGGTCGTGGGTGGACGAGTGGGAGGGCCTGGGCCGCGGGCGCGAGGACGCGGCGCGCAAGGCGCTGGCCGAGGGTCGCACCGAGGAGGCGCGCGATGGCTTCCTCACCGCGTCGGCGGCGTTCAACTTCGCCCAGTACGTGATCTTCCTCGACATCCGCCGCAAGCGTCAGCTCCACGAGCAGTGCGTCGCCGCGTACGCCTGCGCCGCGCCGCTCCTGGATCCGCCGGCGATCCCATTCGAGGTCATCTACCGGCGCCGGCCGATGCGCGGCTACCTGCGAATCCCGCACGGCGTGCGTCCGGCCCCCGTCGTGGTGATGTTCAACGGCACCAACGCCGTCAAGGAAGAGCTGCACTGGTGGTCCGAGTCGCTGCTCGAGCGCGGCGTCGCAACGGTCGTGTTCGACGGCCCCGGCCTGGGGAGACGTTCCACCGTCTCTCCACGGTGGCCGAGCCTCGTCCGCGGGGCTCGCGATCGTGAACGCCGTGCAGTCGCGTCCGGAGCTCGATCCGGACGCGATCGCATTTTTCGGCCAGAGCCTCGGCGGCTACATGGCCATCCGGATGGCGGCGCACGACTCGCGCATCAAGGCCGTCGCCGCCGTGAGCCCGCCGTTCTCGGCCGAGGTGTACTGGAACGTCACGCTGTCGGGCCTGCGCCACGAGCTGGCCGCGCTGTATGGGATGGACGAGGCCGAGATGGGCCGCGAGATCCACCGCATCACCCTCAACAACGCGCTGCCCAGGCTGCGCTGCCCGCTGATGATCTCGGGCGGCGGCCACGACCTGATCACGCCGGGCTCCGAGGCGTGGCGGATCTTCGAGGAGGCCACCTGCGATCGTGAGCTGGTGTTCTATCCTCGCGGCGGCCACGACTGCTTCAACGTCCTCGGCGATCTGCGCCCGCGCATGGTGAATTGGCTCGTGCACCGGCTCACCCCGCACCGGTCGCACGCGCGCAACGGCCATACCGCGACCCCGGCGGACTTCTCGTGGATGGCCGCCGAGGCCGTCGACGCCGACTTCGCCGACGAGCTGCAGGGCGAGATCCGCCCGCTCGAATGGCATCGCCCCGAGCGTCGCTCGATGCCCGCGCACTGGCCCTCGCCGATCCTGAGCACGAAGAGCGTCGAAGACGTCGAGGTCGTACTCCGCCACGCGGCGGCGCTCAACCAGACACTCGCGTCCCGCGCGCGACTAGGGCGAGGTCGGCTCCGCCGATCCGACCCGGCCGGATCGCCGCCATCGCCCGCGGTCAGATCCTGGGTGATGCGCGGACCCACCACGGTCGCGAGGCTGTCGAGCGACGCGGTGATGTGCTCCATGCGGCCGACGACCGTTTCGAGCCCTCGGGCCGGCTGCGCCACAGCCACAGCCAGCGATAGGTGTCCTCGATGTCGGCCGACTCGCGGCTCAGGTCCGTGAGCAACGCGCCCCAGCGCGCGCGATCCGCGGGCGTGTAGGCGATCTCGGGTCCCTGCGCCAGCTCGCGCGCCAGGCCGTCGAGACAGATCTCGCGGCGCGCGAGGAAGCCGAAGCGCCGCGCGGCCAAGTCCAGCTCGTCGAGCTCGTCGCGATGCCAGCGCGCGCGCGGTCGGTTCTCGACCAGGATCCGCGCCGCGATCGCGGCGTCGTCGCGCAGGCGCTCCATGCGTCCGAGCCACGGAATCGTGCGCGGGCGGATGTCGACGGGGCGGCCGTAGGCGCGGCCGTTGAACACGAGGCCGGGGAATTCCTGCCAGCCGAGCTCGCGCGTACGCCTCGCCGAGCGCGCGCGCGTTGGGGCCGAACCAGGTCGCGCAGAAGTCCTCGAGGAACGGATCTCACCGCCGTCGGCTCCTCCTGCCACGAGCACGCGGCGTTGAAGGCGACGCCCGCGAGCACGGTGCTGCGCAGGTTCTCGGCGCCGCCGTCGCCCCACGCCGCGACGACGCAGCCGAGCGCCGAGTCACGCCGCGCCGCGGCGGTGGCCTGGCGGATGTTCTCGAACGCGCGGTCGAAGTGCGGGAACATCGCGTACCACGTCCACAGCCCCGGGCTCGCGATCACGTGCCGCACGCCGGCGCGGTGCAGCGCGCCGATGCTCGAGAAGTCGTCGTCCGGGTCGTAGTGCCAGTCGACGACGATCGCCTCGCGCGGCACGAACGGGATCGCGTCGCGATACGTGAGCAGCGGATCGCCGTAGAGCAGCGTCGTCGCGTTCCAGCGCTTGCGCAGGTGCGCCGACACATCCGCGACGTAACGCCCGAGGATGACGCCTGGCCTGAGCCGTTCGACGTCGCGACGGCTCGTCCCCTCGCCGAGCTCTAAGGGCCGGTCGCAGCCGATGTGGACGTAGCCCGACGGCGCGGCCTGCTCGACGTCGTCGAGCATCCGCTTCACGAACCCGCGCGCGCGCGGATCGACGGGCGAGAACATGCTCGACGTCCTCGTCGACTCGTCCGGCGCGCCGCTCGCGCCGAAGCCGGGTGCGCCGTCGGACAGCGAGCGCAGCAACCCGTCCATCCACGCGAACGGGTAGCCGCTGGGCGGGCGCTCGGAGAGCTCTCGAGGCCGGGCCGGGCGAGCAGGCGCTGCTGGTGCGCGAGCGTCTGGACGACCGGAATCAGACGGATGTGGCGCTTGCGCGCCTCGGCGCTCAGCCGGCGCAGGTCGAGCGCGGTCAGCCGCGGCGTCGGCTGCTGGGAGGCCGGCAGACCCGACAACTCGTACGCGTCCTCGAGGTAGAGGAAGTAGGTGTTGAGCTTGTAGTACGCGCACGCATCGAGCGTGGCCACCAGCTCCTGGTACTTGGGCAGCTGTCCGCGCGAGATGTCGTCCGAGAACCCGCGCCAGGCGAGCGATGGGTAGTCCTCGACCACGCCGTTCGGGAGCACGCCGTCGCCCTTCCCGAGCAGGAGCTGGCGCAGTGTCTGCACCGCGTAGAAGCGCCCCTGAGCCGTGGCGGCCTGGATGCGAACGGTGTCGCGATCGATCCGGAGCCGGTAGCCCTGGGAGCGCATCAGGTCGGGCGCGTCCGCGTACCACGTGCGCGGCTCGAAGATCACCGTCGCCACCTTCACGGCCGGCGGGCGCCAGTGCGCGGGGGCCGTGACCAGCGACGTGACCGTGCGCGCCAGCAGGCGGACCGCGTAGCGATCGCGCGGATCGTCGGTGCGGACGTAGATGCGCGAGCCGATCGTCAGCCGCGTCGTGCCGCCCTTCCACATCTGGAGGCGCGGCGCGGGGACGAGCGCTGCGGGAGCGTTCGAGACCGGCGCGCCGTTGGCGACGAGCGAGGGCGCGGCCAAGACCAGGACACACGCGGCGACGCTTGCGCGTCGCATCGTCGACCCGCGGAAGGGAAGGAACAGTTCGAGCGGCGAGCGCATCATGCCACCGAGTCATCGGCCATTCCGGCTCGGGGCTGAATCCCGGCGTGCCTTCCGGCCGCGGAGTGGGGCGCCGGCGAAGACGGAAAACAGGAGTCCTGAGCGGCGCCGGCGCAGCAGCGGGTTCGCCGGTGCCTCGCGACTGCGGCCGGTCAGGCCAGAGTGCATCGCGCCGGGCTCGTGCCGGCGCGAATTGAGCGCGCGGCGCGCCTGCTGGAGCATCTCGTGCGGGGTCGCACGGCCGTCCACGTCACGATGCCGGCGCTCACGCTCGATTGGCGCGGCGAGCGCTCGCGAAAGTTCCACTCGACGCGTCGCGTCACTGTCTCCGAGGCCGGACGATCGGCCGCGAGCACCATGGCGAACTCGTCGTCGCCGATGCGGTAGCCGGCGTCGCAGCCGAAGCGCGCCGACGAGCGGATGACGGCGCCGAGCGTGCGCAGCGTGTGATCGCCGGTGCGGCGGCCGTGGCACAGGTTGAGCAAATCGAAATGGTCGACGTCGAGGCACACGACCGTCACCGGCAAGCGGGTGCGGCGGGCGCGGCTGAGTGCGATGTCCAGGTCGTGCCGGAAGGCGTGCTGGTTGCCGAGGCCGGTGGCGGCGTCGCGCAGCGTGAGGCGCTCGAGCTCGCTCGCGTACGCGCGCGCGCGACGCTGCTCGCGACGCACGAGCGCCAGCACCCACACGCCGATCGCGAGACCCAGCACCGCCTCGGCGATCTGTCCCACGACGGCGGCGGCGCCCGGCGTCAGGACGCGCTCGAGCGGACGGACCGCCCACGGCATCACGATGTAGAGGAGCAGCACGGCGCCGAGGAGGATCAGCGTCCGGCGACGGGTGTAGGGCGAGGGTGGAACGGAAACAGCGATCGACATCGGCCCTCCTTGGCCGTGGCCCTACAGCGCATGGTGCGAGACACGCGACGCGCTCTCGGCTTTCGGGCAAGAGCCCCATCCATGGGCTCCAGAAACCGAAAGACGACGGGCGGAAGCTACGCCCGCGCGCGGGCGCGGTCAATACGTCGCGCATCGTTCCCGTTCGTGCCGCATCCGATTCACACCCACCGTCTGCACGCGTACCATGGGGCTCCGATGACCCCGTCCGTTTCGCCCACGCCCGTCCCCGAGACCCTCGGCCGCTACCGCGTCGAGGCGCGCGCTCGGCGAGGGTGGCATGGGCATCGTCTATGCCGCCGTCGATTCGCGGCTCGGGCGCCGCGTCGCCATCAGCGCGTGCGCGACCACACCGCCGACCCCAGCGCGCGCGAGCGACTGTGGCGTGAGGCGCGCCTCGCCGCGCGCGTCAGCCATCCCAACCTGTGCTCGCTGTTCGAGGTCGACGACGAGAGCGGCGAGCTGCTGCTGGTCATGGAGCTGCTCGAGGGCGAGCCGCTGTCCGCGCGCATCCCACGTGGCGCGCTGCCGCTCGGTGAGGCCGTGCACATCACGCTCGAGATCCTGTCCGCGCTCGCGGCGCTCCACCACGCCGGCATCGTGCATCGCGACCTCAAGCCGTCGAACATCTACCTCACCCCGCACGGCGTGAAGCTCCTCGACTTCGGCCTCGCGCGGTCCGCGCCGTCGGACCTCACCGTCACGGTCGACGACCTCACGCTTCCGGGCATAGTCGTCGGCACGCCACGCTACATGGCCCCGGAGCAGTGGCGCGGCGAAACGCCCGGGCCGGCCGCCGATCTGTACGCAACCGGCGCCGTGCTCTACGAGATGGTGACCGGTCAGCCCGCGTTCACCGGGCGCAGCGCGATCGAGATCTACGACGCGGTCGTGCGCCGGGATCCGCCCGCACTCGCGGGCACTCCGGCGGTGCTCGCACTCGACCGCGTGCTGCACCGAGCGTTGGCCAAGCGCTCGCAAGACCGCTACGAGAGCGCGGATCACATGGCCCAGGGGCTGCGCGAATCGCTGCTGCTCGTCGACTCGCACGAGACCCCGCGGGTGCGCGCGACGACGCGCCTCGTGGTGCTGCCGTTCAAAATGCTGCGTGCGGACCCCGAGATCGAGTACCTATCGTTCGGCCTCGCCGACGCGATCACGACGTCGCTGTCGGCGGCGGACGAGCTGATCGTGCGCTCGAGCCTGGTCGGCGCGCGCTTCCAGGACGGCGCGCCGGATCTCCAGCGGCTCGCCGTCGAGGCCAACGTCGACGCCGTCCTCACCGGCACGCTGCTCAGGCTCGGCGATCAGGTGCGCGTCGGCAGCCAGCTCCATCGAGGTGCCGAGCGGGACGGTGCTGTGGTCGGAAACGGCGGAGGTGGCGGCGAACGAGGCGTTCCGGTTGCAGGACTCGCTGGCGCGTGGCGTCCGCGCCCAACTCGTGCCGTCGACGGAACGCGACCCGTCGCCGCGGCCCAACGAGGCGCCCGCCTCGTCGCGCGCGTTACGAGCTGTACCTGCGCGCGAACCTCGCGGCGCTCGAGTATCGCAGCACCCCGGAGGCGCGCGATCTCTACCTCGCGTGCCTGCGCGAGGATCCGGGGTTCGCGCCGGCGTGGGCGCGGCTCGGACGCGCGTACTGGATCCTGGCCAGAGTATCGCCTGGGCGCGGGCACCGACACCCTGGCGCTCGCCGAGCAGGCGTTTCGTCGCGCGCTCGAGCTCAAGCCGGACTCGCCGATCGCGAACAGCCTGTACTCGCGCCTCGAGGTCCACACGGGGCGCGTGCGCGACAGCGCTCACGCGGCTCGTCCCGCTCGCGCTGGCGCACAGCAGCGACCCGGACCTGTACGCGGGGCTGTGTCACGCGCGCCGATATGCCGGGCTGCTCGAGGCCTCGGTCGCCGCGGATCGGCAGGCGCGCCGCTACGATCCAACGGTGCGGACGAGCGTGGCGTGGACGTTCTGGCTCATGGGGGACTACGGCCGCGCGATCTCGGCCGACATCGACGAGGTGAAGACCGTTACCTGCATGTCGCTGGCCGCGCTGGGGCGCGGCGCCGAGGCAGTCGCCATCACGCGCGACCTGATGGAGCGCGCAAACTTCCCCAAGGCGGAGGGCGAGTACCTCGAGGTCATGTTGGCGGTGATCGAGGGGGATGGCAGTCGTGTGCAGGACTTGGTTCGCATCATCGGCGACCTCGGCGAGGCCCGACGCCGAGGGCGTCTACATGCTCGCGCGCTTCCTGTGCATGCACGGCGATCCGGACCAGGGGCTCGCGTATCTGGATCAGGCGATTCGCGGCGGGTACTGGTGCTACCCAGCGTTCGTGCGCGACCCGTGGCTCGATCCGGTCCGCGATCGCCCGGAGTTCGCGCGGATCCTGAAGCGCGCGGGAGGCGCTGAACCGCGAGGCCCGCGCAGGTATTCACCGACGCGGGAGGGGATCGGCTGCTCGGCATGGCACGGCGCTGATCCGACGCCGGCGCCCGCGTCGACGTCCGCGCTCAAAACGACGAGGCTCGGTCCGTTGGGCTGCGCTCCGCTTCGTGACCCGCGCCGCCCGGTTCCCGAGAAGGCGGGGAAACTGCTAGCCTAGTGCGGCTTTTTCCCACCCCCGGCGTGCCCGGAGACCGGCATGGCCCACGCGCAACAGACCGCCGTCGTGCGACCCCTGGACGAACTCGACATCGGAAGCATCGGTGCGGATCGACGAGCGGATCACCGGGACCTACCGGCCCGAGTTCTGGGAGCAGCGGGTCGGCTACTACCTGCAGGCGCGACCCCGAGTCGTCCCGCGTCGCGGAAGATCGACGGCGAAGGTCGTCGGACTTCATGCTCGGCGACGTGCGGGCGGGCGAGTTCGGGCTCGAGGAGCCGAGCGGCTGGATCGAGCGGTTCGGCATCGATCCCGACTACCGCGGACGCGACCTCGGCAAGCAGATGTTCGACGCGATCGTCGCGCACTTCCGCGAGCAGGGCGCGACCACCGTGCGCACGATGGCGGACAGCGAAGGAGTCCGGCGTGGCGGGCTTCCTGCAAAAGCTGGGATTCGAGCCTCACCGCTCACCGCCCTCGAGATCCGACTGAAGGCGTAGCACCGATCACGACACCCTAGGGAGTACCGGCAATGAAGGTCGAGCAGACCACCCTCGAGAAGAAGTACCACGACGCCGTCGAGCACTGGCGCCGGCACTGGATGCCGGACTACGAGCTCGCTGCTCGAGGACTGGGATCGAGTACTTCCCGAAGGACGAGACGTTCTGCCTGTGCGCGAAGATGGAGCTCGGCACGCCGGACGTCGGTGAAGATCGGCGACCACGAGGGCGAGAAGAAGCGGCTGCAAGCCCGACGAGCTGATCGGAGGAAGAGGCCAAGCACCTGCTCGCGATCATCCGCGCGCAGGCATCGACCGAGTTCGGCTCGATCCAGCAGCACGCCGGCACGCTGCACCGCGCCGCAGGACGACGAGGACCGCTTCTGGGTGATGCGGGTGATGGCCGAGGAGCTGCGCCACGGCTATCAGATGTTCCACCTGCTGCTGTCGCAGGACTGGACCCACGTGTCGGGCGGCGTGAAGGGCGAGGCGATGGTCGAGGAGATCCTGTCGATGCAGACCGGCTCGCACGTGCTCGACGCCTTCAACCTCGAGTACGACTCGTTCATCGACAACATCTGCTTCGCCGCGATCATCGACCGCGTCGGCAAGTACCAGCTCACGATGCAGAAGGTGTGCGCGTACAAGCCGATGGCCGACTCGATGCCGCCGATGCTGCGCGAGGAGGCGTTCCACCTGGCGGCCGGCGTGATCCCGCTGCGGCGCTGGGCGCAGCGCGCGGCGCAGGGCGACCCGCTCGTCACCATGTCGACGATCCAGAAGTCGATGAACAAGTGGTACCCGCGCGCGCTCGAGATGTTCGGCGACGAGCGCGGCGGCGACACCAACATCAAGTTCGGCTTCAAGGACATGAAGAACCGCGAGGCGCAGGACCTCTACGTCGACGAGGTCACGCGCATGGTGCGCGACATCAACGCGCGCTACCTGCGCGGCGCGCTTCCCGCGTACACGCCGGAGAAGGTCGAGCAGGTGCTCGACGAGCTCGAGCGCGAGCCGCGGCCGGCACGACGGCGTCGCGTACGACGATCTGCTGCGCACTGCCGGACCGTCGCTTCTTCCGCCGCAAGGGCGAGCCCGCGTGGACCATGGTCGGCGTGGACGGCGAGACGTTCACCGACGCGGACGCCTACCTCCGCCATCTCGCGAAGCACCTGCCCGAGGCCTACCTCGACGACGCGCGACATGCGCATGTACGCGGAAACGCTGCGCCAAGGTCGTCGCCGGCGAGATGACGGTGAAGGACGCGATCATGCAAGATGCCGAAGCTCAAGCGCGTCGGCGGAACCTGCCCGTGCTCGCGCGCGGTGCGGTGGGTGGTGGAGGAGCCGGCCGCGACGAACGGACACTGACGGCGTGGCGAAGCACCCAAGGCGCCTGGCCGTGCGAGGTCGACGACATGGTCGTCACGGCCGGAATGGGACGCGGCGCACGCGCGACCCTCGCCGAGGTCGCGAGGTGGGAGGGTGTGACGCTCGCGCCGCATCGCCTCGGCGGCACCGAGTTTCGCTTCGGCCGCGGCGAGATCGGCCACGTGCACTCGGGCGGCCCTGTCGACGATCGCCTTCCTGAAGCCGGTGCGCGACGCGATCGTCGCGGCGTGGAGAGGCCGAGCCCGCATCACGTGCTGCCGGCGTCAGGGTGGGTGAGCGTGTCCCTGCGCTGAGTCCCGGCGGATCGGGATCAAAGCGCTCGAGCTGCTGCGGCGCGCGCACGCGGATCCGCATCGAGCTCAAGACCGCGCGCGCCGAGCGACCCGCCGATCGCGCCGGACGCGACCTGACACGCAGCGACGACTCGAGGGACCTGGGGACCGAGCCGCGGAGCGCGTCGAGGATGCACTCGACGAGGCGTTGGACGAGTCGTTCCCCGCCAGCGATCCGCCCGCGATCGGCCGGCACTGAGCGGAGCGAGATCAAATGAACGAGTCGCTCATCCTCTGAAGACGACGTGAGGCGATCGCCGAGATCGTGCGCGCCGCGCGCGGTCGTCGCGGTCGTGGGCGCCAAGGACGATATCGCGTGCCGATCCCTTAGCACCGGCGTACGGCGTGCCGCGCTCGCTGCAATCGCGCGGGCTCCGCATCGTGCCCGTCAATCCGAAGTTCCAGACGGCGCTCCGGCGAGCGCGTCTATCCGTGAGCATCACCGCGGTGCCCGAGCGCGTCGACATCGTCGACGTGTTTCGCCGTCCCGCCGCCCTGCCCGCGCATCGTGGACGGAGATCCTGGCGCTGCCGGAATCGCGCCGCCCGGGGACGGTGCGGATGCAGAGCGGCATCCGTCACGACGGGCGGCCGCGCGCCTCGCATCCGCCGGCATCCGCGTCGTGATGGATCGCTGCCTCGGCATGTACGCCGCGCGCTACCGCGCACGCACGGCGTCGCCGACGCAAACCTAGCGCGCCGCGCCGTCCCACGCTCGCCAAACGCGTCACGCGCAACGCGTCCCGCCAGGCCCGTCGAGTCACCGCGCGCCGCGGCGTCCGCGCGCGACAGGATGACCGTGCGCCTCGCGCGCTTGTCAGATTCCTGACCTGGAGTGTTCGCGTGCTCGCAATTCGCGGACGCCGAATGAACACGGCGCTCAAAGTTGATGAGGCGAGGCAAAACGTCGTAATCCCATGTGCCCGCCGCGGGGCATCGAACGCCCCTCGTTGTCCTGTGCAGCGCCTGCCGCAAAGCGTGGTGCAGGTGAGTTTCGCGTATAGAAACCTCTCTGGAGGCTGGCTGATGAAAGACGTTCACGTTTCGCTCGCCGCCGTTGCCGCACTCAGCGTGATGTTCGTGATGCCTTCGCATGCCACGACGCTCAATGGTAAGTGGGGTCCCGGCTATTTCCGTCCCGAGGCCCCGTTGGGCATTCGCTGGTGGTTGAACGAGAAGCTCGGCCTCGACGGCGCGATCGGCTTCACGAGCGATGACGCGAGCGAGACCGGCGGACCGATTTCAGGTTCGACGCCGGCGTCCCGATCGTGCTCGCGGGCATGGGTGACAACACGAAGTTCTTCGTCCGCCCGGGTGATCCGGTACGCCTCGACGCCGCTGCCGACCGGCCTGGAGCCGGACAACAAGCAGACGTCGCTGGGCCTCACCGGCACGCTCGGCGTCGAGCACTTCTTCACCGATCGGTTCAGCGTCCAGGTGGCGCACGGCGTCATCATCGATTCCGTGGATCGGACGCCGCCGGCGACTCGCACACGACGTTCGCGAGCGAGGACTTCGGAATCTCGAGCATCGGCTTCCACTACTTCGGCGGCAAGTAACACACGAGAACACGCAGCGGAGCGTTTCACGCCAGGGGCGGATCGTCGACGATCCGCCCCGTGGTCTTTTTGCACGGGTCGGAAACGTGACGCGCGGACGGCGACGATCGACGCCGTGGCGCCGCGCTTCGGCGCGGCTCAGGCCCTACGCGAGCCCGCGACCCGTGAGCAGGTAGACGGCGAACGACCCCAGCCAATGAGCGCCGGCGTAGTGCTCGCCGGTCACGGCCGCGAGCCCCGCCTCGGCGTGGCGCCGTACCGCCTCGCGCAGGGTCGCCGCGCGCCGTCGCCGCCGTCCACCGCCGAGGCGACGCCCTCGGAGCATCCACGCGCGGCTCAGGTTGAGCCCGTCGAGATGCGAGGAGCTTGCCGTCGGCGGGATCGGGCTCGTCACCGGCGCGAGCCATCGGCGCGCGGTGGCGGGTCAAGTCGGGCAGGAAACGGTCGAGCCATGCGCCGTAGTCGACGCGGGCCAGTACGCGCGCATGAGATCCGCCTCGCCGAGGATGGGCGAGCAGGAAGTCGTAGTCCCGACGGTTCGTACGCGAGCGGCGCACCGGCGTCGTCAGGTCACAAGCGGCGCACCTCGCGCGCCGATCCGCTCCTCCGCCCGGCGTTCCCCCGCGACGCCGCGCCCAGTCGAGCACGAGCCCGAGCGCGAATGCCGTCTGGCTGTGCTCGCCCGAGCGGATCGGCGCCGGGAGCTTGGGGAGCCACGGCGGGATGCGGCTCGATCGCGAGCGCCTCGAGCGGCGCGAGCGCCGCGCGCCAGGTGCTTGGCCTGGGGTGCGTCCCACTCGCGCAGCTCGGCCGCGAGCTGCAGCAGCCACGCCAAACCGTACGGGCGCTCGAAACCTTCCGTCCTTCGCCGCGCGAATGCTCAGTTCGCCGGCGAGGTTCGCAGGCGTGAAGCTGCGGAAGGAGCGCAGCGACGACGTCACCTTCGAACGTCGCGCCCTGGATCGCGCGGAGCAGGCGCACGGGCACCAGTGTCCGTGCCGGCCGAATGCCAGTCGAAGCTGCCGAAGAACGCCGGCGTCAGGGCGCGCGGCGGCTTGGCGTCGGCGTCGCTCGCGAGCCGGTGGACGATGTGGCTCGGGTAGTCGCGCGTGATCGCCGCCAGCGCCATGCGCGCGATGCGGTCGGCGAGCGTCGGGTCGATGCGGCGCATGCGGCTGAGCCTCGCGTCAAGGGTGAGCGGTGCGCACGACTTAGGCTCCGCACGTGACAGCCGCGCGACCAAGGTCTATCATGCCCGACTCTTCGCCCACCGACGAAACGTGAGCCCTAGCCACGGTGCCCATGCCGGAATTCCGACCGTCGCGTACTTCTAGCATGGAGTTCGGCCTGCACGAGTCGTTCCCGATCTACGCGGGCGGCCTCGGCGTGCTCGCGGGCGACTTCATCAAGTCCGCGCACGACCTCAAGCTGCCCGATGGTGGCGGTCGGCGCTGCGCTGGGAGCGCGGCTACGGCGTGCAGCGCATCGGCGCCGACGGCCATGCCGTACGAGGAGTATCCCGGCTACGAGCACGGCTTCCTGCGCGAGACCGGCGTGCGCGTGCGCGTCCGCGTGCGCGGCGTCGAGATTCCGTGCCGCGTGTGGGTCACGCGACCGCTTCGGGCACGTGCCGCTCTACCTGATCGAGCCGTTCCGCGCCGAGGACCGCTGGATCACGCACCGGCTCTACGAGGCCGGCACCGACGTGCGCATCGCGCAGGAGATGCTGCTCGGGATCGGCGGCGTGCGCGCGCTCAACTGGCTCGGCATCCCGATCTCGACCTACCACTTCAACGAGGGCCACGCGGTGTTCGCGCGGCGTCGAGATGATCGCCGAGCGCATGGAGACCGGCCTGTCGTTCCCGGAGGCGTGGGACGAGACGCGGCGGCAGATCGTGTTCACGACCCACACGCCGGTGCAGGCGGGCAACGAGGAGCACTCCGCTGCGCGACCTGCGCCGCATGGGCGCGTGCCTCCAGCTCTCGGACGCCGAGATGCAGCAGATCGGCGGCGATCCGTTCAACATGACGGTGGCGGGCCTGCGGCTCGCGCGGCGCGCGAACGCGGTGTCCAAGCTGCACGGCGAGACGGCGCGGCGCGATGTGGGCGCACGTCGACGGCGCGGCGCCGATCATGCTCGATCACGAACGGCGTGCACGCGCCGACCTGGCAGGCGCGACGCGATCCGCGACGCCGGCGCCGATCCGCGCGCGGCTGTGGGCCGCGCACGCCGCGCTCAAGCGCGATCTGCTCGAGCTCGAGCGAGCGCCAGCGGCGTCACGCTCGACCCGAGGCGCTGGTGATCGGCTTCGCGCGGCGCGCGGCGGCGCTACAAGCGCGGCGACCTCATGCTGCGCGACCAGGACCGGCTCGAGGCGCTGCTGCGCCGCAGCCGATCGTGCTGCTGTTCGCCGGCAAGGCGCACCCCGGACGACCGCGCCGGCAAGGCGATGCGTCGCGACGCATCGTCGCAGCGCAGGACGCGTCCCGGGCCGCGTCGCTGTTCCTCGAGAACTACGACATGGCGCTGGCGCGCGCTGCTCGACGCGCGGCTGCGACGTGTGGCTCAACAATCCCGATCCGCCCGCTCGAGGCGAGCGGGACGTCGGGCATGAAGGCGGCGATGAACGGCGTGCTCAACCTGCAGCATCCTCGACGGCTGGTGGCCGGAAGGCTGCGAGCACGGCGTCAACGGCTGGGCGATCGGCGACGACGCGGCCGGCGACGACGCAGCGCGATCTCGACGCGCTGCACGACGTTGCTCGAGCGCGAGGTGCTGCCGGCGTGGGCGGATCGCGGCGCGCTGGATCCGCGATGATGCAGGCGAGCATCGCGATGGCGACGACGCGCTTCTCGTCCGACCGGATGGTGAAGGAGTACTTCGAGCGGCTCTACGAACGATTGGCCGCAGGACTGATCGCCGACCCCGGGTGCTGGGCGTCCGGCTCGATCGCGCCCAGGACCGCGACGTAGTCCTCGGGCAGCCGATGGTGCTGCGCGCGCCGCGCACCAGCGTGTCCGAGATAGCGGCGCCGAGGGCGGCGACGCGGATTCGGACGGACCCGCGCGACGTAGACGTTGGCGCGCTGACGCGACGCGGCACGCAGACGCGTCGTCCTGGGCGGACGCACCAGCTCGACCGTGACGGCCTCGCGGTCGTAGAGGTTGTGCAGGATCGCCCGGCTCCGCCGCAGCCTAGCATCGGCGTCGAGCGACGCCAGGTCCGCCGTCGTCGCAGCATCGAACACCACGATACCGTGTCGACCGTGCGTGGGCTACCACGCTCGGCGACACCGCCCTCCACATGCTGCGAGTAGAGCGGAACCGCAGGCCGGTGGTCGCGCAGCGCGGCCGACCCCACGACGCGGTGTCGCGGGCACCAGTCGTCATTCATCTCGGACGGGATCGAGATCGGACCCGTACGCGAAATAGAGCATCAGTCACTCGGCGGCAGCCTCCGACCGAGGGCGGCGGACGCCATCGCGTCGTGCGGCGGCGGGACGGCCGACGACGCGCGCCAGCATGCGCACCGCGGACGACCGGTCGTCACCGCACGGGCGTGGCTATGCATCCCGCGACCCACCTCGCTCACCGGCCACGCGCGCGACTCCGGAAGTACGACATGGCGGTCGATTTCGCGTTCGGCCGCACCCCGACGACGCCGAGATCGGCGCGAGGCGCGATGCTGCGCAAGATGATGGCGCTCGGAGCCACGCCACCGGCATCGTCGACATGACGACCGGCGACATGGGCTGGGGCACGCCTGAGGTCGCGCTCGAGGAGTACGCCGAGCGCGGCGCAGCATCCTCAAGCTCGACGTGCGCGAGAACCTCGACCTCGGCGACTGCCGCGATCGAGGACACGTTCGAGAACCGCTGCAAGGTGCGCGGCGATGATCCGCAAGCACCGCGCCGCAGATCGTGCCTGGCGCCCTACTACAACCTGCCGATCGGGCGCGGGCTCGGTCACAACGACCACTACAAGACCGGGCCAGATCGTGCGCCAACGCGTACAACCTCGCGCACCTGCGCAAGGCGCCGATCCCGGGCGAGCCGTATCCAGGCGCAAGGCGATCTACTTCTACTTCCTCCCGCCCGGGCACGGCGCCGACGTTCATCGTCGACATCACCGACTACTTCGACGACTGGATCGCGGCGCTCGACTGCCACCAGAGCCAGTTCCACAATCCCGACCGCCCGCGGCCCGCGCGACATGCCGCAGCGTGCGCGAGACTGTTCGAGTCGTTCGCGCGCTACTGGGGCTGGCAGATCGGCGTGAAGTACGCGCCAGGCGTTCCTGGCGACGTCGCCGCTCAACGATCGGCGATCCGCTGGCGCTCGTGAAGGACGTGGTCGCGCGTCATGAGGCCCGCTGAGTCGTGGCTGGGCACCGAACGCCATGCGCCGCTCGCACCCTGGCGCTGGCGCTGCTGCTGGCGGCCGCGCGGAGCCGCGCGCCCGGTCCGTCGCGCGGACACGACCGGCACACGCCGACCCGCGCTCGTCCAGTCGCGTCGGCAAGCTCGCCGCCGAGTTCATGACGCACTGGCTCGACGCTCGCCCGCAGGCCGCCACGCGCTCGGCGTGCACGACGACGACGGCCGAGCTGGTCGCCGTCACGCAGACGTACGATCGCCGAGGACGGCGCGTGGCTACACGAGCTTTCGCGCCGCGGCTCGCGGCGCTCGCGCGCGCTCGCGACGCTGTCGTTCGAGCGCGCGCTCGATCGCGACGTGCTGTCGGCGCGCGTGCGATCGCGAGCCGGCTGGATCTCGAGGTCGTGAAGCCCGTTCGAGACGCAACCCGAACAGCCTATCTCGACCGATCGTCGCGGGCTCGATCCAGTCGCTGCTCGACCGCGCGACTTCGCCCCGCCGTGCGACCGCGCTCGCGTTCCGTGAGCCAGCGGCTGCGCCAGGTGCCCGAGGTGCTGCGCGCGGCGCAGATCAACCTGAAGAACCCGCCGCGGATCTGCGACCGAGGTCGCGATCTCCCAGTTCGCAGGGCGCGCTGCGCTTCTACCGCGAGCAGGTGCCGGCGCTCGACGCGCAGGGCTGCCGCGACTCGCGCATCCAGGCCGATCTCGCCGAGGCCGACTCCGCTGGCGGTGCCGCGCGGTCGAGGACTTCATCGACGTACCTGCGCGAGGACCTGCTGTCGCGCTCGACGGCGACGTTCGCGCTCGGCACGCGAGACCTACGCAGCGCAAGCTCGCGGCCGAGCGAGATGGAGACGCACGCCGGTCGACACGCCTGCTCGCGCGCGGGTCGACGCGAGCTCGAGCGACCACGCACGCGCATGGGAGCGGTCGCGGAGCGCATCGCTCCCGGCGCGGGCGTCGAGGCGGCGCTCGAGTCGCTCGACGTCGAGCGTGCACCTCCGGACGCGACGAGCTGGTGCCGTTACGTCGTCCGCGCGGCTCGATCACGATCCGCGAGTTCCTCGCGCACGCACCTGCATCCTGACGCTGCCCGCGACAGGAGAACCTGCGCGTCCGCGAGACGCCGCTGTTCCGCCGCAGCACGTCGTTCGCCTCGATGGACTCGCCGGGCGTGTGGAGAAGCAGGCGACCGAGGCCTACTACAACGTCACGCCCGTCGAGCCGAGCGTGGACTCGACGGCAGAAGCGCGACCACCTCGCGTTCTTCAACCGCTGGTCCGCCGCACATCGTGTCGATCCACGAGGCGCTGCCCGGCCACTACTACCAGTTCCTCGCGCTGCAGCAGCGCGCGTCGCGCGGTGCGGCAGGTGTTCGCGAGCGGGCAGCAACACCGAGGGCTGGGCGCACTACTGCGAGCAGATGATGATCGAGCAGGGTTACGGCCGCGACGATCCGCGCTACGAGCTCGCGCAGCAATATCTGGCGCTGCAGCGCACTCGGGCGCCTGATCGTCGGCATCTCGCTCCACACCCAGGGCATGACGCTACGAGGAGGCCGGTGAAGCTGTTCGAGGAGCAGTGCTGCATGGCGCCGGTCAACGCCGCGCGCGAGGCGCGGCGCGGCACGCTGGATCCGACGTACCTCGTCTACACGCTCGGCAAGTGGCGCATCCTCGACCTGCGCGAGAGGTGAGAGCGCCGGATGGGGGACAAGCTTCGACCTCCGACGCTTCCACGACGCGCTGCTCCGCCAGGGGCGTCGCCGCTGCCGGTGGCTCGGCTCGGCGTCCTGCACGATCTGGGGATCGAGACCAAGGCCGAACGCCACTGACGCCGCCTCGGCGGTGCGCGAACGCCAGGCGCCGCGTCCGTTCGAGGATTTCCGCCGCTCGGGACCTGGATTCGGCCTTTCGCCGTGGACCCGGGACACGGCCTGCCACGTAGAATCGAAGGCGCTCTGGCACGTTCCTCGGCACCCGCCCATGCCGTCCAGCACGCCATCCCTGTCGTAACCCTGCAGGAGCAACCATGGACTCCTCACGTCGTTGCACGGCCTGGTCTGTTCGCCCTGACGCTCGCGCTCGCCACGGTGATGCTGCCGTCCGTGTCGCGCGCGCAAACCCCTCACGACGGAGAAGACGGATCCGTCTACCTGAACTCGCGAGAGATCGCCGAGCTCAAGCGCTCGCTGATGATGGAAGGCGAGCAGCGCAAGATCGCGGCCGCCGCCGCGCAGGCGCGCAAGGCCGCGAAGTCAGAATGTCCCGCAAGGGCAAGGCCGTGAAGTCAGCGAGCGCATGCGCCGCGCGCCCGACGAGGACGAGGGACTGGTGCTCGATCTGCCGCGCCACGCTCGCGCGCTGGCGAGCCGCGGCGGCGGCGTCGTGAACGGCATTCCGCTCAACGCCCCGATCAACAATCCCGTCGGCGACGGCGCCAACGCAGCGCAGTCCGGGCTCAGCATGGCGCTGCTCGGGAACTTCGGGATGGCGGCGTGGAACGGCGGCCAGGGCTTCATCACGCCCCCGGCGGACAGGGCTCGTCGCGTACACGACCGACGGCGGTGCGACCCTGGGTCGACGATCGGCGCACGCCGACGTTCGTGACCAGCCCCCGGGGCAGATCGCCGACTGGACCAGCGATCCCGTCGTCGCGCTCAACGAGAAGACGGGCGAGTTCTGCTACTGCGGGCTCATCCAGCGGCGTCGCCTCCGACAACGGCATCGCCGATCGCGCGTGCGACGTTCCCGGGCGGCGTGTTCACGTGGGAGCGTCGCGCGCGTCGTCCAGACGCTGCGCCGAACCGCGACCGGCACCACGACAGGGGAGTGGATGGTCGCTACGGACTCGTCGAGCGGCAACCTCTACGTCACGTTCACGCACTTCATCCCCGGGTCCGACTGCATCGAGCTCAAGCGCTCGACCAACAACGGGCTCACGCGTGGGGCCGGCGATCAAGCTCAACAGCGTGGACGGCGACGGGCGCGTGCGGGGCTCGCGTCCGGTCGTCGCCGGCGACGGCACCGTGTGCGTCCATCTCGGGAACGAGCTGGGGCTCGTCGCGCCGCCGATTTCATCCGCCTGATCAAATCGACGGATCCGCAGCGTCACCTTCGGCGTTCAGATGCAGGGGTTCTCGTATTTCACGACAACTTCGGCACCGGCGCACCGGCTACAGCCGCAACCGCAACGTCGTCGAGCCGTGCCCGCCGTCGACCGCAGCTTCGGCCCCAACCCGCGGGCGCCTCGCGGTCGTTGCGCACAGGCGCTCAACTTCTACGACGACGGCCTGGGCGGCGAGCGGGAACATAGAGCTGAGATCGAGAACACCGACGGCTTCTTCGCCGGCGCGACGCCGTTCGTCATGGAGCCAGCACAGCTGCGCGGGGGTTGGTGTCCGGGACCACGGATCGCGACTACATGGTCGTTCAACGCCACGGCGGGGACGAGCTACGTGTTCTTCGTCGACTCGATCCCGCGGCCGCTCTGCACGTTGAGTGTTCTGCGGCCAGGACACGGCCACGAGCCTCGCGTTCTCGGGCAGACGTCTCCGCGCCGGCGGGCGGCCAGAGCGTGATCGTATTCACGGCCCCGACGACGGGGCCGTACTACCAGGTACGGCTCGCCGTACGTCGCCGGCGGCCTCAGCGGCAACCACCGCATGGAGACCGGCGTCGCGGCCACGGAGCCCCGAGCCCGGCCGGGATCAGCGCGACGTGCTCGTCCACATCTCGAACGACGGCGGGAACACGTTTTCGCCGCCGACGCGCGAACGACGATGCCCCGCTGTACGACAACTTCCTGCCCGAGGTCGGGTTCACGGCAGGGCTACCTCCACGCCGCCTGGTACGACTTCCGCGACGCCGCCACGAACTGCGGCGGCTCGTCCAACATCTACGCGGCGCGATCACGCGACGGCGGCGTGACCTGGGACGCCAGTCAGCGCGTCACGTCAAGCCTACCGCAGCGTGAGTCGTTCCGCGCCGACAGACATCAGCCGAACGCCGGCGACTACATCGGGCTCTACGCCGGTGACGCGCTGGCGCTGAGCTGGGGCGACCAGCGCGTCCCGCAGAGGCGCTCGACGTCGATGCGTGGGGGGGCGATCGTCCACCACGCAGTACGGCGGACTGCCCGGCCAACGTCGACGCGGCGCCGAGCATCAACGTGCCGCTCGTGTTCACGGTCCACGACCCGAACGAGCTGCTTCGATCTGTCCGCTGAACTACTCGCTCACCGCGAACAGCTCGTGGCCGGGGCTGCCGGCGACGGGAAGCACCAGCCTTGCCCCTAGCGTCGGGTACGGTGCCGTTTCGGTCTCCGTTCCCGACACCGCGGCCTCCGGAACCGTCCAGCTGTGCTTCACGACCACGCTGCCGAACGGCACGCGGTCGAGCACGTGCTGCGTCGGTCTCAGAGTCACCCGCGAGATCGGCGTGTCGGACGGCCGCCCGGTGTCGATTCGGCATCCAGAGCATCAGTACCGAACCCGAGCCACGGCGTGTTCACCGTCGCGTTCGCGCTTCCACCCCCGATCGTGCGACGCTCGAGCTGATCGACGTCAACGGCCGGCTCGTGATGGAGCGCGAGGTCGGCGGGCTTGGAGCGGGCGGCCACGTCGTGACAGCTCGATCACACCTCGGCCTTCCGGCCGGGATGTACGCCGTGCGCCTGAGCCGGGCGGGACGGGTGCTGAGCCGCAAAGGTGTCGGTGGTGCATTGAGAGTCGTTGTTTCTCGGCGCGGCGCGGAACCGAGGCCGCGCCGAGAAAGTCTGCCGTTTCCGTGCGCGCGCGCTAAGGTCGCGCGCCGTTTGGCCGATGCCAGGAAGGTCTCCGGAGCGTCCAAGTGGTTCCACAAGGGATGGGAGGTTTGGCAATGCCGTTTCGCGCTTGGCGCTGGGCGGCTGCGACCTGCTGCGTCGTGATCGCGGCCGACAATCGCCGCCACGCCCGACGCGGTCGCGGCGAGCAGGGACGTCGCAGACCCGCATACAGACCACCGCCGGCACCCAGAGCGCCGCGACCAAAGCGCACCGGCACGCGCCGCCGGCGCCGCCCCGCCAGCGGTCCTCCGGGCGGCGTCGTCTACGCCCGCTGCGCCGTCGTGATCGACCCGCTCACGGGCCAGGTGCTGTTCGGGAAGAATCTGCCGACACCGCGGCCCCGATCGCCAGCATCACCAAGCTGATGACCGCGATCGTGTTCCTCGAGCAGAAGCCGGACCTGTCGCGTAGCGTCGAGGTCACGCGCGAGCGAGCTCTATGGTGGCGGGCACACGCAGCTCCGCAACACAGGAGCTGGTGACGCTCGGCGATCTCGCTGCACATGAGCCTGATGTGCTCGGACAACGTCGCCACCCGCGTGCTCGCGCGCGAAGCCGGGTTGTCGCGCTGGGAGTTCCTCGCGCACATGAACCAGAAGGCCGACGAGCTGGGCCTGACCGGCACGCGACTTCGTCGAGATCACCGGGCTCGACGAGCGCAACGCGTGTCCACCGCTGCCGACGTCGCCAAGCTGCTGCGCGGCGGCGTCGGGCAACGATCTCATCCACTCGATCACGACCACGTCGGTCTACGATTTCCGCAGCGACCGCGCGGCCGCATCGCGTCGTGCAACACGAACCGCCTGCTCTACAGCCGCTACCAGGTGCTGGGAGGAAGACCGGGTTCATCAGCGAGGCCGGCTACTGCGTCGCGACCTGGATCCGCGCCGAGGGCCGTGACCTGATCGCGCGTCGTGCTCGGCGCCCCGACCAACGCCACGCCGCTTCGCCGACGTCGTGCGGATGGTGCAGAAGACGATCGCTCAGGGACTTCGCGCCGTCACGAATCGTGACGGGATCCGTTCCCCGGCACGTGACGTGACGCCCCGCGCACCGGTGGTGGGCGATCGCGAGCCGGCGCGGGCGCAGGCTTCGCGGGTGGAATGTTCGGCGTCGGCGGCGGGGTCGTCATGGTCCCGCTCCTGAGCGCGGCCCGCTCAAGCTCACCCCAACACCAGGCGCACGGCACCTCGCTCGCCGGTCATCGGCATCGCGATCAGCTCGTCTCGGCCGCGGTCTACGCGGTTCTACGGCAACGTCGCGTGGGTCGTCGCCGGTGGTCGTCAGGATCGCGAGCGCCGTCGCCGCGCGCTGGGGCGCGCGCCTCGCGGCGCGCCAGTTCTCGGACTCACGCAGGCTCGCGCGGTGTTCGCCGGGTTCCTGTTCGTCGTCGCCCTCCGCCTGCTGTGGGCGCCGCCGATCGCCCGCTCACGGCGCATCCGATGCACGGCGTCGCGCAGATCGCGATGGAGGTCGTGCTTGGGCTCGGCGTCGGCATCCTGGCGGGCTTCGCATGGGCGTCGGCGGCGGCATCCTCGCCGTGCCCGCGTTCACGATCCTGCTCGGCATGCCGCAGCAGCTGGCGCAGGGAACGTCGCTGGCGGTGATCCTCGGCGCGGCGCCCGCGGGCGCGCGCGAGCACGCGGCGTCGCGGCAACGTGATCCTGCGGCTCGTGCCGTGGCTCGCCCTCGGCGCGATCATCGGTGGACCGGTCGCGTCCGTTCTCGTGCAGCGCGTGACGCAGGCGACGCTCGTGCGCGCGTTCGCGATCTTCCTGATCGTCAACGCCGTGATCGGCTGGGTGCGATCGGGAGCACCGCGCACGCGCTGAGGTCGGTTCGGACACTCCACGCGTCACGGCCGCTCGCCCGTTCCGGGCGTGATCCGCACGCCGACTCCCGCGGGCCGGGCGCGGGGCCCGGGGTGGACGCGGTTTCCCCCACGGGCCGCAGATCAGTGACGAAGGGCTGCCGCCGGCCTGCGGCCGAGGCCCGTCCAGGGACCAGGGCTTCGCACTCAACCCGTTGCATCGCGGCGGGATAGGTCCGCCGGAGGGTCGCCCGTCAAAATCCTGACGGCTCCGGCCGACGGCTGCTAATCAAAGAACTGCGCACCCCAGCCGTAGCGAAGAACGGCCGAGCTCCTCCCTCGAGTCGCGGCCGAGACACGACTCCACAGCCGGTATACCGACATTCGGGAGAGCCCGATGCCTCGACCTCTGCGGTCCCGCAAGCCCACCGCACCGCAAGTCCGGCCGAAAGCTGCTTCGCCAGAAGGGAACCCATACCGGACCCTCGGAGCTCGGACGCGCCACGGCCCGACGTCGCGGCGCGTCGCACTCCGACCGCCTGCCGACCGGTGTCGCGCGCCAGGCTCAGCGCGAGATGGACCGCCTGCGGCGCCTGCCGACCGGGTCTCCCGAGGCGGCACTCCGTGCGCGCCTACCTCCCACTGGCTGTGGGCGCTGCCGTGGCAACGCACGGCGAGTGAGAACACCGATCTGCGCGACGTCGAGAGGACGCGCTCGAGCGCGAGCACCTCGGGCTGACGCGCGCCAAGGAACGCATCGTCGAGTACCTCGCGGTGCGCAAGCTCAAGCCCGATCTGCCCGGTCCGGCGATTTGTCTCGTCGGTCCGCCGGGCACCGGCAAGACCTCGCTCGGCGCCGCGGTCGCGCGCGCGCTGCTCAACCGCCCGTTCATTCGCATCACGGTCTCCGGCACGAGCGACGCCGGCGAGCTGGTCGGCGTCGGCCGCACGCTGCCGGGCGCTCAGCCCGGCAAGATCGTCCAGGCGCTGCGCGAGGCCGGCGTGTGCGACCCCGTGCTCATGATCGACGGCGTCGACCGGCTGCTCGGCGAGGCGGGCTCAGCGTCGTCGAGGTGCTGCTCGACCTGCTCGACGTCGGAGCAGCTCGCGCTTCATCGACCAGCTACCTCGGGCTGCCGGTCGACCTGTCGCACGCCGTGCTGCTGCTGTGCGCGAACCATCTCGACTTGGTGCCCGACGCGCTGCAGGAGCGCCTCGAGGTCATCCGAAGTGCCCGGCTACAGCGGAGGACGAGGAAGCTCGAGATCGCGCGCGCGCTTCCTGCTGCCGCGCGTCCAGCTCGAGGACCACGGCCTCGTCGCGCCGCGACGTCGCGCTGCCGGCCGAGACGCTGCGCGTCGATGGTGCGGCAGTACACGCTCGAGGCCGGCGTGCGCGGGCTGTCGCGCCAGATCGCGACCGTGTGCCGCAAGGTGGCGCGCGCGCGCGCGACCGGCGACCGCAAGCGCCACACGCGTCAAGCGCGGACGATCTCGAGCGCTACCTCGGGCACCGCGCTCTACAGCCACGAGCCGCTCGGCAAGAACGACGAGGTCGGCGTCGCCGCCGGACTGGCGTGGACCTCGACCGGCGGCGAGATCCTGGTGGTCGAGGCGCTCAAGATGCCGGGCGCAGGGCGCGTGCTGACGACCGGCCAGCTCGGCGAGGTCATGAAGGAGTCGGTCCAGGCCGCGCACTCGTACGTGCGCTCGCGCGCCGACATGCTCGAGATCGACGCCGAGGCGTTCTCGAACTACGACATCCACATCCACTTCCCGGCCGGCGGCGTGCCGAAAGGACGGCCCGTCCGGCCGGCATCACGGTCGGCCTCGTGATCGCGTCGGTGCTGAGCGACCGCCCGATCCGCCACGACGTCGCGATGACCGGCGAGGTGAGCCTGCGTGGCAAGCGTGCTGCTGGTCGGCGGACTGCGCGAGAAGGCGCTGCGCCGCGTATCGTGCCGGCATCCGGACGATGCATGTTCCCGGCCGCGAACGTGAAGGACGTCAGCGACATTCCCGAGGACGTGCGCGAGCAGCTCGAGCTGATGCCGGTCGCGACCATGGACGACGTGTTCGCCGTCGCGCTCCACCGCGTGATCGTGCCGCAGCGGATCGCGGGCAACTACGTGATCGAAGTTCGCGGACGACGAAGCCGGACGCCGGAGCCGGAGGTCCGCGCGCAGCCGCGCCGCAGGACGGCGCGACCGATCGACGTAGCCGTCGCGGCGGATCGCGCAGCCGTCGCACCCAGCGCCACGCGCGCCGTGGACTACTACCGGGCGCCTCGCCCTCGACGTCCTCGTCGCGCACTGCACCGCCGCGCTCGAGCGCCGCAGATAGTCGGCGATCATGGCGCGCGCTTCGTCGGCCTCCGGCGGCGACACGAGGATCTCGCCCCAGTGCGTCGTCGCCCAGTCGCGCGCGCACCGATGCCGTAGCCGGGCAGCGTCGCCGCGCCGCAGCAGCGCGTGGATGCCCTGGCTGCTCGAGCACGCCGCACAGGAGCGCGCCGGACGCGGCATCGGGAACACGGTGGACGACCTCCGGGCTCGTCCGAGTCGCCGACGACAGGGCGGGTCGTCCGTGAGCACGACGCGACAGCGCGGGCACGCGACGATCGCGGCCTCGTACGCCGTGCCGCACTCCGGGCAGTAGCCATCGAGTCCGCTCAGCGTGCGCGCGGACGCGCCGCGGCGCCGGCGTGCTGCGCGCAGCGCGGCCGCGCGCGTCGACGATGTCGTCGCCGCGCGTTGCGAGCGACGATCCGCACCCAGTCGCCGAACTCGGGGCCGAACGCCGTGCCCGGGCAGGACCGCCACGCCCGAGCGACAGCCACTCCTCGACGAGCGCCCAGATGTCGCGCCTCGCCGCGCGCCACGGAATGTTCGGCGAACCCGTAGAACGCCCCGCGCGGCGGCGGGATCTGGATCGCGCTTCTGGCCCGCGAGCCCGCCGAGCAGCAGCGCTCGGCGCTCCTGATACGCGCGCCGCATGGTCTCGACGCACGTCCTGCGACGACGTGATCGCCGCGCGCGCCGCGGTCTGCACCGACGGGAACACGCCGTGGGTGGAGTAGAACGACAGGATCGGGCCCATCAGCGCGCGCAGCGCGGGCGGCGAGACGAGCGTAGCCGACGCGCCAGCCCGTCATCGCGTACGACTTGGAGAACGTGAACACGCTGACACCGTGCGCTCCGCCATGCCCGGCAGCGACGCCGATGCTGACGTGCTGCGCGTCGTCGAACAGCAGGTGCTCGTAGGCCTCGTCGCTCACGACCCACAGGTCGCGCTCGATCGCGACCGCGGCGAGGGCGTCGAGCTGCGCGCGTGGCGAGCACGGCGCCGGTCGGATTGTTGGGCGTGTTGAGATAGATCCCGCGCGTCGCGGGCGTAACGCTCGAGCGCAGGCGCTCGACGAGCTCGGCCGGCGACCATCGTGCCCATCAGCAACTCGAGATACGTCGGCAGCGTCGCGATAGCGCGCGCCGTCCACGAATGCCGACGAGCTTCGGGATCGCCATCCAGTGCGGCGACAGCACGAGCACCTCGTCGCCGGGGCCGAGCAGCGCCTGGAACGCGATGAACAGCGCGTGCGTGCCGCCGAGCGTGATGACGACGTCGTCCGGCTCGCAGCGGATGCCGTTCTCGCGTCGCAGCTTCTCGACCAGCGTCTGGCGCAGCGCGGAGCGAGCCGCGCGCGTCCGGGTAGTGCGTCTCGCCCGGCGCGCGCCGCGGCGCCAGCGCCTCGACGATGTGCGCCGGCGTGTCGAAGTCGGGCTCGCCGCGCTCGAGGTGGATGACGGGATGTCCGGCCTGCTCGCGCGCGCTTGGCCGCGGCCATCACACGGCCGAGCTCCGAGGTCATTCGAAGCACCGGGCGATTTGCAATCAGCTTGGGCATGGCGGGCTCCTAGGGACGAGCGGGGTGGTCGTCAACTGCGCAATGGTGCCGAATCTAGCACGGGGGCGGTTCGGCGCGGGCGTGCAATGCGTTCGGGAAGGAGCCGCGAGGCTTCCACGGCGGAAGATCACGTTCCCGAGTTCGCCGCCGCGCCGCCTGCAAGGAGTGCTCGTCGTGTCCCGATTCGATTTGCGCGACATCTCCGATCGACTGAGCCGCTCGTCCGATGCGGAGGCGGTCGTATTCGAGTTTCTGGGCGCGCTGCAATCCGCCAAGCTCGGCTGGCGCGCGACGCTCGCGTTCTACGAGGTGAGCCGCGACGCGCTGGTCAAGGTCTACGAGCGTGACAGCCGACAAGCTGGCCTCGCGCGAGATCTCGGTCACGATCGACCAGCTGCCCGCCCGCATGATCCGCAGCTTCTTCCACCCGAACGCCTACTTCGACCCGCCCGGGCGCCGGCGCGCAACTCGATGCTGTCGCCGGCCGTGCACTCGTCGCCGGCGTACCACGCCGATCTGGGCGACGCGGTGCTGCTGCGCCCGCTGCTGCCGGTGACCACGTGGAGTCGTGCGTCGTGCTGCCCCTCAACGATCGCGAGGAGGTGCTGGCGGTGCTCGTGGTCGTGAGCGAGAAGCGGAATGCGCTTCGCCGCCAAGGCGCTCGAGGAGATCGCGCCGCTGCAGGAGCCTGGCGGCGCTCGCGCTGTCCCAGCGCCTGCGCCGCGCGACGCGGGACGCGCGTGCGTCCGACGAGGACGCGGCGAAGCAGGCGGCCGTCGAGTTCCAGGAGCGCATCGAGCAGCTCAGCCTTCACGCCCGCGAGCTCGAGCAGGACAACATCTCGAAGACCGAAAGCTGGTACGACTCGCGCACCAGATCGAGCACCTGGACCGCAACTCGACGGAGTATCAGGTCGAGATGGAACGCGTGCAGGGCACCCTGCTCGCGATCGAGGCGCAGTCCGCCGAAGCGACGCAGAACCTGAGCGAGGCGTCGATCCAGCTCGACGTCGCGCGCGAGCGGCTCGAGAACATGCGCCGCACGTGCGACTTCATGAAGGACGCGTTCGAGATGCTCGCGGAAGAGCACGATCCGCCCAGTTCCGGCGACGGTGGTGTGGTGGCTGTGCGAGCACTTCGGGCTCGACCGCTGCAGCGTCATGCTCGTCGACCGCGCGGGACACCACCTGCGCATCGCCGCGCATCACGGCATCCAGGATTCGGTGGCGGAGAAGGTGCACGTCCGCATCGGCCAGGGCGTCGCCGGCTGGGTGGCGCACAACCGCAAGCCGCTGTTCGTGCGCGTGGGCGTGATGCGCCGGGCATCGCGCGCAACACGCTCGACACCTACGACACCGAATCGTTCGTGTGCGCGCCGATCGTCTACGACCGGGCGCCTGATGGGCGTGCTCAACCTGAGCAACAAGCGCGACCGCCAGCCGTTCGACGAGTCGGACCTGGACCGCGCCATCCTCGCCGCCGGAATCTTCGCGATCACGCTCGGCTCGAACGACGCCGTGCGCCGCACGCTGGTGTGGGCGGCGTAGCCGGCGCCGCGACGAGCAGCCGACTCACGGCCGGCGTCAGCGCGGCTCACGCTGCCGATCGCGCTCCCCGCGCGTCACTCGCGCGTACTGCGCGCGGAACTCCGTCAGCGCCTGTCGGTGCGCCGCGAACGCGATCGCGCGCGGCAGCTCCGTCAGCGCGAAGTAGCGCGCGTCGATCGCATCGTCGCCGGGCACGAGCCGCCCGCTCGTACGCTCGGCTACGTAGAGGATCAAGATCGCGCGCACCCGCGGATCGTCGAAGCCGGCGTAGACGCCGAACAGCTCGCCGAGCCGCGCGCGCAGGCCCGTCTCCTCACGCAGCTCGCGCAGCGCGCAGTGACGCGGCGTCTCTCCGTACTCCATGAAGCCCGCGGGCAGGCACCACGCTCCGGCGCGCGGATCGAAGCGGCGCCGCACGAGCAGCACCTCGCCGCGCCGATGCAGGATCACGCCGGCGGCGGGCACGGGATTGCGGTAGTGGATGAATCCGCACGCGGGACACGTGGGGCGCCGCCACCCGTGATCGTCCTTCGAGACGAGCCGGGTGCCGCACAGCGGACGAAGCAGGCGCGACGATGGTGGGACATCGAGCGCGCGAGACTACGAAGCCATGCGGGACGTGCGCAAGACACACGCCGAGGTCGGGTGGTCTCCCCACACCCGGACCTCGAGATCTCACCTGCGCTCGAAGGAGCGCCGCGCTGCACCTCCCGCCCTGTTCATCGCCCCTTGCTGACACCTGATCGGTGTGGACGGTTCGGATCGGCGCTCCTTCGAGACGCGGCGATTGCGTTGCCCACCCTGATTACCGCTTCGGCGTCGAGGAAGTTCCCGACTTTGGCGCCGAGCTCTTCGGAGAGCCGGGGCGCTCTTGCGCTGAGCCTCAAGTCCTTGAGCTCCTCGCGCAGCTGATTCATGTCCTCCGAAGGCCCTTGAGCTCGTCCTGAAGGTCGCGGGCGTCGTCGCCGTCGATGACGATGCGGCGCGAGCCGGACGGCACGCGCAGCTCCTTCCATTCCTTGCCGTCGTCCTTCCACATCATCGTGCCCGGCCCATGGCGGAGACGCAGCACGCGCGGGGCCTCGAGCTCGGGTTCGACGGTCTGGCGGCTGCCGTGGCGAAGCAACGAGACCGACACCTTGCCCTCGCTGTCGCGCACCGCGCTCACGAGGTCGTCGGTGTCCTCGATGTCGTGGCTGCCGACCTTGGTGATCACGTCGCCCGGACGGATGCCGGCCTTGTCGGCGGGCGAGTCCTTGGTGACATCGACGACGAGCGCGCCCTTGGCGTCACGCGAGCCGAAATAGCTCGCCAGATCGGGATTGAGGCTCTCGACCCGCACGCCGAGGCGACCGCGTCCCACGTACATGAAGTCGCTGGGAACGCGCATCTCGAAGTCGTGATCGCCGTCATGGTCGTCGTCGTACCCATACCCGCGGCTGCGATTCGGCGCGACGGGCGCTTCGTCCTCGTCGACCGCGGGCCGCGCGGCCAGCGTCGGGTTGAGCGTCTTGCTCGAGCCGTCGCGCACGACCTCGACCGCGACCTTCTTGCCGACCGGCAGCGCGGCGACGACGTCGGCCAGCCGAGACGGCGAGTCGACGACCTTCGAATCCACGCGGACGATGACGTCGCCGCGCTGGAGCCCGCGCGCGACGCCGGGCTCTCGGTCATGACCTGCCGCACGAGCACGCCCTGACCCTTGTAGTTGATGCTCTCGCGAAGATCGCTGTCCAGCTCCTGCGTGTACACGCCGAGCCAGCCGTCTTCCTTCTCCTTCGCGGCCGCCGGCGCCCGCTCACGGCCAATGCCGAGAGCACGGCGACACCGACCACGGCGCCCCATGTCCACACCGATGTACGCATCGAAAAACCCCCTATGCTAGGCTTCGCGCGAATGCCCGACGGCTGCACCGGATCACTCGCACCTCGCGAGCATCGCGGCGAGGGCGGGATCCGACTCGCTCCTCATCGAGACGCACTTCGCGGATACCGCGGGCCCAGCGCTCGGTCTCACGGATCGAGCGTCGCTTCGGCCGAAGCGTTGTGGACGTGGTCGCAGCGACACGCGATCGAGACATCGCGGCGGCGGCCCCGGTTCCCGGAAATGGTCTCCTTGAGTCATTCGACAGCGCGGGCCCCCCTTGAAAGTCAACGACCTGTTAAAGCTGCGCGTCGCCGATCTCGCCCTCGGCGGGAAATCACTGTCGCGTGACGAGGGCCGGGTCGTGTTCGTCGACCGAGGGTGCCGGGGACCTGATCGAGGCCCAGGTGACCCGGGTCAAGCGGGCCTACGCCGAGGCCCGGCTCGAACGGGTCGTCGAGCCCTCGCCCCTTCGGGTCGAGGCTCCATGTCCGCACGTCGCGCGGTGCGGCGGCTGCCGCTTCCAGGATCTTCGCTACGACGCCCAGCTGGCCGCGAAGGAGCGACAGGTCCGGGACGCGCTCGAGCGGCTCGGCGGGCTCTCGGGGTTCGAGCTCGCGGCCATCCGCGCCCGCCCCGGCGACGCTCCACTACCGGAACAAGATGGAGTTCAGCTTCCATCCCGGCGACGACGGAACCCCCGTGCTCGGGCTCCACGAGCGCGGCACGTTCGATCGGGTGTTCGCGCTCGAGACGTGTCTCCTGCCGAGCGAGCTCACGGTCGAGATCGTGCGGCGCACGCAGCGTTTCGCGATCGCCCACCGCTGGCGCGCGTACCATCCGGCGCGACACACCGGCGTGGTGCGGTTCCTCACCGTCCGCCATCTGCCGCACACCGATCAGTGCGCGGTGCACCTGATCGCGGCGGCGGACGACGATCGCCGGCGCTCGACGCGTGGGCGCACGAGATCGCGTCGCTCGCCCCGCCGTGCGCACGGTGACGCTGGCGATCAACCGGGCGCGCGCGAACATCGCGATCGGCGACGAGGAGCGAGTCCTCGTCGGGGACGGCCGCGTGCTCGAGCGGCTGCTCGGGCTCGAGTTCGAGGCCACCGCGGCCGCCTTCCTGCAGACGAACAGCGTGCAGGCCGAGCATCTCTACACGGCCGCGCTCGACGCCGCGCGGCTCGAGGGCGACGAGGACGTGCTCGATCTCTACTGCGGCACCGGCACGCTCACGCTCCTGTTCGCGCGCGCCGCGCGTGCGGCGGTCGGGGTCGAGAGCGGCGTGGACGCGATCGAGCAAGCGCGCGCCAACGCTCGGCGGAACGGCGTCGACCACGCACGCTTCGTCGCCGGCGAGGCGCGCGCGGTGCTGCGCGAGTGGGCCCGCGGCGAGCGGCCCGACGCGCCGCGTCCGGACATCGTCGTCGTCGATCCACCGCGCTCCGGGCTCCACCCGCGCGTCGTCGCGCGCGTCGCCGAGCTCGCGCCGCGGCGCGTCGTCTATGTGTCGTGCAACCCGGCGACGCTGGCGCGCGACGCCGCCGACTTCGCCGCACGTGGCTACGCGCTCGAGCACGCCGAGCCGTTCGACATGTTCCCGCACACGCCGCACATCGAGTGCGTCGCGCGGCTCGAGCGGCGCGCCCCGGAAGGCGTAGCCATGGGCGGTGCGGCCGTCGGCGATCGTGTAAAGAGAGCAATTCTTCCACGCGCGTTGCCAACCCGTGACACGCCGTCCGCGCGACGCATGCTAGGCTCGAAGGTCATGCGACCCACCCTGCTGGTCCTCGCGCTGGGCGCCCCTGCTCGCCGGCGGCACGGCCCGCGCCGACACGTCCTTCCCGCTCGACGACGGGATCTTCGACGTGTTCCAGAACGACCACCATCTCGGCACCGAGGACTTCTCGTTCGAGTCCCACGGCGACAGCATCCTCGTGTTCTCGCACGTCTACGAGCGGCTGCCGTTCCCGGACCGGGTGGACTCGCTCGAGAAACACGTCGCGCTCGTCGTCGCGCTGTCCGACTTCGACCTCCGCGGCTACGTCTCCAACCAGAAGCTGAACGGGCACCTGCTGAAGCGCCAGCTGGAGATCTCGGACACCTCGTACACGTCGTATCGCGAGGACGAGCACGGCGGGGACGGCGAGCGCCTCGTGCGGCCGCCGGGACGCGTGTTCGTCATCGACCCGCAGGTGTTCACGCTGTTCGACGCGATCTGCCGGAGCCTCCACGGCAAGACGTACGACACGTGGCCGATCACCTTGCTGTTCCTCGGCGAGCAGGACACGGTGATCCAGGGCTCGTGACCAATCTCGGCACGGAGACGGTGCAGTGGGGCTCAAGCCGGTGCAGACGCGCAAGCTTCGGATCGGCGACACGACCGGCGAGTTCATCGCGTGGGTTTCCCCGCGCGGAACCTTGTTGAGGCTCACGCTCCCGAAGGTTGGACTGCGCGTCGAGCTCCAGCCGCCGAAGGCCACGGGCACCAAGGCAGCCTCCAAATCGACGGGCACCACGACGAAGTCCTCGCCGAAACCCGCCGCCAAGCCGCCGCCCAAGCCCGCGACCAAGCCCGCCAAATGATCGAAGGCGAGTGGGCGCGATGCCCCACCGAGCGCGGCCCTTGCGAATGGCGTCATACCCGCGTCACGTTGGCGCAGCGGATCAAAATCGCCCGAGCGCCGCATGGATTGTTGACGGGTCCCTCACAACCAGCGCGGTCCGTGACTTGATCTCCTGCGCGCTTCGCTGGCATCTTCCTGTGCTATAGAAGTCGTGCGGGCCCGCCGAAAATAGTTCGGTGGTCTGACGGCCCGCCGCGGTACGGGAAATGCAGCAGGGTTGCGCGCACAGGAGGTGCCTACAACCTGCTCCCGTTCGACCCTGCTCCCAGTGCTCGATTCCGTCCTGGGAATGGACGGCAGACCGGTGGCGTATCACCGGTGTTACCCGTGTCCCCCAAGGAGGCCCACGACCATGCGCAGAATTCTCGCAGTGAGCGCCGCACTACTGCTCGCTCTCGCGCTCGCAGGCTGCTCGAAGCAGCAGAACACCGCCGACACCATGAGCCAGAGCAGCGACAGCTTGCTCGCGTCGAACCCCGTCGAGCAGCCGGCGGGCGATCTGACGCCTGCAGTCCAGCTACGAGGAACCGAAGTCGACGCCGGCCGAGACGCCGAAGCCGGCGACGAAGCCGACGAGGAAGCCGACCAACCGGCCGGCGACGTCGACGCCGCCAACCCAGCCCGCTCCGCCCGTCGACAACGGTGTCCTGGTCGACGCCGGCACGGCAGTAAACGTGGCGGTGAGCACGCAGATCACGACCGAGACCGCGAACGTCGGCGACACGTGGACCGGTGAGATCAGGGACAACGTGATCGTCGGCGATCAGGTCGTGTTCCCGGCCGGCAGCACGGTGTCGGGCGTCGTCTCGCAGGTGATCCCGGCGAAGAAGGGCGATCGCGCCACGCTGGGTCTGTCGGTGACGTCGATCAACGCCAACGGCACGAGCCACCCGGTGAGTGCCAGATGGAAGCCGATCGTCGCGGGCTCGACGCGCGCGCGGAACGTCGGCGCCGTCGCCGGCGGCGCCGGCGCGGGCGCCCTGATCGGCAAGGCGGTCGGCGGCGGCAAGGGCGCCCTGATCGGTGGTCTCATCGGCGGCGCGGCGGCCGGCACCGGCGTCGCGGCCTCGAAGGGCTACCAGGTCGTGCTGAAGGAAGGCACGGTCCTCACGTTCTCGGTGGCCGAGGCCACGCGCATTCGCAGCTAAGCAATCGCGGACGTCTCGTCGGCGGGGCGGGGGTCACGGACCTCCGCCCCGTTCCTTTCTCGCCGGCGCGCCGCCCGCGCCGCGGCCGACCTGCACGCAGGATCGTGCAAGCTGACGTGCGCGACCGTGCAGAGCGGCGCTGGGTCATCTCGCGCTCCGTTGCGCCCCAACCGTTTCGGCGCCCGCTCCGATTCGGCATGGCCCCTGCTCGACACTTTTGTGACGAGTCTCTCCATTCGTGAGTCCCGACTCTCGGGTCGCTCGCGGTGGGAACGGAGGTCTGTCGCTATGGTCATGCGTTCGGTCTTGGGGCTGCTCATCGTCGGGTTGCTCGCCGGCGGCCTGCTTTCGGGCTGCGGCGCGATGAGACCCGGTGAACGTGAGCAAGGCGGGCTGGACCGCCGAGCAGGAAGCGGTGCAGAGCTCCGTCATGAGCGACCCCGAGGTCGTCGACGACGGCCTGGTCGAGAGCGAGGCGACGTACGGCGTCCATTCCCGGCCGTCCGCCTCGCCGCTCGCGGCGATCGTGCCGAACCAGTGGTGGCGGACGATCGCGGGCGTCGAGCGACGTTTCGAGATCACGTTCGCCGACTCCGACTCGACCGGCCGCCCGCGCGAAGCGCGCGTCGTGCTCTACAAGACGATGCACGGAACCCTCACCGTGATGCCGGTGCCCGTGCCGCCCGAAACGACGCTCACGCTCGCCCCTGCGTCCGATGCCCGTGCCGGGCCCCGGCGACGGCCCCGCCGGCGCGTGGAAGAAGCCGACGCTCGATCGTTGGGAGCGGAGACTGCTGCTCCGCCGCTATCCGCGCCCGGACTCCGTGACCGGCGCGTGGAAGGAGTGGTACGTGGTCGGCGCCTCCGGAGCGCTCGTCACCTCGGTGGGAAGCAACACGGGGAGCGGCTCGGCACCTCAGATCGTGAGCGTGCGCTTCCAGTCTCGAACTCGGACGTCACCCTCACCGATCCACTCAAGCTGCAGCCGCTCGACGGCGCGCTGCGCGTGGACGAGGGCGCCGACGTTGCCGTGACGGCCACGACCGGGAGCGTCGAGCGACGTGGTCGTGCTCATGCTCCAGGACGTGCGTCTCTCGCTGCAGCCGCGGGGCGACGGCACCTATGTGGGGGTGTGGCGGACGCCGATGCTCACGGGACTCCGCCACGTCGGCGTGAACGCGCTCTCGCACGAGACGCTGTACGACGATCAGGCCGCGTATCGGTCCGCGGCGTGGGTGTTCCACTACGCGAATCGCGGAGACGTCATCGTCGCCAACACGCCGTAGCGACCCGGTTCAAGACGGCAGGGCAGTTCAGGGCGGTTCGCCTCGAGCGACCGCCCCGCCGTCTTGGGGGGCGCGTCGCGCGGCTCAGTGCGCGCTCTCGTCCTCGTCGGGCTTCGCCCCAGCGCCCGGGCGGCGGCGGAACAGCTCGGCCCACTCCTCGAGCTCGGCCTTGCTCATCCCGGCAGGCTTCTCGGCGGCCTTCTCCTGGCCGGGGCCGAGCAGGCTCGCGAGGAAGAGGTCCGACAACGAGACGTCCGCGCCCATCGCGCGCGCGTGGCGCGCGACCTCGAGGTCCGACGTGACGACCGAGAGCCGCTCGACGCGCTCGACCTGCTCCTCGACGAGGCGCCGGATCAGATCGTCCGCCTTCTCGGGCGGCCGCGAGTAGCGCACCTCGACGCGTCCTGCGCCCGGGTCGCGCCCGCCGCCCTCGGCGCCATCGAAGACGACGAGGAAGCGTGCGTCACCGGGTCCGACCGCCCACGCGAGCAGGTTGAGCAGCTTCTCGCGGGACTGACGCAGCGTGCGGTCGGGGCCGGGCTTGAGCAGCGGTGCGCGATGGATGAGGTTGTAGCCGTCGATCAGGATGAGGCGCTCGATCGCCATGGCGGCGAGTGTATACGACGGCGGGCTCCGCCGCGTCTCGGCGTTCGCGGGTCAACGACGCGCCGCGCCCGAAGCGGATCGGCTCCGCCTCGAGCGCGGTGCGCGCGGCTGGAGCTCTCCTCCCGTCACCGTGTGCATGATGACCCGCTGCTTCCCACCGTCCAGCCGCGCATCTCGTCGATGAAGTACACCTTGTTGAGGCGGAAGCCCGTGGGCACGTTCTGCGTGCTCCAGTTGATGCCGCCGTTCGTGGTGCGGGCCGCGGCGTTGATGCCGCCGTTGGTGCCCACCGCGACGCCCACGAGATCGTTGACGAAGAACACGCTTCTCAGGTCGTACGAGTTCCCGGTGTTGCGAAGCTCCCAATCCACCGAGTCGGGCGGAACCGTGACCACCGTACGCGGGGCGGTCCCATTGTCGCCGACCGCGTCCGCGACCGTGGTGGAGCGCGTGAACACGCCGAGGAGGTTGACCCCGGTCACGGCCGGCTGGACGATGAACCAGCTCACGCCGCGATCGTGCGTGCCGACGATGACCCCGGCGTCGCCGACCGCCCAGCCGTCGCGCGTGTTCCCGAAGCTCAGGCTGCGCAGCGTCACGGCGGTGGGAAGTCCTTCCGCCACGACACGCCGTGATTGAACGTGTGCAGGAGGAGGCCGGTCGAGCCGCAGATCCAGCCCGTGTCGGGGTTCGCGAACACGACGTCCGGAGGTCCGCGGTCGTGGCGACGGAGTCGTTGCGGACCCAGCTCGTCCCGGCGTTCGTGGTGTGCATCGCGGTGCCGTTGCCGCCGACCGCCCAGCCCTCGGTCGCCGATGTGAACCACACGGCATTCAGCCCGAAGCCGGTGCTGCTCACCTGGGTCATCCAGTCCTGACCCGCGTTCGTCGTCTTCATGATGCGGCCGCTCGCGCCCACCGCCCAGCCGGTGTTGCCGTCGGGAGGAAGTAGACCCCTCGAGCTCGACGCTCGTGTTGCTCGTCTGCGCGAACCACCCGCGCTGGACCGGGAGCACGATCACCGCCGCCGTGTCGGCGAGCCCCGCCGACGACACGATCAGGAGTGTCGAGCCCTCGCGCGCCCCGTCGCCACGCCGCCGCTGCTGACGGAGAGGACCGCCGGATCTGTCGTCGACCAGTGCAGCGACGGGTTCGCGACCGGAACACCGCCCGTGTCGATCGCGACCGCGGTAAAGGTCACCGTCTGGCCCACGAACACCGTGTCGGCCGCCGGAACCACCGTGAGGGAGTTGAGCGGCACCACGACGACGGGCGCCGTCGGCGAGCTGCTGCAGCCCGTCAGGACGGCGAGCGAGGCGGCGGCCGCAGGGATCAGAAGACCGCGAGCGTTCATGAGGACCCCGGAAGGTTCGACGGACGAGACCGCCTGCTGCGGCACACGGAGCGCGGGTCGTCTCGTGCTGAGCACGCGGACCGAGTCCCAATGCCTCGCCTCGATGCGAGGAGGGGCGGGGAGACTCGCCACAGTCTACGTTTTCGGCCGGCAGGTGGGCGAAATTACCGCCTTGGAGTGGACACGCCGCGGCGCCCGAACGCGGCCGGCGGGCGGGGTCCCTGCGGCTTCGGGAAGCAGGGACGGATGCGGCCCACCGGCGCTTGAGAGCGATCCCGCCTTCCCTACTCTTTCCGCCGCTTTCGCCGGTTCGCTACGGGCCCTATTCCGCGGCCCGTCCCCCGACTCAGGTGACCGATGCTGGAAGTCCGCGATGTCGTCAAGACATACGACGGCCGTGCCGTCGTGAACCACGTCTCCTTCGAGGTGGCGCCGGGCGAGATCTTCGCCCTGCTCGGCCCCAACGGCGCCGGCAAGACGACGCTGATCCGCATGATCACCGACATCTTGCGACCGGACTCAGGGACCGTGATGTTCGAGGGCGAGCCGATGGGGAGCCGCCGCGCACGGATCTCGTACCTCCCGGAGGAGCGCGGACTGTATCGCCGCTCACGCGTCGTCGACGTGCTGGTCTATTACGGGGAGCTCAAGGGCATGTCGCCGGCCGAGGCCCGCACCGACGCGATGGCGCTGCTCCAGCGCGTGGAGCTGGCGGAGTGGGCGAACAAGCAGGTGCAGGTGCTGTCGAAGGGCATGCAGCAGAAGGTGCAGCTGTGCACCGCGCTCATCGCCTCGCCGCGCGTGCTCATCCTGGACGAGCCGTTCAGCGGGCTCGATCCCGTCAACGTGCAGCTGCTCGAGGACATCCTGCAGGACGTGCGCTCGCGCGGCGCGATCGTGCTGCTGTCCACGCATCAGATGAACAAGGTGGAGCAGCTGTGCGACCGCGCGCTGATGATCCACCACGGCCACATGGTGCTGTACGGACCCGTGCGCGAGATCCGCCGCAAGTTCGCCGATCACGCCGTGCTCGTGCGCTCGCACGGCCCGATCGCGCCGGTCGCCGGCGTGCGCGCGGTCGAAGCGGTCGACGGCGACCAGAAGCTCGTGCTCGAGGCGAGTGCTTTGCCGCAGGACGTGCTGCGCGCGCTCATCGAGCGTGGGGTGCCGATCGAGTCGTTCTCGATCGCGTCGCTGCCGCTCGAGGATCTGTTCATCAAGGTCGTGCGCGAGGGCCTCGGGCTCGATCGCGGGCAGAGCGGCACCGTGCAGGCCGAAGAGCTGGTCGCCGGAGGTGCGCGATGACCTTCTCCCTGTCACGGGTGTGGACGATCGCGCGCCGCGACTACCTCGCGACCGTGCGGCGCAAGGCGTTCGTGTTCACGATCATCGGTACACCGCTCCTCTATACCGGGCTGATGTTCATCGTCATCAAGCCGCAGGCGCAGGAGCGCCTCGAGTCGCTCAAGCGCTTCAAGGTCATGGCGGTGGTGGACTCGTCGGGCGTGTTCACGAACGCGCCCAAACGGATCGAGAGCGAGCTGACGATCGAGAACCCGTTCTCGGGCGACGAGCAGGCGCCGAAGCCGCAGGAGTACCGCACCGAGATCCGGCCGTACGCCGACCTACCGTCGGCCCAGCAGGCGCTCGAGTCCGGCGAGGTCAACAGGTGCTGGTCGTCCCGAAGGACTACCTCGACACCGGGAACCTGAGGCGCTACGCCAGCACGAACAACATGTTCTCGTCGAGCGACGAGCGAATCGTGAGCCGTTGGCTGGTGCGCGGACTGTTCGCCGACGCGCCGGACACGCGCCGCGTCGAGCGCGCGTCGCGCCCGCTGCGGGGTGAGCGCCTGTACGCGGAACCGCGCCAGGGATTCGAGCTCAACGACGATCGCCGGCAGATCGTTTCGTTCTTGATGCCGTTCGCGCTCGGGCTCCTGCTCGGGTTGTCGATCGTGATCGGCGGGCAGTACCTGTTGCAGGGCGTGAACGAGGAGAAGGAGTCGCGCATCCTCGAGTCGATGCTGTGCAGCGTCAGCGCCGAGGAGTTCCTGACCGGGAAGCTCATCGGGCTCGGCGGCGCCGGGCTGACGCTGATCCTGGCATGGATCCTCCTGGGCGCCGTGACCGTGGGTCCGATGTTGGCGATGGCGCAGGTCAAGATCAGCCCCGGATCGTCGCCGCGATGATCGGCTACTTCATCCTCGGCTACCTGTTCTACGGCAGCCTGATGACCGGGATCGGCGCGATGGCGAGCAACATGCGCGAGGCGGCGCAGTTCTCGGTATGGTTCAGCATCCTCACCTTCATCCCGTTCTACATGCTGCCGGTGCTCATCGGCCGGCCGTCGGCGCCGCTGGCGGTGGGGCTGTCGATGTTTCCACCCACGGCGCCCGTCTCGATGCTGCTCAGGCTCGCGTCTCCGGACGCGGCCGTGCCGCTGTGGCAGATCGCGCTGTCGATGGCGATCCTGGCCGGGGCGGCGGTGCTGGTGCTCATGGCCTCCGCGCGCGTCTTCCGGGTCGGGATGCTGATGTACGGCAAGACGCCGAACCTGCCGGAAATCGTGCGGTGGGTCCGGCAGGGCTAGCCGAACGCGGGTCAGCGAACGAACCAACGCCTTGCCTTCCATCGAACTGGGCCGATGCCTCACCCCGGTCCTCAGGCTCCCGAGGCCGGGCAGTTCCTCGACGGGTGTGGTGCAAATTGCAGTACAATCCAACCCTTCGTAAGGCCTCTCGCAGGGTCAAAAAACCCCTTGGCAGGCGCTCCGGGACGTTGCGACAATCATTTAGCGACCTGAGCGCCCATGGGGCCCGTGAGGAATGGGACTTGCGAGTACTGAGGTCGTGGCGCGGGCGCACGAGCCCGCCGCCAGATGTTCAGGAGCCTAGAGGCGATCGAGTAAAGAGTCGGGTCCTGTGTGGCCCCTCGGGCCGAAGGGTCGGAAGCGAGGTCGAGGCAAGAAGCGCCACGATTACACGTTTCTCTCTTGAGACCGCGGACGCGTTCGTCCGCGCGCAAGCGGGATCGCCCGGTCCACGACCGGGCGCTTTCGTTTTCGGGACTGCCCGATGCGAGGCCGCGGGCGCGAGCGATTCCCGTCGCGCTCGACGCCGAACCGGCGTCGTGGAAGGCTTGCGGACCCCGCGCGTAGAGCCCACAATCGCCGGCCCATGCGTCAACTGAGACTCGCGCTCGCCCAGATCAACGCCACCGTCGGCGATCTGAGCGGGAATTTCGATCGCATTGTCGAGTGCATTCGCCGGTCGCGGGCCTTGGGCGTCGACCTGCTGGCCTTCCCGAGATGTCGATCACGGGGTATCCGCCCGAGGATCTCCTCCTCAAGCCCTCGTTCATCGATCGCGCCATCGAGATCACGCGCGAGCTGACCGCGCACACCGCAGGCATGACCGTCGTCGTCGGCACGGTGGATCGGGACTTCGACCTGTACGACGCGGCCGCCGTGATGCACGACGGCCAGTGGGGCGGCACGTACCGCAAGCGCTTCCTGCCCAACTACGGCGTCTTCGACGAGAATCGCTACTTCATGCCCGGCACCAAGAATCCGGTGTTCGTGCGCGGCGGCGTCGTGGTCGGCGTGAACGTGTGCGAGGACATCTGGTATCCCGGGCGGGCCGGTCGAGGAGCAGGTGCTGCGCGGCGGCGCTGAAATCATCGTCAACGTTTCGGCGTCGCCGTATCACGCCGGAAAGGCTCAGCTGCGCAAGCGCATGCTGTGCACACGGGCCGCCGACAACATCGCGGTCGTGTGCTACGTGAACCTGGTCGGCGGCCAGGACGAGATCGTCTACGACGGCTGCAGCCTGATCGTCGACGAGCAGGGTCACGTGCTCGGCGAGGGTCGCATGTTCGAGGAGGACCTCGTCGTCGCCGACGTCGACCTCGAGTCTGTGTTCAGCGCGCGCCTGCACGACCCGCGGCTCCGCAAGGGCCGCGCGCTCGATGCCGGCGAGAGCACCGCGCGCATCGAGCTGCCGCCGGCGCGCTCGCCCGAGGCCGGAGAGGCTCGTCCGGGCGGCGGCAACGGCGGGGTGGTCACGCTGACGAGCGCCCGTCCCGCGCTCGAGACGCGCCCAGCGCCGCGCACGCTCGACCTGGTCGAGGAGGTGTACGAGGCGCTGGTGCTCGGCACGCGCGATTACGTCGTCAAGAACGGTTTCCAGACCGTCGTGCTCGGGCTGTCGGGCGGCGTCGACTCGGCGCTCACCGCCTGCATCGCCGCCGACGCGATCGGCGCCGGCAACGTCGTCGGCGTGAGCGATGCCGTCGCGGTACACCTCCGCGGCCTCGCGCGAGGACGCCGAAGCGCTCGCGCGCTCGCTCGGTATGCGGCTCGAGACGATCCCGATCGACGAGATCTTCCAGCAGTACCTGCGAGAACCTCGCCCCGGCGTTCGAACGCCGCGCGCCCGGATAGCACGGAAGAGAATCTGCAGGCGCGCATCCGCGGCAACCACGCTGATGGCGCTCTCCAACAAGTTCGGCTGGCTCGTGCTCACGACCGGCAACAAGAGCGAGATGTCGGTCGGCTACAGCACGCTGTACGGCGACACCGCGGGCGGCTTCGCGGTGATCAAGGACGTGTACAAGACGATGGTCTACCGCGCTCGCGCGCTGGCGGAACGAGCGTGGCCGCGTGATCCCCGAGCGCACGCTGACGCGCCCGCCGAGCGCCGAGCTCAAGCCCGATCAGTCGGACCAGGACACGCTGCCGCCGTACGAGGTGCTCGATCCCATCCTCGCGCTACTACGTCGAGGAGGACCGCTCGGCGAAGGAGATCGGCGAGATGGGCTACGCGATCGAGACCGTGCAGCGCGTCGTGCACATGGTGGACCGCGCCGAGTACAAGCGCCGCCAGACGCCGCCCGGCGTCAAGATCACGCCGCGGGCGTTCGGGAAGGATCGCCGCCTGCCGGTGACGAACCGCTGGAGCGGCTGACCGGTCCGCTCCGGGCCTCCAAAGCCCCCCAACCCTCGTCGATCGCGGGCGTTTCGCTTTGACACCCGCACGAGCCGCCGCCTAGGCTCCTTGTTCCCCATTGTCCGTCGGACGCCTTCGTCCGTCGGTGAGGCTCCTGAGGAGGGAATGCCGATGACCCTGCGATGGTTACGAAACCTGGTGCTATCGGGCTCGATCGTGCTGATCGGCGCCCATCCGGTGGCCGCCCAAATCGACAGCAATCTGGGGGTCTCACGACGGACAACGTGAAGGGCTACCTGGGGCCGCTCCCCGATGCGATCTCCACCACCCTCAACTCCGCCACCTGGCAGAGCGCGCACATTCCGACGGCGGGCCTGACGCTCTCGCTCGGCATCCATGCGATGGCGGTGACGTTCGGCGACGACGACCGCACCTACGTCCCGACGGATCCACCTGGATTCTCGAGCACCGGGCCGCAGCCGGTGCCGACCGTCGTCGGTGACGAGAACGCCACGCCGGTCTCCGGACAGGGCGGATCGACGCTCTACTATCCGGGCGGTCTCAACCTGACCAGTTCACGGTGGCGGTGCCGCAGCTCAACATCGGCACCATCGCGGGAACGAACGCACTGGTTCGCTTCATCGCGTTCGAGACTGGCGACAGCGACCTCGGCAGGTTCGAGCTGTCTCGGCGTCGGGGCCCAGCACTCGATCTCGCAGCTACTTCAAGGGCCTGCCGGTCGACGTGGCGCTGGGTGGCCTGTACCAGCGGATGAAGCTCGGCGACGACGATCTCGTGGACGCCAACACGTTTCACGCCGAGGTCATGGCGAGCAAGAGCTGCGGCGTGGGTGCAGCCGTATGCGAGCCTCGGGTTCGACAGCTTCGGCATGAAGGTCAAGTACGACCAGACGTCATCCCCCGGCGTGAAGACCGAGGTCGAGTTCGACAACACCACCAATGTGCACTTCACCGGCGGCGTGCTGCTGGGCTTCCCGATGGTGAAGCTCCACGCCGAGTTCGACGTGGGCGCCAAGACCGGCGGGGCCATCGGCCTCCGCTTCGGCGTGTAGGGGGACGGCCAGTGAACGTTCGTCACTTCATTCCGGTCGGCCTGTTCGCCCTCGCCGTCGTGGCGTCGGGCGCCGACTGCCCGACCATTCCGCAGGTCGACCATCGCGTCGTCGAGCTGGCCGTGGGCGGCTCGGCGGAGCAGAATTCGTCGGGAACGGCAATACTACGTCGCATGACGACACCGAGACTACGACCTCTCGCGTGCTCGACATCGCCGGCATCCTCGACGATGCCGGGATCAGCGCCGATCAGGTCACGAACCTCAAGTTCTCGGGTGCCGAGTACTTCGTGACGCAGGTGGACCCCAATCATCCGAACCAGGGCGATCACGGGCGGTACGGTGACCGTTCGCCGCGGGGCGGGGGTGGCGGTTCCGCTCGTGTCGAACTTCAGCGTTATCGTGAACAGCGCGACGAGCCGTAGACGGCGGTGCTCGACCAGCAGGGCGTGAACCTGATCTAACGCCGTGCTCGCCGACGTCCTGGCCTCGGTCCACAGCGGAAACTCGATCCCGAACCCGGTCGTTTCAGTGCACGTCACGGGAACGGCGCTCGCGCCGCAGGACTTCAAGTACGTGATCCGCCTCAACCTATCGATCACGGGCAAGGTCAAGATCGACGTGCTGAACTAGCGTTCGATCGACGGAGACAATTGGGGCGGCGTCCTCATGGGCGCCGCCTCGCGTCGTTACTGGACGACGCGGACCGCCACCACGGTCGCGGAGCGGTAGCGGGTGAGAAAATCCGACAGCGCCTCGAGCGCGCTCGAGATCGGCGAGGAGGCGCGCTCCGCGGGGCAGAACAGCACGACGATGATGTTCTTCGTCGCCTCCGTCACCGACGTGCGCGACGAGTCCGACGTCGGCGCGCCGAACGGTCCCTCGTCGTCCGCGAGCAGGAGTCGGCCCTCGAGGTTCACGCGCTGCTTGCGGATTCCAGGGTAACCCTCGCCCGGACGCCCGACGCGCGCGTGGATCATGCCCTGGATGCGGGTCGAGTCGTAGAGTCCCAGCGGCAGCTGGTGTTCGAGCGAGCACAGATTGCACACATCCACCGCCGGGTTCACCGTCGGCAGACCCCGGCCCTGGAGCACGCGGCGCAGCAGGGCCTCGCTGCTTGGGCGCTGCTTCGTCGGGTCGATGTTGAGCTTGTGGAAGAGTGCCCGCGTCTCGGCGACGCCGGGGATGTCCGCGGGGTGCTTACCCGCGTAGTGCGTCACCCAGTGCTGTACGAGCCGGTCACGATCGGCGATGAATTCGGCGGGGAGCGGCGCCGAGGAGAGTCGCTTCCGCTTCGAGGAGGCCGAGCGTCAGCGTCCCGCGCAGCGACTCCTCGACGACGAGGCTGAGGCTTCGCGCGCGCGCCTGAAGCGACATGAAGGACGGACCTCGCGACGCCCGCCGCGTCGCCTTCTTTGGAGGGATAGCACTGCCCGGTGGGCGGCGGGAAATCCTTTTCCGACCGAACCTCGCGGTCGACGCAAAGGCCATCCGCGGTTGCGGCCTAACTCCATTGTCTTCGCCGCCCACCCAGACTGACGCGGCCCATCTCTCGGCCGCGTGTAGGCACTGGGAGAAGTCTCGGTGTTTTTCTGAGCAACACCGAGGGCAAGCAGGCGATCAAACGTTGCCGCGCAACATAGCGTGAAGCGCGCGCGACGCAAAGGAATTTCGTCGACGTCGGCGCGAGAAATTTCCGTCACCCATTTCCATTTAACTTGACTCGCACAATTCTTGCGATCGCCTGCGAGGTGGGAGCGCGGCGAGGAGGCCCGCGCCTCGTAACCGCTCGCTCGAATGTGGAAAACTGACGCTCGCGCGAGCGATACGCGTCAGTTTGCCTCGCTCTCGATCTGCGGCAGGCGCCGCTCGATCGAGACGATGCGATAACGACGCCGATCGCCGGCTTCGCCCGAGCTCGACCTCGTCGCCGATCGCGCGTCCCATCAGCGAGCGACCGACGGGCGCCTGAAACGAGACGACGTGCGTGCCGTGGTGATGCTCTTCCTCGCCGAGGATCCAGTAGCGCACGACGTCCTGCTCGGCGCTCTCGAGCACGACCTCGCTGCCGAGCCCGACGACGCCGTCGCTTGAACTCCGCATCGTCGACGAAGCGCGCGCTTGGCGAGACGGAACTGGAGCGAGCGCGACCAGCTTGCTCACGTTTGCCTGCTTGTGTTTCGCGGAATGGAACTCGGCGTTCTCGCGCAGGTCTCCCAGCTCGCGGGCCTTCTGGATCGCCTGCGGGGATCGTGGTCCGGAGTTCCCGCTCCATGCGGTCGAGCTCGCCCTTCAGGCGCTGCCACGTGGCCCGCGTCATCACCGTGAGCTCCGGTGTCCTCGGCCTGCTGGCCCACCGCTCGAACAGGCGCGCCGAGCTCTTCTGGCGCTCGGCCTTGCATCATCTCCCGCCTCGTCGCCGAGGCCCGAGTCGCTCCGCGACCTCGACGCGCCGGGAACAGATAGCGGTCGCTCGACGCCACTGCCGCAGCAGCACGCGCAGCTGGAGGCGCACGCGCCTCCGGGACACGCCTTGCCGGCGAGCAGCGCGATCGAACGGGCCGTTGGGCTCGATCCAACGCAGCACCTTGTCCGCCGTCGACGCCTTCGGCGACTGCTCGATCAGCGTCAGCGCCGCCCGCAGCAGCTGCCAGCCGCTCGTCGCCGGTGACGCCTCGCTCGCAGCTCCTCCTCGATCGTGCCTCAGCGCCGCGCCCGGGTAGCGCGGCGCCGCGGATCAGGAGCGTGCGGTGCGAGATCGGCGCGACCGGGTCGATCGAGATGCTCGTGCAGGTCTGAGGCGCGCGAGCGCACCGCCGCGAACCGCGAGTCGAGCGCCGACAGGATCGCGTCCGACTCGACGCCCGCGGCGTGCGACACGTCGAGCAGCGCGCGCTGCTCGTCCTCGCCCGACAGGTCCGAGATCGACAGGCCCTGTTCCCACAATCGGCGCAGCACGTCGATCCAGTCCGCCAGCCGGTCCGGGAACCAGCGGGCGAAGTAGAGACCGGCGCGGCGCGATCGACGCGTGTCGACCTCCTCGTCCACGAGCGCGCGCGCGACGTAGCGGCCGAAGCGCTGCGCCAGCGGCGCCTCGGCCGACGGGTGCTGCGACAGGAACTTGCGCAGGGTGGCGAGGTTCGTCTTGACAGGCTTGCGCGGCTCGAGCGGCGAGCAGCAGCACGCCCGGCGTCGATGCCGGTCCCGGGCTCGGCGAGCCTGTAGCTCTGCTCGAACGCGCGCGAGCTGTCGATGCGCGGATCCTTCTCCGCCGCCGCCTTCGCCTTGCGCCAGAACGCGGTCCAATCCGTCGGCGCCATGAGCTGCGAGCCGACCAGGAACACCTTGAGCTTCTGCGCGTCGGCCGTACCGCCCAACGCCCTGAGCGCGCGCCACAGCATCTCCGTCGGCTCGTCGGTGCGCAGCTTCGCCAGCGCGCCCGGATCAGTCACGCCCAACAGGCGCAGGTCGTCGTCGGCGATCGGGCTCAGCGTGCGACGCGCGGCGGCGTAGGGCATGCGGTGGGCGCGCGCGTGCGCGAAGTCGATCGCCACCGTCTCGCCGTCGTCGGTCGCGATGCGGCCGGCGCCGAAGGAGTGTGGAACACCGCGCGCCCCGGCGGCAGCGCGGCGATGGCGTCGAAGCGCTCGATCGCGGGCAGCAGCGGCTGGGACCGATCGTCGAGCCGTGAGGCGGCGAACACCGCGGCCGCTTCCGGCAGCTCGCGCGCAGGGCCCCTGGCGGAAGGCCTCGACGATCGCGGCGCGATAGGGCTCGGTGCCGAGCGGTCCGAGCTGAGCCTCGGGCGTTGGTCGCCACCGCACGCAGCGCCTCCAGACCCTCGCCCGCGCGTCCGGCTTCGGCGACCCGCGGGAACGCGATGTCGAGCAGCGTCTGCGTCTCGCGCAGCGCCGCGTCGCCGCGGATCGACGGCAGCGTCTGGATCAGGCGCACCAGCGCCGTCGATGTCCTCGTGCTCGACGAACTCGAGCGCGACCTCCTCGAGCCCCGACGTTGCGCCCCTCGGCCGCGAAGCGCGGCAGCAGCTGGGCGAGCAGCGCGCGACGGTGATCGCCGCGGCCCGACTCGCCGAGCCGCACCGCGAACAATAGGCCGAGATCGAGATCTTCCGGCATCATCGCCCACGCGCGCGCGAGCGCGTCGAGGCGCGCCGGATCGCGGCCCGAGGCCTTCGTGCGCCTTCACCAGCAGACGCGCGGCGGCCTGCGTTTCCTCGACCTCGAGCGCCCGCTCGATCACCGCGGCGAGCGGCTCCCACTGCTTGGCGGCGGCGAGCTTGTCGCCGAGGGCAAGGAAGGTCTGGTGCGCGCGCTCGACCTCGCCGTGGAGTCGCGACAGGCCTCGGCCAACAAGTACTCCACCGCGTTCGAGGCGCCGGGCTGCCTGAGCCGGGCCGCGCATTCGTCGCGCAGCCACACGATCGCCTCTTCTTCTCGTTCGCCTCGAGCGCGAGCGCGTCCAGGCGATGCGCGATCCTCAGGCGCCAGGGCGGCGAAGTCATCGCCGCGAAGCACTGCGGGCAAGGTGTCGCGAATGGGCATCGATCGAAGTGGGGTCGCGGCAGTCGCTCTTTGAGAGAGGGCGGGGATCATGGCGCAACGGTGGGGGCGTTGGCAAGCGCGCGGGCGACCCGGCCGCTCGGTGGCGGCCGGCGCCGCGTCCCACGCCGATCACGCGTTGGGGCGGCGCTTGATTGGCGCCTCGCGGCCCGCCTAGACTCCCGCGCGTGAAGATCTACACGCGCACGGGAGACGACGGCACGACCGGCGTGCTCGGCCGCGAGCGGCTGCCCAAGTCCGACCCGCGCATCGAGGCCTACGGGTCGGTCGACGAGCTGAACGCGGTGCTCGGCCTCGCCCGCACCCGATGCCGACGGGACGACTCGCGACCGAGCTCGAGGCCATCCAGCGCCGGCTGTTCCAGGTCGGCGCCGAGCTGGCGACGACCGGACGCGGCGATGCTCGCCAAGCTCACGCGCATCCAGAGGACGCGGTCAGGATCTCGAGGCGCTGATCGACCGCATCGAGGCCGACCTCCCACCGCTCAAGAGCTTCATCCTCCCCGCGGGCGCAGTACTCGCCGCGCACCTGCACATCGCGCGCGCCGTGTGCCGCCGCGCCGAGCGCCGGGTGGTCGCGCTGATGCGGACCAGCGTCGATCGAGCCGCGCATCGCGCGCTACTTGAACCGCCTCGCCGATCTGTTGTTCGTCATGGCCCGCGCCGGCAACCGTCGCGCCGGCGTCGCCGACGTCGAGTGGCACCCGTAATCGGACGTGCATGTTTCGCGGATGTCGTCAAGGCCCTGTGTGGCGTCGCGCATCGTCGGGCTGGACATCCGCCGAGGGTCCGGGGATAATGCCTTCCCGCGTCCCACGAGAATCGGAACGCAGCCGCGGATGCGCCGGTCGCGTATCCGCCCGCCGGTTCTCCGAAGTCGAATGACGGACGCGTCGAGCTCGAAGCGATTTTCCTCGGCATCTGTGGACTTCGAGCAGCGTCACCCTTGTCGCGAGGATGTCGCGACGTCCACCCGGTTCGGTCAATGTGGTGTGCCAGCGGGTGAGTAGATACACGGGTTGAGGCCAACCCTTGAGTCGCCGCGCGGCGAATGGATCCGCAGTCAATAGGACCCCGCCGCCGTCTCCCGTTCGTCCTCGGGCGGTGAAGTCCGCCTGCACCGAACGAACGCAACCGCGCACGCCGGAGCACGCAATCGAATGAACATGAGACCACGCCGTCGTAGGCCACGAGGCCCGCGGCCCCCCCAGAGCGGACCGAGCCCCGAAGCCGGCGCTTGCATCCCGCAGCCACAGAATCCCATGGGACCGCGCCGTCGCCGCCGCCGCCAGCGCAGCGGCATACCGCCCGATCAACAACAACGGACCCGCTCCGTACGCCGAACGCCGGCGGACCGCCGCAGGGGCCGATGCAGCAACAGCGGCCGCAGGGCGGCGGCCAACGCCGCCGTCGACGTCCGCGTGGCGGAGGCCAAAACGGCCAGGGCGATCGGCATCGCGGCCTCGAGGTCCTGAAGGACCTGCAGCAGCTCGGCGCGGCGCTCGATCCCACCGAGCGCCTGATCCTCGAGCTGCCGCCCGGCAAGGGCGAACCGCCCTACGGCGATCGCATCACCGGGCGTGCCATCGACCTCATCGCCCCGATCGGACGCGGACAGCGCTGTCTGATCGTCTCGCCGCCCAAGGCCGGCAAGACCCGCATCCTCCAGTGCATCGCCGCGTCGATCGCGTTCAACCATCCCGACGTCGGGATCTACGCGCTGCTCGTCGACGAGCGGCCGGAGGAAGTCACCGACTTCCAGCGCAACACGCCGGCGAACGTCATCGCCGCGTCGAGCGACATGAGCATCAGGAGCACATCGAGACGGCCGAGTACGCGATGGAGGTCGTCGCCCAGCAGGTCATCGAGGGCAAGGACGTCGTGCTGCTGCCTCGACTCGATCACGCGGCTCGCGCGCGCGTACAACGCGAACGCGCGATGGTGGCGGCCGCACGATGTCGGGCAGGCCTCGACTCGAACGCGATGCAGTCGCCGCGGCAGATCTTCGGCGCCGCCCGCAAGATCGAGGGCGGCGGATCGCTCACGATCCTCGGCACCGCGCTCATCGACACCGGCTCGCGCATGGACCAGGTGATCTTCGAGGAGTTCAAGGGCACCGGGAACAGCGAGATCTACCTGTCGCGCGAGCTCGCAGAGCGCCGCATCTATCCGGCGATCGACATCGCCAAGAGCGGGACGCGCAAGGAAGAGAAGCTGATTCCGCCGGACGCTGCTGCCGACCTACCAGATGCTGCGCCGGGTGCTGGTCCAGATGCCGCCGCAGGAGGCGATGCTCAAGCTGGTGGATCGCTTGAACAAGACCAAGACGAACGAGGAGTTCTTCCAGCTCCTGCGCGTGAACGAGTAGCCGCTTCGCCCCGCCGTCGCCGGCGCGTCGCCATCGCGAGCGACGGCCGGGCTTCCCTTCGCTCACCGGCCGCCGAGATCGGTCGGTAGGGCGCCCGGGGCGGATGCCGTCGTCGCCGCCCGCTCATGCGACACGTCGTCGCAAAAACCCCACCCATTTGGGACCCGCTGACCCCGCTCCGGATAGGGTCGAGAACAGCTCGCGGTCAAGCGAATGAAAACTCACGGGTGAAGAAAAAACATTCGAATTCCCTTGAACCCGCGCCGTAGGGGTGGCATCTAGAGATCGACGTTGGGAGCTGGAGTTCGAAACTTCTCGGGTGCGGCCCCGGGACCTAGAACCTGGCTCCCACTTTTCTTTGGGTCCCGATCGCGTGAGGGTGCCGGGCTCGCGACGACTTCCGCGGGGTACGCGCCGCCGCGCTCGCGGCAACTCGGCAGGGCCGTGCGTGACCGCCTCATCCTCGCTGAGCATTCGCGACGGTACGCGTGGCCACGGGCCCGTGGGCCGATGACCATACAAGGGTGTGCTCCCGGCGCAGGGTGGTTGAGCGGGGGTGGGGTGGGCCGGCGCCTAGAGCGCGCTCGACGAACTCGCCCGTCCGCGTGTCGATCTTGACGCGGTTTCCGACCTCGACGTAGGGCGGAACCTTGATCTCGAGCCCGGTCTCGAGCGACCGCCGGCTTCGACGTGTTCTGGACCGCCGCGCCCTTGATGTTGGGCGTCGTCTCGGTCACCGCCAGCTCCACGAACATCGGCACGTCGACACCGACGACGCGGCCCTCGAAGTACTGGGCCTCGATCACCATGCCTTCGGTGAGATACCCGGTCGCCCCGCCCAACACATCGCCGTGGAGCGCGACCATCTCGTAGTTCTCGGTGTTCATGAAGTGGAACTCGTCGGGGCCGCGATAGCTGAACTGGAGCGAGTGCTGCTCCAGGTTCGCGCGGTCGAGCTTGTCCTCCGAGCGGAAGCGGTGCTCGGTGTTCGAGCCGGTCTCGATGTTGACGAGTCGGGTCTGCACCATGCCGCGCCAGTTTCCGGGGTGACGTGGATCGACGTTCGTCACCCGGTGCGGCTTGCCGTTGTGCATGATGACCATGCCCACTTTGAGCTGGGTCGCGACGATCACCGGACGCTCCTTGAGAAGGAAGGTAGGAGTCTGAGCGGGACTGGAGCCCCTCAGAGGGCCTCCCACGCGGAATGCGGCCGGGGATTGTGCCGGAACCGTGGGCGGTGGTGCAAACACCCACGGCTCCGGTGGGTCCGGCGAGGCTAGTCCGTGCCTCGCGCCATCTGTGCCGCCAGCGCCGCGTCGATCCGCGCCTGCGACTCCTGCAGGTGGGCCCGCGTGGTCTGATCGAGCGCCGCCTTGCCGGCGAGCTTCGCACGGATCTTGGTCTGAAGCCGCGTCAGGGAGTAGCGCGCCAGCGTCGTCGCATCCTCGGGCGGCGGCAACGCCGCGGCCGCGGCCGGGCCGCCGGCGCCGGCCGGCAGGTTCGGCGTCTGGCGCAGCGTCAGGCGGACGAGCTGCTTCAGGTACTCGCGCTGGAGATTGCGCCTGAGGCTCGTGATCGTCGGTCGCGTCGCCATCCAGCTCGGTCCAGATCGAGCCGTTGAGCGACGAGAACAGCTCCGCCATCTTGAACGGCTTCTGCTCGGCGCCGAAACGCAGCTCGTTGTCCTGGATGCGCGCCAGCGTCACCGGATGCAGCAGCCGACTCAGCACCGCGCGCTGAACGTTGAGCACGTTGTCGTGCCACGGATAGTCGATGCGCGTCACCGCGAAGTACGCCGGATCGAGCCCAGGATTGCGCTCGATCGCGAGCTTGTTCATCAGGCTCGGGCTCAACTGGAACGCCTTCGCGCTGAACGCGTAGGTGTTCAGGAACTCGAGCGCCTCGCGCTGCTTCACCGCCGGCACCGGGCGGAACGGCGAGCGGCCGTCCGGATCGCCGACGTGATCGCGCACGTGGTAGACGCCGCCGACGAACTTGGACGACGTGACCAGCGAGCGGAAGTCGTCGGATAGGCCGCGCGAGATTGCGCGGCGCATGATCTGGTAGCCGTCGCCGGGCTTCGCGAGCTTGCCTCCATGTTCGCCCACAGCTCGTTCACGAGCTGGACGCGCTCCTGAAGTAGGCGAGCGGGTCGGTGGACTGGTCGTACTGGTTGGCGAGCGGATCGATCGACAGCGCCGAGTACGTGCCGAGCGCGTCCTCGTCGGTCGAGTACAGGAGCATCGGGTCCGCGGCACGTGACGCGATCTTGGCCAACGCGGCCTTCTCGTCGCCGCCCGAGATCGGCGTGTACGCGTACTCGATCGCCCAGTAGTCGTACGGCCCGAGCGTGACGGGCACGAAGTGGCCCTGGGTCTCGCCCTTGCCCGCGATGATCACCGGGTTGTAGTCCATCACCGAAGCCGATTGGCCGATGGTCTCGGCCTTCTGCACGTCGTTCAGCTCGTTGGCGGGGAGGATCGAGCTGCCGCGGAAGTTGTGGCGCAGCCCGAGTGTGTGACCGACCTCGTGCGCCGTCAGCTCCACGACGTACTCGTAGACGAGCTTTCGCTCCGTCTCGGGCGACAGCGCGCCGCGCGTGTCGAGCACCGCCATCCCGAGCGCCGCCTGGTCCGCGAGCCCCTCGGCGTAGCTGCACTGATGCTGCGGATCCTTGCTCCACGGCATCGTCACCTGCTCGTTCCCGGCCCCCATCGCGACCGGTCCGGCGTACTCCTCGCCAAGCCGCCGCGCCCCGCGGATGATGCCTTCACTGATGCTGATGTCGGCGTCGTAGATCTGCCCCGTGAACGGGTTCGCGCGCGACGGGCCGATCGCGAACGTCGCGTCGACGCCGGCGAACCAGCGGATCGTGCTGTAGCGCGTGTCGGCGGCGTCCCAGTCGGCGTCGTCGGGCTGCTGCTTCACGACCACCGCGTCCTTGAAGCCGATCTTCTCGAACGCCTTGTTCCACATCAGCGCGCCCTCGCGCACCGCGTCGCGGTACTCGACCGGAATGGTGTTCTCGAGCCAGAACACGATCGGTTGCTTGGGCGGCGACAGCGCGGCGTTCGGATCCTGCTTCCTCGAGCTGCCAGCGCGTGATGTAGCGCACGTACGGCGTCTGCGGGTGATCCGACGTGAAGTCCTGCTGGATCGCGAGGAAGTGCCCGACGCGATCGTCGGAGAGGCGTGGCGTGTAGCCCGTCTCGGGCAGCGTCGACAGGCCGTACTTCACCGTGATCGGCACGCTGCGGCCGTCGGCCAGCGTGATCGTAGTCGTGCGCAGATTATCGGTGGTGTAGTGGAGCGTGAGGTCGATGAGCACGTTCTCGGGGAACACCTTGGCGCCGGTGACCGCGCTCTTCTCCTTGTCGAACGAGAAGTTGCTCGGCGAGTACGCCTGGTTGAGTCCGGATCGCGAATCCCGGCAGATCGCGTGTCGCGAACACGTCGCCGACGTCGATCAGGATGCTCTTCCGGTCCGGGTTCGGCTTCGACAGGATCTTCACCTGCGCGAGGATCGCGTCGGGGAAGGAGCGCGCGGTGCGCGCGCGCCTGCGGCGTGCCCGCCTGCGCGGTGAACTGCGGGTTCTTCTGCACCCACTGCACCGTCTTGCCGACGCGGCGGAAGAAGCACGGGAAGTCGGCGCCCATCTGCGCCGCGTAGAACTCCGCGCTCACCCGTCGAGTGGTCGACGTTGGCCGAGAACAAGTAGAGCTTGTCGAGCTGATCCGGCTTGAGCTCGAGCAGTAGCTTGTTGTCCTCCGTCCGGCGGTAGAACGTGAACAGGCCGTTCAGTGGCTCCATGTCCTTGATCACCGTGTCGAACGGCTTCTCGTCGCCGCCGCCGGCCGATTCGCCCGGCTTGGCGGCCGCGTCCTTGCCGGCGGTCTCGTTCTTCTTGTCCCTGCCGTTGTCCTTGGCGACGGCATCGGCCCGGGCGAATGCCGGACCCATGCGAGCGCGACGGCCAGCGCCGCGATGAGGAATGGGGGCATGCGTTTCATGGTGTGCTCTCCTCGTTGAACCGTCCGGACCCAGGGCACGCGTGCCGCGGGCCGGGCAGGATAACATGCGCGCGCGGCGCCCCGAACAACTTCTTCAGGGCGCCGCGCGCTTCATTCACGACGACTCCGCTACGGCGTGGCGATCACCGCGCCGCCCGGACCGGCCGGCCCGCGCACGGCGTCGGCCTGACGCCCGCCTCGAGCGCGCGCTTGATGCGCGCGCGTCTCCATGAGATGCGCCCGCGTCAGGTCGCCGATCGCGCCCTCGGCCGCCAGCGCCTTGGTCGCGCGCTGATCGATCCTCGTGAGCTGGAGTCGCGCCAGCGAGCGTGCGTCCTCGGGCGTGCCCGGCCCCGGGTTCACGACCATCGCCGCGAGCCGGTCGACGTAGACGCGCTGGATGTCGCGCCGCGAGTTCGGGCCTTCGAGCGACTTGTACGCGGCCGCCGTGCCCTCGCCGCCCGCGACCTCGCCCCACAGCATGCGCGTCAGCGTGTTGAAATAGTCTGCAAGCCTGAGCGGATCCTTGCTGCGCGACTCCGACTCGCGCACGCGTGCCAACAGCCGCGGCGACGTGAGCCCGTTGAGCAGCGCGGTCTGGATCGCGAGCGAGCGTCCCGACAGGTCGTAGTCGAGCCGATCCGCGTCGGGCGCGAACGGGTTCTGCAGACCCCAGTGCGTCCAGCGATCCGGCGCCAGCCGGTTGAGCAGCGTCGGCGAGACCGTGAACGCGCTTGGCCGCGAACGCGCGCTGGGACAGCAGGTCGAGCGCCTCCTTCTGCTTCGCCGCCGTCACCGGCACGAACGGATCCTTGAAGCCGGGCTGTCCGCGGTGGACGCGTGACTCGTACGACCCGCCTGCGTAGCGCACGGTCACCGACAGGGCCAGCCCGTACTGCTGCAGCAGCGTGTCCATCGCACGCTTGAGCACGGGATACTCGGTGCCGGTGCCGAGGATGCGGTTCTCGAATTCCGGGTTCTTCCACATCGACGAGATGTAGTCGGTGCGCTGCTTCGCGAACGCCAGCGGGTCGTCGCCGATGTCCCAGATGTTCGAGCGCGGATCGAGCGCCGTGCCGGGGTACGTGTCCTCGTCGGTCGAGTACTCGTGGCCGGCGTCCAGGTTCTCGTCCGCGATCTTGGCGGCGAACGCCGCGTCCTCCTCGACGGTCGAGGCCCCCGAGGGCGTGTACGCGAAGCGGATCGCCCACAGGTCGCCGGTGCCCGCGCCGGGCGTGTAGTAGAAGCCCTGCTGGGCGCGGTCGGTCGAGATGTTGGGCGACGGGTACTCCATCACCGACGTGTACAGGCCGTGCTCGGTGACCCAGTCCTTGTCGTTCAGCTTGTCGCGCGGCGTCGCGGTGCTGCCGCGGAAATTGTGGCGCAGGCCGAGCGAGTGCCCGACCTCGTGCATCGTCGACCACACGATCGCCTGGCGCAGGTATTCCATCGGCACCGGGCTGCCCGGATCGAGCGCGCCGTCCATGAGCAGCGCCATGTGCATGAGCGACGCGCCGTCGGCGGCGCCCATCTGCGCCTCGCAGCGCTGGTCGAGCGGGACCCAGTTCGGCCACTTCTGCATCCGCGTCTCGGGCATGATCTCGGACGCCAGCGCCTCGGGGCCGGCGAAGCGCCGGTAGCCGTTGCGGAAGCTCTGGATGAACGAGGCCTCGAACAGGATGTCGGCGTCGAGGATCTCACCCGTGCGCGGATCGACGCGCGACGGCCCGATCGCGCCGAACGATGGCGTCGTCGAGGTGATCCAGCGGATGGTGCTGTAGCGCACGTCTTCGGCGTCCCACGTCGAGTCGTCGGGCGCCTCCTTGGCGATGATGGCGTTCTTGAAGCCCGCCGCCTCGAAGGCCCGCTGCCACTTCTCGACGCCCTCCTTCACGAACGGCCGGTACTCCTTGGGAATCGTGCGGTCGAGGTAGAAGACGATCGGCTTGACCGGCTCGGACACGGCCGCGCTCGGATCCTTCTTCTCCAGCCGCCAGCGCTCGACGTACCGCACCCAGAAGCTCTCGCGGTCGTCGTGGCTGAAGTCCTTCTTCACGGTGATGAAGTTGCCGACGCGGTCGTCGGCGAGCCGCGGCGTCATCGGCGCCGCAGGCAGGGTCGAGAACGAGTAGTGCACCGTGATCGGGATGAAGCGCTCGTCCGGCACGCCGTCGAGGTTCAGGTTCGTGCGGTCGTTGGGAGAGTAGGTGAGCAGCGCCTCGACCTCGAGGTTCTCGGGAAAATTCTTCACCGAGGTGAGCGCCGAGCGCTCCTTGTCGAAGCGCGTCGGCTTGTCGATCGCGCCCTTGAGGCCCTCCGCCAGGTCGGTGACATCGCTGACCAGGAACGGTGCGAAGTCGACGAGGATCGCTCCGGTGCCGTCCTGCACGCTCTCGATCTTGAGCGAGGCGAGCACCGAGTTGCCCATCGACAGATCGAGCGCCTTGGAGATCGGGCTTCCATCCGGCGCCTGAAGCGGACGTTCTGCTCCATCACCAGGATGTGATCGCCGGCACGATGGAACGTGATCAGCCGATCGTTGAGCGGCAGCCCGCCGAGCACGAAGTCGGAGCCGATGCCGCGCGCCAGGCTGAAGATGCCGAGCACGGGCATGTCGAGCTGGTTCGGCTTGAGCTCGAGGTAGAGGCTCTCTCGCTTTTTGTAGACGGTGAACAGACCGTTCTTGACCTCGGCGTCCTTCGTGACCTTGGCCCAATCCTGGAACGGCTTGTCCTTTGTCACCGCCCGCCGCGGCGGCGGCGTCCGGCTTGCCGCCCTTCTTGTCCTTGTTCTTGTCGGCCGCGTGCGCCCCCGAGAGGGGGGCCAGCGCGATCGCGCCGGCGAGCGCCGCGGGGATCACGGCTTGGAGCAGTCTCATGGGATCGATCCTCTCCCGATGTGGGGTCGCGCCGAGTGGCGTGGGTGGTCGAGCGGCGCGCTTCGCACCGAGGGGCTTCCGAGAACCGCACATCCGGCGAGCGCGAACCTGCGAGCGGGTAGGATAAGGAGAACGGCGCGTCCGCCCCTGCGCCCGTGAGACCGGCGCGGGAATTCGGCGCACGGGAGGGACCGGAACGGCTCGGAACGCGGTCCTCGGCCCGTACGAACGTGCCCGCCGGTGCCATTCGAGGCCGGCGCGGCCTTGAGCCCAAGCGTTCTACCGGGCATCCTGCGCGCGGCGGCCGTGCTCGGAGCCGCCCGATCGCGGTTCCGGGAGGGAGCGTCGTGGGCATCCGACAGGGTCTGATGGGGATGCTCTCGCGGCTCCGCGAGCCGCGCGCCGAAGACCGCGCGGCCGTGCGCGACGAGAAGGAGACGGCGCGCGTCGAGGCGTTCAGCGACGGCGTGTTCGCGGTCGCGATGGTGCTGCTCGTGCTCGGGCTGCACCCGCCCACCGAGCCCGACACCGCGCATCTGCGCGCGGCCCTGCTCGCGCTGTGGCCCGCCTACGTGGCGTTCCTGACCAGCTTCGCGACGCTCGGGATCTGGTGGCTCACCCACCACCGCATGTTCACGTCGATCGGCCGCGTCGACCACGGGCTGCTCGTGCGCAACGGCTTCGTGCTGCTCGGCGTGGCGCTTCACGCCGTTCGCGTCGGGCGTGGTCGCGAACACCCTCGGCCGCGACGGCGACCGCCTCGCGGTCAGCGTGTACGCCGGCGTGTTCCTCGTCGTGACGCTGGCACTCGGGCTGCTGTGGACATACGTCACGTCGCGCAAGCGCCGGCCGCCGCTCTTGCGCGTGGACCACCGCCATCCCGACGTGCGCGACGTGAGCGCGCGGCTCCGCATCGCACCGGTGACGTACCTGGCGGCGATCGTGGTCGCGAACTATCACGCACTCGCCGGGCTGGGATTGACCCTCGCGCTCGCGATCACCTTCGCGCTGCCGCCGCGGACGCGGCGGTAGGCGCGCGACGGCGATGACCTGCGGCGCTCGGTGATGCGGCGCTTCGTCGCGGGGCTCGTGATCGGCGTGCTGCTCGCCGTCGCCGCGGTGCTACTGTGGCCGCTGCCCAAGGTGCGCGTGCCGCCGAGCCATCCGACGCTCACCTACGAGGACGCGATCGCGCGCTTCGAGCGCGTGCGCGCGCGTGACGGCGGTGGGCTCGCCCTGAACTGCGAGAGCGAGCTGCTCACGCACGGGAACCGGACCGGCCACGCCGTCGTCCTGCTCCACGGCTTCACCAATTGCCCGCGCCAGTTCCACGCGCTCGCCGAGAGCCTGTTCGCGCGCGGCTGCAACGTGGTCGTGCCGCGGCTGCGCCATCACGGGCTCGCCGACCGCATGACGACCGAGCAGTCGCGGCTCACCGCCGACGATCTCACCGACGCGGCGTGGGAGGCGGTCGACATCGCGCACGGGCTGGGCGACACCGTGTGCGTCGCCGGGCTGTCGATCACCGGCGTCGCGGCGGGGTGGGCGGCCCAGGAGCGCTCCGACGTCGGGCGCGCCGCTGCTGCTCGCGCCCGCGTTCTCACCCAAGAACGTCGGCGTGTCGCTCGAGCCGTTCGTGACGCGTCTGGCGACGCGGCTGCCGAACCTGTTCATCTGGTGGGACGGCAAGGCAAAGCTCCAGCTCGCCGGGCCCACGCAGTGTACCCGCGCTTCTCGACCAAGGCGCTCGGCGAGACGGTATCGACTCGGCGAGGCGCTGCGTCAGGCCGCGCGCCGCGTCGCCCCGCCGACGCCCGAGCTGGTGCTCGTCTCGACCGGCGCGGACCGCGGAATCGAGAACGCGCTGGTCGATTCGCTGGCGCAAGAGTGGCGTGGCCACGGCGCCTTCGTCGTCGAGCATCGCTTCCCGGCCGCCGACTCCGTGAACCACGACATGGTCGATCCGGAGCAGCCGGACGCGCACGTCGCGCTCGTCTATCCAGTGCTCGTGCGCCTCCTCGCCGAACCGCTGCCGAAAGAGTAGTGGGGAACGAACCTCGTGGGCCGCGGCGATCCTCGACTCCACTACGATCGCACGCATGAGCCCATCCCTTCCGAGACGCTTCGAGCGCTACGTCGCCATCGGCGACAGCTCCACCGAGGGGCTCGAAGACCCCGTAGAGGGGGAGGGTATCGAGGGTGGTCTCGGCGGCTCGCCCAGCGGATCGCGGAGGTTCAGGGGTCGCTCGAGTACGCGAACTTCGGCGTCCGCGGTCGGACGACGCGACAGATCCTCGACCAACAACTCGCGCCGGCGCTCGCGCTCAGGCCCGACTTGGCGACGGTGTTCTCGGGCACGAACGACGTCATGGGCGTGCGCTTCGATCGGGATGCCGTGGCGCACGACATGGAAGCCATCCAGCGCGCGCTGATCGCGGGCGGCGCCACCGTCCTGACCTTCACGCTGCCGGATCTCACGCCGGTGATGCCGATCGCGCGCGGGATCGCACCGCGCATCCGCGCGCTCAACGAGGGCCTCCCGCGGCGCCGCGGCGCGCACCGGAGCGATCCTGCTCGACTTCGCCGCCTACGCGGTCGGATCCGATCCTAGGGTGTGGAGCGCCGATCGCATTCATGCGAACGCGATCGGGCACGCTCGGATCGCCGACGCACTCGCCCACGCCCTCGGACTCCCGGGCACCGACGACTCGTGGAGCCGGCCGCTGCCCCCGCTGGCGCCGAAGACTCGCCGCGAACGGCTCGCCGACGAGATGAGCTGGATGCGGCGGCACGTGCTACCTTGGATCGGGAGAGGGCTGTGGCCGCGCTTTGCGGGCTCAACGCGCCCTCGCTCGAAACCCGTCCTTCAACGTTTGGGCGCGTCGCCCGAATGAGACTGCAAACGCCCGGAGCTCAGGTCGATGGCTCGCCGCCCTCGGGTGCCCGCAGGTGGCTGAAGCCCGAGTCCTCGCCCAGCATCTGCTGATCCAGCCAGCGATCGAGGACGCTCTTCCGAAACCGCCATTCCTTGCCCAGCTTGGCGGCGGGGATGCGCCGCTCCTGCGCCCACTTGTAGATCGTCTGCGGCTTGAGCCGAAGGTAGTGAGCGACTTCTTCGAGGGTGAGGATCTCGCGATCGGGCGAGTCCGGACCGCTCATGGTCCGAGCACTCGGCCACTGTCTGGCCCGGCTCCGCGGCTGAGATCGAGCAGTCTGCGCTCCTCCCGCTGGGGTGCACCTGGCGGTTCGGCCGCGCTTCCCTTCGCCTCGCCACGCGAGAGCTTCTGCAGCGAGTAGACGATCGCCGTGTAGAAGTTCCCCTCGTTGTGGCGGAACAACTGAAATGGCTGGCCACGATCGCCGACGAAGGGCTGCAGGTTCCAGGCCATCTGAATGCCCACGAACGCGAACAGGACGGCCCACACCTTCATGATCGTCATCGCCTTCTTCGGGTACACGCCGCGCTTCTCGCACGCGAAGGCGAGCCCCTCGTGGAGCACCGTCATGCCCAACAGCCCGGCGCCGAGCACGATCAAGACGTGGAGCAGCATGAGGAAATAGTAGTTGGCTCCGGTAAGGAGGAAGAAGACGGTGACGGGAACGACCGCCGCGAGCACGATCGCGCTGAGCGAGAGCGCGCCCAGCACGAGTGCCAGCACCTGCGTCAGGCGCAATCGCGAACCGACCAGCACCTGGATGACGAAGAAACCTGGGAAGCAAATCGCCAACGTGCCGAGGAACAGGAGCGGCAGCTTGATCGCGGCGGAGAGGGCCTGCAGGGGCTCGCGTATGCGCCCGCCGCCGCACCGTAGAGACCGGACAGCGCCACCAGAGTGCACAGGCTGTAGACGAGCTTGGCGGGCAGGCCTTCGCCCTCCGCGACCTCGGTGAAGAATTGCTCCCGGTCGCTGAGGATCTGGGAGAAGAACTGCCCGACACCTGAATTGGTGCTGCGGGTCATTGCCGGATGCGTCGGAACCGTCGTCATTGCGAGTCCCCCTTCCAGGACCCCATGGTCGCGCAACGATGAACGCAAAACAACGTTTATTATTGTTTGTTGATGTTTGTCATTGTGTCTTGTGGTGGCTAGGTTAGCCGAAGCCAGGGGTGCACTTGGACCTGGCATCCATCCCGTTCACAGCGGTACCATCTTGTCGCTTCGCATCTGCGAGTCGACCCAGACCCGTTCGCGAGGCCGCAAACGGGGCCCTGCATGGCGTCCTTCCCCGACCGGTGCCATCGAACCATCAGCGGAGCGCGGCAGCTCTTCCTGGGGCTGTCGATGGCCGCGGCTGCCCACGCCGCACCCACCGTCGACGCTTCGGCGCTGACGGGCGCCGACGGAACCTGGAATCGGCTCCCGTTCATCGACCAGGGAGTTCCATTCTGGTCTTCTTATGTCGTCGTGGCCGACCCCGTGCACGGGAGGCTCTTGGCCTTCGAGTGCTCCCAGGGCACATCGTGGTCGCTGGATCTGACAGCGACCGAGCCGACGTGGAGCGCGATCCCGGCGCTGGGCTCACCGCCGCCGCCCCGTATCGATCCCGCGGCCATCTACGATCCCGTGCGCAACCGGATGGTCGTGCACGGCGGGGCCAACACCAGCACCCAAGTCACGATGGGTGACGTGTGGGCGCTGGATCTCGATGGCACGCCCACGTGGGAGCAGGTCACCGTTTCGGGACCCGTGCTGGGTCGCCAGGGACACACGGCCACCTACGATCCGATCAGCGATCGAATGATCGTCTTCGGCGGCCTCGAGCACCTGACCTCGTCGGGCGCGTACACGTGGACGAACACGACGTACGCACTGCCACTCTCGGGCCCGGCGTCGTGGATCTCGGTGGCCGTGGGGGACGCCGCCGCCCGGCCGCACGTATCACGCGGCGGCGTACGATGCGGCACGCGGGAGACTCGTGGTGTTCGGAGGCGAGACGAACCAGACGACGTTGACGCGCTTCAACGACGTCTGGACGCTGGACCTGAGCGCCGGAGCGTGGGTCCAGCTCGCGCCCTCGGGGACCCTTCCATCGCCGCGCATTCTCGCGGCGATGGAATACGAGCCCACCAGCGACCGCCTGATCCTGTTTGGTGGCTACTACCCGACGGCCAACGAAACGTGGCAGCTGACGCTGTCGGGGAGCCCCGCGTGGTCACTCCTCGCGGCGACGAATCCTCCCATGGTCCCTCGCGTCATGCCCTGGTATTCGACGCGCCACGACAGCGCATGGTGACGGCCGGAGGCCGCAGCGACGCCGGTGTCGTGACCGACGCCTGGGCGCTACCCCTCGGATCGCTTGCGTGGCAGCAGCTCACCGATCTGCCGCCGGCTCGGCACGAACACTCGGCCGTTTACGATTCGCAGCGTCACCGTATCGTGGTATTCGGCGGAATGCGCCAGCAGAGTTTCCTCAACGACACTTGGGTGTTCACGCCGGGCCCGGAGCCGTCGTGGTCCCATCTCGAGACGCAGGGCCCATTGCCGCCCGCACGCATCAATCACACGGCGATCTACGATCCCGTGCGCGACCGCATGATCGTGTTTGGTGGTCGGGGATCCGGATTCGGGTACTTGTCCGACGCCTGGGTGCTGTCGTTCGGTGGCGTTCCGACCTGGAGCCCGCTCGGGCTCCCGCCCGGTCCCGCGCCGCGAGCGTGGCACACGGCGGTCTACGATCCCGACGGCGATCGGATGTGGATCCTCGGCGGTGAGCGCACCGTTGGCATCGTGTGTGGCCCCGACTACGAAGACGGATTCTATCTGTACCGCGTCGGATGCGTGGACGCTGAATCTCTCCGGGCACACCGGCCTGGACCCAGGTGCTCGGGGGCGTGCGCGACCTGTGCTCGCGACAGGTCGCCGTCTTCGATCAGGTGAGCCACCGCATCGTCGTGCAGGGCGGCGAGCGCGACTCGTTCGCGTGCTACACGGGCCACATGTTGTCGTTCCCGAATGCACTGATCGCCATTTCGACCGTGGGCCCCACCACCGTCAAAGCGTTCGCCGCCTCCGGAGCTTCGCCGCCTCCACTCGCGGCACACAGCGCCGCGTACGACGGGTACCGCAATCGCATGATCGTGTTCGGCGGGTACCAGCCTGTCCCGCCCGCCTCCCCGGTGGTCCAAGGCGAGACGTGGGCGCTGGATCTGTCGGCCGAGGACTGGAGTCATCTCGTTTCCGCCGGACCATCGCCGGGACCGAGCCAGGGCCACCTCGCCATCTTCGATCCCGATCGCGACGCGATGTGGCTCTACAGCATCAGGGGCCCCGGGTCCCGGCAAAGGAGGCTACGAAGGGGATGGGTCGATGTGGGCGCTCCAGTTCGAGCACGTCGCTTCGGTGCCCGCGTCGGACGCCACGCGCCTGGCCATCGATGCGGTGACGCCGAATCCCAGCCGGGGAGCGCTCGGTGTGTGGCTCACGCTTCCGAGTTCGGACGCCGCGTCCCTCGAGGTCTACGATGCCGGTGGCCGTCTCGCCGCTCGTCGTGACCTGTCGGCGCTCGGCGTGGGGCGCCACCGTGTGACCCTCGATGACCCCAGGCTACGCACGCCGGGTCTCTACTTCATTCGGCTCAAGGCGCGCACGGCCACGGTTCACGCCAAGGCGGTGGTCGTGAATTAGCGCGGGTCGCCGCCGATGTGGTGCGGCGAAGGCTGGGCGGCGCCACGATCGGTCGCGGCGATCACGCCGCGTGGGCGCGCCAGGAAAAGCACGACGGGCCGAGGCGTTGGCCTCGGCCCGATGTGCACGGAAAGCCGCGAGTCTAGAAGTCCTCGCCGCCGTAGCCACCGCCGCCGGCCGGAGCCGCCGGACGCCTTCTTCTTCTCCGGGATCTCGGTGACCAGCGCCTCGGTCGTGAGCAGCAGGCTCGCGACGCTCGCCGCGTTCTGCAGCGCGGTGCGGGACGACCTTGGTCGGGTCGATGATGCCGGCCTTGAACATGTCGACGTACTTCTCGCCGTCGACGTCGTAGCCGGTGAACTTCTCCTCGCCCTTGTAGCTCCTTGACCTGCTCGACGATGACCGAGCCTTCGAGGCCGGCGTTCTCGCACAGCGTGCGCAGCGGCTGCTCGAGCGCCCGCTGCACGATGTTCACGCCCACCTTCTCGTCACCCTCGAGCTCCTTGTCGAGCCTCTCGAGCGCCGGGATGCAGCGCAGGTAGGCGACGCCGCCGCCTGGAACGATGCCCTCCTCGACCGCCGCGCGCGTCGCGTGCAGCGCGTCCTCGACGCGGGCCTTCTTCTCCTTCATCTCGGTCTCGGTCGCGGCACCGACGTTGATCACCGCCACGCCGCCCGCCAGCTTGGCGAGCCGCTCCTGCAGCTTCTCGCGGTCGTAGTCGGAGGTCGTGTCGTCGATCTCCTTCTTGATCTGCGCCGATCCGGCCCTGTGATGTCCGGCCTTCTTGCCGGCGCCCTCGACGATCGTGGTGTTCTCCTTGTCGACCACGATCCGCTTGGCGCGGCCGAGATCCTCGACCTTGACGTTCTCGAGCTTGATGCCGAGGTCCTCGCTGATGACCTTGCCGCCGGTGAGGACGGCGATGTCCTCCATCATGGCCTTGCGGCGATCGCCGAAGCCCGGCGCCTTGACCGCGCACACCTGCAGCGTGCCGCGCAGCTTGTTGACCACCAGCGTCGCGAGCGCCTCGCCCTCGACGTCCTCGGCGACGATCAGCATCGGCTTGCCGCGCTGCGCGATCTTCTCGAGGATCGGCAGCAGGTCCTTCATGTTCGACAGCTTCTTGTCGTAGAGCAGGATGAAGGCGTCTTCGAGCACGGCCTCCATGTTCTCCTTCTCCGGTCACGAAGTAGGGCGAGATGTAGCCCTTGTCGAACTGCATGCCCTCGACCGACTTCGAGCGTCGTGTCGACGGAGCGGGCCTCCTCGACCGTGATCGTGCCGTCCTTGCCGACCTTGTCCATCGCCTCGGCGATCATCTTGCCGATGATGGTGTCGGAGTTGGCCGAGATCGTCGCGACCTGCTCGATCTCCTTGTTCTCCTTGACCGTGCGGCTGAGCTTCTTCAGCTCCTCGACCACCGCCTCCACGGCCTTCTCGATGCCGCGCTTGATGTACATCGGCGACGAGCCGGCGGTGACGTTCTTGAGGCCCTCGCGGAAGATCGACTCGGCGAGCACCGTCGCCGTCGTCGTGCCGTCGCCGGCGACGTCCGACGTCTTCGACGCGACCTCGCGCACCATCTGCGCGCCCATGTTGTGATACGGATCGTCCAGCTCGATCTCCTCGCCACCGTCACGCCGTCCTTGGTGACCGTGGGCGAGCCCCACTTCTTGTCGAGCACGACATTGCGGCCGCGCGGGCCGAGCGTGACCTTGACGGCCCTGGCGAGCTGCTCCACGCCCTCGAGGATCTTGGCGCGTGCCTGCTTCGCTGAAGAGCAACTGCTTGGCTGCCATGTTGCCTCCTGTAAGGGATTCAGGCGGTGCCGAGGCCCTCAGGCCTCGGGCGCGCCGTCGCACAGCGAACGGGCCGTCACGGCGTCGGACGACAGCGGCTACTGGAGAGCACGCCGAGGACGTCGTCCTCGCGCAGGATCGTGTACTCGGTGCCGTCGATCTTGACGTCGGTGCCGCTGTACTTGCCGATGAGGATGCGATCGCCCTTCTTCACTTCCATCGCGATGCGCTTGCCGTCCTCGGTGATGCGACCCGGGCCGACGGCCACGACCTCGCCCTCCTGCGGCTTCTCCTTCGCGGTGTCGGGGATGATGATCCCGCCCTTCACCGTCTCCTTCTCCTCGATGCGACGGACCAGAATGCGGTCGGCAAGAGGCCGGACGTTCATGTGATTACTCCGTGGGGTACGAGCCAAAGACGTATGGGAAAGACGTCGCGCCGAAGCGGGGATGTCATAATGGCACGACAGCACTAGCAGTCTTATCAGGCGACCGCTGGAGAGGTCAAGGCCGCGGTCCGTGCGGGGTTCAGGGGCTGCAAAATCCTCGGGGAGGCCCTCGAGTGAGCCCGTCGGGCGTGAGGCGAAATCGGGCCTATTGCGGATCCGCACGGGGGTGGCGACGGTTCGCCGTCAGAAAGCCCCATAAACGTCAGAAACCCCAGCGCGAGGGGCTAGTTGCCCTCGAACAGGGCCGGTCTGGGCCGCCCGTCGAGGTAGCCGACGCTGATCGAGCCAGTCACACGCGACGCCCTGGTTCTTCCGCGGCGCGCCGCGACGCGAGAACACGACGAGGCTGTCGCGCCCCTGGAGCAGGTAGTAGGAGACGCACTCGACCGCCTACCGAGAACGACCTCGCCCGCACGCCCCGGACACGGTCACCATCTTGCCGTCGTAGCGATCGGGGTAGTGTCGGATGCGCGCGATCGCTCGCCCCGGTTCGCGATCGCGAGGTAGACTCAAGTAGCCGACGAGCAGCACCGCCGCGATGACGAGCAGCACGACGAGCGAAGGACCGGAGGCCTTCGCCTGCTTCAGCACGTCCTCTTCCTGGGAGGAGTACTGACCCGGTTCGTGCTCGGCGGGCATGTGGCTCATGGCGCGGTTATCGACCGACGGAGCGCGCGCATGAGTCCGGCCCTTGGCGACTCCGGGGCCGCGTGGACGCCGTCTCGGACGCGAGGCGAGCCAGGCCCCTCGACCGGGCCCCGGTCAGCCCAGACGGTAGCGCTGGCGACCTTCCGGTACAGCGTGCGCAAGCCGATCCCGAGCATCGCCGCCGCGCGCGGCTTGTCGCCGCCCGTGTGCCGCAGCGTGGCCGCGATCAGGCGCTTCTCGCCTCCTCGACCGTCATCCCCACGCTCACGGCGAGCGATGCGTCGCCCTCGGTTCCCGAGCGGAGCGCGGGCGGCAAATCGCCGAGATCGATCGGGCCTCGCCGCGTCGTGACTAAGACGATGCCCTCGACCGTGTTCTTCAGCTCGCGCAGGTTGCCCGGCCAGCGGTGACGCATCAGCCGATCGAGGCGCCCGGCGTGATGCCGGTGACGCGGCGGACGTGCTCGCGGTTGAACTCCTCGAGGAAGCCTCGACCAGGAGCGGGATGTCGTCGCGCCGCTCGCGCAACGCGGCATGTGGATGCGGACGACCGCGAGCCGCTGCAGCAGGTCCGTCGCGGAAGCGTCCGGCGCGCGCGTCGGCGGCCAGGTCGCGCGACGTCGAGGCGACCAGGCGCACGTCGGCATGCAGCGCCTGCGTGCCGCCGATCCGCTCGAACGCGCGCTCCTGGAGCACGCGCAGCAGGCGCACTTGCACGCCCGGGCGGCGCCTCGCCGACCTCGTCCAGGAACAGCGTGCCGCCGTCGGCCAGCTCGAGGCGCCCGCGGCGCACCGAGTCGGGATCGGAGCCTGAGCGCTCGTCGCCGAACAGATCGCCCTCGACGACGCCCTCGCCGGGCACCGCGCAGTTCGCCCACACGAAGCGCTCGTCGCGGCGCGGGCTGTTGCGGTGGATGCTGAGCGCGACGAGCCGCTTGCCGGTGCCCGGGCTCGCCCTCGATCAGCACCGTTCGCGCGCGTCGGCGCGACGGCGCGCACCTGCTCCATGACGCGACGGATGGCGTGCGATGCCCCGGTCAGCTGCTCGAGCCCGAGCCGCTCGTCGAGCTGGCCGCCATCTCGGTGACGCGCGCCGCCAATTCCTGGTGCGCGACGCCGCGCTTCAGCATGGCGAGCAGCCGCTCGAGGTGGATCGGGAGGACGAGCACGTCGTAGGCGCCCTCGCGCATCGCGGCGACGGCGTGCTCGACGGATTCGTCGGCGGTCACGAGCACGACGCACGCGTCGGGTCGCGCGCGAGCGCGCGCCGCAGGACGGCGAGACCGTCGAGGCCGCGCCGCTTCAGCTCGCTCACGACGCAGCGCACGCGCCGCCGGTCGAGCACGTTGCACGGCTTCCTCGGTGTCGCGCGCCGCGATCGTCTCGAAGCCGTTCCGGCTCAGGAACTCGGGCAGCGACCGCGCCGCCGCGCGGTCGCGCACGGCGATGAGCACGAGGGGACGCGCGGGGGCCATGAATCGGACGGCGAACGCGGCCGCGCGCCCGGCGCGGCCGCTGAGGCTCAGGCTAGCTCAGACCTTGGCGTGCGCGCGCAGCGCGCTCGAGTGCCCGCTCGGGGCTCGGGATCTGCGCCATGTCGCCCGCGTTCGCGGCCACGTCCTTGTAGATCAGGTGTCCGTCCTTGTCGATCGCGAACACGGCGCGCCCGCTGTAGCCGGCGTCGGCGTTGAGCACGCCGTACGCCGTCATCGCCTGGCGCTTGAAGTCGGCGAGCAGCGGGAACTCTAGGCCGAGCGACTTCGCGAACGCCTCGTTCGCGTAGTGGCTGTCGACGCTGAGCCCGAGGACCGCCGTCTCCAGCTCGCGGAACTCCCCAGGTGCTTCTGCAGATCGGGCAGCTGATGCGAGCACACCGGTGAGAACGCGAGCGGGAAGAACACGAGCACGACGTTCTCGCGGCCGCGGTAGTCCGACAGGCTGAACCACTGTCCGGCCGGACCGCGGAGCTTGAAATCGGGAGCAGGTTGACCCAGCTCGGGCGTCGACATATGGAGGCGCCTCTGGAAATCGGCGGAGGCGAGACACCTCGGCGCCGGAATGCGCGGGACGTGGGTCGCGGACTCGATCGATCCGCGACGGTTCAGCCGGCGAGGGGCGCCGGGCCGACACCGGCAGCGCCCGGCGGACGCTCACTGTAACGCATCTTGGCTGGCGCGCCGCAAGCTCGTCGAGCGAGCGGATGCCGCGCTCGCGCTCCCACCGCTGCGCCAGCGCCCGCAGCAACTCGGCGTGTCGCGCGCGTCGGGCAGGCGCGGTGCGGGCCATCGTGCGCGATGCCGAAGCGCTCGGCGAGCGGCCCGAGCGCGTTGCCGCCGCTGCCGAACAGGCCGCGCGCGAGCCCGAGCGTGTCGACGACCGGGTTCAAGAGCGGCGGCGCCGCGGCGCCGCATCAGGCCGATCAGGAACGGCAGATCGAACGAGGCGTTGTGCAGCGCGATCGTGGCGCCCGCGCACGCGTCGCGCACCGCGCGCGCGAGCGCTCCAGGGGCGGAGCGCGTCGGCGACCATCGCATCGGTGATGCCGTGGACGCGCGCCGCGTCGGGCGGCATCGGCCGGCCGGGACGCACCAGGCTCGACCACTCGTCGGTGATCGCGCCGCCGTCGAGCGTCACGCGGCCGATCTCGACGATCGCCGCGCGCTCCGGCTCCCAGCCGGTCGTCTCGAAGTCGAGAACGACGACGCGCTGGCCGGCGAGCAGCGGCATGGGACGCGCGTCAGTGGTCCGCGCCGGCCTTCTTGGCGAATTCGTCGAACGGAACGCCGCGATCGAGATGCCCCTCGCCGACGTACCGCAGCAGCAGCAGGAACCGATCGGGAGGGACGTAGCCGGGCACGTTGGCGATGTGATCGCCGGCCGAGCGCAGGAACACCGTCGTCGGGTAGCCGGTCACGCGGAACCGCGACGCGAGCGTGCGCGACGTGTACGACTTGCCTTCGTAGTTGGCCGCGTCACCGCTGCTCGGCGTTGAGCTTCACGGTGACGTAGCGCTTGGACAGGTACTCGCGCACGTCCGACGCGAGTAGACGTCCTTGTCCATGCGCTTACACCACGTGCACCAATCGGTGTAGACGTCGACCAACACCGGACGATTGGACGCGGCGGCCTCGCGCATGCCGGCGTTCCATTCGCGCCACTTGATCTCCTGCGCGTGGGCGATCGCCGGCAGGACGAGCGACGACGCCAGGACGAGGAGGGCGCTGCGCAGGCTGCGGATCATGAAGACCTCGAGAGTAGGGGCGGGAACCCCCGAATTCGGGGGAAAGCGGCACAGAGCTTATCACGAGCACTAGCACGTCGCAGGCCGGCCGCCCGCGATTGACATCGGATTGACCGCGTCCGCAATGGGGTGGAATCGCGATCGTCGAAAGCCCTGCGCCACCGGGTTCCTGGGCGCGTGGCGGCTCCGCGACACGGTTCCGCGCGGGCCACGCGAACGGCACGGCACCGACGCGCGTTCGGCCCGGCGTGGCGGATCCGCCACACGAGGAGCGGGCTCCAGGGACGGTCGCGACGGTCGCCTGCGACCCTCCAAGCCAAGATGACCCCGCGATTCGAGACCGGAACCGGCGCGTCGCCGCACCTACGCGCGCAGCAACTTGAGCGCGTGCATCCATCCGTTCTGGAGGAATCCCGGGATGCACCACAGGATGCACAGGGGCTCGATCGCGCGCGCCGCCTCGACCGCGCCGAGATCTTCGACGTCCCAGCCGAACTGGCCGAGGATCGTCTTCACCTCGGCCTTGGCGGCCGCGTCGTTGCCGCAGATGAACATCGTCGGTGGGCCGCCCGGGAGCTGCGGGTTCACCATGAGCGCGTGGCCCACGCACGAGAATGCCTTCACGAAACGCGCGGCGGGCGCACGCCGCTGCAGCCGCTCCATCAGCGACTCGTCGAACCGTGGAAGTACTGCAGCACGCAGTGCACGGGCGGCGCCTCGGCGATCGGGTTCGAGGTGTCGATCACCGTCTTGCCGGCGAGCGCGTCCTGGCCGCACAGGTCGACCACCGCTTCCGCCGCCGTGCCCTTCACCGCCAGCACGACCAGCTCGCCGCGGCGCGCCGCGTCGGCGAACGTCCCGACCGACGCCTTGGCGCCCGCGCCCTGCTTCCAATCCGCCATCTTCGCCGGCTCGCGCGACCCGCGCATCACCTCGTAGCCGTGCTTCAAGAAACCGTCCGAAAGCGTCTGCCCGACACTGCCCGATCCCAACACCGCGATTCGATTCATCGAGGCCCAGTTCCTTTCTAGGTCCTTTCCAAACCTTTCCGACGGTCGCGTGACTCGCGAGCGCTTCGTCGCGAACGCGCGCTACGTGTACACCGTGTGACGCATCGTCTCCCGCGGCCGGGACGGATCGAACCATACGCCGCACAGCCGTGACGTCCCGAACTGACCGGGGTTCACCACCACGGTGCGCCCGATCGCGTCGCGATACGACGACGACACGCGCGGCGACTCGTGGATGTGACCGCACAGCACGAGCGGCGGCTGATGACGCTCGACGAAGCGGCGGATCGCGCGCGAGCCGACGTGCACCCGCGCGCCGGTCAGGTCGCAGTGCGTCTCGCGTCGGCGGCGAGTGGAGCACGAACAGGGTCTCATCCGCGGCAAGGACCTGCGCGACGTCGCCGAGCGCGTCCGACGATCGTCGGCGTGCGGTGCGCGGGATCGAAGCGGTGCGGCGCCAGGCGCCCGTTCACGCTGCGCACGCCCTCGAGCCGCGCCGGGCGCTCGTCCTCGCCGTCCTCCCAGCGCTCCCAGTCCTTGAGCACGAACGGCGTGATCGGCACCCACGACAGCCCGCCACCGACCGGCCGTCGCACCGTCACGCCGCGACCGTGGAGCGATTGCCACAGATCGATCGTGGTGCTCCTCGAGGCAGTCCGTGGTTCGCGGCCCAGTCGTCGTTGCCCATCATCAGCAGCAGCGTCGTCTCGGGGCTCGCCTCGCGCAGCCGGCGCGCGAACTCGACCAGGAATCCCTGCAGGAAGATGCGCTGCATGCGGACGCCCTGCTCGCCCGATCCGTGCGGCGCGAGATCGCCGCCGATGATCACGGCCTCGGGCAGATGCGCGGCGGCGGTGGCGAGAAGCTGCTCGTAGAGCGCTCCCTGGCCGTGAAGATCCGACGTGAAGAACCACTCGGGCACGTGAGGCTCCGACGGTGACCGTGGCATCGGTCGCGTGAAGGGCGGACTGTATCGAAGCCGCGATTGGAGCGGCAACCGGCGGCGGTGCGCGGCGCGATTGCTGTCGCGCGCGGCGATGGCCTATCCTCGACACCGCCCCGACCCACCGAGAACCCTGCCATGCGCCTCGAAAAATGGAACGCGATCCTGCTCGTGACCGCCGTGTTGACGGTCGCCGCCGGCGGTCCGTGGTTCGTGGCCCAGCCTGCGCTCACTGCCCCGCCACGAAACCCTCGCCGCGCGCGCCGAACCAGCGCATCGTCACGCTCGAGGTGGGCGGGATGCGTTGCCAAAGCTGCGCCGCCGCCATCCAGGGCTCGCTCGCCGGGCTCTCGGGCGTGTCGCAGGTCGACGTGCGCGTGCCGCAGCAACGCGCCTACATCGTCTGCGATCGTACGGTCGCCGACAGCTCGCTGACCGCGGCCGTCCACCGCGCGGGCCCCGGGTTCCTCGCCGCCATCGTCGCCCAGTAGTCCTCCGAGGGAACACCGCCATGCCTCGCCCGCTGTTCCTCATCTTGCTCGTTGCGTGCACGCTCGCCGCGTTCGCGCGCCCGTCCTTCGCCCAGGAAGTCGTGGGTCCGGCGAACCTCGTCCTGGAGCAATTGCTTCGGTAAGCCCGGCTACGCCGGGTCGATCACGTCTCGACTGCGATCCGGTGGCGGCGCACGTCTACCAGCTCATCGGCTCGTTCAACGTCTCGAGCCCGGTGACACGCACGTACTCGCCTCGACGTCGAGCTCGACCTCGCCTTTCCCGGTGTCGGCTCGGTGCCGCCGTTCTGGCAGTTCGGTCCCGGCGACTGCAATCCGATGGGGTTCGTGCAGTCGAAGTCGGATCCGCCCGCGTGCGGCGCGATCGACCCGTACTGCTCGGGCGACTCGCTGGGCTGCGACGTCGTCTACTCGGCGGTGTCGATCCGCGGACCGAACACGATGCACATCATTGCTCACCGTCGGGCGGAGTACGTCGAGCACGGTGTCGCTGGCGGCGTTCCCCACCGAGTACGTCGGCTTCGTGCTCAACGTGCCGATGGGACCGGCGGGCACGTGCACGGGATGCGGCGAGCAGGCCGCGCTGGTGTGGAACAGCGGCGTCATCAATCAGCTCGACTCGCTCGGCGATCCGCTGCCGCCGGCACTCGTGACCAGCACGTATCCGGGGAGCGAGCCCGTGCGCCGGATTGAACGGCGGTGATTCCGCGTGCGCGACCACGCCCACGCGGCCGATGACGTGGGGAGACTCAAGACGCTGTATCGATGACGGCTCGCCATTTGACGCGCGTGCGCCGTCGCCCGCTCTCGCCCTGCTCCGCAGGTGGTAGAGTTTCCGCATCATGTCGACGAACGCCATTCCCTCCCACGGAGCCTGCGGAATCGGGCCATCTGCCGCTGCCCGCCGACGGTGAAGGATGCCTCGAGATCCTGCTCGACCGCCTGCACTCGAGCCCCGGCATCCAGGCCATCGAGGCCGACTTCACCGCCGGCACACTGTCGGTCCGCTATGACCCGGGGCACGTCTCGCCCGAAGGAGTTGAACGCGCTCGCCGACGAGGTCGGCGCGATGTTCGCACAGCGCGTCACCTACCGCGAGCGCCGCCACGGGATCGACGGCTGCGACGAGTGCGCGCTGCGCCTGGGCCACGTGCCCGACGTCGAGCGCTCCGGAGTTCGCGATCACCGCCGAGCCCGCACGCGTCGGCCTCGCGCGCCGGCGCATGCCCGACGGCACGGTCGAGTTCCGGCGCCCGCTCTCCGGCTCCAAGTCGTGGGCGCGCGCAACACGGCGGAAGAGCAGGAGCACCTGGCCAAGAGCCGCGCGATGGGGACACTCACCGCCGCGTGCCTGCTGCTGCTCATCGCCGGCTTCGTGCTCGAGCGCACGAGCCTCGCCGCCGGCGGCGGCGCGCGCGGCGTTCCTCGCTGTCGGCGCTCACCGGCGGGTTCTTCGCGCTGCGCTCGTCGCTGCGCTGCGCTCGCGCGCAGCGCGCTTCGACGTCAACCTGCTGATGATCCTCGCTGCGGTCGGCGCGGGCGCGATCGGCTACGTCATCGAAGCCGCGGTGCTGATGTTCCTGTTCTCGCTCAGCAACACGCTCGAGGTCTACACCATGGGGCGCACGCGACGCGCGCTGCACGCGCTGCTCAAGCTGCGTCCGGCGCGCGCTCGTGCGCCGCGGCGGGCGCGAGATCGAGGTCGAGGCCGAATCGGTCCAGGTCGGCGAGACGCGTGATCGTGAAGCCGGGCGAGGCGATCCCGGTCGACGGCACGGTCGTGCTGCGGCGAATCGCTGGTCGACCAGAGCAGCCTGACCGGCGAGTCGGTGCCGGTGCCAAGGGCGACCGGCGACCGCGTGTTCGCCGGCACGCTCAACCAGCAGGGCGCGATCGAGGTGCGCACCACGCGCGCGCGCGAGCGACACGACGCTCGCCCGCATCGTCGCGCTGGTCCAGGAGGCGCAGGAGCAGAAGTCGCGCACCGAGGAGATCGCCGAGTGGGCGGGCCGCTACTACACGATCGCGGTGATGATCGCCGCCGGGCTCGATGATCGTGGTGCCGCCGTTCGTGCTCGGCCACGACTTCGCGACCTCGTTCTACCGCGCGATGACGCTGCTCGTCGGTCGCCTCGCCGTGCGCGCTCGTGATCGCCACGCCGGCCACGATCCTGTCCGCGATCGCGAACGCCGCGCGCAACGGCATCCTGTTCAAGGGCGGCCGCTTCATCGAGGCGCTGGGCCGCGTGCGGGCGGTCGGCTTCGACAAGACCGGCACGCTCACGCGCGGGCGCTTCGAGGTGACCGACGTCGTCGGCGTCGACGGCGTCGCCGAGCACGAGCTGCTGGCGCTGGGCCGCGAGCGCCGAGACGCGCTCGCCGCACCCGCTCGCGCAGGCGGTCGTGCGCGCCGCCGAGGCGCGCGGCGTCGCGTGACGCCGGCCGGACCAGCTCACCTCGCACCTCGGCAAGGGCCTGGTCGCGCGTGTCGACGGCGTCGCGGTCGCAGATCGGCACGCCCGAGCTGTTCGCGCGAGCTCGGAGATCGCGCGTCGCCGCCGCCGGCGCTCGACGCCGTCGAGCGCTTCACCGCGACGGCACGCACCGCGATGCTGGTGCATCGCGACGGGTCGGTGGGGCGTGATCGCCGCCGCCGATCGAGCTGCGGCCGCCAGCGCCTGCGGTGATCGCGCGCGCTCGAGCCGCTACGGTATCCGCGACGATCGTGCTGATCTCCGGCGACAGCGCGCGACACGGTCGCGCGCGATCGCGCGCAGCGCGCCGGCATCGACGACGCTACTACGGCGCGCTCTTGCCCGAGGACAAGGTGCGCGTGATCGGCGAGCTCGAGCAGCGCACGGCGCGGCCGCGATGGTGGGCGACGGCGTCAACGACGCGCCCGCGCTGGCGCGCGCCAGCGTCGGCATCGCGATGGGCGGGATCGGCAGCGACGCCGCGATGGAGAGCGCGGACGTCGTGCTGATGGCCGACGACCTGACGCGCGCTGCCCTACGCCGTCGCGCCTGCAGCCAGCGCGCGCGCCGCGTCGTGATCCAGAACGTCGTGATCGCGACCGGCGTGATGGTCGTGCTCGTGGGCCTCGTGTTCTTCGGCGCCTTCGACGCCGTTCGGCGCACTGCGAGCTCCCGATCGCGGTGTCCGGCCACGAGGGCAGCACGGCTCGTGGTCATTCTGAACGGGTTGAGGCTGCTCTTCGCCGGACGGCGCGGCGCGACGTCGGCTAGTGGAGGGTGAAAGACGACGGGCACGGTGACCCGCAGGCACTGGCCGGCCATTGCGCTGCGGCGGCCTCGAACCGCGACCGCCGAACCGCAGCCATCGCGGCGGCGGTCGAGCATCGCGATCGACTTCACGACGCGAACGTCCGCCACCGAGCCGTCCGTAGGACATAGGCGCCGACCGTCACCGTGCCGTCGACGCCGGCTTGCCTCGCGACGTCGGGGTACTCCGGGTCGAACCATCAGGAGCGGCTCAACCCTCGCGTCGAGCGGAGGGTCCTTCTCGTACGGCGGAATCACCGGGACCGGAAGGGCGGCGGGCACGGGCGGAGTCTTCGAGTCGACCAACTGCCAGATGTCCGTCGTTTCCCCGCTGCGCCCCGTGACGCTCGTCCGCACGTGCAGCTCTGTTCGCCGGCGTCACGTCGAACGTGAGCAGTCCCGTGACGCCGCGCTGGCTCGAATCGCGGGCCGCATTGTAGCGGAACACGCCACGGTAGACGCGCCGGTCCACCATCCCGAGGGCTTCCCAGCCGTCGCTCGCGACGAGGTAGTACTGTGTCGAGCGAAAGATAGCGCACGCGGATTTCCGCGCCCGTCCCCATCGAGCGATACGTGCCTTCGATGCCGACGCTGGGGATGCTCGTGGACGGTGGAGTGGTCGGCGGCCGACCCGGATCCGGGCGCGATGAGCGCAGCGACGAAGCATAGGCACACGGCGCAACGCACGGGATCTCCTCCAGTCGGGCGGGAACTTCACCGGAACCGCTACGGGTACCGCCACCGGAACGCCCTTCGACATCGCCGGCTTGAAGCGCCATTGGCGAACCGCCGCGATCGCGGCCGCGTCGAGCTCGGGAATCGACTTCACGACGCGGCACTCGCCGACGGTTCCGTCTTCGCGCACATGGGCTTGGACCATGACCGTGCCTGTGACGCCGGCGCGGCGAGCCTCATCGGGATAGACGGGCTTCACCTTGGTGATGGCCTCGGGCAATTCCTCGACGTAGACATAGTCGCCCTCGTGACCTCGGGAGGAGGCGTCACGACGATCGGCTTGTTCGGCGGTGGCGGCGGCAGATCCTTCGACAACTCGGAGAGGCGGGCTCCCACGTTTCAACACTCCTCGAAGCTGCGCGGGCTCGTGTTGCTTGTCCGCACGCTCAGCTTCCGCAGGTCCGCGAGCTCGATTGCGTGCACGCCACTCTGGCGCCCGCCGCCACGTTCCGAACACGCCGCGATAGGTGCCGCCGTCGACGAAGCCGACTCCTTCGAGTCCGTCGGATCCGGCGAGCTGGCAGGCATCGCCGAACAGGCGGGTCACTTGAATCTCGACGGAGGACGCGGCGCTTCGGTACCGGCCCTCGAACGATGAGGGGTGCCGGCGTCTTCGGCCGCATGACGGTCGAGGGCGGCGGCGGCGCGGCTGGCATCGGGGACGCCGGCATGGGAGTCGGCAGCGGCTTCGTCGGGGTCGGCGGCGCGTCGTCGGCCGACGCGAGACGCGACATCGCGAGCACGGCCACGAGTCCACACGGCGCTGCGCAAACGGTTGCCTCCGTCGGTGGCGCGAGCGCTGAGGTTTACCGGGCGGCTCCTCGCCCGCCAGCGGCGTCACCACGACGTTGTCATAGTACACCGTGCACCGCCCGATCCCGCCCGTGTACGCGGCGAGCGCGATGCCGCCGCTCGGGGGTGCCTTGAACCGCAGGCGCTTGTCGAACACCACCTCGTTGCCGATCGTGACCCGGCACTGTTGCCGCGGATCTCGATCCGCACGTGGTGCCACACGGCGTTCCCGTTGGTGACTCTTGCCGCCGCCGAGCGGCAGCTCGTTCAGGTTCACGACCAGGTCCTGCAGCCGGGGCCGCGTAGATCGATGGCGAGGCCCCGCTCCGCCCTGCACGCGCACGATCACGCCCTTGTCGACGCCGCGCATGCCGCACACGTCGAGGTCGACGGCGTAGTCCGCCCACGTCGAGTCGCCGGCGTGAGAAACGAGTGCCGCTGCTTGCCGTCGGGGAGGTCGGCGCGCAGCTGGCCCCGCTTCACGCTCCACGTCTCCTTCTGTCCGCTCGCCAGCCCCTGAGATCGTCCTTGGCGAAGTTGTCGGCGAACAGCGCCGACGGCGCCGGATCGTACCGGGCGACGGCGGCGGGCGGCGTTGCGGGCCGGGTCCGAATCCGCGCGCACGGCCAGCGACGCGACCACGGGCCAGCAGCAGCCAGGATCGAATACGTGGGATGGACGTGGGCCGAATCATGGACGCGGACTTTGATGGTTTTCGAGCAAGCTCAACGGACTGGGACGTCGTGTCGCATCGGCCGGTGAAGCATCCTCCGAGTTATCGGCGTCGGCGAGCACCGCCTGCGCCTCGACGTTCATACCCCGCGCAGGGCCGAAGCTCGCCATGTCGCGTCACCAACGCGAGCCCCGGTCTTGACCGTCCGGCGGCGTCCGAAGTAGCGTCGCGGCCGCTTCCCGCGAGCCTGTCACCTGCCCAACACGGGGACTCTCCTCGAACGTCCGTGACGATCTCCGACCGTCCCAACCCGACTCTCCGAACCCTCGTCCGGCTCGTGATGCTCCTGCTCGTGGCCGGGCTGCTGCCCTCGTGCTCGATCAAGAAGATGGCCGTGAAGGGCATGGCCGACCAGCTGTCGTCCGGGCCGGACGTGTTCTCGACCGACGAAGACCCGGAGCTGGTGCGAGCGACGCCGTGCCCTTCGGGCTCAAGACGATGGAGACGCTGCTCCAGACGTTGCCCGAGCATCGCGGGCTCCTGCTCGGACTGTGCCGCGGCTTCACGCAGTATTCGTACGCGTTCGTCCAGGCCGACGCCGACGCGATCGAGGCCACGAACTACGCCCGCGCCGAGGAGATTCGCGTGCGCGCACGCAAGTTGTTCGTGCGTGCCCGCGATTACGGGCTGCGCGGGCTCGAGGTCGACTACAAGGGGATCACGCGCCAGCTCTCGATGTCGCCGGACTCGGCCGCCGCCCGGTGTGGGCGCGCGGCGTGCCGCTGCTGTTCTGACCGCGGCGGCGTGGGGGTCGGCGATCTCGCTCGGCAAGGATCAGCCTGAGCTGGTGGCGGACCTGCCGGCGGTGCGGTCGATGATCGAGCCGCGGCGTTCAGCTCGACGAGGGGTATGAACAGCGGTGCGATGCACGAGGCGCTCATCCCGCTCGACGCGCTGCCGCCCGCGATGGGCGGATCGCCCGGCGCGCGCGCGCCAGCACTTCGACCGCGCGCGTCGCCTTGTCGCACGGGACGCGGCCCGGCCTGTACGTCACCATGGCGTCGAGCATCGACGTCATGACCCAGAACCGCAAGGAATTCCATGAGCTGCTCCACAAGGCGCTCGCGATCGATCCCAACCGCGAACCGAACGCGCGGCTGCAAACCATCGTCACCCAGCAAAGGCGCAGGCGCTGCTCGCGCGCGAGTCGGAGCTGTTCCTCGACGACGAGGACACCTCACACGCCGACAGCCTCGCCACCGAGGGAAAACACTGATGCGATTCCGTCGCTTCCTGCCGTTCCTGTTGCTGCTCGTGCTCGTCGCCGCTACCGCGCCGGTCGCGCGCGCGCACAGGGCACCGTGATCAAGCTCGCCACGCTCGTCCCCGAGGGCTCGGTGTGGGACAAGGTCCTGCGCGAGCATGGGCTCGACTGGAGCACGAGCACCGCAGGATCGCGTGTCGCTGCGGATCTATCCCGGCGGCGTCGCCGGCGACGAGCCGGACGTCGTGCGCAAGATGCGCATCGGCCAGCTGCACGCCGCGGCGCTCACCACCGCCGGGCTCGCCGACATCGATCCCGCGTTCCAGATGTTCAACATCCCGATGTTCTTCGACTCGTATCCCGAGCTGTACGCCGTGCTCGACAAGATGGAGCCGCTGCTCAAGCAGCGTCTCGAGGCCAAGGGCTTCGTGCTGCTCAACTGGGGACACGGCGGCTGGGTGCACTTCTTCACCAAGCAGCCGGTCGACAACATCGACGCGCTCAAGAAGACTCAAGATGTTCGCGTGGGCGGGCGACGACCGCATGGTGCAGCTGCTGGAAGGCGAACGGCTTCCAGCCGGTGGCGCTCGCCGCGACCGACATCCTGACCGGGCTCCAGCACCGGGATGATCGAGGCCTATCCCAGCACGCCGCTCATCGGCGCTCACGCTCCAGTGGTACCGGCAGACGCCCTACATGGTCGGCGTCGGACTGGCGCCGCTGGTCGGCGGGCTCGTGATCACCAAGCAGGCGTGGGGCAAGATCGCCGAGGCCGACCGAGCGCGATCCTCGCGGCGTGCGATCGAAGGTCGAGACGCGGCTCGAGACCGAGGTGCCGAAGCAGGACACGATCGCGGTCGATCGGAGATGCAGAAGCGCGGGCTCACGGTCAGCCTGGGCGTCGCCCGCGGGCGTGGCAGAAGTGCCGCGCCCGGCGCAGGCCTTCGCCGCCAGCATGCGCGGCGACATCGTGCCCGCCGACGTCCTCGACATGGCGACGCGCGGAGCGCGACGCGTTCCGGAAGCGCGGGAGCAGCCACTGACCAGCGGAGTCGTCCGAGCCGCGCGTGACGACCGCGTCGCCGGACGACGAGCGGCCGCGACCCTGCCGCCGCGAAGTCGCCGCGCTGTCGCTGCCGCGAAATCCGCTCGCGCGGCTCGAGCAATCTGGTCGCCGCCGTAGCCCTCGGCCTCATGGCGATCCTGCCGCTTGCCGAGATGGCGTGGCGCGCGCTGTTCAAGACCGGGATCCCGGCTCGGGCCCGTTCGTCCAGCACCTCACGCTGTGGGTCGGCTTCCTCGGCGCCGCGATCGCCGCGCGCGACGGACAGCTGCTCGCGCTCGCGACCGTCGACGTTCTTCCCCGAGGCGGCGTCCGCCGCGCCGCCGAGGTGCTGTCGGCGCTGGTGGCGGCGATGGTCGCGACGCTGCTCGCGCGCGCCGCGTTCGACATGGCGTGGGTCGAGCGGCGAGCCGGCGTCGGTGATCGCCGCGCACGTGCCGGTGTGGGTCGGCCAGCTCGTGCTGCCGGTGGCGTTCGCGCTGATCGCGCTGCGCATCGCGTGGCGCGCCGTCGCCGGGCTGGCGCGGTCGCGCGTCGCGGCGAGCGGCATCGCCATCGGGCTCGCTGCTCGCGCCAGTTCCCGCAGCGTGCTCGAAGGCCAGCACGCCGTGGCCGGGTCTCTGCGCTCGTGCTGCTCCGCGACCGCTGCTCGGCGGGCCGCTGTTCGTGCTGCTCGGCGGCGTCGCACTCGTCTCTTCTTCAAGGACGGCGTGCCGATCGCGGCGATTCCGGTCGAGACCTACCGCCTCGCGGTGTCGCCGACGCTGGCCGCGATCCCGCTCTTCACGCTCACCGGCTTCCTGCTCGCCGAGGGCCACGCGTCGTCAGCGGCTGCTGCGCGTGTTCCGCGCGCTGTTCGGCTGGATGCCGGGCGGCACCGCCGTCGTCGTGCGCCGTCGTGTGCGCGTTCTTCACCGCGTTCACCGGCGGCTCGGGCGTCACCATCCTGGCGCTCGGCGCGCTGCTGCTACCAAGCCCTGCGTCACGGAGTCGTACCGCGAGAGCTTCTCGCTCGGCCTGCTCACCGCGCTGCGGCTCGCTCGGGCTGCTGTTCCCGCCCGCGCTGCCGCTCATCCTCTACGGCATCGTCGCGCACGATCCCGATCGAGGACCTGTTCATCGGCGGCATGCTGCCGGGATTCCTGCTGCTCGGCGCTGGTCGCCGGCGTGGGGCGTGCGCGAGGGGATCGTGACGCCGCGCGCCGCGCACGCCGCTTCCGCGTGGCGCGAGGCTGATCGCCGCGCTCAGCGAGGCGAAGTGGGAGCTGCTGCTGCCGGTGATCGTGCTCGGTCGCGATCTTCGGCGGCTTCGCCACGCTCGTCGAGGCCTCGGCGCTCACGGCGCTCTACGCGTTCGTCGATCCAGTGCTTCGTGCTGCGCGACCTGACCGTGCGCGCGCGACCTGCCGCGCGTGCGTCGATCAGTGCGTCGTGCTGGTCGGCGGCGTGCTCGTGATCCTCGGCGCGCGCGATGGGCTTCAGCAGCTACATGGTCGACGCCGAGGTGCCGGCGCGCCTGGTCGAGTGGACGCAGCACGCACGTCCACTCGCCAGTGGATGTTCCTGCTCGGGCTCAACCTGTTCCTGCTCGTCGTCGGCTGCCTGATGGACATCTTCTCGGCCATCGTCGTCGTGGTGCCGCTGATCGTGCCGATCGCGCACGGCGTTCGGCGTCAACCCGGTCCACCTCGGGATCATCTTCATCGCCAACCTCGAGCTCGGCTACCTGACGCCGCCGGTCGGGCTCAACCTGTTCCTGGCGTCGTACCGGTTCGAGCAGGCCGGTGCTCGAGGTGACGCGCGCCGCGCTGCCGATGCTCGGCGATTCTCCGCGTTCGGCGTGCTCGTGATCACGTACGCGCCGTGGCTGACGACTGGGTTGCTCAAGATCCTGGGGAGAGGGTAGGGGCGGAAGGCCGGTCGCGTTCGCTCGTCCGAGTCCGTTCGGCGCCAGCCGGCAGAGCCGCTCAACCCCGCGTCCCGATGGACCGAAAACCCCCTTACACGGATTTGGTTTGTAGGACGCTCGGGCGCGAGGCATCGTTGAAGTCCCTTCGAGGGAACCCAGGTCCAAGAGGACGCGCGCATGCGGATCGCGAACAAGATGGCGGCGGGGACGGCATTGATCGCGATGCTGATCTCGATCATGGCGCCGACGATCGCGTTCTGCCTGTGCCCCTCGGGCGCCATGCCGCCCTGCGCACCGCATGCCACGCGTGTGACGAGAGCGGTCTCGCCCGGCCGCAGCTCGCGCGGGGTAGCTGCTGCATGTACATCGTCCGTCGCCAGTGCCGCCCGTCGTGGCGGCCTCGTCGGTGACGCTTGCGAAGCCCGCGCCCGTTGCGCTGTTCGTGGCGGCGCCTCGACGCGCTTTCACGATCGATGCGCCGACCGGGGATGTCGCTCGCGCGCTCGGGAGGCCGATCCACCGGATCGAGCGCCCACCGACCTCCTCGACTCTCCATCCTCCGACTCTAGACGGTCGGCCTCGGCCGGCGATTTCGATCGTCCGGCCCGTTCGCGTTTCGTTCCGCGGGCTGAGCGCCGATCGGCGCTGCGTCCGCGGCCGCCCGATCTCGAGGCCTCACGTCCATGCCGTCACCCGATTCGAAGCTCTGTCGCGCGCCGCGCGCGCGCTCGCCCCGCTCTGGCACTCGTCGCGGCGCTCTGCTCGCCCGCGGCGCTCGCGCAGGCTCCGCACATGCCGTTGGCGACCATCGACACGCTCGACCTGCGCTGGCTCGAGCGCACCGTGCTCGAGCGCAATCTGAGCCTGGCTGCTTTGCGCGCGGCCTCGCGCGCCGCGGCGGCGCGGGCGTCGGGCAGCGGGCGCGCTCCCTGATCCCGCTCGTCGGCTTCGCGATCGCCCCCGGCAGCTACGGGACGACGCCGTGCAGGACGCGTGGCGCATCGAGGTCGAGCAATCGTTCCCGTTGTTCGGCCAGCGCGGCCTCGAGCGCCGCGCCGCGCAGCTCGACGCCTCCGCTGCGCCCAGGATCTCGAGATCGCGCGGCTCGACCTGGTTCGAGAGACGCGGCAGGCGTACTTCGACCACTCACCATGCCGATCGCACCATCGACGTCGCCGGCGATCTGCTCCAAATCGTGCAGCGGGCGCGCGAGGCCGCGCTGTCGCGCTACGCCTCGGGCCGCGCGGGGCAGCAGGACGTGCTGCAGGCCGACGCCGAGATCGCCAATGCTCGAGCACGAGCGCGTGGTCGCCGAACGCGACCGCCGCATCGTCGAGGCGCGGCTGCGCGCCCTGCTCCACTGGGAGGCGGGGCGGCCGCCCGCGGGCCCGCCCTCAATCCTGCCGGTTCCCGATCGCGCGTTGCTCGATCGCGTCGCCTGCCGAGCGGGACTCGACCTGGCCCGAGCTGAAGGCGGCGGACGCCCGCGTCGCCGCCGAGCGCGCGCCCTCGACTTCGCGCGCCGCCGGCACCTGGCCCGAGACCACGTTCGGGTACACCCTACGACCGCTACTGGGCCGAGCCCGAGATGCGCAACAGCATCACCGCGTCGATCAATCTGCCGCTTGGCCTCGGCCGCATCTCCGATGGCGAGCACGAGGCCGCCGCTGAGCTCCGAGCGCTCGACCGCGATGCGCGACGCCGCGCGCGATCAAATCGAGCGCCGGCTCGCCGAGGCGTCGACGCGCCTTCGGCGAAGGCGCTCCACGAGGTCGACATTATGCGCGGGCAGCTCGTGCCGGCGACGGAGCGCGCGCTGTCGCGCTGCGCGCCGGCTACGAGACCAACCGCACCGACTTCATGACCCTGATCGACGGCGTGCGCAGCGTCGCCCGCGCTCGGCTCGAGCTGCACCGTGCGCTCGCCGGCGCGAACGCCGCCGCCGCCGATCTCGAGCGCGCACTCTCGGCGGCCCGCCGCCCGCGGACGGAGAATGATCGCCATGACGCGAATCACGATCGTCCTGATCGCAGTACTCGCGTCGCCGGCTGCGCCGCGCGCGATCGCGACGCCAAGCACGTTCCGATGCAGCGCGTCGGCGCGTATCGCATCGGGGTCGCCACGCTTCCGGACCCACCGCGGATCGGCGAGAACACGATGACGGTGACCGTGCGCGAGACGGGCGGGGCCCCGGTGCGCGACGCCGGGAACTCGACGTCGCGGTGTCGATGCCGGCGATGGGCGCGATGCAGCCGTACACGGAGAGCCGCGGCGAGGTCCACGAGTCCGAGCCCGGCGTCTACCGCGTCGACTACGGCCTGGCGATGAACGGCGAGTGGGACGTCGTGCTGCGCGTGAAGCCGGCGCGCGGGACGCCGGCCCAGGCCGCGTACCGAATCAGCACGAACATCGAGGGGCGTGACTCCATGCGAGGCGGCGGCGCCGCGACGACCGCAGCCGGCGGCGACTCGCTCGCGGGCGCCGTCAGCGATCGATCCGGGCGGCGCCAGTCGCTCGGCATCCGTGTCGAGCCGATCGCCGTGCGCGATCTCACCACGCAGATCCGCGCCGCCGGCCGCGTGACCTACGACGAGACCCACGCCAGCATGGTGTCGCTCAAGCTACTCGGGCTGGGTGCGCGAGGTGTCGGCCGACTACACAGGACGGCCCGTGCGCGTCGGCGAGACGCTATTCCGCGGCCTACAGCCCCGAGCTGTTCACCGCGCAGCAGGAGTACCTCGGGGCCGTGCGTACCGGCTACGCATCGGGCAGCGACGCGACGCAATCGCGCGAGCTGGTGGAGGCGTCCCGGCAGCGCCTCCCTGCTGTGGGACGTCCCCGCGCGCGAGATCGAGGCGATCACCGTCACCGGCAAGCCGAGCGAGGCGCTGCCGGTGGTGGCGCCCACCAGCGGCGTGATCGTCGAGAAGAACGTCGTGCACGGGGAGCCCGTTCACCGCCGGACAGGTGCTGTACCGCATCGCGCGCACCGACCCGTGTGGGTGGTGGCGAGCGTGTTCCAGATGCGACCTGCCGCTCGTGCACGTCAGGGCGCCCGCGCGCATTCGCGATCCGTACGATGACGCCCACGCTCGCGACGGCCGCGTCGCGTTCATCGCGCCCGACCTCGCGGCCGGCACTCGCGCACCGGCTCGGTGCGCATCGACGTATCCAACGCCGCGCGGCGATGCTCAAGCCCGGCATGTTCGTCGACGTCGAGCTCGACGTGCCGCTCGGCAAGCGGCTCGCCGTGCCGGAGAGCGCGGTGCTGCCGACCGGCGAGCGCCGGCTCGTGTTCGTGGATCTCGGCGACGGCCGGCTCGCGCCGCGCGACGGTCAGGCTCGGCGCGCGCGCGGGCGACTGGTACGAGGTGCGCTCAGCGGCTCGCGGCCGGCGAGCGCGTGGTCGACGTCCGGCAACTTCCTCGTCGCCGCCGAGAGCCGGCTGCGCTCCGCGACGGGCAAGTGGTAGGCCGCGATGATCGAGCGCATTGATCGGATGGTGCGCGCGCAACCGCGCGCCGACGCTCGCCGGCGTCGCTGGTCGCGTGTCGGCTTCGGCGTGCGCGTTGCGCCGGACGCCGCTCGATGCGGTCCCCGACCTCACCGACACGCAGGTCATCATCGCGACCGAGTGGGCGGGCCGGAGCCCCGACGCTGATCGAGGACCAGGTCACCTATCCGATCGTGTCGGCGCTGCGCGCGCGCGCCCGGCGTGCGCTACGTGCGCGGGTTCTCGATGTTCGGCGACTCGTTCGTCTACGTCGTGTTCAAGGACGGCGTCGACCTGTACTGGGCGCGCAGCCGCGTGCTCGAGTAGCTGAGCCGCGCTGCGCGACCGGCTGCCGGCCGGCGTCGTCACCGCAGGCTCGGGCCCGACGCGACCGGCGTCGGGTGGATCTACGAGTACGCGCTCGTCGACACGACCGGCGCACACGATCTCGCCGAGCTGCGCTCGTTCCAGGACTGGACCCTGCGCTACTGGCTCCAGAGCGTCGACGGCGTTGCCGAGGTCGCGTCGGTGGGCGGGTTCGTGCGCCAGTACCAGGTCGACCTGCGATCCCGACCGAGCTGCTCGCCTACGGCGTGCCGATCTCGGCGGTGGCCGAGGCGATCCGGCGCTCGAGCAGCGAGGTCGGCGGCGGCTCGGTCGAGATCTCCGAGCACGAGTACGTCGTGCGCGGCCACGGCTACGTGAAGCGGCTCGCGGATCTCGAGTCGGTGCCGGTCAAGGTGGGCGTGGGTGGCGTGCCGGTCACCGTGCGCGATCTCGGCCACGTGCACCTGGGCCCGGAGCCGCGCCGCGGCATCGCCGAGCTGGACGGGCGCGGCGAGGTGGTCGGCGGCATCGTCATCATGCGCCACGGCGAGAACGCGCTGCGCGTGATCGACCGCGTGAAGCAGCGGCTCGCCGACGTGCATCGCTCGCTGCCGCCCGGCGTCCGATCGTCGTCACCTACGACCGCTCGCGAGCTGATCCACCGCTCGATGCGCACGCTCGCGCGCGCTGATCGAGGAGGTGCTCATCGTCAGCGCGGTCATCGTGCTGTTCCTGTGGCACCTCGCGCAGCGCGTTGATCCCGGTGCTGTCGCTGCCGATCGCGGTGCTGCTCGCGTTCATCCCGATGGTCGCGCAGGGGCTCAACGCCAACATCATGTCGCTCGGCGGCATCGCGATCGCGATCGGCGCGATGGTCGACGCCTCGATCATCATGGTCGAGAACGTGCACAAGCGCGCTCGAAGTGTGGCAGGCGGGGGCGAGCGCGGCGCGCGAGAGGCCGTCATCCTGCAGGCGCTGCCGCGAGGTGGGACGTCCGGTGTTCTTCGCGCTGCTCGTGATCACGGTGTCGTTCCTGCCCGTGTTCACGCTCGAGGCCACCGAGGGCCGGCTGTTCCGCCGCTCGCGTTCACCAAGACGTACTCGATGGCGTTCGCCGCCCTGCTCGCGATCACGCTCACGCCGGCGCTCGCGATGTGGCTCGATCCGCGGCCGCATCCGCCCGGAGCGCGAGCAGCCGATCGCGCGCGCGATCGTCAACGCGTACACGCCCGTGCTCGGGTTCGCGGTGCGGCGGCGGCGCTGGGTCGTGCTCGGCGCGCTGCTGATCGTGCTGTCGACGATCCCGGTGCTGCTCTCGCGCTCGGCACGGAGTTCATGCCGCCGCTCAACGAGGGCACGCTGCTCTACATGCCGACCGCGCCGCCCGGCATGTCCGATACCGAGTCGGCCACGGTGCTGCAGAGCATGGCGCGCGCGCTCAAGCAGGTGCCGGAGGTGAAGACGGTGTTCGGCAAGATCGGCCGCGCCCGCACCGCGACCGATCCTGCGCCGCCCGGCATGGCCGAGACCGTGATCACGCTGAAGCCCGAGAGCGAATGGCGTCCGGGCATGACGTGGGACAAGCTCGTCGCCGAGCTGGATCGCAAGCTCCACTACCCGGGCATGCCCAACCTGTGGTGGTTCCCGATCCAGACGCGCAACGAGATGCTGTCGACCGGCGTGCGCAGCGCCGCGGCGGTCAAGATCTACGGCCCCGACCTGGGCGAGATCGAGCGGCTGTCGGTCGACGTCGAGCGCGCACTGCGCGGCGTGCGCGGCGCACGCAGCGTGTTCGCCGAGCGCCTGACCGGCGGACTGTTCCTCGACTTCGACATCCGCCGCGACGAGGCCGCGCGCTACGGGCTCACGGTCGGCGACGTGCAGGACGTGATCGAGGCCGCGATCGGCGGGCTGCCGGTCGCGCAGACCGTCGAGGGGCGCGAGCGCTACGGGATCGCCGTGCGGTACGCGCGCGAGCTGCGTGACGACCCGGATCGGCTCGAGCGCGTGCTGGTGCCGACGCCGGCGGGTGCGCAGGTGCCGCTCGGCCAGGTCGCGACGCTGTCGTTCCGCACCGGACCCGCCGATGGTGCAGAGCGAGGACGGGCAGCTCTTCGGGCTGGTCTCGATCGACGTTGCCGGACCGATCAGCTGGGCGAGTTCGTGCGCGACGCGCAGACGAAGGTCGCGCGCGAGGTGACGCTGCCGCCCGGTTACCGACTGGCGTGGGCGGGGCAGTTCGAGTACTTGGAGCGCGCGCAGGCCCGTCTCGCGTGGGTGGTGCCGCTCACGCTGTTGCTCGTGGCGTTGTTGCTGTTCCTGAATCTACGCTCGGTGACCGAGACGGTGATCGTCCTGCTCGCCGTGCCGTTCTCGCTGGTGGGCGCGGTGTGGCTGCTGTGGTTGCTCCACTACAACCTGAGCGTGGCGGTGTGGGTCGGGCATGATCGCGCTCGCCGGGCTCGACGCCGAGACCGGCAGTGCTCATGCTGCTCTACTCTGAACATCGCCCACCGCGAGCGCGTCGCCCGCGGCGCGCTTGCGCGACCGTCGCGACCTGCGCGCGGCCATCGTCGAGGGCGCCGCGCATCGCATCCGCCCCAAACACATGACCGTGCTCGCGATCCTGTTCGGCCTGCTGCCGATCCTGTGGGGCCACGGCAGCGGCGCCGACGTGATGAAGCGGATTGCCGCGCCGATGCTGGGTGGCGTGATCAGCTCGTTCGTGCTCGAGCTGCTGGTGTACCCCGCGATTTTCGCGTGGTGGAAGGGCCGAACGTTGCCGGAGACGGCCGACGATTTCGAGGCGGGCGCGGTCGCGCCGCGCGTGTCGGCGTCATGACGAGAGGATGGAGGTTCGAGATGAAGTCGTGGGGTGGTGCGCCATCATCGTGATCGTGGCGGCGTCGGGATGCGCGCCCAAGTCCGAGAACAACGCGGCCGCGAACGGAGGGTCGTCCGCGATGCCGGCGCCGGCCTCGCCGGATTCGTCGCCGGGTCTGCAGGCGCCGAGCGCGACACCGCTCGCGGGCGACACCTCGGCGCACGGGACCGCGCCGCGCGGCGGCGGCGGCTCGGACGGGATGCCGAACACGGGGCCCAAGACGCGCGTGGGCCCGCGCGTGATCGAGATCGCCGTCACCGACGAGGGCTTCGATCCGCCCGATCCCGAGGTGCGGCGCGGCGAGGCGGTGACGCTCGCGATCACCCGCAAGACGGAACGGACGTGTGCGGTCGACGCGATATTTCCCCGTCTCGGCAAGCATGTCGACCTGCCGATGAATCAAACGGTCCGCGTCGACATTCCGGCCGGCGCGGTGACGGACACGCTGTACTTCGCGTGCGGGATGAACATGATTCCGGGGCATGGTGCGCGCGCGCTAGGGCGCGCGGCTGGCGCGGGAGTCGCGAGCCCGTACTCGAAAGGAGCAGGCATGAAGCCATCGTTCCAGCGCGAATGGCCGGCGCTGCTCGCGCTGGCGGTCACGATCGGTATCAGCATCGTCGCCTGGGGCGCGCTGCCCGAGGTCGTTCCGACGCACTGGGGCCTGAGCGGCCGGCCCGACGCGTGGGGCAGCCGCGCGACGCGTCGTGATCTTCGGGCCCGTCCTCGCCGTCGCGATCTACGCGCTGCTGTGGTTCCTGCCGCGCCTCGATCCCATGCACCACGGCACCCCGGCCGTCATCGACGCGACGCGCGGCCTGCGGATCGGGATGATGTGGTTCTTCGCCGGAGTCCAGGTCCTCGTCATCCTCGCCGGCATGGGCCGCGTGCAGAACATCGCGCCGGCGATCATGGCGCTCGTCGGCGCGCTGTTCGTCCTGATCGGGTTCGTGCTCGGTGGGGTTCAGACCGAACTGGTTCATCGGCATCCGCACGCCGTGGACGATGTCGAGCCGCAAGTCGTGGGACGACACGCACCGCGCGGCCCGCTGGCTGTTCATCGTGAACGGCGCGCTGCTCATCGTCTCCGGGCTCGTCGGCTCGCTGCGCTGGTCGGTCGCGCTGGTGCTCATCAACGTCGTGGCGTCGCTCGGGCTCGTCGTCTACTCCCTACTTTCGCGTGGGCGCGCGATCCCGATCGGCAGCCCCGGGACCGGCGCCGTCGGCGGAGGCTGAGCCTGCAAGCGCTTCCTCCATAACGGGATCGGCAGGGTTACCGCTTTTCCGAGACCGCTGCTAAACTCCGCCGCCCCATGGCCGCCAAGAAGCGTTACGTCGAAATCATTGGCGTTCCCGTCGACCTCGGCGCCGGCCGCCGCGGCGTCGACATGGGGCCGTCCGCGATTCGCATCGCCGACCTCGAGCCGCGCCTCGAATCGCTCGGCCACAAGGTCGTCGATTTCGGCGACATCGACGTCGAGATCGCCGAGACGCAGAAGGTCGGATCCGGCAAGCTGCGCTACAAGCAGCCGGTGCTCGCCGCGTGCGAGGAGCTGCGCAAGCAGGTCGAGCGGAGCCTGGGAGAGGGGCGAACGCCGCTCGTCCTCGGCGGCGATCACAGCATCGCCATCGGGTCCGTGGCCGGCTCGAGCAACCACTTCGCGCGCCAGGGCGACCCGATCGGACTGATCTGGTTCGACGCCCACGGCGACGCCAACACCCCCGACACGACGCCGTCCGGCAACATCCACGGCATGTCGCTCGCCGTCTGCCTCGGCCTGGGCGACCGCGATCTCGTCGGCCTCGGCGATCGCTCGCCCAAGGTGCTGCCGCGGAACACCGTGCTCGTCGGCATCCGCGACCTGGATTCCGGCGAGCGCGAGACGCTCAAGAAGTGCGGCGTCACCGTCTACACGATGCGCGATCTCGACGAGCGCGGCATGCGTGACGTGCGTCGACGAGGCGATCGGCACCGCCAGCGACGGCACCGCCGGCGTCCACCTCTCGTTCGACCTCGACGTCGTCGACCCCGAGGACGCCCCCGGCACCGGAACGCCGGTGTGGGGCGGCATCACCTACCGCGAAGCGCACCTCGCGATGGAGATGCTCGCCGACCGCGCGCAGATCGTCGCCGTCGATCTGGTCGAGGTGAACCCGGTGCTCGACACCCAGAACATGACGGGGATCCTCGCCGCCGAGCTGGCGCAGAGCATTCTGGGGAAGCGGATCCTCTAGCTCGCGGCCGCAGTGCGGTTCATGAACCGCGCGGCTCGGGATTTCCGGCAACGAACTGGCCCGGGGCCAGTTGGTCGCCGGAATGTTTTTCTGCCCCCGATCATGTCGGCTCGCTGGTCCGATGAGCGGCGAATGCCGATAAGCCCAGTGGACCGGCCGATCGTCGGCCGAGCCTCGATCGAGGGTTTCGCATGCGCACCGAGCGCCGAGCGTTCCATGCCGTCATGGGCGCCCTGCTCGCGGGTCTTCTTGTCTTGGCTGAGATCGCAATGGCCACGCCGGAGGAGGCAACGTGGCGGCGTCAGACACTCCTGGGACAGAACGCCGAGCATTTCTTTCGCTATGTGACGGCCAGTGTCCAGCCCGGGTCGTACTACGCCTACTCGCTAAGCCTTCGCCTGGAGAAGGTGCGCAAGTCGGACCTTCGTGTCGTTGAGAGCGTCCTGCTGAGAGACGTCTCCTACTCGCAGCATCCGGACTCGGTCCGCTGGTCAGGAGACGTCGGCGCCAGTTCCGCCGTTCGACTTGCCGAGGTACCTCAAGGCAAATCGTGTGGCGATGGCTTTCGCCGACGACCTCATCCACTACAGAACCTTCGCGATCGACTCCGCTGGCGTGTGGGAAGTTTTCGAGGACGGACGAGAGCAGTTGGCCACTCGCAAAGAGCTCGAGCGCCAGATACCGGCGCTCGGTGACGACCCGCGGGTCGTGGGGATAGAGGGGACGGCACCCCGTAGTGGCCGTGACGACTGGTACCTTCGCGATCGAGTCCGGGTCGTCCGATTTGGACACGGACTGGTCCGAGGACCTGCTGATCATCCGGGGCGACCTGCACTAGCAACCGCCGCCGCGAACCGGCGCTTCTTCGAGCTATCCCGGCGGCCACGACATCGAGCGCCCACCCAGCAAGTGCAGATGGAGATGGTGCACCGTCTGCCCGCGTGCTCGCCGACGTTCGTCACCAGACGCCAGCCCTGATCGAGGCCCCTCGTTCTTCGCCACGCGTGCCGCGAGGGCGAACAGCTCGCCGAGCAGTGCTCCTGCGCCGGACCGAGATCGGCAGCGGAATCGGCGACGTGCGCCTTGGGGATCAGCAGCACGTGCGTGGGCGCTTGCGGGTTGATGTCGCGGAACGCGAGCACGTGTTCGGTCTCGGCGACCTTGCTCGACGCGATCTCGCCGTTCGCGATGCGGCAGAAGAGGCAATCGGACATCGGCGTCTCCTTCCTCGCGCGCAGTGTAGTCGATCGCGCGCGAGGTGAGGAGACACCGTGCGCTCAGCGTTCGAGCGTCGGCCGGCGTGTGGTCGCGCGCGCCGACCAGCCCTCGCCGTCGATCGCCGAGTAGACGTCCGGGCTCAGACCGAGCCACGGATCGTCGCCGGGCGTGAGGAACAGCTCTGAGTAGACACGCTCGTTGAGCGCGGCGACCGTCGTGGGTTTCTCGGCGAGCCAGCCGAGGACGCGCGGGCGCAGGAGATAGAAGGTCGCGCGCTTCGTCGCTCGCGATGGCGTGCTCGAAGCGATCGACCAGACCCACGAACGCGGTGTCCGTCACGCCCGGAGCTCGTAGCGCCGCGGAGCCGGCACCGCAGTGCTTGCGCCACATCAGCATTCGACTGCTCGCGTCGAGCCGCGCACCGTGCACGTGGAGTGCTGCGACCTGGGACCACGCCTCATCCGACGGCTCGGCCCCGGGGGTGCCGGGCAACAGCGCGAGCACGAGCGGACGCTCGACGATGGTCTTCGTGTAAGCGATGGGCAACGCCTGGACCGCGGTCGGCGTGGGGTTGGACGCGGGTTGCGCCAACGTCGTGGGGACGGCTTCGACCTGCGGTTCGACCGGCACGATCGTCGTCACATCGGCGCGCGAGAGATCGCGCGACCACGCCCGCTGCGCTTCGGCGATGCGTCGCGCGTAGAGATCGCCGAGGCGCGCGCTGCGCTCGGCAGCCGAAGCGCTCGCCAGCTCGCGCGTGACCCGCGCGTCGCTCTCGAGTGCCAGCAGGAACTGCGACGGGCCGTAGAGGCCCGGCAGCGCGTCGATCACCCGCCCGTCCGGATCGAGCACGTAGTGGATGCTGTTGCCGGTGATCGTGCGACGCATCACGCGGCCATCGCCGAAGTCGATGGTGATCTCGGGGGCCGGACGCACGGACTGCCAGTGCAGGACGTAGTTCTCACGCAGAACGTGAGACACTGCGGTGTTCGCATAAAGCGCAGTGCGGAAGAAGCGGCTGTTCGCGCAGCTCCAAGTCCTGATCGAGGCGGCCGAGCAGTCGCAGGCTCAGGATCGGCTTGCCCTGCGCCCGCGCGCTCGCGACGGCGGCGTCCCAATCGGTGTACCAGTAGAGGCGCGACACCCACGCGTCGCGCTGGCCGGCGACGGCGTCGATGGCGGCGGTAACGTCTTTTCCAACGCGGATCGGACGGTCCGCGATCGAGCACGGGCTGGGCGGCGAGGAGCAGCGTCGTCGAGGCCCGCGGGGCCGGCGCGCCGCAGCGTTGCGACCGCCGCGGCCGCGGTCCGTCCGGCGGCGATGTCGTGTGCGCTCGCGTCGAGCGTTCGTGACGTCACCAGCGTCTTGGACGTCGCGTACCGCGCACCTCCGATGCAGAGCGCGATGAGAGTGGCGAGGGCGAGTGAGCGGTAACGAATCTTCGATGCCATGACCATGCTCCTTTCGTTGAAGGTCTCTACCTTCAAGTCTATGAGCGTGATCGTCCGTTGCGGGTAAAAGGCAGGTAGAGAAGACGGCTACTGCGCGACCGGAATCAGCACGGTTGCGGCGGTGCCGCCACCCTCGATCATCGCGCATGCTCACCGAGCCGCCCATGGCGCCCGTGAGTGCGCGCACGAGGTGGAGCCCGATGCCGAGCCCGGACGCCGGATGGGGCATCGCACCCAGCCACGCGAACGGTCCGCGGCGGCGCGGCATGCCGGGCCCGCGATCGGCCACGGTGACGGCCACGTGCGCGCCCTGCGGCGACACCGACACCGAGATCGTGCGATCGCGGCTCTCGCGCGCGTAGCGCTCCGCGTTGTCGAGCAGGTTGAGCAGGATTTGCCGCAGGGCATCGGCGTCGAAGCAGGCGCTCGGCAGGACGTCGGCGACGGTCAGCTCGACCGGCGCGCCGGACGCTTCGAGCGCCAGGCGTTGCCGCTCCGACGGTGTCGCGCACGACGGCGCCGAGGTCCCCGATGACGGGCGTGATGCGCAGTCCGCCGCGCTCGAGGCGCGAGAAGTCGAGCACGTTCGTGACCACGCGCCCGAGGCGCTCGGACTCAGACGCGATGACGGCGGCGTAGTCACGCGACCGCTCAGGGATCGCCCAACCCTTCGGCCAGCATCTCGCCGTGCATTCGCAGCGCCGCGAGCTGCGTGCGCAGCTCGTGCGCGGCGGAGTGCCGCGGGGCGCAGACCGGCGGCGCGCGAGGCGCTCGGCACTGGAACACCATGCCCGACCATCGCGAGACCGGCGAGCGCCGCGGCGCCGGAGCCAATGCCGAAGTCGCGACAGGAAGCGCGCGCGGATCGACGCCGCCGCGTCAGCGCGCGTACACAACGTTCGAAGAGATCTCGGCGCTCACGCTCCGATCCCCGTGGCGCCGACGGGGCGTCGACGCCTCGTGAGGGGGATCCGTTCACGAATGTCGCGGAGACCGGGCTCGACGCGAGGATGCGCGCGACCTCGGCCGAATCGACGACGAACCCCTGCGCGAGACGGAGATCCGGACCGCGCACCGAACGCAGCGCGACGAGCATCGGCGTCGACGCGAGGGTGGTGCCACTCGAACGGACCGACGTCGACCCTTCACCGTCGTGGGTTCTCTCGGTGGACGCGTTGCCTTCTTCGTTCCACGGTGCGTGTTCTTCGTCGTCGTCGCGCCCGGCTTCGCCGAGGAGATGCCCGGACTCTTCGCGGTCCCCTTGGTCGAGGCCGAGCTCGTCGGCGTGTCGCCCTTCTTCGTGCTCGGACTCTTGAGCTCCTGATACAGCGAGCTGGCCTGCACGTTCTGTGTGAACGCCGAGCGATCGATCATCTCGACCTGGGCGACGGCTTGCTGCTGCGTCGCGATCGTCTTCGACGTTGCGGGGCCACTCGCACCGCGGTCGCTGACCGGAGCCGCCACCGCGAGCCACTCCACGCATTCACGCTTCGATCGCTCCAATCGGACGAGGGTCTCGCGCTGGCGTTTCTGCTCCGCCGCCGGCAACAGGTCACCGACCTCGGCGCCCAGCGTCGGCAGCTCGAGACGGCCCGCGGAGTCGACACGAAAGTAGCGCGCACGAGCGGATCATCCGGTCCGCGCGCGAGCGGCTGACGGCGCGACCGCGAGGCCTTGCGCCGCGACGTTGGGATCGTGATAGACGCTCTGGTACTGGAAGTACGGCCGCCGCGACTCGCGCTCGCGCAGGTTCTCGAGGCGGCTGTCGAGCTGCGCCGCCAGCTGCCGCACCGAGCGCGTGGCGGTGGTGCGCGCCTCGTCCTCCAGGCGGGTCGCCTCGCGCTCCGCCGCCGCGCGTCCCGCCGTGTACCACGCGGCGCACGGCAGCCCCAGCGCCACGACCACGAGCACGGCGGCCGCGAACGTGCGCGCCCACGGCAGCCTCACGACGCGCCCCACGCGTAGCCGACGCCCTTCACCGACACGATGACGCGCGGCGTCGCGGCGTCGCGCTCGATCTTCTGGCGCAGGTTCGAGATCGTGACGTCGACCGTGCGCGTCTCCATCGACGCGCTCACGCCCCAAACGTGCTCGAGCAGCTCGGCGCGCGACACGGCGCGAGCGCGGTGGAGGTGAAGCCAGCGCAGGATGCCGGCCTCGCGCGCGGTCAGCGTGACGCGCCGGCGTCCGCGCGCTGCGCCAGCGCAGCGGCCGAGATCCAGCGTGCAGCCGTCGGCCACGATCACCTCGGCCTCGGCGGGGTCGCGCTCGGCCCGGCGCTTGAGGGCCTCGACGCGCGCGAGCAGCTCGCGCGCGCCGAACGGCTTGGTGACGTAGTCGTCGGCGCCGTTCTTGAGCCCGCGCACCTTGTCCGTCCTCCGCGCCGCGCGCGGTGAGCATGAGGATCGGCAGCGCCGGTCGGGTCTGCGCACGCGATGGCAGACCTCGACGCCGTCGATGCCGGGCAACATCAGGTCGAGCACGATGAGGTCGATGTCGGGATCGATCCCGAGGCGCGCCGCAGTGTGGCCGTCGGCCACGAGGTCCACCTCGTAGCCGGCGACGCGCAGCAAGTCCTTGAGCCCCGCGCCGAGCGCGGGATCGTCTTCGACGAGGAGGATCTTCATGGCGAGCGCACCGAGTCTCGCCTAGGGATCGGCAGGCGGGCGTAAAACCTACGTAAGAACGTCGGGGGCCGCGGCGGCGGCCGAAACGAGCGCCGGGGTGGGACCCCGTGGCGCGATGGGAGGCCGCGCTACTTCACGGCCATCCGCTCCCGATGCTGCGCGATCAGCTTCTCGACGACTTCCGGCTCCGCGAGCGTCGTCACGTCGCCCATGCCGTCGTACTCGCTCGGCGGCGATCTTGCGCAGGATGCGGCGCATGATCTTTCCGCTGCGCGTCTTCGGCAGCCCGGGGGCGATGTGCACGACGTCGGGCGCGGCGAACGATCCGATCACGTGCCGCACCTGCTCCTTGAGCGCGCCCTCCAGCTCCTTCGCCAGGCCCTGCTTGGCTGAAGTCGGACGTGAGCATCACGTAAGCGTAGATGCCCTGGCCCTTGATGTCGTGCGGGAAGCCGACGACCGCGGCTTCGCACGGTCTCGTGGGCGGCAGGCGCTCGACCTCGGCAGCAATACGTAACTTG
>ERZ1370068.3297-contig-2413_pt1 | contig 172556 bp, 203 predicted proteins | sample MGYA00561227_ERZ1370068 | MGnify/ENA primary metagenome ERZ1370068 (study PRJEB38410, sample SAMEA6850437) | metagenome | study: Metagenomic assessment of the ecological functions of the soil: analysis of the soil microbiota associated with the... | reverse complement strand
TGAGGCATTTGGGTAATGCGTGCGCACGATACGGTGGTGTTGGTCGAGCCTGGCAATGAGAACAAAGTGCGGTGCGCGGCTGCCATCAGCCCGCATGGCAGGAACAGCCGTGAAACCGGGTAACTTCGGTCCTGTCTTGTAAGCGTTGGGTTGATCATGGCGCCCGTGCCTACTGGAAGGGCTACCTGAAGCTGTCGCTCGTCTCGTGTCCGATCGCCTTGTATCCGGCGACCTCGCGAGCGCGAGAAGATCAGCTTCCATCAGCTCAACAAGAGTACCGGCAACCGCATCAAATACCGCAAGGTCGACGCGGAGAGCGGCGACGAGGTGGAGGCCGCCGACATCATCAAGGGCTACGAGGTCGGCAAGGGCGAGTACATCGAGCTCGAGCCCGAGGAGCTGGAGGCGGTCGCCATCGAGAGCAAGCGGGTGATCGAGATCGACGAGTTCGTGCCGAGGAAGGAGATCGACGAGATCTACTTCAACAGCCCGTACTACGTGCGTGCCGGACGGCGAAATCGGCCAGCAAGCCTTCGCAGTGATCCGCGAGGCGATCCGCAAGGAAGGCACGGTCGCGCTCGGCGAGGTCGCTCTTCACCTCGCGCGAGCACGTCATCGCGCTCGAACCGCGCGGCAAGGGCCTGCTCGGCCTGACGCTGCGTTATCCCTACGAGGTACGCAAGCAAGCCGACTTCTTCGACGACATCGAGGACGAGCAAGTCCCGAAGGACATGCTTGAACTCGCAACCCACATCGTCAAGACCAAGGCGGGACACTTCGATCCGGCCAAGTTCAGCGACCAATACGAGGACGCACTGAAGGACCTGCTGCAGCGCAAGCAATCCGGAGCCAAGATCGAGCACACCAAGGAGCGCGAGCCGGCAAACGTGATCAATCTCATGGACGCCTTGCGTCGCGGCGTGCAGGGCGAGCGCCAGACGCCGGCCGCGGTGCGGCAAAACAGGCTGCGGCGCGAGCCAAAAAAGGGGCGCAAGCGGATCGAAGGCCAGCGGGAGATGCTGCTGCCGATCGAGGGCAAGCGGACCGCGCGCGAGCCGGCCAAGAAGACCAAGCCGAACCGCGCGGCCGGCGCGGCGGAGACGCGCCCCACCGGCCGGAAACGGTCAGCCGATAGCCTCGGACTTGATGCCAGCCTGGGCATTCCCGGTCATCACCAAGACGCTGGTCTCGCTCGTTCCCGACCGATGACCGCCGCTTGCCGGTGATCGCGTCAGCGCGTCGATCCCGTACTCACGTCATGGCGGCATGTATCCGGGCGCGGGGTCGCACCGCGCCGGTCGAGCGGCACCTTGCAATTGTCGACGCGCTGCTCGTCGCTGGCCTTGCCACCAAGCCGCTCCTTGCCGGTGCGGGTCGGTCCGGCCTGGAGCGCCTTGGCGTCGTTGTCTTCGCGCGGCCCCTCGCCTGCCGCGGCCAACCCGACCTGTAGCGAGGCGTCAGCGTCAGCGCCGCCGCGCGCGCCAAAGTCCGCCCGGTCATCGACGGCGACATGAGCGTACTCCTTGCCTCGCGAAGGCCGTGGCCGCGTTCCCTTGCCCGCGCAGTCTAGGGGCCGCAGAGAACCGCCGGCCATCCGGTCCTGCTTTCAAATCAACGTCGGCGGCGCGCCATCGAGAACGCCTCGGCACGCCAAGCCGCCGACCCCGCGCTCAGAAGCACCGGGCTCCAGGCCGCCGGCACCAGGCGATAACCGGTGCCGGCCTTCTCGATGTAACCGAGCCCGGGGAACGGGAAGTGATAGCCGGCAGACCAGAATCTTCTCGGCCGAAGCCATGTCGTAGATGCGCCGGCGAGTTTGCACCGCCTTCTCCGGCTCATGGTCGAACATCACCTGCCAATCGGGATTGCGCAGGAACAGCTCCGGCACGTTGGTGACGTCGCCCTGGAAGAACAGCCGCCCCGATCCCGACGCGATGACGAACGAGGTGTGGCCGGGCGTGTGGCCGCTGGATTCGACCGCGGTGATGCCGGGAGCGACCTCCTGGCCCCAATCGTAGCGCGTCACCTTGTCCGCGAGGTTGGAGAAAATCTTGCGATTGAACCCGAACGACGCCTTTGTGAAGCCCTCCGGCGCCTTGCTCATGTTGTCGTCGTTCATCCAGAACGCCCAGTCGACGGCCGGCACCTTGATCTCGGCATTCGGGAAGGCGAGCGCGCCGTCGGGCGTCTTCAGCCCGAGGATATGGTCGCCATGCATATGCGAGATCAGGACGATGTCGATCGCCTTCGGGTCGATGCCGGCGGCGGCCAAGGTCAACGGCAGCAGCCCGACCGTCGGGCCGATGACCGGGACCATAGCCGGTATCGATCAGCACGAGCTTGGCCGCCGGTATTGACCACGATCGGATTGAACGGCGCGATGATGCTGCCCTTGGGCATATAGGCGGCCTCGGCGGCGGCCAGCACCTGCTCGTTGCTGATGTTGCGCACGAAGGTGGCGGGAGCGGAATGGCGCGCGCGCCGTCGCTGACGACGGTGATCTCGAAATCGCCGAGCTTGGAGCGATAGAAGCTTGGCGCCTGCTTGCCGCTGAGCGGTGCGGCGGCGTGAGCGGAGGGGGCGGCGAACGGCACGATCGCAGCCGCCGCGGCCGCGCCGGTGAGGATGTGACGGCGGGACAACTCTGTCATGGGGTTCCTCCTTGGCTTAGGAGCGAAGCACTCGTGAACGAAGCAGCTGTGGCGAAGTGCTTGTGAGGCAAAGCACCTGCGCAAGGTTAGGACATGGCTAGTGTCCCGTTTCCGACGTTCGTATCATCTCGCAGCACCCGCTTTTACGAACGTCGGAAACAAGGGACACTAACGAAGTCATGATCCTAGTGTGGCTTTGCATTTGACGTTCCTATGAAGGACCTGCGGCCAATACTGATAGGAACGTCAAATGCGCCACACTAGGGCGCATTTCGACTATTCCAGCGCCTGCTTCGCCTGTTCGACCACGGTCGCAGGCGTGGCAAAATTTTCTCGGCGAGCGCCTGCAGTTCCTCGCCCGAGATCGGATCGATGACGAGCCCGATCCTTCCTGCCTCCGCCAGCAGCTCCGGGTCGCGCATCGCTGTCATGAACGCCTGTCGCAGCGCCGCGACCCGCTCCGCCGGCACGCCGGGCGACATCATATACGGGCGGCCGAACGTTTCCGAGCTGTAGATCAATTCCATCACCCGGCGATTCTCCGGCGTCTTGGCGAAATCAACGGCGAGCGGCACGCCCATCCTGCTGATGTCCGGATGACCCATGTCGTGCTCCTGGACCAGCACGCGGATGAAGCCGGACTTGATCCAGTCCGGACGTTGCGCCTGCAGGCTCGACCAGCTGAAGCCGCACAGCCCCTTCACCTCGTTCTTCTCGATGGCGAGCGTGATCTCGCGGGTCCCGGGATAGCCGCTGACCAGGCGAAACCTTGTGCCGGTCATGTTGTTGAGCATCGCCGGAAAATCCCGCGTCGAGGTGCCGGGCTGGCTGGCGCCGATGATCAACTCCTGGGTGAGCAGGTCCTTGAAGGATTTCACCACGGCATCGGCGCGGGCGATGCACACGTAATGGTCGATGGTTGCGGAGCCGAGATGGACGAACTTGGTGGCGTCATGGCGCAGCCGTCTGGTGTCGCCGAGCAGCGCGTCGAGCAGCGATTCGAGAACGGCGCTGTTCTGCAACGCGCCGATCACCGTGCCGTCCTTGGGCGCCACGTTGTAGACGTGCGCGGCGGCGGCGTTGCTTCCCGCACCCGTCATGTTGCTCACCACCATCGCCGGGCTGCCGGGGATGTGCCTTGGCATATGCCGGGCGAGCAGCCGCGCGTAGATGTCGTAGCCGCCGCCGGCGGAGGAGCCGACGATCACGGTGATCTGCCTGCCCTTGTAGAACTGAGCAACCGGATCCTGGGCGGGCGCGCCAGCAATCGACACCGCGCCGATGATCACGGCGCATGCAAGGCGGCACCACATCGCGTCCTCCGTTCGGATGCGCCCGGCGTGGCGGCCACGCCGGGCCTCGCGCACCGTACAAAGCCGATGATACCTCGCGCAATGGGCGTGGGCGGAAACGGACGAGCGTTCAGGGCAGCGGTTCGTTCACAGACAGCGCGCAGTGGAGCGTGCCGCCCGGTCAGAATCCGCAGGTGGTCGTCACCTTGAGCGTGAAGGCGTCGATGTCGAACTCGGATGCGAGGTCTCGACCGAACAGCTTGAGCCATTTGTCTTGTGCGGCATACGCCAGCTGTTCGCGCGCGCCCGGGCACTCATATTTCATGTGCGCGCTGTTCTGCAGGTGGTGCACCATTTCATGCACCAGAACGGACAGGTCCGCCGGTGTCGCACCTGTCCAGGTGTCCGGCAGAGAAGACCGTCTTGGTCCGATCGTCATACGACGGCAACAACCTCGCGGCGATGGGTGTCCGCCGCGATTTCGCGGGGTGAACTCGGCACGTCGCGGCGTTGCGCCGGCGTGAAGGCCTGGTAGCGCAACAACGTGATCTCCACCGCCGGCACCAGCTTCACCTGCGGATGATCGAAGTCACGCGGAAGATCGAAATTGGCGGCAATCCAGGTCACCACCGCGGTCAACAACGCTGCATACATCTCAGCCTCCCAGGTCGCGGCACCAGGAGACCACGAGTCGCAGTGGCGGGATGTGAACTGGATCACGCCGTGCGTGGGACGCACGGACGCGAGCCGTACCTCGACTGGCCAGTTCCGGCCTGAGACAAGCCGGTGCTAGAGCTGCAACCGCCGCAGGCGCAGAGAATTGCCGACCACGCTCACCGAGGACAGCGCCATGGCGGCGGCGGCGATGACGGGCGACAGCAGATATGCCGAACAACGGATAGAGCACCCCGGCGGCGATCGGCACGCCCGCCGCGTTGTAGACAAACGCGAAGAACAGGTTCTGACGGATGTTGTGCATGGTCGCCGCCGACAGCCGGCGGGCGCGGACGATGCCGGTGAGATCGCCTTTGAGCAAGGTGATGCCGGCGCTCTCGATGGCCACGTCGGTCCCGGTGCCCATGGCGATGCCGACGTCGGCAGCCGCAAGCGCCGGAGCGTCGTTGACGCCGTCGCCCGCCATCGCGACCACGCGGCCCTCGCTGACGCAGCCGCTCGACCACTGCGCTCTTCTGCTCGGGCAACACCTCGGCTTCGACATTCTCGATGCCGAGGCGCCGGGCGACGGCCTGTGCAGTGGTCCGATTGTCGCCGGTCAGCATGACGACGCGCACGCCGTCCTGCGCCAGCAGCTTGAGAGCCTCTGGCGTGGTGGGCTTGACCGGATCGGCAATCGCAATCACCGCGGCAATCTTGCCGTCGACGGCAAGGAAGATGGCGGTGGCGCCGTCGGCGCGAAGCCGTTCGGCCTCATCGTCCAGATCGGTCGGTAGCGATCCCGATCTCGCGGAGGAATTTCGCGTTGCCGAGGGTGATGTGGCGGCCATCGACCATGCCGACCACGCCTTTGCCTGTTGGCGAGTCGAACGCCGAGACCTGCGACAGTGCGAGCCGCCGCTCGCTGGCGGAGGCAACAATCGCGGCGGCGAGCGGATGCTCGCTCGCCTGCTCCACGCTGGCGGCCAGCCGCAGCGCCTCGCTCTCCTCGAAGCCGGTGGCCGGCACCACCGCCACGACCTTGGGCTTGCCTTCCGTCAGCGTGCCGGTCTTGTCGACCACGAGCGTGTCGACCTTCTCCATGCGCTCGAGCGCTTCGGCGTTCTTGATCAGCACGCCGGCCTGGGCGCCGCGTCCGACGCCGACCATGATCGACATCGGCGTCGCCAGCCCGAGCGCGCAGGGACAGGCGATGATCAGCACCGTAACGGCGGCGACCAGGCCGTAGGCATAACGCGGCTCCGGGCCGAACATCGCCCAGGCCACGAATGCCGCAATCGCAAACAGGATCACGGTGGGCACGAACCAGCCCGCCACCTGGTCGGCAAGCCGCTGAATCGGCGCGCGCGAGCGCTGCGCCGCCGCCACCATCTGCACGATCCGCGCGAGCATGGTGTCGCGGCCGACCTTTTCGGCCCGCATGACGAAGCTGCCGGTGGCGTTGAGCGTGCCGGCGATGACCTTGTCGCCGACCGTCTTGGTCACCGGCATCGATTCCCCGTGACCATCGACTCGTCCAGGGCCGAGCGACCTTCGATGACCACGCCGTCGACCGGGACCTTCTCGCCGGGCCGCACCCGCAGCCGATCACCGACCGCGATGACGTCGAGCGCGACCTCCTCTTCCTGACCGTCGGCTCGGATGCGCCGAGCGGTCTTTGGCGCGAGGTCGAGCAGCGCGCGAATGGCGCCCGAGGTCTGCTCGCGGGCGCGCAGTTCGAGCACCTGTCCCAGCAGCACGAGCACCGTGATGACCGCGGCGGCTTCGAAATAGACGGCGACCGTGCCATCAGGTCCGCGGAACGCCGGCGGGAAAATATCCGGCAACAGCACCGCGACGACGCTGTAAAGCCACGCCACCCCGGTGCCCATGGCAATGAGGGTGAACATGTTGAGATTGCGCGTGAGCGAGCGATTGCCAGCCGCGCACGAAGAACGGCCAACCCGCCCATAGCACCACCGGGGTCGCGAACAGGAACTGAAGCCAGTTCGACCATTGTCGGGCCGATAATCATGTGCAGGTTGGCGAAATGGCCGCCCATCTCGAGGATCACGACCGGGAAGCGCCAGAACGAGCCCCAGCCAGAAGCGCCGGGTCATGTCGGCGAGCTCGGGATTCGGTCCCGACGTCGCGCGTGACGAGATCGGGCTCCAGCGCCATGCCGCAGATCGGGCAGAGCCCCGGCCCGACCTGGCGGATCTGCGGATGCATCGGGCAGGTGTAGATGGTGCCCTCCGGCGCGGCCGGCGGCGCCGTCAGTTCGGAACGACGCGAGATACTTTGTCGGGTTGTCCGAGAACTTGGATTGGCATCCCGCCGAGCAGAAAAAGTAGGGCCGCCCGGCATGTTGCTGCCGATAAGGCGTGGTGCGGGGGTCGACCAGCATCCCGCAGACGGGATCGCGCTGGCGCTCGCGCAACTCGCTTGCATCCCCATCAAGCCCATGGGGTGATGATCGTGCCCCGCGTGCGATCCATGCGATCCGTCCGCGCAAGCCTGTGACCGGCCCGCTACCGTCTCTTTCATGGCGCACGACCTCCAAGCGAGCCGCAGGTATGGCGCTGTCGTTGGACGCGGCCTCGGACTACAAAACGCACTTGCGGCTTATACCACAGGGGGTATATATCGAACATGCGAAAGGACATCAAGGCATCCTGCGCGAAGCGGCTCAACCGGATCGAAGGCCAGGTCCGCGGTGTCGCGCGCATGGTCGCCGAAGACCGCTATTGCATCGACATTGTGACGCAGATCTCCGCGGTGCGCGCCGCATTGCGGCGGCTGGAAGAGGAAATCCTGCGTGATCACGTAGGGCACTGCGTCGAACACGCGATCGCGTCCGGCAACAAGGCCGACCAGCGCCGGAAGATCGAAGAACTGATGAACGTCGTCGGGCGGGCGGAACGCTGATCGGACAGTTTGCGCCAGGATCGAAGCTCGGTTGTTGATCTCTCTCAACCGGAAGGCTCAATCTTCGGCCATAGTTGAGAGGTTCAATCGACGGCATGATCTCGCGGCGGGCGTTGGCAGCGCTGATCTGGGGAGCGGTCGCGGTGATCGCTGTCCAGCTTGCGCCGACGACTGTTTTCGCCCATGGCGGCCACGCCATGCATCGGACTCACATGCATCGGACTCACGTATCGGACTCACAGGTATCGGGGTCACACGTGTCAGGCGCGCATATCTCAGGCGCGCCTGTATCAGGCGCGCCTGGAGCAGGCTCGACCTCGACCACGAGGCACCAGCGCGCGACCGATCGCGCAAGCCAGCTGACGACCGCGGAGGCCCGCGCGACGGCGGAGGTCGCTTCGGCGGATCGGGATGACAAACGCGGCACGGCGCCCGCCTGCAATGGCGGATGCTGCACCTCCGGCTGCTCGTGCTGCGTTCCGATGACGTTGGCTGAACCCGAGGCGGGCTGGCCTTTGCTTGCAAACGCGCTCGACATCATCGCTCCAGCTCCGTCGACCCACGCCGGCATCGAGCCGGAAGCTCCGGCCAAGCCTCCCAAATCCATCACGTAGTCCATGCGCGCCGCGCGGCGCGCGACAGGCGACCGGTCGCACGACCAGGTCGTCCATCCGGACCGTGAAGGATTCTTTCATGCGCGTTGCCATCGTTCTCCCCGCCTACGCTCTCCTTGCGCTCTTGCTGGCTGTTGCTTGGACGAGTGCACACGCTCACGAGGGCGAGGACCATACGTCGTCGCCAGCCGGCGTCGAAGCGACCGGCATTTCGCCTCGCCCGAGGCGGCGTCGGAGAATTTCGAACTGGTCGCGGTCGCCCGACGCGAGCGTGCTGACGATCTATCTCGATCGCCTGCGCAGCAATGAGTCCCGTCACCGGCGCGACGGTTACCGTCGAGACTCCGATCGGCAGCGTGGACGCCCGGTCGCAGAGCATGACGGCACATACACGCTCGCCGCGCCCTGGTCGGCGCAGGCCGGGCCGTCATGACCTCATCTTCACGGTTGCGAGCGGCGGCTCAGCCGAGGTGCTGACCGCCGCGCTCCAGGTGCCGTCCGCGGTCGGCACCGACGCCGAAGGTTCAGCGCCCGCCGTCGACGGGCGGCACGATTCCTCGGCGGCTGGAAGGACAGGATTGGTCGCAGCGATCCGGCCCTCGTCGGCGCGGCCGCTAGGCGGCTTTCGTTCTGGGCGTGCTGGTGGCGGGATTGCTCTGCGCTTCGCAAGGCGGAGCTCCTGGCGCGGCGCTGCTCTGCGATCCTCGTCGCTCTCGTCGTGCCGGCAGCAGCGCGCGCATGAGGGCGACGATCACGCAGCTCCGGCGCGATCGCGACCGCCGCGAGCGTGATCTCGCCAAACAGCTTGGCGGACGGGTCGTTGTTCGTGCCCAAGCCGACGCAGCGCCTGCTTGCCGTTCTGGCACCGACATCACGGCAAGCGCCGTTCATCACCGCACGATCGAACTGCCGGGGCGGATCATCCCGATCCGAATGCCAGCGGCTATGTGCAGGCCTCGGTGGGAGGACGGCTTTCGCGCCCGAGGCCGGGTTTCCGAGGCTCCGGCACGCGCGTCAGCAAGGGCGACGTCCTCGCTTATGTGACACCCACCCGTGCAGACGGTCGACGTATCGGACATGCGCCAGCGGCCAAGGCGAGCTCGACCAGCAGATCAGTCTCGTCGAACGCCGTATCGCTCGATTCGAGCCGCTTGCGCAAAAAGGCGTGGTCACGCAGGTCCAGCTCGATGAAGCCCGCATCGAGTTGCAGGGTCTCAAAGATCGCCGCAGCGCGCTCGATCGGGTGAGGGCCGAGCCCGAAGCGCTGGCTGCTCCTGTGTCCGGCGTGATCGCGGAAATCAATGCCGTCGCCGGACAGATGGCGCAGCCGAGCGCCATTCTGTTTCAGATCATGGAGCCGGCGCGACTGTGGGTCGAAGCCCTGAGCTTCGATACCTTGACCGGCGACCAGAGCGCGATCGCCAAGACGAGCGCGGGCGCGTAGCTCTACCGCTGGGCTATCAGGGCGCCGGCTTGGCCGATCGCAACCAGGCGGTGCCGGTGCATTTCAGGATCGACGGCGATACCAGCGGGCTGCGTGCCGGCCAGTTCGTCACCGTGCTGTCCGCGACCGGCGAGCAGAAGCAAGGCATTGCGGTTCCGCGCGCGAGCGTCGTGCGCAGCCAGAACGGTCAGGATGTCGTGTTACGAGCACAGCTCGGCCGAGCGGTTCGAGCCGCGCTCGGTGCGGGTCGAGCCGCTCGACGGCGACCGGGTGCTGGTCGTCTGCCGGTCTGAAGCGCTGGCGTGCGCATCGTGACGCAGGGCGCCGAGCTGCTCGATCAGGTGCGCTGAGCGAGGAACAGCCGATGTTCAGCTTCCTGGTCACCCAATCGCTGCGCAACCGGCTGATCGTGCTGGCGCTCGCGGCCGTGCTTGTCGTCTACGGCGCGTTCGCCGTGCACGCGGCTGCCGGTCGACGTCTTTCCCGACCTCAACCGCCCGACCGTCACCATCATGACCGAGGCGGAGGGCTTGGCGCCGCCGGAGGTCGAGCAGCTCGTCAGCTTTCCGATCGAGACGCAGATGAACGGCGTGCCCGGGCGTCATCGCGGGTGCGCTCGGTCTCGGGCGTCGGCCTGTCGATCGTCTATGTCGAGTTCGACTGGGGCACCGACATCTATCGCAACCGCCAGCAGATCGCCGAGCGCCTCGCCGCTGATTCGCGACCAGCTTCCCGCCAACAGCAGCCCCGCACATGGGCCCGATCAGCTCGATCATGGGCCAGATCATGCTCGATCGCCGTGACCAGCGACGCGCGCCAGCCGATGGAGCTGCGCGAGACTCGCCGACTTCGTCGTGCGCCCGCGCCTGCTCACCATTCCCGGCGTGGCGCAGGTCATCCCGATCGGCGGCGAGGTGCGCCAGTACCGCGTCGTCGCCGCAATCCGGCGGCGCTGCGCGCGCTCGGCGTCGGCCTACGACGCAGCTCGAGAAGCGCGCTGGCGCAGTTCGGCGTCAACACCGGCGGCGGCTTCACCGACCAGTATGCGCGCGAATACCTGATCCGCAACATCGGCCGCACCACCAGCCTGGACGACCTGCGCAATCTGGTGGTGGCGACCGGCCGGCAACACGGCCGATCTACCTGCGCCAGGTCGCCGAGCGTCGAGTTCGCGCCCGCAGCTCAAGCGCGGCGACGCCGGCTACATGGGCAAGCCCGCCGTCGTCGTCTCGCGTCGAGAAGCAGCCCGACGTCGACACGGTCGCGCTGACGCGCGAGATCGAGCAGAGCCTTGCCGGAGACTGCAGCGAAGCCTGCCGCACGGGCATGCAAAGCCGACCAGATCCTGTTCCGCCAGGCCAACTTCATCGAGACGTCCGATTCACAACGTCCAGATGCGTGCTGCTCGAGGCGGTGATCGTGGTCGCCGTCGTGCTGTTCGCCTTCCTGCTGAACTGGCGAACGACGGCGATCTCGCTCACCGCCATCCCGGTTTCGATCCTGGCCACCGCCGTCGATCTTTCATCTCGCCGGGCTGTCCATCAACACCATGACGCTCGGCGGACTGGCGATCGCCATCGGCGAGCTCGTCGACGACGCGGTCGTCGACGTCGAGAACATCTTCCGCCGCCTGCGCGAAAACCGCGCGCAGCCGCAAGCCCCAGGCCGATGTTCGACGTCGTGGTGTCCGCGACTCGCAGGAAGTGCGCTCCGGCATCGTCTACGCCACGATCGATCATCGTGCTGGTGTTCGTGCCGCTGTTCGCGCTGTCGGGCATCGAGGGCCGGCTGTTCGCGCCGCTCGGGCAGGCCTACATCATCTCGATCCTGGCGAGCCTCGTGGTCTCGATCACGCTGACGCCGGTGCATGGCGTATTACATGCTGCCGCGCCTGCAAGCGGCTCGGCGCCGAGCGACGAGCGCGCTGGTGCGCGTGCTCAAGCGCGGCAATCGCGCGCTCTGCGACTGCGCGCTTCGCGCATCCGCGCGCTCGTCATGGCGACTGACGGCCGTTGCCGTGCTGTCGGCGGCGCGTCGCCGCATCGCTGCTTCCGCGCGCGTTCCTGCCGCCCTTCAACGAAGGCACCTTCACCATCAACGTGCGTGCTTCAACCCGGGATCTCGCTCGCCGAGATCCAGCCGCGTCGGCCTCATCGCCGAGCAGCTGATCATGGAGGTGCCGGAGGTCAGGACCGTCGGGCCGCCGCACCGGCCGCGCCGAGCTCGACGAGCACGCCGAGGGCGTCCATTCATCGGACATCGAGGTCGACCTCAAGCCGTCGCGCGCGGCAAGGCGCGAGATCGTGCTGCCGACATCCGCGCGCGGCTCGCGGTCCTGCCGGTGTCGCGTCAATGTCGGACAGCCGATCTCCCACCGGCTCGACCACATGCTCTCCGGCGTGCGCGCCGAGATCGCACTCAAGATCTTCGGCGACGACCTCGATACGCTGCGCGCACTCGCGGCGGAGCCTGCGGCAGCGGCTCGCCGCCGATCCCGGCGCTCGTCGACCTGCAGGTCGAGAAGCAGGTGCGCATTCCCCAGCTGCGAGATCCGCGTCGACTACGACCGCGCCGCGCTCTACGGCGTGCAGCCCGCGGCCGTGGTCGAGCAGCTGAGCCGCGCTCTCGAACGGCCGCGTCGTGTCGCAGCGTCGTCGACGGCTACCGACGCTTCGATGTCACGATGCGGCTGCTCAAGTCACCTGCGCACGACCGCACAGCGGCTGGGCGATCTGCTGATCGAGACGCCGGCGCGGCTGGATCCCGGCGCGGCAGATCGCCGACATCGAGAGACCGACGGCCCAAACCAGATCCTGCGCGAGAACGGCCGCCGCCGCATCGTCGTGCTCGCCAACACCGACGGCATCGCCGACATGGCGCCGCATCGTCGCGACGATCCGGCAGCGAGCTCGGCGCGACGCAGCTGCCGGAGGGCTACTTCACCCGGCTCGAAGGCACGTTCCAGGCGCAGGAAGAGGCCAGCCGCGCCATCGATCGGCTGCTGTCGCTGCTCTCGCTCGCGCTGATCTTCGCCGTCCTCTATCAGCCGCTACCGGCTCGGCGGTGCTCGCCCTCATCATCATGGGCAGCGTGCCGCTCGCGCTCATCGGCAGCGTCGCTGCGCTCGTGGCTCGCCGGCCAGCCGCTCTCGGTCGCGAGCATGATCGGCTTCATCACGCTCGACCGGCATCGCCACGCGCAACGGCATCCTCAAGATCAGCCACTACATCAACCTGGCGCTGCACGAGGGCGATGCCGTTCGGCCGCGAGCTGGTCATCCGCGGCAGCGCTCGAGCGGCTGACGCCCGGTGCTGATGACGGCGCTGGCGGCCGGCGTCGCGCTGCTGCCGCTGCTGATCGACGCGGCGACGCCCGGCAAGGGAGATCCTGCATCCGGTGGCGGTGACGATCTTCGGCGGGCTGATCAGCGCGACGCTGCTGGACGCGCTGCTCACGCCGGTTCTGTTTCTCCGCTTTGGGCAGAAATCGCTGGAGCGGCTTCATCGCCGGCTCCCGGCGCGGCCCCGCGGCAGACTGGCGACCACGTCCAATGTCCGCCGAAACATTCTGACGGCAACCGAAAGGATCGTAAGGAGAGTTACGATGCAGATTGACAATCCTCGCCGTCGCCGCGGCACTGATGATGGCGCTATTCCCCGCCGCGCGCGCATGCCGCCTAAGATCGGGATCCATGGCGGGCCGCAGGTCGACGCCGGAAGCTTTCATGTCGAGATCGTCCCGCAGGGCACGGTGCTGCAGGTCTATTTCCGCGATCACTCGGACAAGGTGGTCAGCACTCAAGGCTGGAAGGGGATCGCGATATTCACCATCAACGGGAAAGTACAGCGCATCACACTTTCACCGGGCGGCGACAATCAGCTTAAGGGCGTGTCGGCCGTCGAGATCCCCGCAGAACCCAAGGGCGCCGTGCAGGTCACCACGTCGAGCGGCAACACCGTGCAGGCCAAATTCGACTAAAACGGCGGCCGAAATATCAAAATCACGGCTGCAACCTGGATCCGCTCGCGCGCGCCTTGCGCTCCCCTTGCGCTGACATAGCGAAAGGAAGCCGGGCGCCGACGGATCCCGGACCTTCATCCCATAGGGAGGACGATGTGAACGAAGAGCGCTACCAGCGCGGCAAGCAAGTCCGCAGATCCGTTCTTGGCCAGGCCCACGCCGCGCGCACCGCCAAGAACCGGACTGCGTTCAATGCCGACTTTCAGGATTTCCTGATGGAATATGCCTGGGGCGGCATCTGGGCGCGCCCCGGCCTCGACCACAAGACCCGCAGCATGATCACCATCGCGCATGCTGGTGGGTATGGGCAAGCTCGACGAGTTGAAGCTGCACATCCGCGCAACTCATAACACCGGCGTCAGCCGCGACGAGGTCAAAGAGCTGTTGATGCATGCCGCGATCTATTGCGGCGTTCCTGCCGCCTTCGGCGCCTTCCAGCTCGCGGCACAGATTTTCGAGGAGATGGACAAGGAAGCGGCCGCGAAAGCCTGACGCGCATGGCAGGTTCGCGAAATCCCGTCTCGTCATTCCCGGCGAAAGCGGGGCATCCAGGACCTCCCGTGGCGGCGGTCGAGACCACCGGCGCCGTGAGCCGGCGCCGACCATGACCGGACCGCGCGCGTTTGCGGACGGTGACAACCGAGGGCTTTTCAGACATGAAGCTTTCGTTCGCATCGCTCGGCGCCGAACCGGCGCGCGCTTCCTGGACCAGGTCAAGCTCGCCGAGCGGCTCGGTTTCCACGGCTTCTTTCACAACGACAAGAAGTGGGCGCGCGAGGTGTTTTCGCGCCTGGGTGCCGCCACGCAGTGCACGACGCACGATCGGGCTTGGGCACCAGCGTGGTCGATCCCTACACGCGGCACGCGCGCTGCTGGCGCAGGCCACCGCCGACGCTCGCGGAGCTGGCACCGGGGCGCTTCCGCGTCATCATGGGGTCGGGCAGCCATTTCGAGACGTTGCCCGGCTACGGCAGCCCCAAACCGGTGGCGGGATTACGCGAGGCGGCCGAGTTGATGCAGCGGTTGTGGCGCGGCGAGAAGGTCACCATCGACGGCGAGGTGGTGAAATTCAAGAACGGCTCGCTCGACTGGAAGCCCACCGAGATCCCGCAGCTCTATATCGCCAGCCGCGGGCCGCAGATCCTCCGGCTCGCCGGCGCCGTCGCCGACGGCGTGCTGGTCGGCAGCTTCGCCACCCCGCCCGGGATCGACTACGCCAAGGAGCACATCCTGCCGGGGCTGGAAGCGTCCAAGCGCGGCTGGCAAGACATCCGGCTCTGCTCCTGGATCTATCTCTCCGGTGCTCGAGCGCGAGGACGATCCGGTGCCGGAGGGCATCAAGCGCGGGGTGAGCTTCGCATTCTGGAGCAGCCGCAAGGCGCTCAGCGCCCTGGTCGACACGCTCGCGCCCGATGCTTCGGACGCGTTCCGCGCTTTCATCCGCGACGCACCGCACGAATGGTCACCGCCGATCATGGACGAGTTGCGCCGACTTCTTCCCGCGGCGTGATCGACAGCCTCGCGCTGGTCGGCACCGCGTCGCAGGTGGTTGCGCGGCTCAAGGCCTTGGAAGCATCCGGCGTGCAGGAAATCGTGATCTGGCCGTTTCCGGTTCGAGGGACAGGACATGGAGGCGTTCATGCACCGGTTGGCGCAGAGGCGTGCTGCCGCATGTGGCATAGCAGCAGGCCGGTTACGCCAGGTCGGCATCCGCTGTAGACTGTCCGTGCCCGGTCATCGCTGCGCCTGACCCAGTAATCCTGTTATTTTCGCAAGACGATGGGTGCGCGGATCGAGCCTGCGCATGACGCGGCAGATGGGTGCGCTTCGATTCCTGAAGCGACTCGCTTCAATGAGCCCTAACGCAAGAGCCTCCTGCGATGGCCGTCACGCTGACGCCGGTTCCCAGGTTTCCGATGGTGCGGCCGGGCGACGACCTTGCCGCGCTGCTCATCGCCGCCTGCGAGCAAGGCGCGCTGGCGCCAGCGGATGGCGACGTCGTGGTGGTGGCGCAGAAGATCGTCTCCAAGGCCGAAGGACGCTATGTCGATCTCGCGCAGGTGCGGCCTTCGCGCGCACGCCGAAAGCCTCGCGGCGCAAGTCGACAAGGATCCGCGGCTGGTCGAAGTCATCTTGAGCGAGTCCCAGCGCGTGGTGCGCCACCGGCCGGGCGTGTTGATCGTCGAGCATCGGCTCGGCTTCATCATGGCCAATGCCGGGGTCGATCGATCCAACGTCGATCCCGCTCTCGGCACTGAGCCGGTGCTGCTGCTACCGCGCGATCCGGATGCCTCGGCCGCGCGCCTGCGCGACCGGCTCGGCGCGCACTTCCGCAGCCGGCCCGCCGTCATCGTCACCGACAGCTGGGGACGGGCGTGGCGGCGCGGCACGGTCGGCATCGCGCTCGGTGCCGCGGGCCTGCCCGCGCTCATGGATCTGCGCGGGCGGAGCGATCTGTTCGGGCACGAGCTGCGCGTCACCGAGACCGGATTTGCCGACGAGATCGCCAGCGCCGCATCGCTCATCATGGGGCAGGCAGACGAGGCGCAGCCGGTGGTGCTGGTGCGCGGGCTGTCCTGGACAGATGCGGCCACGCCGGGCGCGATCGCTGATCCGCCCGCCGGACGAGGATTTGTTCCGGTGAACGCGAGCACGACCGCGACGCCGACGAGAAGCCTCGTTGTCGCCCTTTCCGGTGGCATCGGCGGCGCCAAGCTGGTGCTCGGCCTGAGCCGCGTGGTGCGCCCCGCCGATCTCGTGGTGGTCGCCAATACCGGCGACGACTTCGAGCATCTCGGCCTCGCGATCTCGCCCGATCTCGACACCGTCATGTACGTGCTTGCCGGCCTCGACGATCCGCAGCGCGGCTGGGGCCGGCGCGACGAGACCTGGAGCTTCATGGCCGCGCTGGCGGCGCTCGGCGGCGAGACCTGGTTTCAACTCGGCGACGGCGACCTCGCGACCCACGTGGAGCGCACGCGACGGCGTGCCAGCGGGCGAAACGCTCTCCGCCGTCACCGCCGACTTCTGCCGCCGCCTGGGAATTGCCGCGCGCATCGTGCCGATGAGCGACGACAAGGTGCGCACGCGCCTGCGCACCAGACGAAGGCTGGCTCGACTTCCAGGATTACTTCGTGCACCGGCGCTGCGCGCCGGCGGTGATGGAGCTGGCCTATGAAGGCGCGGCCACGGCGCACGCGCAACCCGATGCGCTCGCGGCGTTGCGCGATCCGCGATTGCGCGCGGTGGTGATCTGCCCGTCCAATCCGTTCATCAGCATCGAGCCGATCCTCGCCGTCCCCGGCATGCGCGAAGCGATCGCGACATGCGACGCGCCGGTCGTGGCGGTCTCGCCGATCATCGGCGGCCGCGCGGTCAAGGGCCCGACCGCCAAGATGATGGCCGAGCTCGGACTCGCCGTGAATGCCGACGTCGGTGGCGCTGCGCTACGGCGATCTGCTCGACGGCTATGTGGTCGATCATGCCGACAGCGGCCGAGGCCGCCGCGCTTGGCATTCCGGTCACGATGGCGCATACGCTGATGACGACGCTCGACGAGCGCGAGCAGCTGGCGCGCGCACGTGCTCGCAACCGCCGACGCGCTCGCCAACGCGACGGCATGAACGGCTGCGTGCACATGAGTGCTTCGCGAAAAATCTGCGTGGTGGTGCCGGTCAAGGACACGGCGCAAGCCAAGCAGCGTCTCGCCGCGCTGCTCCCCGCCGAGCGGCGGCAGGAGCTGGCGCTCGCCATGTTCGAGGACGTGATCGCCGCCATTAGCAGCGTGCGCGAGCTTGCCGGCATGGTGGTGGTCACGGTCGATTCCGGCGCGGCCGCCATCGCCGCCCGCCATGGCGCCCGCGTCATGAGCGAGGGCGCTTGCGAAGGCCACACCGGCGCGGTCATGACGGCGGCACGACACCTGGCGGCGGAAGGCTTGCGACCTGCTGACGCTGCCGGGCGACATCCCGTTGGTCGAGCCGAGCGACGTCCGCCACCTCGTCCGCGTTCACAGCGCCAGCGCCGATCGCGGCGCGGGCGCCTTCACCATCGTGCCGGCGCGCGACGAGCTCGGCTCCAACGCCGTGCTGTGCTCGCCGGCCGGCGCAGTGCCGCTGCGCTTCGGCGACAACAGCTTCTTTCCCCATCTCGACGCGGCCAAAGCGCATGGTATCGAGCCCGAGGTGGTGCACCTGCCGCGCATCGCCCTCGATATCGATACGCCCGAGGACCTGGCGCTGTTTGTCCGCACGCCGTCGCAGACGCGCGCATATGCATTGCTGCAGCAATGGCGGCTTCGCCTCGATGACGCAGGGCCTGCAAGCAACCTCGGCATGAGGCCGCCGGCCGATATCACGCCTCAGGGTCGCCGATACCTTGATAGGTCGCCTGCGAATCTGCGCGAGCTCGGCCGCATGCGGCTGGCGCTATCCGGCCGGCTTGAACACCGGGATCGCCAGACTGTCGTCCACCGCCTCGAACGCGACCGCGACCGGCAAGCCGACGGCGAGCTTCGCAGTGATCGACGCCGACCACGTTGCTGAGCATGACCGGTCCCTTCGTCGAGCTCGATCAGCGCCACGGTGTAGGGGACCTTGCCCTCCCAGGCCGGATGATAGGCGCGGTGGAAGACAACGAACGAAAACACCTGCCCGCGCCCGCTCATCGGCTGCCATTGCGCTTCCGGCGCCAGGCAGTTCGGGCAGACCACGGCGGCCGGATAGCGCAGCCGCGCGCAATGGCTGCAGCGTTGGACCAGAAGGCTGTCCGCGCCCGCAGCCATCCCAGAACGGGCCGGTTGACGTCGTTGATGGTCGGTCGGATCGGAGCGGCCTTCGGCTTGTCGTTCATATCAATGTCCCAGGATCAGGCAGCTCGCGGTGTTGAGCGTCATGCCGCGGCCGGTGACGAGGCAAAGCTCGGCGTCCGCCGACCTGCCGCTCGCCCGCACTCGCCGCGCAGCTGCCGCACGCCTTCGACGATGTGCAGCCAGCCCTGCATGTACGACTCCGACAGATTGCCGCCGGCGGTATTGATCGGCAGCGAACCGCCGAGCGTGATGCGCGCGCCGCCTTCGACGAAGGCGCCGGCCTCGCCCTCCGCGCAGAAGCCGGCATGCTCCAGCCAGAACAGCACTGCGACGGTGAAATTGTCGTAGAGCTGCGCCACGCTGATGTCCTTCGGCGAGACGCCCGCCATGCGGTAGGCATCCGCGACGCAATCGCGCTGGTGCGGCAGGTACCACCATTCCCGCAAGCGCAGGTTCTCGGTGGTGTGGCCCTGCCCCATGCCCCAGATCGCGACCGGCCGCTTGCGGCAGTCCTGCGCGCGCTCGGGCGACGTGACGATCACGCAGACGGCGCCGTCGCTGATCAGGCAGCAGTCGAGCAGCCGCAGCGGATCGACGATCAGCCGCGAGTTCTGGTGGTCGTCGAGGGTGATGGGATCGCGCATGACAGCGTTGGGATTCATCGCGGCATGCTTGCGGCAGGTCACCGCGATCCAGCCGAGGTGCTCCGAGCGCGAGCCGTAGAGCGCCATGTGGCGGCGAAAGCCCATGGCGCTGTTGGCGGCATTGCCGAACATGCCCCACACGCCCCAGGAATCGTCGCCGCCGGCGGCGGCGGCAAAGCGCGAGCCGCCGGTGCGCGCGGTGTCGGCGAAGATGCAGGCGACGGTCTTGGCCATGCCGGTCGCGATCGCCATGGCCGCGATCTGGACGAGCGCACCTCCGGTGGCGCCACCCATGGTCAAACTGCCGGTGAAGCGCGGATTGACGCCGACGAGCTCTCCCACATTGAGATAGTTCTTGGCGCCTTCGGGCGAGGTCGTGCCCGGCATGGTCAAGAGGCCATCGACCTCGCGCTTGTCGATGCCGCTGTCCTCGAGCGCCAGGCGGAAGGCCTGCGCCGCGAGCGAGAGCGGGGTCTCATCCGGCAACTTGCCCTGCCGCGTGGCTCCGACTCCGACGATGGACGCTTGCCGCCAGGCCATTCATTTCCCTTGAATACGGGCTGGCGCTTCTCGCGGAACGCCTGACGCCCTTCATTGCGGTCCTCGCTGAGCGCCAGCTCGTTGAACAGCTTGCGCTCGACGTCGAGGTTCTCGGCCCGATGCGTGCCGGCGGCGACGCGCAATGCGCGCTTGGCGGCGATCACCGCGAGCGGGGCATTGCGTGCAATCGGTGCGCGCATGCCCCATGGCGACGTCGAGGAGCTTGTCGGGCTCGCACAATTCCGTAACGAGACCTGCCGCGAGCGCCCGCGCGGCGTCGATCGGCTCGCCGGTCAGGATCATCTGCGCGGCGAGCGAGGGACCGATCGACCGCGGGCAGCCGCTGCGTGCCGCCGCTGCCGGGCAGGCTGCCGATGCGGACCTCGGGCAAGGCGAAGCGCGCGCCAGTGGCCGCGATCCGCAGGTCGCAGGCGAGTGCAAGCTCGAGCCCACCGCCGAAGGCCAGGCCGTTGATGGCGGCAATCACCGGCTTGCTGAATTGGTCGAGCGGCTCGACGATGCGCGGCCGCTGCGGATCGGGCGATGGCCGAGGCGCTGAGGTCGCCGCCCGCACAGAACGCGCTGCCGGCGCCGGTGAGCACCACCACGCGAACGGACGGATCGGCGTCGAAAGCGGCGAAGGCCGCGGTCAATTCCGCGCGCATGTCGTCGTTGATGGCGTTGCGCTTGTCCGGCCGGTCGAGCGTGATCACGCGCCACCGCATCCTCGACGTGAATCGGCGATCGTGCTCAATAGAACACCCTTTCGTCCATCAGCCGCCGGCATTCGGCTTCGTCGAAACCGAGCAGCTCGGAAGCAATCTCGACGGTATGTTCGCCCAGAAGCGGCGGCGGCCCGGGCGCGACGCGCTCCTCGCCGACCGCGCGAAAGGGCGGCAGGTTGACCAGCACCGAGCCCATCTCCGCATGCGGCACGTTGTGCCAATAGCGGCGCGCCAGCAGTTGCGGATCGCTGGTGACGTCGGCGCTGGTGGCGACCTTCGCCGCCGCGACGCCGTGCGCCTGCAGCCGCTGCACCAGTTCGGCGGCAGAGATAGCGCCGGGTTTCCTGCGCCAGCCGTGCCTCGATGGCGTCCTCGGCGCGCTTGCTCGACCCGGCAGCGTCTTCAATTGATCTTCACGCATCCATTCCGGCGCGCCGAGCGCATCGACCAGACCCTGCCAGCTCCGATCGTCATGTCGACCTCGATGGCGCACCAGACGTCCTCGCCGGCGCAGGGAAACACGCCGCGCGGCACCGCTCCGGAGCGGCGGTTGCCGTCCGTCTGCGGCAGCGCGCCAGTGGCGGCGCAGGCCAGAACGGACGGCCCGAGCATGTTCACGGTCGATCTCGATCTGCGCGAGTTCGATCTGCTGGCCCTCGCCCGTGCGCGCGCGATGAAGAGCCGCGGCCAGGACCGCGACCAGAGCGTGACCCGGATTGGGGACGTGATCGGGATAGTGGGTTCCGGTGCCGAGCGGAGGGCGGCCGGGACGTCCAGCCATCGACACCAGGCCGCAGAGCGCCGCGATGGTGGAGCCGAACCCGATATAGTCGCGATGCGGACCGCTGCTCCCTGCATCGGCATCGCGAGATAGATCACCGACGGATTCACGGCCGCGACCTCGCCATAGCCCAGGCCCCATTTCTCCATGACACCGGGGCGAAAATTGTTGCTGACGATGGAGCATCGGCTCGCGAGCGTCAGCGCGATCTGCCGCGCCTGCGGATGCGACATGTTGAGCGCGATGCTCTTCTTGCTGGTGTTGCGCGAAGCGAAATAGCCGGAGCCTTCGAGCGGCTTCGCGCCGGGCTGGTGCGGACCGGAGAGCCGCAGATTGTCGGGATGGGTCCGCGATCTCGACCTTGATCACCTCCGCGCCCAGATCGGCCAGGATACGGGTGACGAACGCGCCGGCACCGATCCAGCAGAAATCCAGCACTCTCAGACCTGCAAGCCGCATCGCGTTCTCTCAAGCTTCGCCCGCGCCGGCGGCGAGGCGGAGCTCGCTGATCCACAAGCTCGCGATTGTGCTCGCCGAGCTTCGGCGCGGCGCCGCGCGGGCGCGCGGGCGTGCGGCTGAGCCGATAGGGCGGCCCGGGAAAGGTGATCTCCCTGCCCGAGATGCGCTCGAACTGCGGTCGGAAATACGAGTTCGCCGCGAGCTGCGCGTCCTGCAGAACGTCGGCGATGGTGTTCACCGGCGCAATCGCGATCTGGCGGGCCTGACCTTCGCGATAGAGCTGCTGCTTGCCGCGCGACCGGCAGAACGCGCCGAAGATTTCGGCAAATCGCTCGATCCCTTCGCGCGACTGGCGGTACTTGAAGTCCTGCCACTGCGGTTCGAGCAACGACGCCCCGTCCGGCAGCTCGGAGGCCGCGATCCACTGCGTCAACGCCACGAAAGCCTTGGCGGTGCCGAGCCGACCCGCCACCATGCTGATGTAGCCGTCCTTGCAAGGATAGACGCCGGTGCCGGCCTCACGCGCGCCGTCGCCCAGGCGGCGGCGCACGTAGGCATTGATCGACCATTCCGCCACCGCGTCCTCGAGCGCGAACGCTACGCATTCCTGCCCGGACACGTCGATCCAGCAACCCTTGCCGGTCTGCGTGCGCTCGAACAGCGCGGTGAGCACCGCGACCGCGCCGTAGATGCCCGATGCCAGCATCGCCTGCTCGCCCTGTACGGCGAGCGGCTCGCTGTCGGCGTAGCCGCCGAGCGACAGGAGCCCGCCAGCCGCGAGCAATGTCAGGTCGGTCGCTTGCATATCCGGCATAAGGTCCGTCGCGGCCGAACGCCGAGATCGACACCACCACGAGACCGGGATTGCGCTGGCGCACCAGCTCGAAGTCGATGCCGTTGCCGGCGCGTCGCGGAGGAGTTTCGATCATCGCGTCGCTGCTCGCCGCCAGTTCCGCGAGCAGCTCACGGCCGGCCGCGGTTGCGAGATCGAGCGTGACGCTGCGTTTGCCGGCATCGAGAAAGGCGTGCGCGAAGCTCAACGGTCGCTCCCGCCGGGCCGGGCTGGCACGGGGCAAGGCTGCGCACCGGCGAGCCTTCCGGCGGCTCGACGCGCACGACATCGGCCCCGAGATCGGCCAGGAGCCGCCCCGCATAGGCGGCGTAATTCGTCGTGAGATCGAGAACGCGGATTCCGGTCAGCGCGGCCGCGGCGGCTGGCGCCTCCACCATCAATCGGCCCCATCCAATTTGAGCAGGAACGCGTCCCAACGGTTCATCAACCGGTCGTGGCGGCTGTAGCGCTCGAGCGCGGGCGTTCCCTTGACGGCGGCAACGCCGTTGAGCAGCGCATTGGCAACGGCCATCGGCGCCACCATGGAATTCTGCATTCCGGTTCCGGCCGAGGCGGCGAGCAGGACCACGTCGCCGAGCTGTCCGACCGCCGAGATCGGCGAGTCCGTCACCGCAATCACCTTGGCCTTGTTCTCCTTCGCCCACAGCGCGATGCGGTGCGTCGCACTGGCATAGCGCGGAAAGGTGAACGCCAGCACGCAATCCTCGGGCTTTATCTCGACCAGCCGGGGCGTCGCGAACGCGTCATTGGACGCGAGCAGCGAAATCTCGCTGCGCAGGCGATCGAGCACCAGCGCGAAATAATGCGCGACCGGAAAGGTCGAGAATCCGGCGACCACGTAGACGCGACGCGCGCGAGAGAGAATATTGACCGCCCGGCCGACCGCGGCGGCGTCGAGACCGGATATGGTGCGATGCAGATTTTGCCAGTCGTGACTGAGCGAGGCGCCGAAGCTCGTGCCTTCCAGATGGCCGGCGACCTGGCCTTCGTTGATGGGGTCGCCGGTGCGCGAGAGCTGGCCGCGCACCAGTTCGCGCATCCGCTCCTGCAGATCCGGGAACCCGTTGAGGCCGAGGCGATAGGTGAAGCGCACGATGGTCGAGGGATTGACGTCGAGCTGCGCGGCCATCTGATCGACGGTCGAGAACGCCACCGCCTGCGAATGCTCGACGATATATTCGGCGATGCGCTTCTGCGATTGCGTGAGCCGGTCGTAGCGGCGGCGCAGTTCCTCGATCACGTCGCCCGAGCTGGCGGCGTCCGCTGCGGACTTGGCTTCGGCCTTACGGATCGGCATGCGTGTTCCTTTGCGCGACGACCAGCCAATCTTCCGGCGCGCTTGCTACCGCGCCGGCGCCGCGATCTCGCTCGCACAGATTCACCTCACAAGAACGCACGCTCAGCTCTCGACATTCCGCAGCAGGTTATAGCTCGGATAGGACTTCGCCCATTTGTCGGGATAGGCACGATCGATGCCCTTGGTGAAGTAGCTGCCCGACGCTGAGATCGATGGGCACGTCGATCACCCAGGGACGCCGGCTGGCAAAGGCCTGTTCGAGCGCAGGCGCCAAGGCAGCGGGATCGTCGATGCGCGCGCCTTCCGCGCCGTAGGCATGGGCGAGCGCGACGTAGTCGGGATTGTAGGGCTTGCCGGTATCCTTGCGCACGAAATGGCACCACGGATGGCTGCGCGAATAGCTCCGCTCCATGCCCTTGCGCTCGATGCCGAGCTCGTAATTGTTGAGGATGACCCAGATCGCCGGCAGATCGTATTCCACCGCCGAGGCGACGACCTGCGACGTCATGTTGAATGCGCCGTCGCCGACCAGCACGATGCCGGGTCGCCCGTCGGCCGCGAGCGCGCCGGGGATGCCGGACGAGGCCCAACCCATCTCGGCCATGCCGGGGCTGATCTGCCAGGCGCCCGGCGTGCAGATCTTCATGTAGGCCTCGGCGTATTGGGTGACGTCGCCGATATCGACATAGACGCGGCCATCCTTGGGCAGCGCGCGGCCGACTTCGTGGACCAGGCGCGCAGGATGGGTGGGCGTGCTGGTTGCCGTCTGCAGCGGGCGGATTTCCTCTTCCCACTCGGCGCGGAAGCCTTGGGTGCGTTCGAGCCAACCCTGGTGTCTCTTGTTGCCGGGGCCGCCCACGGCGGCGGCCAGGTCCTCGAGAAAGAGCTTGGCATCGCTCACCAGCCCGAGCTCGACCGGGAAATTGCGCCCGACCTCCTGGTAGTCGAGATCGACCTGCACGATCTTGGTCTGCGATACGTCGTAGATCGAGCCCTTGCGCCAGTTCGCGGTGTGATTGTCGGAGAAGCGCGCACCGACGCCGATCACCAGATCGGCTTCGCGGCTCGCGCGCGCGGCGCAGACAAAACCCGAGCGCCCGAGCGTGCCGATGGAGAGCGGATGATCCTCCGGCAACATTCCCTTGGCCGGAAGCGTCGTCGCGGTCGGAATGTTGAGCTTCTCGGCCGCGGTCTTGAGCGCGGCGGCGGCGCCCGAGCGCACCACGCCGCCGCCGGCGAGCAGCAGCGGCCGCTCGGCCTCCGCGATCATGCGGGCGATGCGCTCCACATTGCCGGCGTCGGCACGCGGGCGACTGAGATGCGGCGCGCGCCCGGACGGCGCCTCGATCTCGCCTTCGACCTGCGCGAGCTGGATGTCGTAGGGCACTTCGACGAAGACCGGACCCGGCCGGCCCGAAGTCGCGGTCTTGAGCGCGTAATTGAGGATCTCGATCGTGGTGTCGGGCCGCACCAGCATCCACGTTCCCTTGCAGATCGGGCGGAAGATGCTCGTGGCGTCCTCGAAGCCGTGGTAATAAATCTCCTGCATGCCGGCCTTGCCGAGAAAATGCGTCGTCGAGCCGCCGGCGATGATCAGGACCGGCGAGGACTCGTGCATGGCGCTGGCGCAGGCGCCGACTGCGTTGAGCAGGCCGGGCCCTTTCGACACGATCACCGGCGCGATCCTGCCGCTGACGCGGTGGTAGAGATCGGCCATGTGCACGGCATGGGATTCGTGCTTGGCCTGGATGCCCTCGATGTCGGGCTTGTCGGTCAGGGCATCGAGGAAAGGCCATACGGCGCCGCCGGCATAGCCGAAATAGTGCTTGAATCCGGCGACCTCGAACCATTGGGCGATCGCATCAACCACGCGCATCTTTGTGCTCCTGGGCGGGGGCGTTGCTTGCTTCTTGACGGGCCCGAGCCGGTGCGGGAATGTTTGCAACAAAATTCGTTGCAGTCAACGGAAGGCGAAGCAACTGCCGTTTTCAGATAAGCTCGCGGCAGCCGCGCCGCTACTCAGGTTGTGCGCACTCAGGGAGGCGAAACGTGCATCGGCTGTTGGCTGCGGCTCGCGATCATCGGCGCGCTCACCGGTTCCGCCGTCGCGCCAACGGTGCGCAGCACTGCGCAGGCATCGCCGCCGCCATCGCCGCAGACTCTGGCCGAGCAGAGCCCATGCGCATCGTCGTGCCGTGGCCGCCCGGAGGAAGCGCCGACATGATCGGCCGCATCCTGGCCGAGCATCTCGGCAACGCGTTCGCGCAGAGCGTCGTCGTCGAGAACCGGCCGGGCGCGAGCGGCATGGTCGGTTCCGCCGCGGTTGCCCATTCCGATCCCGACGGCACCACCTTCGTGATCTCCGGAATCCCGTCCCACGTTGTCGCCCCGGCGACCAGCGCCAACCCACCGTTCGATCCGGTGAAGGACTTCACCCATATCGCCTATGTCGGCGGCGCGCCGATCGTGATCACCGCGCATGCCTCGCTCGGGGTGAAATCGCTCGCCGAGCTCGTCGCGCTGGCGCAGACGCAGCGGCAGCGCGCTGGGATATGTCTCGCCCGGCGTGGGTTCGCTGGGCCACATGGTCGGCGAGTACCTGGCGCGCAAGGACGATATCAGGCTCGAACACATTCCCTACAAGGGCGGCGTCCAGGCGGTCACCGACCTCATCGCCGGGCATGTGAAGGTGGGCGCCATGACCTGGACGACCACACGTCCGCATATCCGCGCCGGCACGCTCACCGCGCTGGCGCGTGTCCTCGGCACGGCGCTTCGCCGACGATCCCGACCTGCCGACGCTGCAGGAGCTGGGCTATGGCGAGCTCGTGACCACGACCTGGTGGTCGTTCTCCGGGCCGGCGAAGCTGGCTCCGGACATCGTCCAGCGGCTCAATCAGGAGATCAACAAAGTGCTCGATGCACCCGACGTACGCCGGAAGCTGGAGCAGGAGGCGATCGTCACCGAAAAGATGTCGCCCGCGCAATTCACGCGCTTCGTCGAGAATGAGATTGGCAAATGGGGACCGCTGGCCAGGGCGGCGATCGGAGCGCAAGGCTCCGGCAACTGACGTCCCGCGTGAGCCCGCCGCGAACATCATGAATTGAAAGCGTAGGAGCGCCGCATGAGTGTAACGGAGGCCGCCGGCACGGCGGCCAAGCTGCCGCTGACCTTCGCTTGCGGCCTCTATGACCGCATGCTGCGCCTCTATACCGGCGAGGTTCAGCCGCGCGGCATCGATCTCAAGTTCCTGGCCAATGACGAACCGCGCGACATTTTCGACCGCATGGGCGGCAAGCTCGAATTCGACGCGTCGGAAATGTCGAGCTCTGAATTCATCAGCCGGTTCGGGACGCGGCCATTGCCCATTCGTCGCCATCCCGGTCTTTGCCTCCCGCCTCTTCCGGCACGGCTTCATTTTCTTCAATCGCAAGGCGGGCATTCGGACGCCGAAAGACCTCGAAGGCAAGCGCGTCGGCGTCCCGCTCTACACCATGAGCGCCGCGATCTGGATCCGCGGCCTGCTGCAGCACGAATATGGCGTCGACCTTTCGAAAGTCCGCTGGGTGCAGGGCGCGCTCAGGCAGCCGGGCGCGCACGGCAGCCCGACCGTGGCGCCGCTGCTCAAGCAACCGGACATCGAGATCAATCGCTCGGGCCACTCTCTCAGCAAGCTCCTGGCCGACGGCGAAATCGATGCCGTGATCAGTTCGCGCCCGGTCGAGGCGATCGGATCGAACCCCGATATCGCGCGCTTGTTTCCCAACTACCGCGAGGTGGAGAAGGACTACTACCGGCGCACCCGCATCTTCCCGATCATGCACCTCATCGTCATCCGCCGCGATGTCCACGAGGCCGCATCCGTTCGTGGCGCAGAGCCTGTACGACGCGTTGTGCGATCCGAGAGACCGCGCGCTCGCGCTGATGAAGGAGCGCGGCGCGCTGCGCTACATGCTGCCCTGGCTTCCCGCCGACATGGACGAGATCGACGACGTGTTCGGCGGCGATCCCTGGCCCTACGGCGTGGAAGCCAATCGGCCCACGCTCGAGGCGCTGGTCCAGTACATGGTCGAACAGCATTTCATCGCGCGACGGATTCCGATCGAGGAGCTGTTCGTGGTTGGACGCTGACGGCTCGCGCTGCGTGCGCACGGGATGAGCCCTCAGCCGCCGCGTCGCCGCCACCGTATTCGGCCGGCCGAACGCCGCCTCCATCTCGCGGCGCACCTTCACGGCGAGATCGTTCTCGTCGTAGACGACATCGCTCCATTTGAGGCATTCGCCCTCGGCGAGGTCGCGCTTGAGGCTGACCTCGTGGGCGAGCCCGAGCGGCAGAAGGCCTTCGGCGAGCGAACGTTCGGCCGGAACCTGCTTGCCCCAGACGCAAAAGCCGCCCTCGCCGTCGAGCACCTCGCCCTGCTTGAGCGCGCGCTTTGCGGTGGCGGCGACGTCGGAGCGAAAGCCGGTCGGCGCACCGGTCGGCTCCCTGCGCAGCGCCGCGCTCGCGACCGACACGCCGAGCTCGAGCCCGATCATGTGGATCGGCCGGTAGAGCGCGGCGTAGCGGCCGCTGCTGTCCGGCAGCATGGCGTATTCCTTGAAGCAGCGCCGCGCGTAGTCGCTCTCGCCCTCGAACACCACGTAGGTGCCGAGCGCGAGATGATGCGGCACGTCGCGGCCGTCGCGATAGACCGACGAGGTGACTTCGGTGACGCCGGCTTTCTCGAGCGTGCCGCCGGCCGCCCTCGGCTTGCACACGTCGGCGAGCTCGAAGCGCGTCGCGGGCGGAAAGCCCAGGCCCTCGCTCTGCGGCACGAGGCCGGTGGCGTTGCAGACCGCGGTCATCTCGATGCCGGACTTGGTGCCGTCGACGAAGCTGTTGAACATTTTCGGGTTGATGGAGTTGCGGTCCGTGATGCGCGAGATACTTGTCGAGGATCTCCCACACGGTGTCGGGCGTGGAGCGGTGATAGTGCGGCTCGTAGCGCGTGCCCTTGCCGGCGGCGATCACGGTGAAGCCGCAGGCGCGCGCCCAGTCGACATGCTCGCAAATCAGCGCGGGCTGGTCGCCCCAGGCCAGGCTGTAGACCACGCCCGCGGCCTTGGCCTTGCGCGCGAGCAGCGGACCCGCGACGCGCGTCGGCCTCGACATTGACCATGACGATGTGCTTGCCGTGCGTCGATCGCAGCCAGCGCATGGCGGATGCCGGCGGGCGGGACGCCGGTCGCCTCGACGATCACCTCGACCTCGGGGAATGCGATCAGCGGCCTGCGCGTCGGGCGTCACATGGGTGCGCCCGGTCTTGAGCGCTTCACCCAGCGACGGCGCGGAAATCGCCTGCTCGTCCCATCCCGCGGTGCGCAGCTGGCTCGCGCGCGCGCGACATCGAGATCGGCGACAGCGACGACGTGGAGCCCGCGCGTGCGCCGCGCCTGCGCCAGAAACATGGTGCCGAACTTTCCGGCCCCGATCAGACCGACGGTCACCGGCCGGCCGGCGGCCTCGCGTTCGAGCAGCATGGCGTGGAGGTTCACTGAAGCCTCGATCTTGCCGCCCGCGTCTGGGCAGGCGACGCCGCACCTCGAGTCAGTTCGAGATCGGCCCTCCCAGCACGCGGCATGGCGAGTCATAGCAGTCTGCGCCGCTATTGGCACACCGCGCGCGTGACGAATATCTCCGTCCGGCATTCGGCGTCATTGGGCGAGCGGCCCTCGAGCAGGACTTTCGCCGGACATTTCAGCTCCGACTGGGTATCGAGGCTCTTTCCGCTCTGGAACCCTTGCCGCGGCAGAATGCATCGACCGCCGCCTGGCAATCTGGGCTGCCGTTCCGCGCCGCGCGCGCAGCGCTCGCGCGCCGTCACGATGCGGGCATTGGGCAGTCCGATCATTGCGTCGGTCGCATCCTTGGCGGCGTCGCGTGTCTGATTGCCCAACTTGTCGAATGTCTCCTGCGCACCCTGCATGTCCGGTTCTGAACTTGGTGGTTCCCTGGTCGAGCCAACGGCCGAACGTTTCGACGAGGTTCGGCTGAGGCGGCAGCGGCGGCAGCAGCAGTGAAGCCTGGGCCGTTCGGAGCTCTGCGGCGTCGGATTCGGACCCGGGACGCTGGAGTCGCTCTTGGGGATTGAGCCTCCTGCGCGAGCGCGGCAAAAACCAGGAACAGCGTGCAGGCGCCGACCGCCGCGCGCGTCGCGGTCGCCGAAGCTCGCATTCGAATTGTTCCCGGACGGCTGGTCATCACGTTCCCCTTGACGTCGCAGCCGACCGCAGCGTGCGCAGGGGGCATGGCGAAAATGAGGAGCGGATGGAACTTTCAGAAGAGATACAAGGCGGCAGCGATGCCGGCGACGAGCAGCACCGCAGCCGTAGTCGACCCAGAACCCCAATCGCTCCTCGATGATCGTACGCGCCTGCGCGCCATAGCGGTTGAGCAGAAACGCCACGCAGGAAAAAGCGCATTCCTCGCGCGACGATCGACAGCAGCACAAACAAAAAGAGATTGTAGCCGGCGAAACCCGGACGCAATGGTGACGATCTTGTACGGGATCGGCGTCAGGCCCTTGAGCAGGATGATCCAGCCGCCCCATTGGGCATAGGCCTCGCGGAACGCTTCGACCTTGTTGCCGTAGCCGTAGAGCTGAATCAGCCAGAGCCCGACCGAGTCGTAAAGCAGCGCACCGATGAAATAGCCGAGCACCCCGCCGGCGACCGAGGTCACGGTGCATACGGTCGCGTAGAACCAGGCCTTGTCCGGACGCGCGATCGCCATCGGGATCAGCATCGCGTCGGGCGGAATGGGAAAGAACGAGCTCTCGACGAACGAGACGATGCCCATCAGCCACGTCGCGTAAGGCTTGTCGGCGGCGGCGATGCACCAATCGTAGAGGCGTCGAAGCATGGCGGGCTTGTTAGCCGCGAGCCCGGCAATTGTCCATCCACGGGACTGACGCAGACAGGCTGCCAAAACCGAGCGGTTTGCCTGGGCTTGAATGGCTGGCTGGACTCAATGACGGTGTCGTCAGGGGGCCGGTCGGCGGATCCGGCAGTCAGCGCCGCTTGCGCGCGCGGCTGCGGTCGAGCGCGACAACCTTGCGCCGCGGCGGAGCGTCGGGGCGGTCCTTCGGAAGCTTCTCGGCAATGCCCAGAAGCCGCTCACGGCGCTGCATCTCCGTCCACACGTCCTTGGGGTGAACGCCGGCCGCGGCCCAGAGCACCACGAGGTTGTAGAGCAGATCGGCGCTCTCGCGCACGACCAAATCGGAATGGCCGTGCACGGCATCGATCGCCACCTCGATCGCTTCCTCGGCCAGCTTCTTCGCCATCTTGCTGCGGCCCGCGCGCAACAGCCGGGCCGTCCGCGAGGTCGCCGGATCGGCAGCCCGGGCAGCCAGGACGGCGGCGTAGAGGCGGTCGAGCGAATCACTCATGGCCAGTACAGAATAACGCCAACCTGTCGAGAGTGTGTTAACGATTGTGGAGAGAGTGCAACTGCGACGCGATGTCACAGATGCCGACGATGGCGAGCGACGTTCAGAGCAGCATGGCCGGCGTCGCCTGGGTGCGACGCCGGCCTACGCACTCACTCGCACTCTGACATCACTTACGCCTACTCACTCTACGCTCACGCTCGTACTCGCGCGCGACGCCTCGCCACCGGGTATCCGAGTCCGCTGGCGGGTCGACCTCGAATCTAGGCGCGAGCGACGGCGCAATCACGCCGAAGGCCCCTAATATTTTCGTAATGTGGAATGGCGAAACGTTCGGCGCTTGCGGCGCGAGCGCGCCCGGCGTGCCGTCGCTATTCCTCCTCGGCCGCAAGCAGCGACGCGTTCCCGCCGGCGGCAGCGGTGTTGACGGTCACCACCTGCTCGGTGACAAATCGCCTGAGATAATTCGGACCGCCGGCCTTCGGTCCGGTGCCGGAGAGGCCGGTGCCGCCGAACGGCTGCGTGCCGACCACCGCGCCGATCATGTTGCGGTTGACGTAGACATTGCCGTTGGCGAGGCGCTCCGCGATATGCGCGGCGGTGGCGTCGATGCGGGAATGGACGCCGAGCGTGAGGCCGTAGCCGTTTGCCGGCGATGTCGTCGAGCAGCGCATCGAGCGCGGTCGGCGCGCCAGCGCACGACGTGCAGGATCGGCCCGAACACCTCCTCCCGCAGATCGCGCGCGCGATCGAGCGTGATGATGGTCGGCGGGACGTAGGTGCCCGCCGCCGGCAACGGCTTGAACCGGTCCCAGCGAAAGCGCACGCGGCCGGCGCTGTCATGATCGGCGATCCAGCGGTCGAGCTTGTCCTTGGCCTCGGCATCGATCACCGGGCCGACATGGGTCGAAGGCTCGCGCGGATCGCCGAGGCTGAGCGCGCGCGCGGCGCCCGCGATCATATCGAGGATGCGGTTCGGCCACGTCCTCCTGCAGGCAGAGCAGGCGCAACGCCGAGCAGCGCTGGCCGGCGGAGCGGAAGGCCGAAGCGATCACATCGTCGGTGACCTGTTCCGGCAGCGCGGTGGCATCGACGATCATCGGATTGATGCCGCCGGTCTCGGCGATCAGCGGCACGATCGGCGCATCCTTCGCCGCCAGCGTGCGATTGATCGCGCGCGCCACCTCGGTCGAGCCGGTGAAGGCGACGCCGGCGACGCGGCGATCGGCGACCAGCGCGGCGCCGACCTTGCCGTCGCCCGGCAGCAGATGCAGCGCGCTCGGCGGCACGCCGGCCTGATGCAGGATCCGCACCGCCTCGGCGGCAATGAGCGGCGTCTGCTCGGCCGGCTTCGCCACCACGGCATTGCCGGCGGCGAGCGCGGCGGCCACCTGGCCCAGAAAGATCGAGAGCGGAAAGTTCCACGGGCTGATGCACACGAACACGCCGCGACCGCGATAGCGCAGCTCGTTGCGTTCGCCGGTCGGCCCCGGCAACAGCTGCGGGCGAAGCGCGCGCCGCGCTTCGACGGCGTAGTAGCGGCAGAAATCGACCGCCTCGCGCACTTCCGCGACCGCATCGTCGAGCGTCTTGCCGCCCTCCGCCTGCAGCAGCGCGATCAGGCGGCCGCGCGCCGCTTCGAGGAGATCGCTCGCGCGTTCGAGCACGGCCGCGCGCACGTCAACCGGCGTCGCCGCCCAGCCGGCAAAGCCGGACTCGCGCCGCAGCCATGGCGGCGGCGCGCAATGGCGTCATCGCGCTTCGCTGACGCGGCCGATCGCTGTGCCGTCGATCGGCGAATGGATCACGCGCTCGGCACCGCGCGCGCACGCTGCCGTTGACGATGCGGCGCGGCCTCGTCCGGCATCGTTGCCGTCGCGGATTTCGGCGAGCAGCGCATCGAGGCTTGCGCGGTCGCCGAACTCGACGCCGGAGGAGTTGCGCCGCTCCGGAGCATAGAGGTCGCGCGGCAGCGGCAGCTTCGGATTGCGCGCGTGACGCGGATCCCGATCCAGCTCCTGCGGACGCCTGAGGATCGCGGCGATCGGCACCGAAGGATCGGCGGCGACCGACACGAACGAGGAGTTGGCGCCATTCTCCAGCAGGCGGCGGACCAGATACGCCAGCAGGTCGCGGTGGCCGCCGACCGGCGCGTAGACCCGACACGCCGCCGCGGGATGATCGGCGAGCAGTAGATCGTAGAGCACCTCTCCCATGCCGTGCAGGCGCTGGAACTCATAACCTTCCACGCCGCCGGCATACTCGATCACGCTCGCGACGGTGAGCGCGTTGTGGGTGGCGAATTGCGGATAGAGCCGCGCACGCGCCGCAAGCAGTTTGCGCGTGCAGGCGACGTAGCAGAGGTCGGTCATCGCCTTGCGGGTAAACACCGGATAGTCGGAAAGCCCGCGCTCCTGGGCGCGCTTGACCTCGGTGTCCCAGTAGGCGCCCTTGACCAAACGCACCATGAGCCGGCGGCCGAGCGCCGCCTGCGGTCTCGTCGAGCCAATCGATCACCGCCGGCGCGCGCTTCAGATAGGCCTGCACCGCGAGGCCGAAACCGTCCCAGCCGCGCAGCGAGGGATCGGGCAGCACGGCAGCGATCACGTCGAGGGTGAGCTCGAGCCGGTCGGCCTCCTCCGCGTCCACGGTGAAATTGAGGTCGTGCGCGCGCGCCATGCGGGCAAGCTCGAGCGCCCTGGGCACCAATTCGGTCATGACCTGATCGCGCGACAGCGCCTCGAACCGTGGATGCAGGGCGGAGAGCTTGACCGAGATGCTGGGACGGCTCGTCGACACGGCGTTGCCCGCGCTCGCGCCGATGGCATCGATGGCGTGGGCATAGGAGGCGAAATAGCGCTCGGCGTCGGCGGCCGTGCGCGCGCCCTCTCCCAGCATGTCGAAGGAATAGCGCACCGCGCGCTCAGCTCGGGCGCGCTCGAGCGCGTCCTCGATCGTCTGTCCGAGCACGAAATGCGAGCGCCAGGAGCCGCATCGCCTGGCGCGTGGCCGCCCGCACCGCAGGAAGGCCGAGGCGCTTGAGCAGACTCTCCAGGATCGTGTCCGGCGTCTCCCGGGATGGATGATGCGAGCGGTGATGCCCAGGGTCCAGGCCGAGGCCGCGACCAGGAGCGCGTTCGATTTGACGCTGTGGGACGACCAATCGCCGGTCGCGAGCTTGTCCTCGATCAGCCGGTCGGCGGTGGCGGCGTCGGGCACGCGCAGGAGCGCCTCCGCCAGCACCATGAGGGCCAGCCCCTCCTTGGTGGACAGCGAATAGGCATGGAGGAAATCCTCGATGCCGCCGAGCCCGCCGGCGTTGCCGCGGATGCCCTCGATGAGGCGGGTGGCATATGCGTCAATTCGCCGTTCGGCATCGGCCCCGGCGCTGGCCTGATCCAGCAGCCCGGCCGCGATCGCTTCGTCCGGCGGCGCGTAGGGAGCAGCAAAGACGACGCTTTTCCTCGCATCCGCAGACCGGGGACTCTTCGTATCTGGGGTCATGATGGTTCAGGCCTGGGCCTGCGTCCGTGAATGCTTAACGGCGGTTCATGTGCGGCGCAGTGCAAGAATAACGCGACCGATGGGACGAAAGGTACCGCGCGCGGTGTTCGAAATTTTGTGAAGAGCGGGTCCAACCGCGATCCTGCCTTGCTCTTTGCACGGTCATGTTCTTTTCTGCCCGCCTCAGCCACGATCGCGGCCGGGCGCAGCGGAGCCGAGGTTTGTAGATAGGAGTACGGCGACCCATGGGCCTCCTCAATCTCACGCGGATAGGTCGGCCCGCCTATCTGGCGGCGGCAGCGCTTGCGCTCGTCTTCTCCGGGCCCGCCGCCGCGCAGACCGGCATCAAATTCTCGCTGGACGGGCGCCTCGAAGGGCCGGAGGCGCTCGTCCTCCTCCCGCAGGACAAAGGCTACTTCAAGACCGAAGGGCTGGACGTCACCGTCGACGACGCGGCCTCTCCGCTCGAACCGATCACCCGCGTCGCGAGCGGCAGCTACGACATGGCCTTTGCCGATATCAACGCGCTCATCAGATATCGCGACCAGAACCCGTCCGCCCCGGTCAAAGCCGTGTTCATGGTCTACAACAAGCCGCCGTATGCCATCGTGGCACGCAAGAGCCGCGGCATCACCGAGCCCAAGCAACTCGAGAACAAGAAACTGGGCGCGCCGCCTGCCGGCGCAACCTTCGCGCAATGGCCGCTGTTCGCCAAACTCAACAACATAGACGTGTCGAAGGTCACGATCGAGAACATCGGGATTCCGGTGCGAGCACCCATGCTCGCGGCCGGACAGATCGACGCTGCCCTCGGCTCTTCGTTCCGGCTCTATGTCGATCTCAAGGACCGCGGCGTGCCGCTCGACGACATCGTCCTGATGCCGATGGCGGATTACGGGCTGAAGCTCTACGGCAACGCGATCATCGTCAATTCAAAATTCGCCGCCGAGAAGCCGGAGACGGTCAGGGCGTTCCTGCATGCCTTCCTGAAAGGACTCAAGGAGACGATCAGGCACCCGGCCGAGGCGGTGGAGATCAGTCGCCAAACGCGACGACGGGGCAAGAAGAAGTCGAGCTCGAGCGCCTGCGTATGGCGATCAGGGACAACATCATCACGCCAGAGGTGAGAGCCGACGGCTTGGAGACGATCGAGGCGTCACGGCTGGAACAATCGATCGACCAGATCGGATTGGTCCACACGTTCAAAGCCAAACCAAAGCCGGAGGATATCTTCGACGGTTCGTTCCTGCCGCCCGCGGCCGAGCGCAGAGTGCAATTGACAACGAACGGCGACAGCGGCCCCGGCCGAACATCGACCGGAGCGTGCGAGCCGCAAAGCCTGCAGACTTTCAGGACGAGCCTTGCGGCCAGGCAAAATGCCTGGCACGCAAACCGCGATTCAACGCGAAGCGATTTTGCTCTAATATCCCGACCGGCTCGCGCGCGCCGGCACGAAACCGGGCGCAGCTCCGCCGGTTTTCACCTGCAGCGGCGGGCGCAGCACCGCCGCGATCTCATCGGAGAGTTCCTCGAGCGCGGCCCGGTTGCCGCCCTCCACGCAGGTAAATCCCGCAATAGAGTTCCGGCAGCTCCGGAAGCGGCGCGTCCTCCCAGACCTCGAGCGAAGTCTGCAGAGCGCGGCTGCGGGGCAGCACCATGATGCCGAGCCCGGCGAGGACCGCGGCCTCGAGGCTGGCGATGCTGCGCGAGGTGAACACGAAGTCGCATTCGCGCCCGACGCGATGCAGCGCGTTCACCGCGGTGTAACGGCACGAACAATCCTCGCCGAACGACACCAGCGGCACCGGCCCGGTGGGGTCGAGCTGCGTGGCGTCGCTGCGCACCCACACCGCCTGATCGATCCACAAATGATGCGCTTCGATCGATGGGCTTCGAGTTTGCAACGGCCACCGCCAGATCGATGTCGCCTTGGCGCAGCCCGCGCACCATGTTTTCGAAGCTGGTCGCGGTCGCGACGAAACGAATGTCGGGCCAGCGCTTGCGGAACTGGGCCAACGTCGCCGGGATCTTGACGCCGGCAAAATCGCCGGGGATGGCGACCCGCACGGTTTGCGCCGTCGGCTGCCGGCCGCTCAGCTGCGCGATCTGATCGTTGACCGACAACATCCGACGCGCATGGGCGACGACCATGTCGCCTCGCGGCGTGAGGCTCACGCCCGGCGCGCTCTTGTCGAGGATCTCGTAGCCGAGAAGAAACTGCAACCGCTTGATCTGGGCGCTCACCGCCGGCTGGGTGACCCCGAGCGAGTGCGCTGCCTTGGTAAAGCTGCGTTGATCGACCACGGACACCAGGGTCCGCAGCAGTTCAGTCGGGATGTTCAACATGCCCCCTCGCCGTTCCTGCATGCTGTCGCATGCTTGTCGCAATCCGCTCCAACCAAGCTCTCGATTGCCCGCTGCGACCGGTGCCAATTACCTGCAATGTGTGCTCAATTCCCCCAAGTCAAGCGCAGCAATAAACGTTGCCGGATACCCGCCAAATCGGCAAATATTGTGTCGGTCGCGATTATGTGCTTTTAAAACCTGCGCAATCCTCGCGTGCGCACTGAATCCCGGTCCGTTTCGGGTGCCGCATGGCCGGCGTTGCGGGCGCGGACTATTGGGTTAGAGTGCATTTGTGTCCCCGGAGCGTAGAGCCATAGCCGTGCCGATGTCGGCGTTATGAAATTCCTCCGTCTCTACCTCCGCGTGCTGGAACTGCTCGGGCGCGAGGCTCGTCTGGGCTGGATCCTGGCGCTCGCCAACCTGGCGCTGGCCTCCGCCATGTTCGTGGAACCGCTCCTGTTCGGGCGGATCATCGATACGCTGGCCAATGCCCAGGCTCGTGTTTCAGACCTGCCGCTGCGGGACCTGATGCTGCTGCTCGGCGGCCTGGGTCGGCTTCGCCCTGTTCACCATCGTTTGCAGCACGCTCGTCGCGCTCCACGCCGATCGGCTCGCGCACCGCCAGTACCAGGTGGTGCGCACGATGTTCTTCGAGCACGTGCTGCAGCTTCCGCTCAGCTACTACACCGGCTCGCATTCCGGGCGGCTGGTGAAGGTGATGATGACCGGGACGAACACGCTGTGGGCATTGTGGCTCGCCTTTTTCCGCGAGCACTTCGCCAGCTTCGTGTCGCTCATCGTGCTGATGCCGCTGACGCTTTTCATCAACTGGCGGTACGGCCTGCTGCTGATCGCGCTGTGCTGCGTCTTCGCCATGCTGATCGCGCTGGTCGTCAGCAAGAGCGAAAAGCTGCAAAGCAATGTCGAGCGCTATTATTCCGGACGTCGCCGAGCGCACCACCGACACGCTCGGAAATATCGCGCTGGTGCAGAGCTTCGCCCGCATCGAGAGCGAAGTCTCGGGCATGAAGAAGATGGGCGACGACGTGCTCAGCGCCCAGATCCCGGTGCTGTCGTGGTGGGCGGTGACGACGGTGATCACGCGCACATCGACCACGCTGACCATGCTGTCGATCCTGGTGCTCGGCGTCTGGTTCTATCTCGCACGGCCTCACCACGGTCGGCGAGATCGTGATGTTCATGAGCTATCGCCACGCTGCTGATCGGCCGGCTCGAACACGTCGTGCAGTTCGCCAACCGCATGGTGATGGACGCGCCGCGGATCAAGGAATTCTTCGAGGTGCTCGACACCGAGCCGGCGGTGCGCGACCGCCCCGACGCGTTGGATCCCGGCCGCCTGCACGGCCTGGTGGAATTCAAGGACGTTTCGTTCTCCTACGACGGCAAGCGCGCCGCGGTCGCCGATCTCGACCTTCACGGCGCTGCCGGGAGAGACCGTCGCCCTCGTCGGCGCGACCGGCGCCGGCAAGTCGACGGCGCTCGCGCTGCTTCATCGCGCCTTCGACCCGCAATCCGGCGTGGTGAAGATCGACGGCATGGATATTCGCGCCCTCACGCTCACCGGGCTGCGGCGCAACATCGGCGTCGTGTTCCAGGAGGTGCTGCTGTTCAACCGCTCGATCGCCGAGAACCTGCGCGTCGGCAAGCCGGACGCGACCGAGGAGGAACTGCGCACGGCCTGCGAGCGCGCGCAGGTGCTCGAGGTGATCGAGCGCCAGCCGCAAGGATTCGAGACCAACGCCGGCGAGCGCGGCCGGCTGTTCTCCGGCGGCGAGCGCCAGCGCCTGTCGATCGCGCGCGCGCTGCTCAAGGATCCGCCGATCCTCATCCTCGACGAAGCCACCAGCGCGCTCGATGCGCTCACCGAAGCCAAGGTTCAGGCTGCGCTCACCGAGGTCATGAAGGGCCGCACCACCTTCGTGATCGCCCACCGGCTCGCCACCATCCGCAACGCCAACCGCATCCTGGTGTTCGAGGGCGGCCGCATCATCGAGAGCCGGGACCTTCGACGAGCTGATGCGGCTCGGCGGCCATTTCGCCGAAGTCGCCCGGACCCAGTTCCTGGCAGCCGATATGGCAAAACCGCGAGCCGAGCCCATGCCGGCGACCGCTCAGCCGTGATCCCGCGAGTCATCAGGAGAGCCTGCGGCTTTCCTTTCGACCGACATGCCGATTACTGACCACGCGACTTTACCAATCCGATCCGGTCACGGCTGAGCCGATGCATTTCCCCACAATGGCCTGTCGCATCGCCGCTCATCCGCTCAGCGACCGTGTTCGTTGCTCGCGCTGCTCGTTCGCCTGATCAATCTCGCGTTCCTCACCGGCAACGAATCCTTCTTCGCGGAGACGGATGCGCTTCGCTTACTGGAAACTCGGCGCCGGGCTGGCGAGACCCGAGAGCTTCTGGTCGACGCTGTTGGCGGAGACCGATCGCATGCCGCTCTATCCGCTGCTGCTCGGCGGCATCCGGCACATTTTCGGCGACGTCCCGCGGATGGTGGCGATCCTGCAGGCCGTCATCGACGCCGGAACCTGCGCGCTCATTGCCGCGCTCGGCGCCCTGATCTCGCCGCTGGTCGGATTGATCGCCGGCATTCTGGCCGCGCTCTCGGTGACGCTCATCGTGTTCAGCACCCAAATCCTGACCGGAGACGGTGTCCCTCTTCTTCTTCACCCTGATGCTGCTCGCCGGCGCGCGTTTCCTGCGTCACCCGACGAACGCTCTCGCCATTATCGCCGGCCTCGCCGGCGGGATCGCTCTGGCCACCCGGCCCGCCGTCGCACCCCTGCTGGCGGCGGCGGTGCCGCTCGTCCTCGTCATCGCGCTGATGCAGCGGCGCGGGTTCGCCGCCGCACTCGGCCGCGGCGCTGCTGTTCGCAGTCGGCGCTGCCGCGCCGATCGCGCCGGTGCTGCTGCGCAACGTCATCCACTACGGAAGCTTCAGCCTGACGACGCAAACCGGCCATCACCTCGCCGACTGGATCGTCCCGCTGGTGACCGCAGCGCGCCGACGGGACGCCCTATCAAAACACGGTCGACCGCATGGAAGCCCTCTACGCACAGCGTGCGCAGGCCACTTTGTGCGCACCGCGCAAGCTCGAATGCAGCGCCGAGCATGATCTGAACGGGCAGACCAATCCGTTCCAACGTGCCGCCGTGAAGTCTGAAGTGGCGCGTGAGGCCATGGCCCGCTTGCCGCTTTCGGCTTACGCCAAGGCATGGCTCGAGGGCATGGTGGTGAACCTGGCTTCGCCGGCGCTGCTGATCGATCCGCGGGTGCGGGCGCTGCCCAAGCCGAGCTTCTACAATACGCCGGGGCGAGCCTGTGGGAGAAGACGCGCGCCTATCTGTTCGACGATCCCGCGGCCTATCAGGTCCTGCTCATCGTCGGGCTGGTCGCCATGCTGCCGATCCTGATGCTCGAAGCCGCCGGGTTCGTCATGCTGGCGCGCACTCTGCCGTGGGCGGCGGTGTTCGCCGGCGGCGTGCTGGCCTATTTCCTCCTGCTCAATGGGCCGGTGGCCACGCCCAAATATCGATTGCCGATGGAGCCGGTCCTGATCGTGCTCGCCGCGATTCCGCTCGCGCGGCTGGCGGAGCGAGTCCTTCCCCGCAGATCGACTTAGCCAGATGCGCTGTCGTCGCATGTCCGCGATGGCTGCGTCAGAACAGAATTTCGGCGGCCACGCTCACCGAGCTGCGACTCGCATCACTGATGCGTTCGAGGATGCTCACGTAGTTGGCGACCGCGGTGCCGCCCATGTTGAAGATGCCGCCGAGGCTGGCGTTCGTCGACCTGCATGTCGCCGGCGGTGCCGGTGAGCTGCATGGCGGTGATCGCGTGCATGGACACGCCGGTGGCGCCGATCGGATGGCCCTTGGCCTTGAGCCCGCCCGACGGATTGACCGGCAGACGCCCGTTCTTCTCGGTCAGGCCCTCCGCGATGGCGCGCGCACCCTGCCCTTCCGGAACGAGCCCCATTGCTTCGTATTCCATCAGCTCGGCGATGGTGAAGCAGTCGTGGGTCTCGACGAAGGACAGATCGGACAGCGCCATGCCGGCGCTCGCCAGCGCGCGCTTCCAGGCCTCGCCGCAGCCTTCGAGCTTGAGCACGTCGCGCTTCGACATCGGCAGGAAATCCTGGACGTGCTCGGCCGCGCGGAAGGCGACCGCCTTGCCGAGCTTGAGCGCGGTGGCGACGTCGGCGAGCACGACGGCGGCCGCGCCGTCGGAGACCAGCGAGCAATCCGTGCGCTTGAGCGGGCCCGCGACGCGCGGGTTCTTCTCGCTCTCGGTGCGGCAGAACTCGTAGCCCAAGTCCTTGCGGATCTGGGCGTAAGGATTGCCCACGCCATTGCGGTGGTTCTTGGCGGCGATGCGCGCGAGCGCGTCGGATTGATCGCCCCAGCGCTGGAAATAACCGCGCCGCGATCTGGCCGAAGATGCCGGCAAAGCCGCCGTCGATATCCGCCTCCTCGCGCACGTAAGACGCCTTGAGCAGGTTGCGCCCGATCTCGGCCGCGGGCGTCGTCGTCATCTGCTCGGCGCCGACCACGAGCACGATGCGCGCCGGTCCTGGCAGCGATCGCTTTGATGGCCCTGATGCACCGCGGCCGAGCCGGTGGCGCAGGCGTTCTCGACCCGGCTCGCGCGCTTGAAGCGCAGGTCGGGCGAGGCCTGCAGCACCAGCGAGGCGGTAAAATCCTGCGCCGAGAACCCGGCGTTGAAATGGCCGAGCACGATCTCGTCGACATCGCGCGGCGGCAACGCCGGCATCGGCGAGCGCCTCCCTGGCGACCCGTACGATCAGGCTCTCGACCGTCTCGCCCTCGAGCCGGCCGAACGGGCGTATGAGCCCAGCCCACGATGCAAGCGGTCACGGCGCTCTCCTGTCATTTCGGTCCATTTGGCGATTCCTCGCTGGTGCCGCATGGTCGAACATGCAACATCTGGGCGGACCCGGCGCTAACCTGCCGAATTTTGGACGCTTTCTTCGACCATGAACAGCGGCCTGTGGGCATCGGCGCGGACAATCTGGGGCTTCTCGCTTTTGCCTTTCATCCACCGCTCGGCCTAGACAGACTCTCTCTGCCAGTGGAGCGTTCCCGAGGCCCGCCAAACGATCGGACCCGGAGCCGTGATGTCTTCGACGCGATCCTTCGTAGCGCGCACCCTGATGTGGGCGGGCGTCGCCTGCGCCGCAACGGGCGTTACCGTCGCGCCGGCGGCGGCCGAAGCGCTGCTGGTGATCGAAGCCGACAGCGGCAAGGTGCTGTTCGCCCACAACGCCGGCCAGCCCTGGTATCCCGCCTCGACCACCAAGCTGATGACCGCCTACGTGACGCTGCGCGCGGTCAAGGAGGGCCGCATCACCCTCGACCGGCCGCTCGTCGTCTCGGCCAACGCGGCGGCACAGTCGCCGGTCAAGATGGGTTTCCCGCCCGGCACCGTGATCACCGTCGACAACGCGCTCAAGATGCTGATGGTGAAGTCGGCGAACGACATGGCGGTCGTGCTCGCCGAAGGCGTCGCCGGCTCGGTCGAGAATTTCGCCGACGAGATGAACAGCAACGCGCGTCGGCTCGGCATGATCGCAGTCGAGCTTCGTCAATCCCAACGGCCTGCCCGCCGACGACCAGATCGTCTCCGCGCGCGACATGGCCATCCTGGCGCGCGCGCTCATCCGCGAAATGCCGGAATACGACTACTACTGGCACCTCCCCGGCATCCGCCTGGGCAAGATGGTGCAGCGGAACTACAACACGCTGCTCGGCCGCTATCCCGGCGCCGACGGCATGAAGACCGGCTTCATCTGCGCCTCCGGCTTCAATCTCGTCGCCACGGCGACGCGCGACGGCCGGCGGCTGATCGCCGTGGTGCTGGGCGCTCCGTCCTCGGCGGCGCGCGCGTTGAAGGCTGCGCAGCTGCTGGAGCGCGGCTTCAACAGCAACAGCGGGCTGTCATGGCTGATGCCGTCGCTCGGCACGGTCGAAACGCTGCAGCCGGTCGACGCAGCGCCGCCGAACCTGCGCGACGAAATGTGCGGCGGCCACCGCAAGCGGCCGGCCACCGAGGACGAGGACGAGGTCATCGGGGCGAATAACAATCCGACTCGCCCTACGCGGTCTTCCTTTCCAGCCTGCGTCCGCCGAAGGCCAAGAGTGCCGCCGCGCTGCTGCAGGATGCCAAGATGGGCGAGCCGGTCCTCGTCTATACCGGCACCAAGCCGCCGGCGCCGGGATCGCTAGCCGCGGGCGACGCGAGAAGAAGACCGCCGCCGCCAAGCCTCCGGCTGGCAAAGACGCGGCCAAGGATACGGCCAAGGACGCCCCCAAGAACGGCACAGCGACCGCCGCCGTCCCGTCCGGCGAGGCGACCCCCGGAAGCCGAAGCCGAAGCCCAAGCGCCGGCGGCCACGGACCGTCCAAGGACGGCGCATCCGCAACCGGCGACGGGACCGCTGCGAAGCCGAAGCCCAAGCCGGCGCCGAAGGACGCTGGCAAGGATGGCGCGACGCCGACAGCCGCCGCAGGAGCCGCCGGCGACGGCGCGACGCCGAAGCCAAAACCCAAGAAGCCGGCGCCGAAGCCCGCCGCCGATGGACCTCACCCCGGCGGCCGCCCAGCAGACGTCGCAAACGCAGCAGGCGAGATGAGCGCGGCCGGCGCGACCGGCTCCAGCCTTCGAGTGGCCGCATCTTCACTGCCACGGAAACCGGTGGTGGCCACTTTTCCTGAAAATGCTCTGGGGCCGGCCGAGCCCATCCCTCTGACCGTGCTGACCGGCTTCCTCGGGGCCGGCAAGACCTCGCTGCTCAACCGTCTGGTCACCGATCCCGCGCTCGCCGAGACCGCGGTGATCATCAACGAATTCGGCGAGATCGGGCTCGACCATCTGCTGGTCAAGCCGATCAGGGACGGCGTGGTGCTGCTGCAGAGCGGCTGCCTGTGCTGCACGTTGCGCGGCGATCTCGTCGACGCGCTGGAGCAGTTGCTGCGCGACCTCGACAACGGCCGTGCCGATGTTCCGCCGCGTGGTGCTGGAGACCACCGGCCTCGCCGACCCCGTGCCCGTGCTGCAGACCACGATGGCGCATCCCTATCTTGTCATGCGCTACCGGCTCGACGGCGTGATCGCCGTGGTCGATGCGGTGAACGGGGCGGCGACGCTCGATGAGCACATGGAAGCGGTGAAGCAGGTCGCGGTCGCCGATCGGATCGTGCTCACCAAGACCGACCTGCTCACCACGCCGGAGCAGCATCGCGGCCGCGACACGCTCGCTGTCCGACTGCGCCGGCTCAATCCCGCCGCGCCCATCCTCGATGCCGCGGCGAACGAAGCGTCGCCCGAGCGCCTCCTCGGCCTGCGGCCTGTTCGATCCCGCCCGCAAGATCCCCGACGTCAAGCGCTGGCTCGCGGCCGAAGCCTATGCCGAAGCGGACGCACGACCATGACGCATCACCACCACGATGTGAACCGGCACGACGATCGCATCCGCGCCTTCTCCTTCGCCACCGACACCGCCGATTCCTGCCGCGATGTTCGACCTGTTCATCGAACTCGTGCGCTCGGTGCACGGCCCCAACCTGCTGCGCCTCAAGGGCATCGTGAAACTGGCGGAGACGCCGACGAGCCCCGTCGTCATTCACGGCGTGCAGCACATCTTCCATCCGGCGGTGCGGCTGCCGCGCTGGCCCGACGGCGACGAGCGCACCCGCATCGTGCTTGATCACGCGCGATCTCGACCCCGACGCGGTCAAGCGTCTGTTCGACGCCTTCCTCGGCGCGAGCGCCCCCGACCAGCCCGATCGCGCGGCGCTGCTCGACAATCCGCTGATCCCGTTCGGCGGCGTCGATCGTTGACCTCCAGATGACGGCGCATTCGCGGGCGCTTTTGACGCCTTGCCAGCATCTCGGCCCCTGCCCGATGCTCGAGGCCGCGCCGAGTCGCGGCGCCGACGCATGTGCTGCTTGAATGGCTGCTTGAGCGACACCGCTGCCGGGAACTGACATGAACGTGATCAAGCGGCTGACGGCGGAGGTGGCCAGCCTCAAGGGTGCATTGCGCACCCTCAAGATGACCACGCCGATCGCCAGGAATCCGACGCGCGTGTTTCCGCAAGTTATCCTGGAACTCGCGGACAAGTACGGCGACGCGCCGGCGCTACTCTCCGACGCGCGAGCGCTTCACCTACCGCGAGCTTGCGGCGCGCTCCAACCGCTACGCGCGCTGGGCATTGGCGCAAGGACCTGCGCAAGGGCGACACGGTCTGCCTGCTGATGCCGGGCCGGCCGGAATTCCTCGCGATCTGGGTCGGCATCACGCGCGTCGGCGGCGTGGTTGCACTCGTCAACACCCATCTGACCGGGACCGCGCTCGCCTATTGCATCAACGCCGTCAGCCCGAAGCACATCATCGTCGCCGCGGAATTGCTCGCATCGCTGGAGAGCGCGCGCGCGCATGTCACCGGCGACGCGCAGATCTGGCTGCACGGCAATGCCGATGCCAATTTCGCGCGCATCGATCGCGAGATCGACGGCCTTTCCGGCGCCGACGTCGCGGCCGCCGATCTTCCTGCCCTGACCATCGAGGACGGCGCGCTTTACATCTACACCTCGGGCACCACCGGCCTGCCGAAAGCGGCCAACATGAACCATTACCGCGCTGATGCTTGCGAGCAACGCCTTCGCCGGCGTCATGGATACGCGCGCCAGCGACCGCATGTACGATTGTCTGCCGCTCTATCACACCGCCGGCGGCGTGGTCGCGACCGGCGCGCTCCTGGTCCGCGGCGGCTCGGTGGTGATCCGGGACAAGTTTTCCGCGCGCGAGTTCTGGGACGACATCGTGCGCTGGGAGTGCACCTGCTTTCAATACATCGGCGAGCTCTGCCGCTATCTCATCAACTCGCCGCCGAGCCCGAATGAGCGCGCGCACCACCTTCGCCTCGCTTGCGGCAACGGGCTGCGGCCCGACGTCTGGCCGGAATTCAAGCGGCGTTTCCGGATTCCGCAGATCATCGAGTTCTACGCCGCGACCGAAGGCAACGTCTCGTTGTTCAATTTCGACGGCAAGGAAGGCGCCATCGGCCGGCTGCCCGTGGTGGGTCGCCGGCCGCTTCCCGACCAAGATCGTGCGCTTCGACGTGGAGCGCCAGCAGCCGGTCCGCAACGAACAGGGCTTCTGCATCGAATGCGGCGCCGACGAGCCGGGCGAGGTCATCGGCAAGATCCTGAAAGATCCGTCGAAGCCCGGCCAGCGGTTCGAAGGCTATGCGAGCAAGGCCGAGAGCGACCGCAAGATCCTGCGCGACGTGTTCGAGAAGGGCGACATCTGGTTCCGCACCGGCGACCTGATGCGCAAGGACAAGAACGGCTACTTCTATTTCATCGATCGCATCGGCGACACCTTCCGCTGGAAGGGCGAGAACGTCTCGACCACCGAGGTCGAGGAGGCGATTGGACGATCTCGACGGCGTGATGGAGGCCAATGTCTACGGCGTCGAAGTGCCGGGACGCGACGGCCGCGCCGGCATGGCCGCGGTCGTCGCCAAGGACAACCTCAACCTGACCGGCCTTCGCGATCACCTGGCGCGGCACCTGCCGGAATATGCCCGGCCGATGTTCCTGCGTATGCGCGAAGCCAACGACGTCACCTCGACCTTCAAGTCGAAGAAGATCGACCTCGTCGAAGCAGGGTTTCGATCCGAGCCAGACCGACGATCCGATCTACTTCAATGATCCCCGCAGGAAGGCGTTCGTCCGCCTCGACCCCGCGCTGTACGAAGACATCACAGGCGGGACGGGTGCGGCTGTGACCGGCGGTGCCTCGTCCCGCGACCGGCGATCAGCCCGCTGGACGTGCTCGCGTTCTGGCGCGCCGCCGGACCGGACAAATGGTTCAGCCAAGGATCGCGCGTTCGATGCCGAGATCGCGGCCCGCTTCGGTGAGCTCTGGCGCGCGGCTGCCGAGGACGAGGCTTGCACATTGGGAGGCGACGCCGGAGGGAGCGCTCGCGCTCGTCATCGTGCTCGATCAGTTTCCCCGCAACATGTTCCGCGGGCAAGCGCGCGACCTACGAGGCCGATGCCGCTCGCCCGCGCCATCGCCGATCGCGCCATCAGGCGCGGGTTCGACCGGCAGATGCCGCAGCAGGAGCGCCGCTTCTTCTATATGCCTTTCATGCACTCGGAAAATTCCAGCCGATCAGGAACGATGCATGGAGCTGGCGCGCGCTTATGGCGACGATGAATTCATGACATATGCCGAGCTCCACGCCGACATCATTCGCCGCTTCGGCCGGTTTCCCCATCGCAACGCGATGCTCGGGACGGGCGATGACGCCGGAGGAGCAGGCCTTTCGACGCCGGCGGCTTCGCCGGGTGAGAATGAGCGGCGTGCGCTGACGCGCATTTGCCGCACCAGTGCCGCTCACGATACGCTTCATTGCGGATCGGCATGACGATCGCAGCCACGCATTGAATGCGCATCACGCCGCATTACGTTTGGGGCATGCGGCAAAGCTCTGCTTATGACGAGGAAGGCGGGGAGTTTTCGCCTCCGACCGGCACCAATGAACGCCTGACCTGCGATCTCCTGATCGCCGGCGGCGGCCTATCCGGTCTGAGCGCGGCGGAAGCAGCGCCTGCGGCGCGGCCTCGATGTCGTCGTGATCGAGAAGGGCGCTTTCGGCAAAGATGGGGCGTCCGGGCTCAACGCGGGACAATTCCTGACCGGATGGGCAAAACCGGTGGACGTCATGTTGGCGGAACTGGCCCAGCAGGAGCTACGACGCGGCCTCCCCTTCGATCAGGCGCAGTTGCACGCGCAGCGCCGGGTGCGGGCATTCCTGCGCCGCACGGTCGAGGGATGCCAGCGGCTTGCCGAGCTCGACCATCACTACAACCTGCGCGCATCCGTGCAGCATGGCGCGGTGATGGCGGCGGTGAACGAGACCGATATGGCGGGTCTGCGCGCGGCCTATCAGTTCATGGACAACAGCAATTTGCGCGCGCTCATGCCCATCACCGACAAGCGCCGCGCGCGTTTCTTCGAAATCCTCTCCGCCGCCCAGGTCCAGCGGCGGTACGGCACGGCGGAGGGATTTTACGTCGGCGGCATGATCGATCGCTTCGGCGGCAGCTTTCGTCCGCGCAAGTTTCTCATCGGATTGGCGCGCGCGCTGCAGAAGCGCGGCGTGCGCTTCTTTCAGGGCACGGAGGCGCAAGCGCTCGATTTTTCCGACAGCCGCCAGCGTCAGCGCGTGTTCTGCGGTAACGGGGCCAACATCCGCGCCAATACGCTGTTCATGGCGAATGCCTATGCCCGGCACATCAATGGCGACGTGCTCGAGCGCGCGATCTTCGAATATGATTACGTCGTGGCCGATCGAGCTTCCGGATGGCGCCGAAGACGCTCACCTCCGGCACCGTTCTCTCCGGATACGCGCGAGCCGTGCTTTTACGCGCGCCGCCATGGCCGGCGGCTCTATATGGGCTACGAAGAAACGCCGGAAACCTCGCCGGACATCACGCGCAACGTCGCCCGCCGAACGCTGGCCGAGGGCAAGCGGGTGTTTCCGGCGCTCGCTGTCCGTCGGCGAGCGCGATATCAGGAGCGCATGGTGCGGTCGGGTGTTCTACACCCTGGACGACTATCCTTTCGTCGAGCGCCGGCATGGCGGCCGCGTCATCACCTTCGCGGCGCCTTCCGATCACGGCAATTCGCTGGCGCTGCGCATCGGGCAGCTCGTGGGCAACGCCGTTGCCCCTGCAACGCTCCGGCCGAGGAGCGACGATGACATCCGGCGCCGCCGCCGCAATGCTCGGCAGTTGCGGCTGTTCGAAAGCTTCCCGAAAGGACGGCGCCTGCGCCCGGGCAAGCGGTATCAGGAAGCCGCATTCCGCGAGACTGAACCAGCCGCTCCGCGAGCATCTGCCGCCGGCTTGCGAGCCGGACTTGCCGTGAAGGCAGCGCGCAACTCTTCGAGGCGGATGACGTGAGCGCCGGGAAGCTCGAGGCGCACCATGGCGCCTCGAGCACCTTCCGATGATCGGCACGAAAGACTGCAGCTTTCGGGATGACGATTAGAAGCTGACCACGTCCTTCATCGCCGCTGCGGCGTCAGCAGGAACGACTTTGCGCGCCACGAAATCATCCCAATTCTTGAACTTCTCCTTGGCGCGGGCCTCGACGATCGCCTTGGAACGCGCCGGCCCGATCTGCGAAACCTTGTCCAGCTCAGCCACGGTTGCGGTGTTGAGGTTGACCTTGGCCGCGACGGGATGGCGTTGCGGCGCCGGTGGTCGTGGGCTTTGCGGCGCAGCCGCCGGACGGCGCGGGATGAGCGGGTGCCGTCGGCTGCATTCCCTGAGCGAAGGCGGGAACGGACAGGAGTGCCAGCATCGGCCGAGGTGACAAGAACGCGTCGAGTCGACATTTGGGTAGGTCCTCTGTTGTTTCCTCCGGCTTGCGGGCGAGCATGTTACTGCGCACGAGCCGGCGGGCGTCTGCATTCATCAGTTCCCGGATCGTCGGCGTGCCTCTGGCATCCACCGCCATCCGACTGACGGCATGGACATAGCTGATCGATCTCGGAACGGCGCGGTGGACGACGCGTTCATCCGCTATTCACTGCGGCCAACAAAGCGACGTCACAAAGCTGACGGGATCTCACAACCGAGCTGAAGACGTGGTCGACTGATACCGGCAGAAAATTCTGGAGCTTCTCGAGATCATTCTCGAGGGGAACACTCCGCACGCACGAACGTCGGAGCGTACTGGCTGCTCGGCCCTAGCGCCAGATCGCCCGCGCCGCCTCCACAACGCGCCGCAGCTTCGCGCGCTCATCGGCCTCGCTCAGCGGATTGCCGGCTGCAGCGCTGCTCGCGAAGCCGCATTGCGGGCTGATCGCGAGCCGGTCGAGATCGATATGGCTTGCGGCTTCTTCCGTCGCGGCGTTGCAGGCTGTCCAGGCTTTCGAGCGCGGGCGTCTTGCTGCTGACCAGGCCCAGCACCACGCCCTTGCCTTTCGGCACGAAGCGCAGCGGCGCGAAATCGCCTGCCCGGGGCGTGTCGTACTCGAGCAGGAAGTGATTGGCGTCGGTGCCGGCGAAGAAGCGCTCGGCCACCGCGTCGTACCCGCCGTCGGCGAGATAGTGGCCGCGAAAGTTGCCGCGGCACATGTGCACGCCGACCACGACGTCAGTCCGGACACGCCGCGACCGCGCCGTTGATGGCATCGATATAGCGATCGACCAGCGCGCCGGGGTCGCCGCCCGCGGCCGCGACCCGCTCGCGGATTGCGGGATCGCACAGGAGCGCAATGGCGATCTCGTCGAGTTGCACGTACCGGCATCCGGCCTGCACCAGATCCGGCGATCTCCTGCGCAAAGACCGCGACGAGATCGGCGAAGAAGGCGATCGACGTCGGCATAGGCGCTGCGGTCGGCGAAGTCGGCAAAGCGCAGAAAATGCATGGTCGACGGCGCCGGCAGCGTGATCTTGGCCGTCGACCGTGGCGGCGTCGCGCAGGAAGAGGAATTCATCGAGCGCGAGCGGATGCGCGCGTCGCAGCGGCGCCGTCGCGTAGGGCGCGGTGAAATCGACCTCATGGCCATGGTCGTCGCGAAACTTGAGCAGCGCGGCGCGGACCTCGAGGCCCTCGGTGCGCTCCACGAACCGCCCCCAGTAGGAGCCGCGGCGAAACTCGCCGTCGGTGACGACCTCGAGCCCGGTCGCCTCCTGCATGCGGACCGCGTCGCGCACGCAGTCGTCCTGGATGCGCATGAACTCGTCCTCGCCGATCTCGCTGCCGGCGCGGCGGCGGAATGCCTGGCGCAGCGCCGGCGGGCGCAGCAGGCTACCGACGTGGTCGGCGCGAAACGGCGGGCGGCCGTCCGGACGCATGCTCATGCTTGGTCGCTCCCCAACTCCGGGCTTCTTGTCTATAGCTCAATAGGTAGAATTTAGTTCGCCTCCATGGCACAACACAATCCCCGACCGCCGCCGTCGCGGCTGGTGCGGGAGCGCATGTGGCCATGACGGTCGTCACCCTTCGGTCCTCGCGACGTTCACGACGGAGCCCGCGGCGGCGCGAGCCCGAGATCATCGAGGCCGCGGCGCGCGTCTTCGCGGCGCGCGGTTTCCATGGGGCGACCACCCAGGACATCGCCGACGTGCTCGGCATCAGGCAGGCGAGCCTGTACTATTACTTTCCCTCCAAGGAGGGCGCGCTCGAGCTCGTCTGTCTGCAGGGCGTGGGCGGCTTCTTCGAGGTCGCCAAGGCGATCGCGTCGGGACCGGGCACCGCGGCCGATAAGCTCACCCGCCTGATCAAGTCGCACCTCTCGCCGCTCACCGATCGCAGCGACTTCGTCCGGGTGTTCCTGAACGAGCGCCAGCACCTGCCGCCCGAGAGCCGGCGGCGGATCGGGAAATGGTCGCGCGGACTGGAGCAGGTGTTCGAAAGCGTGCTCAAGGAAGGCGTGCGCCGGGGCGAATTCCGCTCCGACCTCGATACCCGCTTGGCGGTGCTCGGTATCCTCGGCATGGCCAACGCGGTGGCGAACTGGTATCGCGCCGAGGAAGTGGCGATCGATCGCATCAGCGGCGAATTCGCCCGCCTGCTGGTCGCAGGCGTGGCGAAACGGCCCAAGCCGCGGCGCCGTGCGGGCGCCGCCCACCGCTCAGCGGAAACCTTTCGACTGCAGCTGCGATTTTCTAGGCCGATGCCAGCAGTCGCCCTGCACTACGACCCGGCGAGATTCTCGTACATGCGACGCAGGCTTCGCCGGACCACGGCGAGGTCCTTGGCCGGCACGCCGGCGATCGCGCTGCGTTCCGCCGCGATCGCTCGCGGGATCAGGCGCGCGAGCGCCGCGGCACCCTTGCCGGTGAGGCGCACGACCACCTCGCGGCTGTTGGTCGCCGACCGCGTGCGCGTCACCAGGCCCATTCTCGACCAGCCGGGTGACCACCCGCGAGAGCGTCGAAACGTCGATGCTGGTCATGGCGGCCAGATCGATCTGGCGCTGGCCGTCATCGCTCGAGAGCGCGGCGAGAACCCGCCACATCGCGATGCTCAGCCGGTGTGGCGCCAGCGTGCTGCGCCCGAAATCGACCACCAGCGCCGAGCCGACGCGATTGATCAGGTAGGGAAGATATTCGCTGAGATCGAGCTGCGGGCGGCTGGGCACGAACGGGAAATTCCTGAAAGATCGGTGCGGGCAAGCTTTTATGGGCGAGTTCCCACGATGTCAAAGCTGCCGCGCTGACGGCGGCATCCGTTCGGTGCATAATGGCCCACGACCCGTCCGATCAGTTGCATTTACAACAGTTGCAAATGCATCTATGCTGCCGGCAACACAGAACCGGCCTCAAGGCTCGGTAGAACCATGGGAGGAGTGTGGTGGAATTCGGCTACTTCACCCTGAGCGACAATCACTACGAGAACAACGCGCGGACGCCGAACCAGTTCGTCTCCGACATCACGGCAGAGGCGCTGCTACGCCGATCGGCTCGGCATGCATTCGGCCTGGATCGGCGAGCATCATTTCAATTCGCTCGGCGTGCTGTCCTGCCCGGATCTGGTGCTCGCCTATATCGCGGCGCGCACGAAGCACATCCGGCTCGCGCCGGCGGTGACGGTGCTGCCGCTGCATCATCCGATCCGCGTCGCCGAGCAATGGGCGACGCTCGACCTTCTCAGCAACGGGCGAGTCGATTTCGCCGACCGGCCGCGGCTACGACCAGCGCGAATACCTGCCGTTCCACGTCTCGTTCGAGGACAATCAGGGCATCTTCGACGAAGGCCTCGAAGTCGTGCGCAAGCTGTGGGCGGCGGAGGACCGCATCACCCATCAGGGCAAGCACTACTCGTTCGAAGACGTGCGCATCACGCCGAAGCCGGTGCAGAAGCCGATCCCGACCTATGTCGGATCGTTCTCCAAGCCTTCGATCGAGCTGGCGGCGCGGCTCGGCTGCGGCCTGATCGTTGCGCCGTTCGCCGCCGCCATGAGCTTCGGCGGCCTGAAGCAGGTTGCGGACCTCTATCACGAGTCCTGCGCCAAATACGGCACCAAGCCCGGCCGCCTGATGTGCAGCTACTTCACCCACTTCGCCGACAACCAGGCGCAGGAGGACGCCCAGCGCGCGCGCCAGATCCGCTACTACCGCGAATGCGTGATCCCGGCGCTTCCCGGCGATCCGAAGACGGCGCCGCCGAGCTATCGCTATTTCGTCGACATGGTCGGCGCGGCTGAACAAGGTCAGGCCGGAGGACCTCACCGGAGAATTCGGTGCTGATCGGATCGCCGCAGCGGATCACCGACACGCTGAAGAAGGTGGAAGCCGCCGGCTTTCACGAGGTGATCCTCTATTTCAACGTCGGGCTGAAGCCGCACCAGCAGGTCAAGGACGAGATGGAGCGCTTCATGCGCGAGGTGGCGCCCGCGTTCGAGGGCGCGCACAGGCAACGCGCGGCCTAGAGCTTCGCTCTGGCCGCATGATCTTGTCGAAGGGTCCGCCACGCTCGGCGTCATGGTTTGGGCGTCGAGCGCGTTGCGCAGCGATCTGACGGCTTAAACAGCGGCGGGAAAGAAATTCCGCGCCAACAGCAATTCTTGAGCACGCGTTCAAGTGCCGCGCTCCGACGGCACGAGCGAACCGGGAGACAACGTCCGTGACCCTTCAACAAAACACCGATCGTATCCAGACCACGCATATCGGCAGCCTGCCGCGGCCGCACGCCGTGCTCGACATGATGAAGGCGAAGTTCGCCGGCCAGCCCTACGACAAGAAGGTGTACGACGCGACCATCACCAAGGCGGTCGCGGACAGCGTGCGCAAGCAGGTCGATTGCGGCATCGACATCGTGACCGACGGCGAGGTCTCGAAGCCCGGCTTCTTCACCTATATCCAGGAGCGGCTCGAAGGCTTCGAGCCGCGGCCCAAGCAGAAGATGCTGCTGTTCCAGCAGGAGGTCGCGGCGTTCCCGGAATACTACGCGCAGTATTTCAAGGACGCGATGATGGGCGGCGCAATCGTGCCGCTCGTCGCCGGTGGTCTGCGTCGGTCCGGTCAAATACCGCGGCGAGAAGCATCTGCAGATCGACATCGACAACGTCAAAGCCGCGGCCAAGGCGGCCGGCGTGCCGGACCATCACGTATTCCTGCCGGCGACGGCGCCGTCGGGCGTCGGCATCAACGAGTACTACAAGTCCGAGGAAGACTATTTCCACGCGCTCGCGGCCGAGCTCAACAAGGAATACAAGGCGATCGTCGACGCCGGCATTCTGGTGCAGGTCGACGATCCCTTCCTGCCGGACATCTTCTTCGAGCCCGGCCTCGACGACGCCCAGAAGAAGCGGCGCGCCGAAATCTATGTCGAGGCCACCAACGTCGCGCTCAAAGGCATTCCGGCCGAGATGGTGCGCTTCCACACCTGCTACGGCATCAACGAAGGCCCGCGCCTGTACGAAGCCAGCCTCGCCGACGTCATCGGCTACATGCTCAAGATCAACGCCGGCTCCTACAGCTTCGAATGCGCCAACCCGCGCCACGAGCACGAATACCACCTGTTCGAGCGCATCAAGCTCCCGGAGGGCAAGGTGGTCTGCCCCGGCGTGATCACCCATGCCAGCAACATCGTGGAGCATCCGGAGCTGATCGCCGAACGCATCATGCGCTTCTGCCAAGCTGGTGGGCCGCGAGAACGTGATGGCCGCCGCGGATTGCGGCTTCTCGTCCCAGGCGCTCTATCGCACCGAGGTGCATCACACCGTGGTGTGGGAGAAGTTCAAGGCGCTGCGCCAGGGCGCCGATCTCGCCACCCGGCAGCTCTGGGGCAAGCGTTAACGGGTGCCTGCCGACAAAAATCTGAGATCGAGGGAGGACGATATGAACAAGCGAACCGCTGTTCTCGCGGCCCTGCTTGCGCTGGCGGCCACGCCAGCCGCGGCGCAGGAAAGTGCCAAGATCGGGTTCGTCGGCAACGTTCAGCGGGCCGGCCGCGGTGATCGGCAACGACATGCGTGACGGCTTCGAGCTCGCGCTCGATCATCTCGGCCGCAAGGTCGGCGGGCTGGCCGCCCAGGTCATCTATGAGGATGATCAGCAGAAGCCCGAGGTCGGCAAGCAGAAGACCGACAAGTTGATCAGTTCCGACCGCGTCAACTTTCTCACCGGCTACATCTGGTCAAATGTCCTGCTGGCCTCGCTGCAAGCCCGCGGTCGATGCGCAGACCTTCCTGATCAGCGCCAACGCCGGTCCGTCCCAGATCGCCGGCGAGCTATGTTCGCCCTGGTTCTTCTCGGTGTCGTGGCAGGGCGATCAGGTTCCGCAGGCGATCGGCGAGTACCTCAATCAAAAAGGCGTCAAGTCGGCGTTCCTGATCGCGCCCAACTACGCCGCCGGCAAGGACGTGATCGCCGGGCTCAAGGAGAACTTCAAAGGCACGGTCGCGGGCGAGGAATACACCAAATGGCCGGATCAGCTCGACTTCTCCGTCGAGCTCGCCAAGGCGCGCGCCGCCAAGCCGGATGCCGTCTTCGCGTTCTATCCGGGCGCGGCCGGCATCCAGTTTCTCACGCAATATGCCCAGGCCGGCCTCAAGGCGCAGATCCCGCTCTACACCGCCTTCGTCATCGACGCGTTGTCGCTGCCGCGGCTCGGCGAGCTCGGCGCTCGGCATTCCCGGCGCCCAGCACTGGGTCGAACGACCTGCCCAACGAGGCGAACAGGAAATTCGTCGCCGACTTTCCGCGCCGAAGTACGGCCGTTATCCGTCATTCTATGCCGCGCAGGCCTACGATTCCGCCAAGCTCATCGACAGCGCGGTGGCCGGAGTGAAAGGTGACCTCGGCAACAAGGACGCGATCCGTGCCGAGATGCGCAAGGCGAACTACGCCTCGGTGCGCGGTCCCTATCGCTACGGCAACAATCACTTTCCGATCCAGAATTTCTATCTGCAGGACGTGGTGAAAGATACCGACGGCACCTACACCCTCAAGACCGTCGCCACTGCGCTCAAGGACCACCAGGACCGCTACCACGCGCAATGCCAGATGAAATAGCGGCGCAGCGAAGCCCGTCGACGTAGGTGCACGACGCCGAGGTTCGCAATCGGCACGGCGAAGTGCCGACGCCAAGTGTGCAAGCGTGGGCGCGGGATGCGGGGCGGTGATGACGCACGCGCTCTGTCTATTGAGCTATAGAATTGCGGCCGCCGCCGGGCTATAAAAACGCAGAGGGAAACGCTCAACGAGCGCCGCATGACCGCAACGCCATCGGTCGATCGGGAGGCGCTGCGCCGCAAGTCCGCACCGCTGCTGCTGTGCGAGCGGGCGCGCGCGACTGCCGGACGCCGTCGCCTTCCGCTGCAAGCATCTCGGCCTCTACCGCGAGCGCAGCTGGCGCGACTATGCCGCGCTGGTGGCGCGGACGGCGCGCGCCTTTGCCGAGCTCGGCCTTGCCCGCGGCGAGCGCGTCGCCATCATGGGCGATGCCTGCGAGCAATGGCTGATCTGCGACCTCGCGGCGCAATCGCTGGGCGCCATCGTCTACGGCATCTATCCGACCGCATCGGCCGCGGAGGTCAGAGTATCAGCTGCGCGACGGCGGCGCGGTGATGTTCGTCGCGGAGAACCAGGAATACGTCGACAAGATCCTGCCGTTTGCCGACAGTCTTGACGGATCTGAAGTGGATCGTCGTGCATCGACGATTCCGCGATGTTCGCCTACGCGCATCCGCAAGCTTCGAAGCTACGACGCGCTGCTCGCCCCGGTCGAGCAGCCCGATCTCGCCTGGCTGGAGCAGCAGGCGGACCGGCTCGATCCGGAGCGATCCCGCCTTCATCGTCTATACGTCGGGCACCACCGGCCATCCCAAGGGCGCGCTGGTCGCGCACGGCAAGCATCTCGCCGCCACCGCGAACCTGGTCGAGCATTATCCGACGCTGGCGCAAAAGCCGCACCGCACGGTGGCCTACCTGCCGCTCTGCCACGTGCTCGGCCGCGACGTCGCGGTGACGCTGCCGCTGATCTCGCGCCTCGTCCCGCATTTCGGCGAAGAGCCCGGAAGACCTGCCGACGACGCTGTTCGAGTCCGCGCCCACGGTGCTGTTCACCGTGCCGCGCTACCTGCAGAAATTCGCCTCGCAGGTGCTGCTCGGCATTCTCAATTCCAGCAGCAGCAAGCGCGCCACCGCCGATCTCGCGCTGCGGTTTGCGCGCGGGCACGCGCGACGGCGCTGGAACGGCGAGGCAGGCTTTGCGCGCGAGGCGCTCTACCGCGCCTGCCGCGCCGGCGTGTTCGTGCCGATCCTCAACAAGCTCGGCTTCGACCGGCTGGAGCTCGTGATCTGCGCCGGCGCGCCGCTGCCGCCCGAGACCATGGCGCTCTGGCAGATGCTCGGCGTCAACGTGGTGGAGATGTACGGCCAGACCGAAACCGCGGGCGGCATCATCAGCCGGCCAGCGCGGGCCGTTTCCGCGCCCCGGCAACGTCGGCACCGTGGCCACGGGCTGGGAGGTCAAGCTCTGCCGGCGACGGCGAAGTGCTGGTGCAGAGTCCCGATCTGTTCGAGTGCTACTGGAACAATCCGGACGCAACCCGCGCCGTCAAGGGCGAGGACGGCTGGCTGCGCACCGGCGACATCGGCGAATGGAACGACGAGCGCGCTCCGGCTCGTCGACCGCGCGCGCGACTTCATCGTGACCTCCGGCGGCAAGACGATCTCGCCGTCGTTCATCGAGAATATCCTGCGCAGCAGCCCCTATGTGGCCGAGGTGGTCGTGTTCGGCCACGGCCGCAAATACCTGACCGCGCTCGATCGAGATCGACGCCGATACGGTCGCCGACTGGGCCCGCAGCCATGACGTGCCCTATACCGGCTTCACCAGCCTCGCCCACAACCCGCGATGTCGTGCGCCTGATCGGAGCCGAGATCGAGCGCGCGAACGGCGAGCTTGCGCGCGCCGAGCAGATCAAGGACTTTCCGCATCCTGCCCAAGGCGCTCGATCCCGAGGAGGACGGCGAGCCGGTCACGCCGACGCGCAAGGTCAAGCGTCATCTCATGTACGAGCGCTTCAAGCCGCTGGTCGAAAGCATGTACGATGATCGCGAGGAAAGGCTGATTGCCGGCATAGCGCTTTCCGGCGAAGTGGAAACCGGTTCGCCGCAGAAAGCGCGTCAAACGTAGCAATGGCATCGCGGCGGAGTCCGCGTGACGTTTCGCTCAACGAGGGAGGACAAACGAGATGTTGAGACCAAGTCTCATAGGCGCGTTGGTCGCTGCGGCGCTGGCGTGGCCGGCCGCTGCGCAAGACAGCTACGTCGTCGGCGTCAGCGGCGCGCTCACCGGACCGGCGGCAGGCACCAATGCTCCGCCGATCGAGGGCTTGCGCCTCTATGTCGATCGCCTCAACGCCGGCGGGCGGCGTCAACGGCAAGAAGATCCAGTCTGATCGTGCTCGACGATCAGGCCGAGCCGTCGAAGGCCGCCGCCAATGCCAAGCGGCTCCTGACCCAGGACAATGTGCGCCTGCTGGTGCTGTCGAGCCTGTCCTCCACCTACGCCCCGGTCATCGCGGAGACCAAGCGGGCCAACGTGCCGCTGATGTTCATGGGCGCGGTCTGCCCGAAGGAAGTCTATCCGCCGGCCGAGGCGCTGCAGTTCTGCACCACCGCCTATGCCGGCGGCTACGACAGCCGCGCCACGCTCGCCTTCATCAAGGAGACGGCGAAGGAGCCGGTGCGGATCGGCTTTGCCGCCATGGCGATCCCGCTCTCGCGCGGCGAAATCGACTATGCCGAGGAGCAGGCCAAGACGCATGGGCATGACCGCGGTCGACAAGGAGGTCATTCCGCCGCCGACCGCCGGACTACACGCCGTTCGCCACCAAGCTCAAGGACGCCAACCCGAACTGGATATTTTCCTGGGCGCCATGGGTGACGCAGGTGAAGACCTTCGAGGCCCTGCGCCGGCTGGGCTGGCAGGGCGACTACATCACCTGGGCGCACATCGAGGCGGAGGGCGAGCTGGCCCGCATCAAGGATCCGAAGTTCTACGTCATCGGCGCCAACTCGCTGTTCCAGGACAATCTCGCCGATCCACAAGCAGATCGTGGAGGCGGCCAAGAAGGGCAACGTGCAGCTATCCGGCCGAGCAGCTGACCGAAGGCTGGATCGGCGGCATGGTGCTGGAGGCGGCGCTCAAGAACGCGGGCTGGCCGGCCGATGCCGGCCAAGATCCGTGCCGCGATGGAACAGCGTGAAGGTCGATACCCAGGGCCTGCGCGGCGGACCGATCGAGTGGAGCAAGGACAACCATTTCCGCACCCGCCAGTACTACCGGGTCTATCACTGGGATCCGGCGAAGTCGGCGGTCGGCGGTGGCCAAGGACTGGGTGCCGTATGACGTGAAGTGACCGGCGCGCAGTGCCGGTCATCGCCGGGAGTTCGCGCTCGGCGCGGGAGCCCGCGATCCATGAACCCGCAACCTGAGTTTATGGAGTCCGGGCTCGCGGGCTTCGCCCGCGCCCGGAATGACCGCGAAAGCGTCAGTCCGTGCAGCTCATCGTCAACATCATCGTGCTGGCGGCGATCTACGCGCTGCTCGCCTGCGGCTATGTGCTGATCTATCGCGTGAGCCGGGTGCTGAACATGGCGCATGGCGAGATCGACGATGCTCGGCGCCTATCTGCTGCTCACGACGGCGTCGCTGTTCGTCGGCAATCCGCTTGACGGCGATCGCCGTGGCGGTGGTGCTGAGCCTCACGGTCGGCGTTCTCGTCTACGTGCTGCTGATGCGCAAGATGACCGGCGAGATGGTGCTGGCCGCCATCCTCACCACCGATCGCGATCGGCATCCTGCTGCGCGGCCTGATCGTGCTGATCTGGTCGGCGGCGCAGCAGCATCCGCTGGAGGCGCTGGCACTTCTCCAACCCGTCGATCGGGCTGCTCGGCGGCGCGCGCATCTCGGCCTGCGCGGCGCTGATGGTGGTGATGACCGCCGTGGTCTATGGCGGGCTGTTCGCGTTCCTGCGCTTCGGGCGCTGGGGCGTGCGCATGCGCGCGGCCGGGCAGAACCCGCTGCTGGCGGCGCAGCGCGGCGTCAACCTGAACGCGGTCTACGCCCTGGCCTGGGGCCTCTCGACGTCTGAGCGGATCGATTGCCGGCATGCTGATCGCGCTCGATTCCGGCCTCGACCAGACCATGGTGGTGATCGGGCTCAAGGCCTTCCGCGCCGGCGCTGGTCGGCGGCCTCGACAGCCTCCTCGGCGCCCTCGTCGGCTCGCTCGATCGTGGCCGCCGCCGAGGTGCTCGCCGATCCACTACATCGATCCGCTGCTGTCCGACGTGGTGCCGTTCCTGGTGCTCATTGCCATGCTGATCGTGCGGCCCTGGGGGCTGTTCGGCACCCGCGAGGAGCTCGACCGTGTCTAGGCGCACCGCGCGCCAGCGGCTACTTCCGCACCAGCTACGCGCAGGACCTCGCGCTGGTCGGGACGCCGGCTCGAAGCGCACCGGCCTCGGCGTGCTCATCCTGGCGCTGCTGGCGTTTCCGTTCATGGCGTCGGCGTTCCAGCTCGATCTCGCCTGCCAGGTGTTTCTCGCCTGCGTCGGCGCGCTGTCGCTGATGCTGCTGACCGGCTATGCCGGCCAGATCTCGCTCGGGCACGCCGGCCTGATGGCGGCCGGCGCGTTCACGGTCGGCATTCTGTTCCGGGAGACCAATGCGCCGTTCTGGATCACGCTGCCGGCGGCCGCGCTGGTCGGCGCATTGCTCGGCGATCATCTTCGGCTTGCCGTCGCTGCGCCTGCGCGGGCTCTATCTCGCGGTCAGCACGCTGGCGCTGCACTTCGTGGTGATCTATCTCGGCGGCGAATACGAGATCGCAGGCGCGGCTTCTCCACCGGCATCGTCATCGATCCGCCGACGCTCGGCGGCGTCGCCATCACCGACGGCCGCGTCTGGTACTTTATCCTGCTGGCCGCCGCGGCGGCGACGCTGCTGCTCTGCGTCAACCTCCTGCGCAGCGCGCAGCGGGCGGGCCTGGCGCGCGATCCGCGCGCACGAGACCGTCGCCGAAGCGCTCGGCATCAGCATTGCCGGCTACAAGCTCCTGGCCTTCGTCATCAGTTCGGCGATCACGGCGGTGGCGGGCGCGCTGTTCGCCTATTACCGCGGCTTCGTCTCGGTCGAGGCGTTCTCGCTGTTCCTCATCCATCCAGTATCGTGGCCATGGTGATCATCGGCGGCATGGGCTCGCTGCTCGGCGCGTTGCTCGGCGCGACCTTCGTCACGCTGTTTCCCTACATCATCGAAGTCGGCCTGCTCGCGCTGCCGGACGCGCAACGCTACGCCGGCCTGCTGTTCGCGGTGAACTACGCCGGCGTTCGGCGCTCGTGATGATCCTGTTCCTGGTCTTCGAGCCGCTCGGGCTGGTCGGCATCTGGCATCGCATGCAGAGCTATTTCCTGCTGTGGCCGTTCAAGCACCGGCCGGCGTCGGGATCGCGCCGATGACCGAGCGCGCTGCTGCGCGATCGACAAGCTCGAAGTCGTCTATCAGCGCGCCATCACCGCGGTGCAGGGCATCACGCTCGCGGTCGAGGCCGGGCAGATCGTCGCGCTGCTCGGCACCAACGGCGCCGGCAAGACGCACGACGCTGCGGGCGATCTCCGGCTTCCTCGGCATCGACGACGCGCGCGTGACCGAAGGCAGCGATCAGCTTCAAGGGCACGCGCATCGAGAACCGCGCCGCCGCACGAGAATCGCGCGGCGCGGCATCGTGCTGGTGCCCGAGCGCGACAAGGTGTTTCCCAACCTCACCGTGGCGGAGAATCTCGTCGCGCCGGTGCCGCGCGGCGACGTCGCGCGGCCGAGCAGCGGCGGCGCGAGGCGCTGGTCTACCAGTTCTTCCCCGGCTCGGCGATCTGCAAGCCGCCGCATCGGCGGGCTGCTCTCCGGCGGCGAGCGGCAGATGCTGGCGCTGGCGAGCGCCCTCGTCTGCCGGCCGGAGCTGCTGCTGGTCGACGAGCTCTCGCTCGGCCTCGCCCCGGTCGTGGTGGAGGATCTGCTGCGCGCGGCTGATCGAGATCCGGCGCGAGCTCGGCATCACCATCCTGATCGTCGAGCAGAGCGCGGCCGTGGCGCTGGCGATCGCCGACTACGGCTACGTGATGGAGAACGGCCGCATCGTGCTCGACGGCGACCGCCGAGCGACTGCGCAGCCATCCCGACATCCAGGAGTTCTATCTCGGCCCAGGCAGCGGCGAGCGCGCGGAGCTACCGCGACGTCAAGCAGTATCGCCGCAGCCGGAGATGGTATGGCTGAGCTCGCGATCGAGCGCCTGACGCTGCGCTTCGGCGGCCTCACCGTGCTCGACGGCGTGTCGCTCGCGGTCGAGGCCGGCGAGCTGTTCGCGCTGATCGGCCCGAACGGCGCCGGCAAGACCAGCGTGCTCAACTGCGTCAGCGGCATCTACCGCGGCGAGGGCGCGATCCGCTTGCGCGGCGACGACATCTCCGGCCGCGCGCCGCATGAGATCGCGCGGCTCGGGCTCGCGCGCACCTTCCAGCACGGCGAGCTGTTCGCGCAGATGACGGTGCTCGACAATCTGCTGACCGGCCGGCACGCGCGCATCCGCACCAACCCGCTGGCCGAGATGCTGTTCCTGCCCGGCGTGCGGCGCGAGGAGGTCGCGCCATCGCGAGGCGGTCGAGCGCATCATCGAATTCGTCGAGCTCGAGCGCTATCGCCACGCGCCGGTCGGCGGCACTGCCGTTCGGCATCCAGAAGCTCGTCGGCTTCGCCCGCGCGCTGGCGCTCGAGCCGGCGATGCTTGCTGCTCGACGAGCCATCCGCCGGCCTCAATCGCGACGAGCGCGAGGACTTGGCGCGCTTCATCCTGCGCATCAAGCATCGAGCTCGGCATCGCCGATGATCTGGATCGAGCACGACATGCAGATGGTGGCCGATCTCGCCGACCGCATCCATGTGCTCGACTACGGGCGCACGCTGGCCGAGGGCCCGCCGGCCGAGGTCCTGAAGGATCCGCGTGTCATCGCCGCCTATATCGGCACCGTTGCGCCGCTGGCCTAGAGACCCTGGCGTGGACATCGCGGAGCAGCGGACCGAAATCTCGAGTTGCCCCGTGCGAGAACCGCTATGATGCCCTTCGGATTGAACTGCTCGAGATCGGAAGGACCGATCAGCGGCGACTGATCGCGTGACCATCATGCAACCACCTCCTCACAAATCTATCTGTCATCTCGACCCGCCGAGCGGCGGTTGGCCTTGGCCTATCCGCGGCGATACTCAGCGTCTCTCCAATCGCAAGGGTGAGTGCACAGACCCGCACGCCGGGCGAATTGCATACGCGGTTTCTTCGGTGGTCCCGGTCCGCGACTGGCTTCGCTGATCTTCCAGCCGACGCGGCTCGAACTTGCATGGAACTGCTTTTCCGCTCCGGCATCACGCCCGAGAGCCTGTCCGCTCTCGAGCCGGACTCCTATCGCGGCACACCGTTCGAGAAGAGACTGCTCGAAGCCTGGTATACCGGTCGTTTCAAGCTGGATGGATTGTCCGAAATACGAAGTTTCGACACCACTTTGATGTGGCGAGCGGCCGGAATGGATCCACCGCCGAGCATTTGCGGCGGCGGTCCTGAAAGCTGGGCTTCCGCGCCTTCCAATATCTGACGAGTGTCTTTTGACCGAGCAAACCGACGTACTGATCGTGGGCGCCGGCGTTGCCGGTGCGCTGATGGCGTGGAGCCTGGCCGATGCCGGGGCGCGGGTGACCATCGTTGAGGCTGGCCCGCACGTTGACCGCGGCGTCGCCGTGCAGAGGCTCGAACGTGCTCCCGTCAGGGTGCCGGAGGCGCCGTATGAGATGGCCCCCTATGCCGAGAGCCCGGCCACAATAAAGGATACCTACATCCGACAAGATGGGCCTGACCCCTTTCGCAGCACTTATTTGCGGCTGGTCGGCGGGACCACCTGGCATTGGCTTGGCACGGCGCTCCGTCTCCTGCCTTCCGACCTGGAGTTGCAAAGCCGTTACGGTGTCGGCGCCGACTGGCCGCTTGAACTATGCAGATCTCGCGACATGGTACGACGCCGCTGAATCCGAACTTGGCGTGTCGGGCCACACCGATGACACGTTCGGGCCGCCGCGCCAAAAGCCATATCCAATGCCGGGCTTGCCTGCCGCACTCGGCGATCGGCTGGTCGAGCAGATTGCGGGCACGTTCGGGTTCAAGGTCCGGGTATCGCCGCAGGCTCGAAACTCGCAGCCTTTCGACGGGCGGCCGGCCTGTTGCGCCAGTTCGTCATGCATCCCGATTTGTCCGGTGCAAGCCAAGTACGATGCGACCGTACATTTGCGGAAGGCAGAGGCTGCCGGCGTTCGCATCCTTTCTGATTCTGTCGTGGTGCGCGTGGATGTGGGACCTGACGGTCGCGTCACCGGGCTACTGATCCGCAAGCCGGACCGCAGCGAGACTTGGCTGAGGACGCGCCATCTCATCATCGCGGCCAACGCGATCGAAGGGCCGAAGCTGCTCCTCATGTCCCGAAGCGAACGCTTTCCAAACGGGGTTGCGAACAGTTCCGACGCGGTGGGGCGCTACCTGATGGACCACCCTGTCCAGCTCACCAAGGCGCTTTCCCCGGTGCCGGTGTGGCCGCGCCGAGGACCGCAGGAGGTGAGCGCAATCCACGAACTGCGCGACGGTGATCACCGCCGGCGTCATGGCGCGTTTCTTATGAACATAGGAAATCAGGGGTGGGAATGGGCGGGGCCCGATCTTGCGACTCTGGCAAAGAGTTTTGTCGATGCCGGGCTCTCTGGGCCAGAACTCTTGAATGCGGTTCGATCGCACTCGTCCAGAGAGATGACCCTTGTGGCACTCACTGAGCAATTGCCTGATCCCGACAACAGAATAACGCCTGACTTTGAGCGGCCTGATGTGATCGGCGTACCGAAACCCCGCGTGTTCTTCCGATTAAATGATTACACCGCGACCGCCTTGGCGGCGGCGCGCAAAATACACGAGCAGTTGTTTCATGCCGTCGGCGCTACCGGCATCGGACATGTTCCCCATGCGGAAGGTGCTGGCCACATCATGGGCACCACCAGAATGGGGACTGACAGCAAAACATCGGTAGCGAACGCGGACGGTCAAAGCCATGACCATCCTAATCTGTGGTTCGCCGGCTCATCGCTTTTCCAACCTCAGGTACAGCGAACCCTACCCTGACCGATTGCGGCCCTCGCGCTGCGGACAGCCGAGGCGATCAAGGTTGCCCATGAGACGGTGACGCGGATGCGGAGACAGCCGCTGTGTGCTCGAAGGATCGCCGACGACGAAGGAGACATCTCGACCGCCTCGGCCCTGAGCCCGCTGTTCAGACTAGGACGATGAGCGCTACTCCATCGTGATGCCGAGGCTGCGCACCACCGCGGCCGAAATTGTCGCGCTCCTTGACCAGAAAAGCCTTCACGTCCTGGGTCGGGCTCGCTTCAACGCCCTGCGCGACATAGAGCTCGCGGACTTTGGGATCGTCGAGCGCAAAGCGCGGTCTCCTGGCGCAGGAGCGAACACGATCGCAGGCGGCGTGCCCTTGGGCGCGAGCAGCACGTTCCAGCTGGCGAGATCGAAATCCGTCACGCCGGCCTCCTTGAAGGTCGGCACGTTCGGGAGCGCGGACGAGCGCACGTCTCCGGTCACCGCCAGCGCCTTGACCGCGCCGGAGTCGATCGCCCCCTTGGCGGCTGCGAGGCCGGCATAGAACATGTCGATATGCCCGCCGATCACATCGGCCACCGCCTGCCCGCCGCCGCGATAGGGCACATGGGTGACGGTCGAGATTGTTGAGGCGGTTGAACCATGCGCCCATGACATGGGGCGGGCTGCGCGATGCCGCCGCCAAAGGTGAACTTCCCCGGCGCGGCGCGCAGCTCCTCGATCAGCTCTGGCAACGTGTTGGCGCGGATGTTCTTCGACGTGATCAGCACCAGCGGCACCAGCCCGGTGACCGCGATCGGCTCGAAATCATCAATGGAATACTTGGCGCCCTTGACCAGATCGGCGGCACGATCACCGTTTCGGAGGTGTAGCCGACATAGAGCGTATGGCCGTCGGGATTGGCGCGCGCCGCGAGCGTGGCGCCGATGGTGCCGCTGCCGCCCGGCTTGTTGAGCACGACCACCGATTGGCCCAGGCGTTCCTGAAACTTCTGCGCTAACGCACGCGCCACCAGATCGGTCGATCCGCCCGGGCCATAGGATACCACGATCTCGATGGTGCGGCTCGGGTAGCGCGCGGTCTGCGCAATCGCGAGCGCTGCAGCCGCGGTAATGATGACGGCGACGCACGGTGCTCCCGCGAGCGCGAGCTTATGCATCACGTCCTTCCTCTCTTCCTCCGCCGCCGTCACGCCGGAGCATGACGCGGCAATCGCCGTCGTCAAGAATTGGCTGTGACGTCTCGGATGGATCCGCGAGAAGCCCGCGCACTGATCGAAGCTCCTGTCGGCCGGATCGGTATCACAACGGCGTCACCCGCGCGTGCAGCGATCGCCGAGCGGCCGCCGCGCACCTCTTGCACGCAGCGCGCGATCGCCGCCGGCACGCCGGCGGGATCGCTGACCTTCTCGCGCATAGGCGCCGAACGCCTCGCCGATCTTGCCGAACTCGACGTCGGGCATCGAGCTCGGCCTGGAACGCGTTCGCCGGCTTGGCGCTCGCCGTCGGGATAGACCCGCAGGGTCGATTCCTTCACCGCCGACCAGCCGGAATTGTCGAGCACGATGCAGAGGATCGGCAGCTTGTATTGCTGCGCCACCGCGAACACCGAGCACGGGCCGCCGAAATAGAAGCTGCCGTCGCCGACGATCTGCACCATCAGCCGCTCCGGCGCGCGCGAGCTTGGCGCCGAGCGCCATGCCGCCGGACCAGCCCAGGCCGCCGCCGCCGGCGCGCATGATCGTGCCCGGCAGCGGCGCGATCGATCTGCATCAGCACCGCCGGCGTGTTGCGCGACCGCCTCGTTGAAGACGATGTCCTCGGGCGTCGAGCAGCTTGCCGAGCTCCGCGCAACAGATAGTGCGGATTGATCGCGTCCGGCTTGCCCTTGTCGGCGGCGAGCTCGGCGGCGCGATGCGAGGCGCTCGCATCGCGCTCGGCCGTGAGCCGCGCGACGCGCGCGCTGCGCGGCCTGGCGGAATGCGCGGCGTCGCCTTCGCCTTCAGCTCCTCGACAAGCTGTTCGAGGATGCGCGCCGCTGTCGCCCTGCAGCCGCAGATTGCCGGGAAGGTCCACATCGGCGAGCGCGGCCTTGAGCACGTCGACGTCGATATGGGCCCAGAACGGTCGCTCGTTGGCCTGCGACGTCGCGCGGGAACCACGGCACGTCGACGTCGACGAGCAGGCCCGACGTCGGCCTTGCGGCAGATGCTTGTCGGGCGCAAAGCCGAGGAAGCACGGGCTCTCGTGCGAGATGTTGTTGACCATGTTCGACTTCGAACACGCGCGATGCCGGCGAACTCGGCGAGCTCCGTCGATCAGCTCGCGACGCGCGCGGATTGCGGCCGGCGTAGCCGGTGATCAGGATCGGGCTCTTGGCCGTCAGCAGCCGCGTCGGCGAGCTGCGTCGACCAGCTTCGGGATCGGCGCCGCCGCTCGCGGTCGCGCCGATGCTGCTCGGCGGCGATAGCGGCGGACGTCGTCGCAGCGCTCCACGGCTGCGTCAGCGTCTCGCGCTGCATCATCAGATAGACCGGCCCCTGCGGCTCGCTCTGCATGATCGAGTGCGCGCGCCGCAGCGCCTCCTTCACCACGACGCCGGACGGCAGCGTCCATTCCCACTTCAGGTAGGGCCGCACCAGGCTCGCCTGGTCGAACGGCTCCTGCACGAAGTGCACGTAGGTGTCGCGCGAGCCGACGAGCTCGTTGCCGGTGGTGTAGGGCGCCTTGCCGGCCATCAGCAGCACCGGCAGGCGGCTGCGGAAGATGTTGTGCATCGCTGTCGCGGTGTTGGCGGTGCCGACATCGACATGCACCAGCACGCCCTGGCCGCGGCCGGTCACCAGCGCGTAGCCCGCCGCCATGTGCGCGGCGGTGTTCTCGTGCGGACAGCGTGATGACGTTCGGCAGCGCGTCGCCGCGCTTGCGCCGGTGCGCCATCTCCTCGATGATCGGCGCGTGATCGGTGCCGAAATTGCAGAACAGATACTCGATCCCGAGCTCGCTGAGCCCTTCCAGGAAGAAATAGGCGGTCGAATAGGTCGGGCTGTTGGTCTTGCGCCTTGCAGCTGTTTCCATGGGATGTCCGTTATGCGATGTCCGTTCTCGGGCGATAACGCGAAGGTTATGCCATCCATTCCTGCTTTGCGAGGCGGCTCGCGCGTGACGAGGCGGACGCGATGCAGCCATGCGCGCGCATCGCCCGACGCGCGGCGTCATGTTCGCTCCCGCAGCAATCTGCGGATCACCTTGCCGGTGGTGGTCATCGGCATCTGCTCGATGAAGGCGACCTCGCGCGGATATTCGTGCGCCGAGAGCCGCGTCTTGACGAAGTCCTGGATGTCGGCGGCGAGCGCGTCGGACGGCGCCTGTCCGGACTTGAGCACGATGAACGCCTTGACGATCTCGGTGCGCACCGGATCGGGCTTGCCGACCACCGCGGCGAGCGCCACCGCCGGATGCCGGATCAGGCAATCCTCGATCTCGGTCGGGCCGATGCGGTAGCCCGCCGAGGTGATGACGTCGTCGTCGCGGCCGACGAACTGGACATAGCCCTCGTCGTCGACGACGCCCTGGTCGCCGGTGGTCATCCAGTCGCCGATGAACTTGTCGCGCGTCGCGTCCGGCTTGCCCCAATATTCCAGGAACATCACCGGGTCGGGCCGCCTGATCGCGATCTGGCCGAGCTCGCCCGGCGCGCACTGCGAGCCGTCCGGCCGGATCACCGCCACCGTCGTGGCCGGGCACCGGCTTGCCGATCGCGCCGGCGCCGCGACACGCCGATCGCCGCGCACGACGCCAGCACCAGGTTGCATTCGGTCTGGCCGTAGAACTCGTTGATGGTGACGCCGAGCGCCGACTTGCCCCATTCGTAGGTCTCGGCGCCGAGCGCCTCGCCGCCCGAGCCGACCGAGCGCAGGCGGATGCCGCGCCGTGCGGGCGCGGCGCCGAGCGCAGCATGCGCAGCGCCGTCGGCGGGATGAAGGCGTTGCGCACGCTCAGTCTTCGCCATCAGCGCGAAGGCCTCCTCGGGATCGAACTTCTCGAACTGCTGCGCCACCACCGGCACGCCGTAATGCAGGCCCGGCAGCAGCACGTTGAGCAGACCGCCGGCCCAGGCCCAGTCCGCCGGCGTCCAGAACCGGTCGCCGGGCTGCGGCAGGAATTCGTGCGGAAACTCGATGCCGGGAAGATGACCGAGCAGCACGCGATGGGCGTGCAGCGCGCCTTTCGGCGGACCGGTCGTGCCGGAGGTGTAGACCATCAGCGCCGGGTCGTCGGCCGTGGTGGCGACCGGCGTGAAATCGCGCGCCGCGCGCGCGAGCACCGCGTGGAAATCCTCGGCGCCGTCCGCCGGCCCATCGATCGACAGCACGAGCTCGAGGTCGGGCATGGCGTCGCGGCGACCTCGCGAGCTTCGCCAGCCCCTGCGCATTGGTGATCAGCGCCCGGGCGCCGGAATCCTGCAGGCGATAGGAGATCGCCTCGATCGCCGAACAGGATCGCGAGCGGCAGCGCGATCGCGCCGAGCTTGTAGATGGCGATGTGGCTCGCGGCGACCGCCGGCGCCTGCGGCAGCAGGATCGCGACCCGATCGCCGCGCCCGATGCCATGCGCAGCCAGCGCGTTGGCGAGCCGGTTCGAGGTCTCGCGCAGCGCGCCGTAGCTGATCTCCTCGCACCGCGCCGTCGGCGCCCACGTGGAAGATGGCGATGCGGCCGGGCTCGCTCTCGGCCCAGCGGTCGCACACGTCGACGCCGATATTGTAGTGCGCCGGCACCTGCCAGCGGAACGCGCGGTAGAGCGCGTCGTAGTCGCTGCGCGGCGGGCAGGACGTGAGGGGCATACATCGCGACGCAGGCTAGTGATGCGCGCGCGGGAGGTCCAGGGCTCGGGTGGTAAGCCAGCCGCGCGATTCCAATGTGCCGAGCTTCATGCTGGCGGCGGCACGCGCACGCCTGATTGCGATCATTCGCGCATCAGCGCCGCGCGAACCTGACCTTGCGCTTGTGTCGCCCGCCGCTGGCCGCCGCGACCCGTGTGCGAGCCTCGCGCATCGCCACCGAGACTTTCTTCCATTCGCCTGATTGCTGGATGTGCGCCGGATCGTTTCCAGGCATCGGACGCTGCAGACCATACTTCGAGCCGTGAACGTCGAGCCATTGCCAGACCACCTCGGCATTTCCCTCGGCGGTCGTAATATCGATCGCGCGGCCATGGCCGTAACCGCCGGTGCGACGGCTGCCGCCGTGCAGCGAGTTGCCGGTGCGCGCCTTGAAGCCCGAGGCGAGGCGTTGGCGATAGTCGTCACGGAAGGCGCTCAGCATCGACCACTGGATGCCGTCGGCGTCCATCGCGCGGCCGGCACGATAGAGTTGCTCGCGGAACCCCGGGTCCATCCCTCCGATCACGTATTCCTGCAGCGACAAGCCCATGCGGCTGGCCGCAGCCGGATCCTTCCAGGTGAAGTCGCCGGTGGGATCGCGTTTGACCGGCTGGCGCTGATAGACCTCCCACAGATAGTCGTCGACTTCGTCCAGCGCCGTGATGCTGGGCTTGCGGTCGCGCCGCAGAATGCTCCGCTGCCATCCGGCTCCACGGCGTCCTTCGGCGCGAAGGTCAGCGAAGCCGTGCACCTTGATCAATCCACGCGAGGATTCCGGCGTTGCCGACGCCAAGGCCACGCGCGGGGTGGGATTGAGGAAGCGGATGGTTTGGATCGCGCGCTGATAATACGAGACCGGCTGCTCGTTTTCATCGGCGGCGGCACATCGGTATCCTGCACCCGGGTCGACGGCCGACGGAAGACGACGGTCTCGATTGCCGCCGAGGCTCGGAAGCCGCCGAGGCTGGCGAGTTCGTAACCGGGGGCCGCCGATTTGACGTCGCGATTGTTCATGATGGCCAAAGCCACCGTCCCCGCCGCCAGCACCCCGGCGATGAGCTTGAGCGCAAATACGCCATGCGCGAGCACGGCACTCAGCGCGATCGCCGGCCGGCGGAGCGCCAGCGCGATCATCGGACGGCGCAACGTCAGTGGAATGGCGGGGCGACGCAGGGTCGGCGCGAGCGCGGCCCGGCGGAGAGCGGGCGGCAGTTGCTGCCGGAGCGGCGGCCCTACCCTTATCGGCGTCCGTCGCGGTGCCGGAAGCACACGCGGATGACGCATCACAGCAATCGACTGTGAGACCAAAGGAAACTCCCCTGCCGATCAACTCTGGGAGGAGTCGCCCCGCTGGAATATGGCGCACGTGTAACCCTCCCCAGGGCGACAACGTGTCAACGCGCGCACTTTCCAAGCCAGACGATAAAGAGAGTAGTCCCCAACCCCAGACGATGATCCCCGAATCAACAGAGGGAGTTGAATTGACAAATAAGGAAAAAATTGACCTCGAAGGGACCAATTGACGGCGGGTCGTTGCGGAAAGGGCGCTTGGTCTCCGGCAGATCGTTATCTTCATCAGTGACTTTGAACGTTAACGACGAGGCGGTTTAGGCTTCCCTTGTCGCTGAATATGTTCCTATGAGCAGTTCTGCGCTCTGCGCATGCGCAATCGGGGCGCGCGGCCTTGCGGCTTGCGTGCCAAGCGGTAAACAGATGGTTAAGACTCGGCCGCGCCCAACCAGGCTCGGGCAGGAGAAACGATCCGTCGATGAGTGAGGAGCCGAGCGCGCGCGTCGTTCCAGAGGAGCGACCTCGATTACCGCCTGCTGATCCCGTTCCTCGTCCACGTGACGCTGACCCAGACGCTGATCCTGATCATCCGGATCACCACCTCGTACCGCGGCGATCGAGCTCGGCCTTCCCGTGCTCTGGCTCGGCATCATCGCCACCGGCTTCGCCATCATCCCGGTATTCACGGCGCTGCAGGTCGGCCGCTGGATCGATCGCGGCAACGACGCCAAGGCGACCTGGACCGGCGCCGCGCTGGTCTTCGTCGCCTGCATCGGCTTTTGGGCGTGGCCGCAATCGGCCCTGCACCTGCTCGGCTTCAGCGTGCTGCTGGGCTTCGGCCACATGTTCTGCATGGCCGGCCATCAGATGCTGGCGGTGCGCGCGGGCGGGACCGCGCAGCCGGGAAGCCGTCGCTCGGCTACTACATGGTCGCGGCTTCGGTCGGACAGGGGCTCGGCCCGTTCGTCGTGGGATGGCTCGGCGGCTCGGCGGCGCTGCCGCCCACCGGACATCTGTTCGCCATCGGCCTCATCGCCGCGACGTTGAGCGTGCTCGTCGCGCTGCTGATCAGGCCGGCCCCGATGAAGGCGCCGGCATCACGATCCCGGCGACTTCATGCCCGTCGGCCGCTGCTCAAGCTGCGCGGGCTTTCCCGCCGTGATGCTGTCGAGCGTGGTGACCGTCACCGCGCTCGATCTGCTGGTGATCTATCTGCCGGCGCTGGGCGCCGGAACGGCACATCGATGCCAACAATATCGGCCTGCTGCTGACCGTTCGCGCTCGCTGGCGTCGCTGGTCTCGCGCGCCTTCTACGCCCGGCTGATCTTCGCCATCGGCCGCTTGCCGCTCACCCTGGTGAGCATGCTCGGCAGCGCCGCCGGCTTTTGGTGCTGGCGCTGCCGCTCTCGCTGCCGGCGATGTACGCCGTGCTCGTCATCCTGGGCTTCGCCATGGGCATCGCCTCCACGCTGACCATCTCGGGCGTCGATGCATATCGCGCCGCCGGAAGCCTACGGCACCGCGCTCACGCTGCGGATGACCGGCAATCGCGTCGGCCAGATCGTGTTTCCCGCGCTCGCCGGTCTGGTCGCCGCCGCGACCGGCGTCGGCGGCATTCTGCTCGCGCTCGGCGTCGGGCTGGCGGCATCGGGGATCGCGGTGGCGATGAGCCAGCCGCCTCCGCCGACATCTGACGTCGACCTGCGAGGAAGCGCATGCCCGATCCGATCCAGATCCGCATGGGAGGCTACGGCCCCGCGAGCACCGGCTTCAGCCGCGCGCTCAAATTCATCGGCGATCGGCTCGACGGCCGAGTTCGGCGACCGACGTCGATATCAAATACGTCTGGAACATCATGGATCTCGGCTATCGCGCCGAGGACATTCTGTGGCTGGTCGAGCATGGCCTGCTGACGCTGGGCTACCAGTCGTCGAGCTACCTGACCGACCGCGTGCCGGAGCTCGGCATCGTCGACCTGCCGTTCCTGTTCGAGACACGCACGGCGCGCGCGCGGCCATGGACGGCGCGCTCGGCGACGTGCTCGGCGCGCAAGATCGAGGAGCGCGTGAACTACCGCATCCTCGGCTGGTTCGAGAACGGCTTCCGGCACATCTCCAACCGCGTGCGCGACGCTGCGGACGCCCGCCGACCTGAGCGGGCATGCAGCATCCGCGTGCTGCCGAGCAAGGTGCAGGCGCGGACCTTCGAGCTGCTGGGCGCGGTGCCGATGCGCATGGACCTCACCGAGGCGATCGAGATGATCACGGCCGGCACCATCGACGCGCAGGAGAACCCGCTCTCGAACACGGTGACCTACGGCGTGCACAAGTTTCACCGCTTCCACACGCTGAGCAATCACTTCTACATCTCGCGGCCGATCTTCCTGCATCGCACGCGCGTTCGATGCCTGGCCCGCGCGACCTTCAGCGCGCCATGCAGCGGCGCCGTCACGGACGCGGTCGCCTTCCAGCGCGAGCTGCACGTGCGAGGAGGAGGAAGACGCGCGCAAGGCGATCGAGGCGCAGGGTTGCGAGATCGTCGAGCTCACGGCCGGAGAGCACGACGCCTTCGCGCGCCGCGGTGCAGCCGCTGCTCGACGACGCGCGGCGGCAGCTCCGGGCGCGACCTGTTCGCGCTGACCCCGAGCCCGCCGGCTGGTGTCCCGATCCGAAGTTCGGATCATTGTGCCGCACCCTCGTTTGCGAACTTCGGATCAAAGGACACTAGCAACGTTATCGATCGTGAGTGTGGCTTTGGTTCAGAAGTCCGCATTTCGGACTGCGCGGCTGCCAAGAATGATGCGGACTTCTGAACCGCCGCACTAGCGAGGACCTTTCATTACGGTTCCGAGCGAGGCATCCGCGTCGGGTCGCGCGTCTCCTGCCCGGGCTCGACCGGCTCCTGGCGCAGCCAGCGCCGGCTGATCGCCTTCTCGAAAGACCCGCCGAAAGCCAGGATGACGAGAACGAACAAGGCGCCCAGCACGACGATCTGCCACTCGGCGACGGCGCACGCCGCGCCGATGCAAGCGGTCACCCAGACACAGGCCGCAGTCGTCAGCCCATGTGACGAGATGACCTTTGCTGTTCCGGACGATGACGCCGGCGCCCAGAAACTCAACGCCGGTCACGATGCCTTCGGATGATGCGGCTCGCGTCGGTGCTGGTGCCCTTGTTGATGGACAGGACCGCCAATGCCGACCCGAGGCAAGCGAGGCCAAGCGTGCGCACGCCCGTTGCCTTGCCGTGAAGGTCACGATTGAGACCCAGTATGACGCCGACCAGGGTCGCAGCGCCGAGGCGCAAGGGCGATGTCGAAGGTGTCCATGGCGGCGCAATCTAGCGGAAGCGGCGACCGGGTAAAGGAGCGCGGCGCTTGATCCGCTCAGCCCGGTGGTTATCGCAGCGAAGGCCATGCGCAGCTATCCGCGCTTTTCGTCGGGCTCGGCGAGAATCAGTGCCCAGAACACCTTGAATTTCGATTTCGGTGAGTAGGCCGCGGCGATGCCCATGCGGGTCGCGCCCGCTGAGCAGCATGTTGGCGCGATGCGGCGGCGAGTCGCGCCAGCCCGAGAAGGCCTCCGCCAGCGTGTGATAGCCGGCGCCGACATTCTCCGCCGCGGTCCGCGCCCGGTAGCCCTGCTTGAGCCGGTCGTGGAAGGTGCGCAGCACGTCGTGGTCGAGCTTGTCGCGGCTGGCCATGGCCTGGGCCTGGGCCTCGGCCATCTTCATCAATGCGGGATCGACGGTGACCGCCGTAAGCCCGTTGTTGGTCCGGTAGCCTGAGATCATCGAAGCCGCCGTCGCGGCGTCGACCTGCGCGTCCGACGTCGCCATGCTGCGATAGAAGCTCGGCTCGCCGGTCGGCAGTTCGCGCTCGCTCGAGCAGGCGCACAGCAGCGCCAATGCCGCGGCTGCAATGAGACCCGCGCCGGTGCGCACGAGCGGCCCATGGAAAGTCATGCTGTTCCCCGCTTCCCTACCCCGCCCAGCATGCGGTAACAGCATGGCGGAAGCATGGAAACGGTATTGCCCGGCTTTCGTTAATTCCTGGTGATCACGGGCTGTCCGGCGAGGCTCACCGCGAAGGCAAAGGCCCCCGGCCGTTCGCTGCGCGTCGCAACCGCGCGGACGCGCGACTCGCTTGCCACCGCAATCACTGCAACAGGCCCACAACTGCATAGGTGAGAGCGGCGATGAAGCGCCGAGGCCGGAATGGTGATGATCCAGGCGACCACGATATTGTTCGCCACCTTCCAACGCACCGCCGACACCCTGCGCGCGCGCGCCGACGCCGATGATGCAGCCGGTGATGGTATGCGTGGTCGAGACCGGAACGCCGAGCTCGGTCGCCGCGAACAAGCGTGATGGCGCCGCCGGTCTCGGCGCAAAAGCCCTGGAACGGCGTGAGCCGCGTGATGCGCGAGCCCATGGTCCGCACGATCCGCCAGCCGCCGAGCAGCGTGCCGAGGCCCATCGCCGCGTAGCATGCGAGCATGACCCAGAACGGCACGTGAAATTCACCGTCCAGATAGCCCTGGGAATAGAGCAGCACCGTGATGATGCCCATGGTCTTCTGGGCATCGTTGCCGCCGTGACCGATGGAATAGAGCGAAGCCGGAGACCAGTTGCAAGCGAACGGAACAGGCGATCGACCGCGAAGGGCGTGTAGCGCACGAACACCCATGAGGCGATCAGGAAGATGCAGCAGCGCAAGAAAGAAGCCGGTCAACGGCGACAGCACGATGGCGGCGGTGGTCTTGGCGAGGCCGCCCCAGACGATGACCTTGATCCCGGCCTTGGCGACACCGGCGCCGACGAGCCCGCCGATGAGCGCATGCGAGCTGCTCGAGGGAATGCCGAGCGCCCAGGTGATGATGTTCCAGGCGATGGCGCCCGTGAGCGCGGCGAACACGACGCGCGGGTCGACGATATCGGCAGCGACGATGCCCGTGCCGACGGTTTCAGCGACATGCGCCCCGAAGATCAGGAAGGCGACGAAATTGAAGAAGGCGGCCCATATCACCGCGTGCTGCGGCCGCAGCACGCGGGTCGAGACGATGGTCGCGATCGAGTTCGCGGCGTCGTGCAGGCCGTTGAGGAAATCGAAAGCCAAGGCGACCGTGATCAGGGCGATCAGAACCGGCAGAGCGAGCGCGACGGCGTCCATGGCAGTGTCCACGTCGGCTCTATCGTCTGTCGTTCCGCCCGAGGCGGAACCTCATAGTCCAGAAGCCGGTGTTGATGTGTCCTGTTTCGCCGCAGTGCGGCTGCAGTCGATATCACACGTTCTCGATGACGATGCCGCTGATTTCGTTTCCCACGTCGTCGAAGCGGTCGACCACTGTTTCGAGATGGTCGTAGATCTCTACTGCCGATGAAGAACGCCATCGAGTTCGACGGCTGATTGGCCCGATAGAGTTCGCCTCAAGCCCGATGTCGTGCAATTCGTCGGCGCGGCCCTCGATCTGCGAAATCTGCTCGCTGATCTCGCTGATGCGGCCGGCGTTGGTGCTGATCGAGGAGAGCAACGGCATCGCTTCCCGCACCAGGTCGGCGCACTGCACGATCGCGTCGGCCATCTCCCTCTGCTGGGGCGTGAACGAGCGTTGCTCGAACAGCATGATGGTCTTGGCGGTCTGCTGCATCTGGTCGATGGCGTCGTCCATCGAGGTGATCAGGTCCTTGATGTCGCCGCGGTCGAACGGCGTGATGAAGCTCCGGCGCACCGCGATGAGCACCTCGCGCGTGATATTGTCGGCGTCCTGCTCGCGATCCATCACCGTCTTGCAGTGGCGGTGGACGGCGTCACCCCTCCAGCATGTCACGCAGCGCCTTAGCGCCGGCGGCGACGGCATCGGAATGCCTGGCAAAGAGATCGAAGAATCGCTCCTCCCGCGGCAGCAGGGCGTGAAACCAGTGCATCATGGCGCGACCCCTGGGGGCGATCAGTTGGTCTCAACGCCTTCCCGGGCGGGAAAGTTCGGCGCTGAGCGCAGGCTTGGTACCGCTTCGCACGCGATTCACTGGAAAATCTCGTTGAACCGCCGCTTGATGCGGCCGGTTTCCTTCTCGATGTACTCGTCGTCGACCGGGATGATCTTGAGGCCCTTGAGATCGGGCGAGCCTGGCGGCGGCGCGATGTCGATGCGCGCCGAATAGCCGCCGTCGGCGGGAAATATCTTCTGCGCGGTGTCGCCGATCATGAATTGCGCGAACAGCTTGGCGGCGTTCGGATTGGGCGAGCCCTTGACCACCGAGGTGGGCGAGGGAATGACGAAGACGCCGTCCGAGGGATAGAGCGTCTTGATCGGGTGGCCTTCCTTCTTGAGATCGGCCGCATACAGATCGAGCGCGCCAACCGCGATCAGCCGCTCGCCGCGCTTGAGCATGTCGGACACCTGCTGATTGCCCTGCACGATCATGACGTCGCTGCCCCGCAGCTTTTCGTAGAACGGCCAGCCGCGCGCCTTGGCCATGGTGCCGACCACCGACACCTGCAGCGAGGTGAAGGACGGATCGGTCATCACCAGCTTGCCCTTGTATTTGGGGTCGAGGAGGTCGTCCCAGGTCTTGGGCTCATCGGCGGCTGCGACTTTGTCGCTGCGCAGATAGTGCGTCATCATGTTCAGCCGCTGGCCGACGAACAGGCCATTGGGATCCTTGGCGGCATCAGGCACCTTGTCGAAATTGGCCGGCTTGAACGGGAGGAACAAGCCCTTCTTGCCGAGCGCATTGGCGGCCGCCGGTTCGGAATGCGTCAGCACGTCGACCGCGACCCGCCCGGCGTCCATCTCCTGCTGGAAGCGGCGCAGGATCGAGGAGCCGCCGGAGCGGAACATCTCCACCTTGATGCCGGTCTCCTTCTGGAACGCGTCGGCGATCTTCTGGCCCTGCTCGATCGGGGTCGAGGTGTACCAGATCACCTTGCCTTCCGCTTTCGCCTTGGCGACGTCGACGGCGTCCTTGGGCCGGACGCCCGCGCTTGCGGCGGCGATGACAACTGCAACCCGCTAGCGTCCGCCCGAGTGCGAGCATGGCGTTTCCCTCCTTTATTGATTGGCAACGGCAACATGCATCTCCGGTTGTCACCGTCCGCCGACCAGTCCGTCGCCAGCGTCGCGCAATCAAATGGCCGATCCCGGGCAAACCCGAGACCGAGACCGGATGCGCGGCACGGCATCAATGCCCGCTCTTGTAGATCGGCGCGGGCTGCGAAAAGAAGCTCGCCAGGATGTGGTAGCAGATGGCGTAGTTCTTCTGGTGAAACGAGGCGTGCGCGATGCCCGGCATCACGGCGAATTGCTTGTCGGGATTGGGCAGCTTCTCGAAGAACTTCAGCAGGTCGGTCAAAGCTGGCGATGCCGTCGTACTCGCCGCGCATGATGAGGGTCGGCACGCGTGATCTTCTCCGGATCGCAGACCGGCAGATTCGAGCACATGTCGACATAGGTGCCGGTCGGCACCGAATCGTCGAGCGCGAGGATGGCGTCGGCGAACGCTTCGATGACCGCCGTCGTCGGCGGTGCCGGGATGATCGCGCTCGAAGATCGAGCGCACGAACTTGCGGTCGATCGGACGGCGGTTCTTGGCGCGGAATTCAGGCAACCGCTTGCTGCGCTCGGCGAGCGTGGGCGATGCCTTCGCCGGTCCAGACCATGGCGTCGAGCGCGAGCCGCGCGACCATCTCCGGATGGCGCTGCGCGAACAGCGCCGCGCGCAGGCGCCCGACGAAATCCCGTAGACCAGGAGCGGGCGCTTGCCGCGCAGCTTCGATATAGCTCGCGGCGGCGAAGCAGTCGTCGGCGCCGTAGGCGATGGGCGCGTTGTTGTCGCGGGTCTTGGTGGAGCGGCCGTAACCTTCCATGTCCACGCACCAGGTGTCGTAGCCGCGCGCGGCGAAGAAATCCATCACCGAGGAATCGGCGCGCCCCGGCACCTGCAGGTCGAAGGTCGGCTGCGACGCCATCGAGGAGCCGTGCACGAACAAAATTCGGCCGGCCGGCCCCGACGGATCGCCGGTGTTCTTGTTCCACAGGAACAAACGGACATCGCTGCCCTTGTTGGTCCATGCTCCTCGCCACGGACGACCGCGGCGGGCGAAACGGGCTTGTTCATGCTCTTGCTCCAAATCCTCTCAGTTAAGACAGTGCTTCATCGTCGTGCGCGGCAAATGCCAGCCGAGCGATCGACCCGTGAGCGCGCTCACGTCACATCCCCATCGCGCGGCGGAAGACGCTACATTGCGTGGCATCGACCTCGATCGCAACTTCGTCCCCGATCTTGAATTGCTGCAGCGGGTGGGTCTGCACGCGCAGCACCTGACCTGAGCGTAGCGTCGCATAATATTCGTTGATGTTGCCGAGGAACACGTGGTTGGTGATCTTCGCCAGCTTGGCGGAGACGCCGGCAGGCCCACCAAGACGGATATTTTCCGGACGAATAGCGACGTCGACGCCTTCCCTGGCTTGAGCCCGTCGAGCGCGGCGACGTCGAGCGTCAGGTCGGGCGAGATCTCGACCGTGCCGCCGCCGTTTGCAAGCGCGCGTACCGTGCCCGGCACCAGATTCACCAATCCCATGAAATCGGCGACCATGCGGTTTGCAGGATGGGCGTAGACCTCGAACGGCGTTCCGTATTGCTGCAGCCGCCCGCCGCTCATCACCGCCACGTGGTCGGAGAGCGCAAGCGCCTCGGCCTGGTCATGGGTGACATAGACGAAGGTGATGCCGGTACGGCGCTGCAGCTCCTTGAGCTCCGTGCGCATGCGCTCGCGCAGCTTGGCGTCGAGGTTCGACAGCGGCTCGTCGAGCAGCAGGATCGACGGCTCGACCACGAGCGAGCGCGCGAGCGCGACCCGCTGCTGCTGACCGCCGCTGAGCTCGTTGGGATAGCGGCCTTCCAGGCCCGACAGGTTGACCAGCGCCAGCGCCGTCTCGACCTGCTTCTTCGCCGCGGCCGTGGGAATCCTGCGCAGCTTGAGGCCGAACACGACATTCTCGAATACGGTCTTGTGCGGCCATACCGCATAATTCTGGAACACCATGCCCATGCCGCGCGCTTCCGGCGACACCACCGCGCCGGGCGACGACAGCACGCGGCCGTCGACCTCGATCGTTCCCTTGTCCGGCACGATGTAGCCGGCGATCAGGCGTAGCGTCGTGGTCTTGCCGCAGCCGGATGGCCCGAGCAGCGTCACGAACGAATTGTTCTCGATCTCGAGATCGAGATCGGCGACGGCCGCGAAGCTCGCGTCGCGCGCGCCGAAGCTCTTGGACAATCCGCGGATCGCAATACCAGCCATGACTCAAGCACTCACCGGCGCGGCATCGCCGCGCGACACGAGGCGGCCGCCCCCGACCCAATTCGCCAGCCAGATCGCGACGCCGATGATCACCATGTTGATCATGGCGAGCGCCGCGACCGGCTCGATATAGCCGGTTTCATAGAGATTGTAGACCGCGACCGCCAAGGTGATGGAGCTCGACGAGAACAGCAGGATGGAGGCCGAAAGCTCCTGGATCACCGGCACGAACACCAGGAGCCAGCCCGCGAACAGGCCCGGCCGGATCAGCGGCAGCGTGATCTCGCGCATGGTGGTCAGCCAGGAGGCGCCGAGGATCTGGGCGCTCTCCTCCAGCGAGGGATCGATCTGCCGCAGCGAAGAGTTGGCCGCGCGCACGCCGAGCGGAATGTAACGCCCGACATAGGCGAGCAACAGAATCGCGAGCGTGCCATAGAGCGCGATCGGCATGGCAAGCCAGAACTGGATGAGCGCGACCGCGACCACGATGCCGGGAAGCCCGAGCGGAATGAGCGCCGCATAGTCGAGAAAGCGGCGGCCGGGGATGCGCGTGCGCAGATCGATCCAGCCGATGACGGCGCCGAGGACGACGGCGATGGTGGCGGCGGCGGTCGCGAGCATCAGGCTGTTGAGGATCGCGCGTTGCGTCACGTTGTAGTCGAACAGGATGAATTTGTAGTTCGCGAGCGTCAGCCCCTTCCAGAAGTCGAGCCCCCAGGACTTCGAGAACGACACCGCGATCAGCGTCGCATAGGGCGCGCCGATCGAGACGATGAAGATGACGACGACGACACCCAGCATCACCCACCGCAAGGCGCCGAGCTGCATCAGCTGCGGCCGCGAGCCTTTGCCGGCGAGCGTCACGTAGGATCGCCGCGCCAGGAACGCGCGCTGGAGGTAGAGCGCGACCACGGTGATGACGCACGAGGACCAGCGACAGCGCGGACGCCAATCCGTATTCCGGCGGATAATCGAACAGGGCATAGATGCGCGTCGGCAGCGTGAAGATGCGGGCGGGCAGCCCGATGATCGCCTGCGAGCCGAACAGGGCAAGTGCGTTGACAAACGCGAGCAGCGTCCCCGAGAGGATCGCGGGCGCGACCAGCGGCGCCGTGATCGAGAGCGCGGTGCGCAGCTTGCTGGCGCCCAGAATCTGCGCCGCCTCCTCATAGGAGGCGTCGACGGAGAGCAGCGCGCTCGAGGCCAGCAGATAAACGAACGGGAACGTGTGCATCACCGTCACCAGCACCAGCCCCGGCATGGAGAAGATGTTGAAGGTGAGCCAGGGAAGCCCGGCGGTGTCGCGCATCAATACGTTGATCAGCCCGGCATTGGGGCTGAACAGATAGGTCAACGCGATCGCGGTGAGGAACGGCGGGGACAAATAGGAGAGCGTGGCGGTCAGTTGAATGAGCGGCTTGCCCGGCACGTCGGTGCGGCTCACCGCCCAGGCCAGCACCAGCCCCAGGACCAGGCTGAACAGGCTCGTCCAGGCGCCGAGGATGAGCGAATTCTTGAGCGCGGTGAGGTAGAGGCGCCCGGACAGGACCTCGCTGAAGTGATCGAAGCTGAGCCCCTGCTCGCCCTTGACGCTGCCGAACAAGAGCGACAGCAGCGGCAACACGACGAGCACGATGAGCGCGACGACGGCGCCGCCCATCACGACGTGCTCGAGCTTGAGCCGGTCGCGCAGCGGCGGCCGCACAAGGCCGGGACGCAACGTGGCACTGACAACGTCGGTCGTCATTCGGATCGTTTCCGCCCCACATGACCGCGGACATTGCCGCGGCGGTTGTTCTGGTAACACCGTGTCGCGGGGAAAACATCCCACGCCACGGCCTTATTCTCCATGCGACTTTACGCCGGATCGGGCGCGCATAGCGCTCTCGCCTTGCGCGCCTGCCGCGGCACGGCAGCCGCACCAACTACTGAGTCGACGCTTTCCTCGCGGTCGCCGGGGCTGCTTCGATCATTTTGTCGAAATCGTCGTTGTCGATGACCTGCGACCACATGGGATAGACGAAGTTGACCATTTGATCGGACATCCCGTCGAAGAAGCCGACCATGCCCTCGCGCAAGGCGTAGACGTGGAAGCCCAGGTCGTACGCCGACAAGACCGTTGCGTAAACGCACACGTCGCTGGTGAACCCGGCCACCGCGACGTTCTTGATGCCCTGGACCGGAGGATCTCGTTCAATCCAGTTCCGCCGAAACCGCTGGCCTGGATGCGCGGCGGCAGAAACAAATCGCGATCTCCGGGAGCCGGCTTCAGCGGCTCATAATACGCGGCTTCCTTGGAGCCGATCTTCCAGGCACCGCGGCCGATCTGCCCGCGGTGAAAGCCGCCGGGATTCGCAGGATCGAGCTCGCGATAGTCCGACGTGTAGCCCTCGGTGATATGGACGATCAGAACGCCTTTGGCCCGGGCCTTGCCGACCAGTTCGACCGTGCGTTCAAGCATCCGGGTCTTCGCGTAGTGCTCGGCGAATTTCTGGTACCAAGCCCCGTCCGGCGAGACGAAATTCGCCTGAAAGTCGACCAGAAGGATGGCAGTCTCTTCCGCCTTGATGCTTTTCGCCGGTGGCACCACCGGCTCGGCCTGCGCCTGCGCAAGCAGAGCAAGCATCGCGACGACCGACACCGCGATCTGAAGCCGAAAGCCCGGATTGGATTTTTTCATTTTAGCCTCCCTATCTGAAGTCCTGCCTACCTGAAGTTCCTGCTCGCGGCGGCGGCCGCGATTGCGAAGGAAATTGGAGGACAGCTCAAAGTGCCGCAGAAGACGTCTTGGAACGACAGCCGCACCCGCCCAGCAGTATCCCATCAGGTATCGATGCGGCAAGGCGAGGCAAGGCGCTGCGCGGTCTGGAGGCAGATGGCCAACGCAATTCCGGTCGGCGTCCGGCGCTAAAGCCGTGACGCGACAAAGCGCAATGCGAGGATTTTGGCGCTCAGCGGATCGTCAGGTGCATTCCCTTGGACGAGTGCGACGCTCCGGCGGAGCTATCGCGCCGAAGCCGGATCGAACATCGATCTCGCCACCGGCGTCCATTTGGCGATCTCGCTTGCGACGAAGCCGGTGAATTCCTCGGCCGACATTTTTTCGGTCTCGATTCCTTCGGCCTCGAGGCGCTGGCGGATGGCAGGGGATCCGAGCGCGTTGACGATCTCCGCGTTGAGCCGGGACACGATCTCTTTGGTACGCCGGCGGGTCCGGAGAATCCGAACCAGGTGGTGGCGACCAGGTCGGGATAGCCCAGCATCTTCATGGTCGGCACGTCCGGAAATTCCGGCATCGGGCGCGCCGACGACACCGCGAGCGGCACGACCGTGCCGGCGCGGATCTGGCCGAGCGCCGAACTCCAGGTCACCGAACCCATCTTGACGTGGCCGGCGACAAGATCGGTCATCGCCTGCCCCGCGCCCTTGTAGGTGACGTGGGCGAATTTCAGGTTTTCCTTGCGCGCCAAAAGCTCCGGCACCAGATGCCCGATGGTTCCCGGACCGGGCGAAATGTAGTTCACGGCGCCGCTGCCGGTCTTCGCCGCGGCCAGCAGTTCCTTGAATGTCTTCACCCCGAGCGAGGGGTGCACGACGATGACGTTGGGCGGCCCCCGAGATAGGCAATATGAGTGAAAAGGCGCAGCGGGTCGTAGGCAGGATTGGGGCTGGTCGCCGGCGAGGTCACGTGCGTGCCGATGCTCGAAATCAGGAACGTGCCGCCATCCGGCTCCGCGCTTGCCACCGCGGCCGATCCGATCAGACCTCCGGCGCCGCCCCTGTTCTCGACGAAGAAGTTCTGGCCGAACTTGTCGGTCAGTTGCTCAGCCAGCAGACGGGCCAGCGTGTCCGACGTGCCGCCGGGCGCAAACGGCGACACGATCCGCACGGTCTTTGCCGGCCAGTCCGCGGCGCCGGCCACGGCAATCGTGCCGGCTGCCATCGCCACGGCAACAGCAACTGCAACCAGCCCACGCCTCATCGCCGACTCCTGTACCATTGGCCGTCCTGCGTTCGGCCCAGCCGCGACCATAGCGTCAGTCGGCGATTGCGTCTCCCCGCAAGCGTCTCGCCCGCATGCGCGCGTTTGGCGTATGACGCGTCGCGTGCACGCAACTCAAAGTCTTCGGTGTTACGTCTTGGCGTGCGCACCCGAAGCGAAGACTTTGCCGGCCGCAGCCGAGACGCCGGCAATGCCACCGTGTTCCGATTACTGGCTTCTCATCGCTATTGCCGGCGACATCACCTTTCCGAACATCTCGGCAAAGGCGCCGGCAAAGGGATGGAAACTAAAGCGCACCACATGCCGTCCGCGCGGGCAGACCACGGCGCGAAAGATCACGTCGGCCTTGAGGATTTCAGCCTCGGCCCCGTCGATGTCGGCCCGCCACCAGGGTTGCCAGACATCGTTGAGCAGGAGGATCCCGCCCGCCGGCGCCTCGACCTCGACCACCACCTCGGTATTGGCGTAGCGCAGCAGGCGGGCGCTGCCTCCCACGACCGCTCCGCCCGGGAACCCGACCGGCGCCTTCTTCAGCAGCACCGTCCGGCGCGGATCGACGTCCGGCCAACCGTTTTGCAGGAGCTCCTCGAAATCGGCGAGCCGCCAATCCGTCAGCAGCATCACCCGCGGCAGCGCGCGCGGATTCTCGTAGACGTAGGCATCCTTGGTGCGGGCGATGAAATTGAGATCGCCGGGCTTGAGCGCGGCATCGATCTGTTCCACCGGCACGCCGGTTGCGATGAAGCGCACGCCGAGCAGATCGGCGAACGCCGACCGGTAGGACGGATAGAGCGGCGAAAATGCCCGCTGGCTCGCGAGCGCGACCGTGTCGCCCGCGTGCGTCGCCTCCTGGAACCAGCGCAGCCGCAGCGGATTGTGGCCGAACACGTGATCGAAGCCTTGCGCCAGCCCGAGGTTCGGCCAGTGATACCCGATGCCGATCAACTCGACGCGGTCACGCCGGTCGGGCGCGGCAGTGCCGGCGAGGCGCGCCTTGAGCAAGCCGCACGGTCTCATCATTCGTGTTGGGGCGCAGCGCATCGAAGACGATCGCGGCGGCAGCGCGGTCGAAACGTGCGGCGCCTGATTGACCGCGAGGTCGAACGCCATGAACGCTGCAATGAGACCGGCGGCGGCGACCGGCCAGCGCGCATTCGAGCCGGCGCGCCAGCACCAGGATCGTGACCGCCGCCGCGGTAAACACCATCGCGGTCGCCACCGGAGCGAGCGCCGGGCCGATCCCGACCACCGAAGAGGCCAGCGCCAGCGCGGCAGCGATCAGCGCGATCGGGCACGCGACTTCACGATACGCGCTGCCGGCGCGTCGCTGTCGGCACGGTGCCGGCAAGCCAGCGATGGACGAGATAGCCCGCGATCACCGCGACCAGCGCGACCAGCACGAAGGTCGCATCGGCCGGACGCCGGTAAAGCGCCACGGCGGGGAGCAGATCGTACATCAGGCGAAAGGCCGGCGTGTAGGAACCGAGCGTATAGAGCAGCAGCAGCACCGCGGCGATGGTGAAGAAGCGGATCTCGCGCGCCCAGGCCAGGCCGCGAATGAAGCCGAACGACACGACGGCGACGAGCGTCAACGCGCCGGCATAGACCAGGCCCATATTCTGCGAGAGGTAGAGTCCCGGCCATCCCCACGCGGCGTCCCAGATCGGGCTTTGCGGCGCCCAGTAATCGACGCTTGGATCCATCGCGCCGAAAAGGTCGGCGAAGGCGAACTGCAGCAGGTGGACCGGGATGGAGCGAGCCGCCCGCCGCCGAATCATAGCCGATCTCGGGCCGGTTCGATCGCGCCGCCAGCAGCGTGGTCATCATGACCGGCACGGCGGCGACCACGCGCGGCGCTCACCGCGGCCGCAGCCAGCGGCTTGATGCTCGCGCGCAAGCGCGGCCAGCGGCTGCGTGCCCGCCAGCCAGTGCGCCAGCACGAAACCGGCGAGCACGTAGAGCGACAACAGCGCGACCTGATCTCGTCCGATCGCCATCAACCCGGCGAGCGCGCCGGCCGCCAGACCCGCCCGCCAGGACGATCGCTCGAGCGCGCGGGCGCACGAGCCAGAGCACGAGCGGCAGATAGGCCAGGCTGATGATCTGGCCGGTGTGCTGCATGCGCGCATTGGCGGAACCAGCGAGCGCAAATGCCATCGCGGCGACCAGCGCCCCGCCGGCGTGCCAGCCGCGGTCGCGAAAGAACAGGATGATGCCGACACCGCCGAGGAACAGATAGGCGAAGGTCACCGCATCGAATGCGCGCAGGCTGACCGCCGAGTTGAACGCGGCAAGCAGCACATGCAGCGGCGAGAACAGCAGCGACTGCGGATCGGAGATCTCGGGCCCAGCCGGCGAAGACATTCGGCGACCACCACGGCCATTCGCCGCGCGCCAGCGAGCTCGCGAGGAATTGCACCTGGGGAAAGAACTGCGATTTCGCATCCCACGGGATGGTCACCGCGCCCGAAAGCCACGGCCAAGCCGGCAGCAGGAAGGCAAGCGCAAAGATCGCAAGCGTGACAACGACCGGAACGCGCGCGGCCGAACTCCGCCGCCGCCGGCGACGACAGGCCGCACCTGCGCGCCAGCTTTGCACGCGATCCGTGCCCGGCGTCCGCGCCGGTTCGTCATGCCAAGCGGCGACAGCCTTGCCGTCCGCCGGCACCGGCGCGTGGTTCCTCAGGGTCCATCCCTCTTCCGCCTTGTGGAGCCTGGCGTTGGTCCCAGCATACGCGATCCGCCGCAGCAATGGACGCGAAGATGTCGCACTGCCGGGCGTTGCGTGTCCTCGGTGGATCACGACGCGATTGCGCTTTATTGTGGCGGGAGAACGGAGCGACCGGCCCATGACGACGACATCAACCTCCATGCATCCCGCGCGAACGCTGCGATTTTTCGGCGATCGTCGACCGGCCGCCGCTCAAGCTGCCGGGCGAGGCGCGGCTCGCGTTCTGGACCATCGTGAACTACGAGGTCTGGGATATCGGACGGCCGATGCCGCGCCAGGTCCTGCCGGCGCCGACCGGCGTGCCGCTCTTTCCCGACGTGCCGCACTGGAGCTGGCACGAATACGGCATGCGGGTCGGCGCCTGGCGCTTCTTCGAGCTCTACGAGCGGCTCGGCATCCGGCCGACGCTCGCCATCAATGCCCGCACCTGCGAGGACTACGCGCGGGTGGCGGAGGAAGGCAAGCGCCTGGGCTGGGAGTTCATGGGCCACGCCTACGACCAGATGCCCATCCACAAGGTCGAGGACCAGGCGGCGATGATCAACCGCTCCATGGATCTCCTGGAGCGTTTCACCGGCAAGCGTCCGGTCGGCTGGCTGGGGCCAGGCCTCACCCAGACATTTGAAACGCCGGAGCTCCTGGTGGACGCGGGCGTGAAATATATCGGCGATTGGGTCTACGACGATGAGCCGACCGTGATCCGCACCGCCAAAGGGCCGCTGGTGACGCTTCCCTACACGGTCGAGATCAACGACATCACGATGATGATCGTCCAGCACCACGAGAGCGACTATCTCGCCAGGCGCGCGATCGATCAGTTCGATCGGCTCTATGCCGAGGGAAAGAGCCGCGCCAAGATCATGGCGCTTGCGATCCATCCCTACATCAGCGGCCAACCGCACCGCATCAAATATCTCGAAGCGATCTACGACCATGTCCGCCGGTTCGAAGGCGTGTTGCACTGGAACGGCGCCGAGATCCTCGATTGGTACCTCGCCGCCGCCAGGCAGGCCCAAGTCCGGGGTCGCGGCCTAGCCCGCACGCGGCCAAAGGCCCAGCCGTGACACCCGGCGGCTCGGACGAAATAGTCGTTTCACATCAAAGGCTTGAGCTCCGCTTTCCGAGGCGATTCAGGGGCGCGGGGCGCCGCGAGGCGGCCAACATGTCTTTTTATTAAGTGGTCGCACCGAGTGCGGGCTGATAGTATGCCGAGTTGCTTATGTGGGCGGGTGGGGAAGACGGCGTGCGTTGCGTGAACGCTAATACCCCGTTTGACGGGTGACCGTAGCGTTGAAAGTCGGTCGCATGTTCGACGAGTCGCGCACGCGTGCTCTGGTGTTCACAGCCACGAGCCTTCGCCCCTTCTTTGTCGCCTTTGTAGGATTATGTCTGGTGCAAATGCTGTCCGGATGCATCCTAGGCTCCGAGCGGCCCGACCTCGCTCCCGACATCCCGCCCAAATACGGCGCCGGGAATGGCGAATCGGCGCCGCCCGCGCTCGATTGGTGGCGCGGCTTTCGCTCGCGCGAGCTGACCAATCTGATCGAGGAGGCGCAGGCCGCCAATCTCGACATCGCGGCAGCCATTGGCCGCATCATGCAGGCCGACGCGCAGGCCAAGATCATCGGCGCGCCGCTGCTGCCGGAAGTCGACTTCGCCGGCTTCGCGCAGCGCGTGCGGCCGCCGGGCGGTCCCGAGCGCAACGTGTTCCAGGCCGCGCTCAACGCCAGCTACGAGATCGATTTCTGGGGCAAGAACCGCGCCGCCTCGCGCGCCGCGCAGGAGACCGCCGTCGCCACCCGCTTCGCCAAGGAGGTGGTCGTGCTTTCGACCATCGCAGCGGTCGGCAACGCCTATTTCCTGGTGCTCGAGGCGCAGGACCGGCTGCGGATCGCGCGGCAGAACTTCGAGGCCGCCAACCGCGTGCTCACGCTGATCAAGCAGCGGTTCGATGCCGGCACCGCCTCCCAGCTCGACGTCGCGCAACAGCAGAGCCTGGTTGACCAGGTGCGCGCGAACATCCCGCTGTTCGACCAGGACCTGCGCCAGAACATCGCCATTCTGGCCGTGCTGATCGGCCGGCCGCCGGTTCAGGTCGTGGTGAAAGGCGGCAGCCTTTATCGGCTGAGCATCCCGCGCGTGACGCCGGGGCTGCCGTCGGAACTGCTGTTCCAGCGCCCCGACATCCGCGCTGCCGAGGCCAATCTCGCCTCCGCCGATGCCAGCGTGGAGTCCGCGCGCGCCGCGTTCTTCCCGAGCATCTCGCTGACCGGCCAGGGCGGCTACCAGAGCAACGTGCTCAAGCTGCTGTTCACGCCGCAGAACGCCTTCTACAACCTCGCCGTCAACGTCACGCAGCCGCTGCTCGACGGCTTCCGGCTGGAGGGACAGCTGGAATTGACGCAGGGCAGGCAATTCGAGCTGTTGAAGATCTATTGCCAGACGATCCTCGCCGGCTTCCGCGACGTGGAGCTTGCGCTCATCGCCATCGCCGACGGGGCCGAGCGCGAGCGTCTGCAGCAGCTCGTGGTCAACAGCTCGCGCGAAGCCTTCAACCTCGCCGAAACCAGGCTGCGCGAAGGCACGGTCGATCTCGTCACCGTGCTGCAGACCCAGCAGACCCTGTTCACGGCGGAAGACAATCTCGTGCTTGCGCGCTTTGCGCGCCTGCAGGCGGTCTTGAGTCTCTTTCAGGCACTCGGCGGCAGCTGGCTCCGCCAGCCCGGCGGTGGGGGCGAATGCGAACGTGATCCGATGATGCTCAAGCGGCGAATCACGGTGTTGTTGATTGCCGGCCTCGTCATCGCCGGCGTCGTCGCCGTGTATTACATGCCGCAGTGGCAGCAGACGCAGGCGGCGTCGAAGGGCGGCCGCCGCGGCGGCCGCTCCGCGACCGATCCCGTGCCCGTGCTCGCCACCGCCGCGCGTGCAACCGACGTGCCGGTCTATCTCGACGGCGTCGGCACCGCGAAAGCGCTCAACACCGTGACCGTTCGCTCGCAGGTCGACGGCAAGATCATCAACATCTCCTTCACCGAGGGGCAGGACGTCCCAAGGGATTCGTCCTCGCCAAGATCGATCCCACGACCTACCAGGCGCAGTACGACCAGGCGCAGGCGAAGAAGGCGCAGGACGAGGCGCAGCTCGCCAACGCCCGGCTCGATCTCGATCGCTACACGCGACTGGCGGCAACCAACGCCGTCAACAAGCAGCAGCTCGACACCCAGCGGGCGACGGTCAGCCAGCTCGAGGCGCAGATCAAGCTCGACCAGGCGGCGATCGACAACGCGCGCGCCATCCTGGGCTACACCGACGTCGTCGCGCCGATCGCCGGCCGCACCGGCATCCGTCTCGTGGATGAAGGCAATCTCGTGCGTGGCGCGGACGCCGCCGGCATCGTGATCCTGACGCAGTTGCGGCCGATCTCGGTCTTCTTCAGCCTGCCGCAGCAGAACCTGCCGGATCTCACCAAAGGCATGGCCGAAAGCCAGCTGCCGGTCGAGGCCTTGACCCCCGACGGCAAGAGCGCGCTCGACACCGGCAAGGTGGTGGTGATCGACAACCAGGTCGATCAGACCACCGGCACGGTGAAGGTCAAGGGTGAGTTTCCCAACACCAATCTCCAGCTCTGGCCCGGCCAGTTCGTCAATGTGCGGGTGCTGATCGACACGCTGCGCAACGTCGTGGTGGTGCCGACCGCCGCCATCCAGCGCGGCCCCAACGGCGCCTTCGTCTACGTGCTCAAGGACGACAACACCGTCACGGTGCGGCGCGTGAAGCTGACCCAGCAGGACGACGTGCGCGCCGTGGTCGGCACCGGCCTGCAGGCCGGCGAGCGCGTGATCACGACCGGCTTTGCCCGCCTCACCGAGGGCACGCAGGTCACGGTCTCGAGCGCGGAAGATGCCGGGCAGGTCGCGCCCGACAGTCCGCCCGCGCCCGGATGGAACCCGCGGCACGCGCGCAGGCGAGAAGGGCAAGCGTAACCCGAGCGCGGCGGCCCGCCGGTCCGCACTCCATGAGCGTGTCTTCGCCCTTCATCCGGCGGCCCATCGCAACATCGCTGCTCGGGATCGCCGTCATGCTGGGCGGCATCCTCGGCTATCTGTGGCTGCCGGTGTCCTCGCTGCCGCAGGTCGATTTCCCACCATCCAGGTCACGACCCAGCTTCCGGGCGCGAGCCCCGACGTGATGGCGTCATTGGTGACGGCGCCGCTCGAGCGCAATTTCGGACAGATTCCCTCGCTTCAGGTGATGACCTCCTCGAGCTCGTTCGGGATCAGCCAGATCACGCTGCAGTTCGACCTCGGGCGCGACATCGATGCCGCCGCGCAGGATGTGCAGGCCGCGATCAACGCCTCCGGATCGGTGCTGCCGAGAAACCTGCCCTATCCTCCGGTCTATTCCAAGGTGAACCCGGCCGATGCGCCGATGGTGACGCTCGCGATCACCTCCGACACGATCTCGCAGCGCCAGCTCAGCGACATCGCCGATACTTTGCTGGCGCAGCGGCTGAGCGAGGTGACCGGCGTCGGCCGGGTCACGGTCCAGGGCAATATCCGGCCGGCGATCCGCATCCAGGCGGATCTCTCGCGCCTCGCCAATTACGGCATCGGGCTCGAGGATGTGCGCAACGTCATCGTCGCCGCGAATGTCGCGGGCGCCAAAGGCGCGCTCGACGGCGCGCACCAGTCCTACACGATCTCCGCCAACGATCAGATCACCGTGGCCGAGGCCTACCGCACCATCATCATAGCCTACCGCAACGGCGCGCCGGTGCTGCTGCGGGACGTGGCCGACGTGGTCGACGGCCTCGAGAACAACCGGGTCGGCGGCTTCTATCAGGGCATGCCCGCCATCGTGGTCGACATCCAGCGCCAGCCCGGCGCCAACGTGATCGAGACGGTGCAGCGCATCAAGAACGAGCTGCCGAAACTGCAACGCTCGATGCCCACCGGCGCCACGCTCACAGTGGTCCACGACGCCACCGAGAGCATCCGCGCCTCGGTCCGTGACGTGCAGTTCACGCTCATTCTCAGCGTGGCGCTGGTCATCACCGTCGTGCTCATCTTCCTGCGCACCGTCCGCGCCACCATCATCGCCGGCGTCGCGCTGCCGCTCTCGCTGATCGCGACCTTCGGGATCATGTGGTTCTGCGGATTTTCGCTCGACAATCTCTCGCTGATGGCGCTGACCATCGGGACCGGCTTCGTCGTCGACGATGCCATCGTCATGATCGAGAACATCGTCCGCCACATCGAGGACGGCGAAGACCCGTTCGAGGCCGCGCTCCGCGGCGCCAGCGAAATCGGCTTCACCGTGATTTCGCTCACGGTCTCGCTGATCGCGGTCTTCATCCCGCTGCTGTTCATGACCGGCCTGGTCGGCCGCATGTTCCGGGAATTCGCGCTCACGCTGACCATCGCGGTGGTGACGTCGGCCGTGGTCTCGCTCACCTTGACGCCGATGATGTGCAGCCGGCTGCTGCGGCACGCGTCGGCCGAGCCCGCACGCGGCGGCGTAGTCAGGCAATTTCACCGCCTGATCGACGGATCGGTGGAGCTCTACCGGCGCAGCCTCGAATGGGTGCTGCGTCATGAAACCCTCACGCTGCTGGTCACCGCCGCCACGATGGTCGCCACGGTCTGGCTCTACATCATCATTCCCAAGGGATTCCTGCCGCTGCAGGACACCGGCCTCATCATCGCGGTGATGGAGGGTGGACAAGAGGTCTCGTTCGCCGAGATGAAGCGGCTGCAGGGCACGGTCGAAACCGCGCTGCGCAAGGATCCCGACGTCACCGGCGTGGTGTCCGTGATCGGCGTGTCGCCGATGAATGCCACGCCGAACGCCGGCCGGCTCGCCATCACGTTGCGCTCACGCGATGAACGCAAGACGCCGGTGACGACGGTCATGGATCGGCTGCAGCGCGCGGTCGCCGCGGTCCCGGGCGTGGTCGTCTACTTTCAGCCGGTGCAGGACATCCAGATCTCGACGCGGATGAGCCGCGCGCAATATCAGTACACGCTCACCGGCACCGACGTGAAGGAGGTCGACGATTGGGCGTCGCGGCTGGCACAAAAGCTGCGCTCTTCGCCGATCATGCAAGACGTCGCCTCGGAGACGCAGAATGACGGCTTCCGCCTGGATGTCCAGGTCGATCGCGACACCGCCGGCCGGCTTGGAATCTCGATGCAGACCATCGTCGACACCCTGAGCGATGCCTTCGGTCAGCGCCAGATTTCGACCATCTACGGGCAGGCGAACCAGTACCGCGTGATCCTCGAGGCCAAGCCGGAATATCAGAACGACCCGAATTCGCTGTCGAAGATCTACATCCCCGCCTCGGGCCTTCAGGCGGTCGCACAATCCACCTCGTTGACCTCGACCTCCCCGACCAACATTCCGACGGTCGGGAACAACTCGATGGTGCCGCTGAGCGCCGTCGCCAGCTTCGAGCACGCGACCGCCCCGCTGGTCATCGCCCACCAGGAGCAGTTCCCGGCCGCCACGATCAGCTTCAATCTCGCCCCCGACGCCGCGCTCAGCGACGCGGTCAAGGTGATCTCGCAGGCCGAACGCGAGATCGGCATGCCGAGCTCGGTGATCGGCAGCTATTCCGGCGACGCGGCCGAATTCGCGAAGTCGCTCGCCGGCGAGCCCTGGCTGATCCTCGCCGCCGCGGTCACCATCTACATCGTGCTGGGCGTGCTCTACGAAAGCTTCATCCATCCGCTCACGATCCTGTCGACGCTGCCCTCGGCCGGCGTCGGCGCGCTGCTCGCGCTGATGCTCTACAAGCAGGACCTCTCGGTGGTCGCGCTGATCGGCATCATCCTGCTGATGGGCATCGTCAAGAAGAACGCGATCATGATGATCGACTTCGCGCTCGAAGCCGAGCGCAAGCAGGGAATGTCGCCGCGGGAAGCGATCGTCCAGGCTTCGATCCTGCGGTTCCGGCCGATCATGATGACGACGCTTGCGGCCCTGTTCGGCGCCATCCCGCTGGCGGTCGAAAGCGGCACCGGCTCGGAGCTGCGCAACCCGCTCGGCATCACCATCATCGGCGGGCTGCTGCTCAGCCAGTTGCTCACGCTCTACACGACCCCGGTCATCTATCTCGCGATGGAGCGCCTGAAGACGCGGTTCAGCCGCCCGGCGGCCGCTGCAGACCGAACTCGACCTCCCCGATCAGCCCGAGCCTTCGCAACGGCCGGCGGAGTGACGGCATGAGCCTCTGCGAACTTTTCCGAGCCCTTCATCCGCCGTCCGGTCGGCACCACGCTGCTGGCGGTCGGCCTGCTGCTGGTGGGCGTGGTGGCCTATCGCTTCCTGCCGGTCGCCAGCATGCCGACGGTGGACTTTCCGACCATCAGCGTCACCGCCAGCCGGCCGGGCGCCGACCCCGAGACCATGGCGGCGACGGTCGCGGCTCCGCTCGAGCGGCGGCTCGGCGAAATCCCGGGCGTGACCGAGCTGACCTCGCGCAGCTCGCTCGGCACCACCCGCATCTCGGTGCAGTTCGATCTCAACCGCAACATCGACGGCGCCGCGCGCGACGTGCAGGCCGCCATCAATGCCGCGCAGACCGACTCTGCCGGCCGACCTGCCGTCGCGGCCGTCGTTCCGCAAATCCAATCCGGCGGCGACGCCGATCATGATCCTGGCGCTCACCTCGAATACCGTGCCGGCGAGCGCGCTCTACGATGCGGCCGACACCGTGATCGTCCAGCGTCTGTCCCAGATCGACGGCGTCGCCGAGGTCACCGTCAACGGCGCCGAGCAGCCGGCGATCCGCATTCGCGTCAATCCGATCGCGCTCGCCTCGATGGGGCTGGCGCTGGAGGACGTGCGCACCGCCATCGCCAACTCCAACGCGACCGGGCCGATCGGCATGTTCGACGGCAACGAGCGCGCGATCACCATCGGCACCAACGATCAGCTTCGCACCGTGCCGGACTACGACCCGATCGTGGTGCGCAGCGCCAATGGCACGGTGGTGCGGTTGTCCTCGGTCGCCTCGATCGAGGCGGCGTGCGCAACAGCCGCTCCGCCGGCTGGTTCAACGGCCAGCCCTCGGTGCTGCTGGTGATCAACAAGCAGGCCAATTCCAATGTGATCGAGACCGTCGACCGCATCTACGAGCTGCTGCCCGAGCTCAAGCGCTGGATCCCGGCCGGCATCGACATCTCGGTGCTGTCCGACCGCACCCGGACCATTCGCGCCAGCGTGTTCGACATGCAGCTCACGCTGCTGGCCACCGTCGCGCTGGTCATGCTGGTGGTGTTCTTGTTCCTGCGGCGCGCGGCGGCGACCATCGCCGCCGGCGTGACCGTACCGCTGTCGCTCGCCGGCACCTGCGCGATGATGTGGGTCGCGGGCTTCTCGATCGACAATCTCTCGCTCATGGCGCTCGCGGTCTCGGTCGGCTTCGTCGTCGACGACGCCATCGTGATGATCGAGAATTGCTTCCGCAATCTCGAGAAAGGCATGACGCCGTTCCGCGCCGCGATCGAAGGCGCGCAGCAGATCGGCTTTACGGTGCTCGCGATCAGCATCTCGCTGGTCGCCGCCTTCATCCCGCTGCTGTTCATGACCGGCGTGGTCGGGCGCGTCTTCCGGGAATTCTCGGTGACGCTCGCTTTCGCGATCGCCGTTTCGACGGCGGTGTCGCTCACGCTGACGCCGATGATCTGCGCGCATTTCGTGCGCAAGCCGCCGAGCCCCGACGCCACCTGGCTGGACCGGGCGGTCGAGCGCGTCCTGGGCGTCATGGTGCGCGCCTACGCGCAGGAGCCTCGCCGTCGTGCTCAACTACCGCGCGCTCATGCTGCTGATCATGGCCGCGACCGTGGTCGATCACCGCCATGTTCTATGTCCAGAACGCCCAAAGGCTATTTCCCGCAGGACGATACCGGCCTGATCTGGGGCGGCACCCAGGCCTCCACCGAAGTCTCGTTCCAGGCGATGTACGACCTGCAGCAGAAGGCCGAGGCCATCGCGCGCGCCGATCCCGCGGTCGCCGAATATCGGCTCGTCGATCGGCACCTCGGGGTTCAGCGCCTCGGTGAACCGCGGCTCGCTGTTCATCAGCCTCAAGCCGCTGGCGGAACGCGGGGGCCTGTCCGCGCAGGCGATCGCCAACCGGTTGCGGCTGAAGACCGCCGACATCCCGGGACTGCGGGTGTTCTTCTTCCCGATGCAGGACGTGCGCGTCGGCGGCCGCCAGAGCGATTCCTCCTACCAGTACACGCTCTGGGACACCGACTATAACGAGCTGCTGCAATGGGCGCCGCGCGTGTTCGCCAAGATCCAGACCGTGCCGGGACTGGTCGACGTCTCGACCGACCGCGAGCAGGGCGGCCTGCAGGTCAACGTGTCGATCGACCGGGTCGCGGCCTCGCGCATGGGTGTGCGCGTGCAGGACATCGCCAACGCGCTCAACAACGCCTACGCGCAGCGGCAGATCTCGACGCTCTACACCCAGCGCAACCAGTACCGCGTCATCCTCGAGATCGATCCGCAGTATCAGCGCGACCCCTCCGATCTCGACCGCATCTATGTGAGCGGCGCCAACAACACCCAGGTCCCGCTCAATGCTGTCGACCAAGATCGAGCGCGGGCTGTCTCCGCTCGTGGTCAACCACCAGGGGCAGTTTCCCGCGATCACCGTCAGCTTCGGCCTCGGCGAGAACGTGACCATCGAGCAGGCGACGCGGCTGATCGACCAGGCGGTGGCCGAGATGCACATTCCGGACACGCTGCACGCCGAATTCGCCGGCGACGCGCGGGCCTATCGCCAGTCGATCGGCGCGCAGCCGATCCTGATCATCGCGGCGCTGATCGCCGTCTATATCGTGCTCGGCGTGCTGTACGAGAGCCTGGCGCATCCGCTCACGATCATTTCCACGCTGCCGTCGGCGGGTCTCGGCGCGCTGCTGGCGTTGCAGATTTTCAACACCGAGCTGTCGCTGATCGCGTTCATCGGCATCATCCTCCTGATCGGCATCGTCAAGAAGAACGGCATCATGATGGTCGACTTCGCGCTCGAAGGCGAGCGCAAGCGCGGCCTCGCGCCGGAGCGGGCGATCTTCGAGGCCTGCCTCGAGCGCTTCCGGCCGATCATGATGACGACCATGGCGGCGCTGCTCGGCGCCGTGCCGCTGGTGATCGCGACCGGGCCGGGATCGGAACTGCGCCGTCCGCTCGGCATCACCATCGTGGGCGGGCTCCTGGTGTCGCAGGTGCTCACGCTCTACACCACGCCGGTGATCTACCTTCTGCTCGACAAGCTGCACCGGTCGCTGTGGGGCGCCCGCGTCCATCGCGAGCCGGGGCATCTGTTGCGGACGGCAGTCCGCGCGCTGCGGCCGTAGTCGCGGCGTGGCCGCTGAACCTATGCGGTGTCTTCGATTGGCGCGACGTTACGCCGACTTCGCGATCGGCGGCGGCAGATCCGCGAGCTCCTGGGCGTAGGCCTGGTCCATGCGCGGCGTCAGGCCGTTCTTGGCCAGTTCGTCGGTAAACATCTTCCGCACGATCGGGATCTCGTCGGCATAGTCGATCTGATCGCCGCCGACGCGGCGGCTGATCCAGGCCTTGGGCACGCCTTGCGCGTTGCGGATGGACACCACCTCGTGCTTGAAGGCGAGGTAGCGCGCGGGCGTGGTGCCGCCGTTGAAGTGCTGGTGGAACCACATGTTCGGCGGCACGATCAGGGTGCCGACCTCCCAATCGTAGCGGCGCGGCTCGTCGCCCTCGGGCCACATCAGCGAATAGCCCTGGCCGGACAGGATGATGACGTGGGCGCCGGGTCCGTGCGCATGGCCCTTCTTGTAGGTGCCGATCGGGAACTGCGAGATGTGGCTGTTCATCGAGCCCTTGGCCATGTTGAAGCGGATGTGGCCGCCGCCGGCGCCGCGCTCCTTGGCGCTGATCAGCGGCAGGTTGACCGCGTCCGGCGACGAAGTTGGTCACCAGCAGCAGACCCTTCTGCTCGCCCTTGGCGCTGAAATACTCGGGCTCGCCGTTGAAGCGGTTCTTGAAATCGTGCTTGGTGTTGAAGACGAACTCGACGTCCTCGTAGAGATTGATCACCGGCGGCGCGTTGGTCACGGAGACGAAGCGCGCCGGCGCCTGGCCGGAGCCGTTGAAGTGCTGGTGCCAGCAGTTGAGCGGGATGGCGAACATCGCCCCGCTCTTCCACTCGAAGGTGATGCGCTTGCCCTCGTCGTTCCACACCGTGGTGGAGCCGCGGCCGTCGAGCACCAGGATCATCTCCTCGAACAGCTGGCGCTGGGGCGCGAGCTTCTTGCCCGGCGGGATCTCGCAGACGTAGCAGTCGTTGGAGGTGCGGGACGCCTCGTGATTGATGTAGACGCCGGAGCCGCCGCGCCGCGCCCAGGGCTTGAGCTCGACGGTGCGCAGATTGCGCACGTAATGGGCGCTGATGATGTCGAGACCTTCGCGCGCGCACCCAGCGCAGGTAGGGCGTGTCCTTCTCGGTCGAGAACTTCTTCGCCAGCTCTTCCGAAACGATGGCGTCCTTGGCCATGCCTTGCTCCTTGCCGACCAGAAATCAGCGCTCGTGGTCGGTTGTCAGAATTGAGAACGCAGACCCCGATGACAGATCACTGATTTCTGACTCCTGGGATGGCCACGCATTTGTGCGCCTTCATCCGAAGATAGATCGAATCGCCGGTCGGCGTGCGCAACGACGGATGCGCCTTCGCCTGTAGCACAACATCGCCGACCCTGACGTGAAAATCCAGATAGTCGCCGAGAAAATCCTTGGCGCTGACCGTGCCTTTGTAGACGTTTTCGCCATCGGCGGTTGGAGGCGGGCCCTCCGACAATTCCACGTCCTCGGGCCGCACCGAGACGATGACGGCCATGTTTCTGCTCACGCCTTCGCTCGCATGCGCCTTGAGCTCGCCCATGGCCGAGCGCACGACGCAGGTCCCGTCCGTGATGGTCTCGACGGTGCCGCCGATGAAATTGGTGCTGCCGACGAAATCGGCGACGAACTTGTCGGTCGGCTGCTCGTAGATCTGGCGCGGCGTGCCGACCTGGACGACGCGGCCCGCGTTCATCACCGCGATCTCGTGCGAAAGCGCCAGCGCCTCGCTCTGGTCGTGGGTGACGTAGACGGTCGTGAGGTTGAGATCGCGCTGCAGCCGCTTGAGCTCGAAGCGCATGCGGTCGCGCAGCTTGGCGTCGAGATTGGAGAGCGGCTCATCGAGCAGCAGGAGCTGCGGCTCCATCACCAGGGCGCGCGCGAGCGCCAGCCGCTGCTGCTGGCCGCCGGAGAGCTTGGTGGCATCGCGGTCCACCAGTTCGTCGAGCGCGACCGCCTGCGAGCACGCGCATGACCTTGTCGCGGATCTCCTTCCTGGGCAGCCGGCGCACCTCGAGCGGAAAGGCCACGTTCTGAAACACGTTCATGTGCGGCCAGATCGCGTAGGACTGGAACACCATGCCGAAATTGCGCTTGTTGGGCGCGACGAAAACGCCCTTGCCCGACGAGTAGACGAGGCGTCCGGCGACCTCGATCTCGCCCGACGTCGGCTTCTCCAGCCCGGCGATCGAGCGCAAGCGTGGTGGTCTTGCCGCAGCCCGACGGCCCCAGCAGCGTGAACAGCTTGCCCTCCGGCACCTCGAACGACACGTCCTGCGCGGCCTTGACCGCGGCGCCGCGCTCGTTGGCGTATTCGGTGTACAGCGATCTCACGCTCAGCACGTTTGTCCTCCCGTAGTCTTTATCCGTCACCCTGAGGTGCGATCCCGCCGCTTAGGCGGGAGCCTCGAAGGGCGACGGCCCCGCTCGTACCCGTCATCCTTCGAGGCGCGTAAGACGCGCACCTCAGGATGACGGATCGAGAGTGTTTTCATGTTTCTGCAATTCCGAACCGCTCGGCCGGCGAGCTGCGCCAGCAGGACCAGGCAGAACAGCGCCACGATCAGCATGACGCCGAGGGCCGAGAGCTCCACATACTGCCCATTCTGCCACAGCTCCCATATCATGATCGACACCACTTCGGTGCCCGGCGAGTACAGCAGGATCGAGCTCGACAGTTCCCGGATCGAGACGATCATCACGTAGATCCAGCCGGCGAGCAGTCCCGGCTTCAGCAGCGGCAGCACCACGCGGCGAAAGGTCATGCCCCAGGACGCGCCGCTCATCGCCGCCGATTCCTCGAGCTCCTTGTGGATCTGCAGCATCGAGGCCGAGTTGTAGCGCATGCCATACGGCAAGAAGCGCGTGACATAGGCGATCAACATGATCCAGAGCGTGCCGTAGACGCCGATGTCGAGATAGAGATAGCAGATCATGATCGCGAGCCCGAGCACCAGGCCGGGAAATACCAGCGGCAGCGACGCCAGATTGTCGAGCATCCAGCGCCCCGGCATCTTCGTGCGCACGACGATCCAGGAGATGACCGCCGACACCAGCATGACGATGGTGGCGCTGCCGATCGCGAGCACCAGGCTGTTCCAGACGATGTCGGCCAAACTGCGGATAGTCGAGCACCGCGCGGTAGGAATCGAGGCTTAGCCGGCTCGAGCGCCGCCCACGAGGGCGCGCTGTAGAATTTCTGCAGCGACGACCACACCAGCACCAGGAACGGCAGCAGCACGATCACGACGAAATAGAGGATGAAGATCGCCGCGGTGACATAGCGCCAGCGGCCGAGGTCGATGGTGCGCGGCCGAAAGCCCTTGCCGGTGACGGTCGCAAACCGCGCCGCCCTGGCTCGAGAGCCGCGACTGCACGTAGATGCCGAGCGAGGTCAGCAACAGCAGCGTCACCGCATAGGCGGCGGCGAGCCCGATCTGGCTCGGATATTGGTGGATCGCCTGGTAGATCGACGATGTGTAGACGTGGATGCCGACCGGGAGCCCGAGCAGCGCCGGCACCTCGAACGATCTGATCGAGCGCACGAACAGGATCAGAAGCGATCCGAGCGCCGCCGGCCAGGCCAGCCGCAGCGTGATCCGCCGCGCGATCTGCGGCACCGAGGCGCCGCTCATCGCCGCCTGCTCCTCGAGCGCAGGATCCATGGAGCGGAACGCCGCCGTCATCAGCAGGAACGCCATCGGCGAATAGTGCAGCCCGTCGACCCAGATCATTCCCGCCATGGTGTAGATGTTGACGAACACCGCATCGGTGTCGAACAGCGTCTGCAGGACGAGATTGATCAGCGCCGATCTTCGGGCTCGCCAGCATGATCCACGCCACCGTGAACAGGATGCCGGGGATCACCAGCGGGATGATGGCGAGCGCGAAGAACAGCGTCTTGAACGGGGTGTTGGTGCGCTCGTTCATCCAGGCGAGGCCGGTGCCGACGACCAGCGACAGCACCGCGGCGCCGACGGCGAACTGCAGCGAGTTGAAGAACAGCCGCGCGTTGTCGCCGCTCAGATAGGCGGTGCGGAAATTCTCCAGCGTGAATTGCGCCGGCGCGGCGGCGCTCTGCGGCGTGAGAAAGCTCTGCCACAACAGGAACACGAGCGGGACGAGCGCGAGCCAGACGACCAGCGCGACCGGAACGCCGATCAGCAGCCATTTCGAGATCGAAGCCGCGGCACGGCAGCGGGCAGGGCCAGGCGCCCGACCGCGTCGGTCACCGCAAGCTCCGAGCATGCACTTTGCGGCTGCTCGGTGTTCCCCCGTCGAGAGGGTGAGGTGCAGTTGCGGACACATCTCGTGACATCGACGATCACCCCTCCCCGCATCGGCTCGCCTCACCGAGTGAGCGGGCGACTGCCGAGGCCGTCGAGGCGCTCAGTGAACCTGTCTGTGCTCGACCTGGTCATGGTCGTGATGCGGATGATGACCGTGTCGATGGCGATGCACCATCCTGATGATGATGCTCGTGATCGTGATGGTGATCATGGTGATGGCCATGATCGTGATCGTGATCATGCCCGTGATCATGATGATGGATGCGCTGGTGCGGGCGGCCGCGGCGCGGGTCCTCGCTGAACAGCAGCGACTTGATCGTGACCGGCACGGTGTAGCGACGGCATGCGGATGCGGCCGAGATCGATGTAGTCGAAATCGCGCAGCACCACGCCGTCGATCGCCAGGATCTCGCTCTCGACCAGCAGTTCCTCGCGCAGGATCGCGCCCGAGCGTCTGGCGCGACGTCGCCGTCGAGCATGATGATAGATCGGCTTCTTGCGCTCGATGGTGGTGGCGAGACCGTGGCGGATGCCCTCGGCGAACGCGGCAATGCGCTCGTAGGACGGCGCGCCCAGCCAGCGCAGCGCCAGCGCCACTTCGCCCTCGCCTTCGATCAGGTCGAAGGCGGTGAAATGCGCGCGGATCGCCCTGGCGAGCTTGTCCGGGTCGATCACCTCCTCGCACGCATAGGACGGCTGCAGCACCTGCAGATTGCGGCGCGGCAGCAGCTCGCCCGGTTTCGAGATGTAGCTGGTGTTGCCGCTGAGCTGCACGCTGTATTCGGAGGCCCCGAGCGCGGTGGCGCGGATGCACTCGCCGGCCGGCAGCAGCGGCCACGGCAGCGCGCCGGAATCGACGCGCCGGCGGATCGCCTGGCCGAGGCGGCGTCCCATGTCGCCGAAGTCGCGCGCCTCGCGGCCGTAGACGTATTCGCCGACGCCGCCGGAGAACATCACGCCGTCGATGCCGGCCGAGCTCGGCGATCGGATCGGTCAGGTAGAGATGCTCGATCGCGTGCGGCACCGGCCGCTGCGTGAGCGCCGCGACCAGCAGATCGGCCATGCTCTCCGCCACCTTGTCGAGCTGCGCGGGCGAGAGCACGTCGCCGCGCGACCAGTAGAAGCCGGCCTCGCGGGCGTGAAAGCTGGCCCGCCGGATCGAGCCGCACGATGCGGCCGATGTCGTCGACCACCTGCAGCCGGCCGCCGATATGCAGCGCGGCGGTCGCGATCACGTCGCCCTTGTCGACGATGGCGAGCTTGGCGGTGCCGCCGCCGATATCGAGGTTGAGGATGCGCTTGCCCTCATCGTGCGACACCTGCGACGCGCCCGAGCCGTAGGCGGCCAGCATCGACTCCATGTGATGCCCGGCGGTGGCGGTGACGAAATCGCCGCGCTGCTCCGCCAGCAGCCCGGCGATGGCCTCGGCGTTCTCGCGCCGCAGCGCCTCGCCGGTGAGGATGACCACGCCGGTGTCGATGTCGTCCGGGCTTCACGCCCGCCGCCGCATAGGCCTCATCGATGATGGCGCCGAGCGCGGCGTCGTCGATGCGCTCGTCGCTGGCATAGGGCGTCAGCGCCACCGGCGACTGGAACAGGGTCTCCCGCGACACGACGTAATAGCGGCTGGTGAGGTCCTCGCCGTAGCGGCGCAGGTTGATGCGGGAGAAGATGACCTGCGTGCCCGACGAGCCGATGTCGATGCCGACGCGTGACCAGCGTGACGTGGTCCTGGATCCAGATCGGGTTGTCTTCCAGCGGTCCGTCGGCGTCGAACTCGAAATGATCGTGGTCGTGATCGGCGTCGCCGTCGTGCGTCATGCACGAAATCCTGGCCGAGGACATGGTCGGAGAGCGTGTGGCTCTGTTTCTTGTCGTCATCGTCGGCCATTCAAGACGTGCTCCTCGCAACATTAGCGTTGGTCGCCGTGACGGTGGTTATCGCATGCTGCCGATGCGAAGTCAGGAGAGCAGCAAACCCGGTGTTGCTCCTCCCGCGCGAGCCCAAAAGGGGGACGCAAGCGGGGAGCAGAGCCAAGTTCGTGGCGCCTTTGTGCATTAAACCGGAACATGCGCCAGAGCGGGCCCGCCAGCGTTCGAGGTCGGGCCATGCATTTGGCTTCGTTGACAGCGCCCGGACACCCCGTCACCTTGCCCCGCTCTTTCTCTGGTTGGTCGCATTTTCCGCGGAAACCGGTATCCACGTCTGCGGAAATGCCCGATCCCCACCGAATGGATGTGACCGTGACCGACAGCAAGACCCAGAACGGCATGGCGGCCGAAGCCTATATCGCGCGGCTCGGCGAGCGCGGCATCGAATATGTGTTCGCCAACGCCGGAACGGATTTTGCGCCGATCGTGGAGGCGCTCTCCCACACCAACAACGGGAAGATCCCGCGCTTCATGGTGGTCCCGCACGAGAACGTCGCCATGGCCATGGCGCACGGCTATTACCGCATTGCCGGCAAGCCGGCCGCCGTGATGGTGCACGTCACCGTCGGCACCGCCAACGCCATCAACGGCATCATCAATGCCGCGCGCGACAACATTCCGGTGCTGCTCGCCGCCGGGCGCACGCCGCTGACCGAGACCGGCAGCATCGCCTCGCGCAACCGGCCCGATCCACTGGGGCCAGGAGGCGTTCGACCAGGGCGGCATGCTGCGCGAATACGTGAAATGGGACTACGAGCTGCGCGGCGGCCAGCCGGTCGAGCGCGGTGGTCGACCGCGCCCTCGACATCGCCATGAGCGAGCCGCGCGGGCCGGTCTATCTGACGCTTGCCGCGCGAAGTGCTCGACCGCTCCGTCGATCGATGCCCGCCGCGACACCGTGCGCCCGCTCGGCGCGATGGCGCCGGAGCCGCGCGCGCGCCGCGATCGAGGAGGCGGCGGCGCTCATCGCCAAGGCCGAGTTTCCGCTGATCGTGACCTCGAGCAGCGGGCGCGTGGCGGCGGCGGTCGGCGCGCTGGCGGCGCTCGCCGGCGATTTCGCGCTTGCCGGTGGTGCAGGCCGAGGCGCGCGACATGAACCTGCCGACCGATCATCCCATGCATCTCGGCCACGATCCCGGCGCGTTCCTGCCGAAGGCCGACGTGGTGATCGTGATCGACAGCGCGGTGCCGTGGATGGCGCGCAACCATACGCCGCGCAAGGACGCCAAGGTCATCCATATCTCCGCCGATCCGCTGGAGACGCGCTACCCGTTCCGCGAGCTGGAAGCCGACCTGCTGGTGACGGGCAACTCGCTGCGCGGCCATGAACATGCTGCGCGCGACGCTCGCCGAGGCGATGAAGGGCAAGAAGACCGCGATCGAAAGCCGGCGCAAGGCGCTGGCGGCGATGCGCGACGAGATCGACGCCAAGCGCCGCAAGCTGATCGAGACGGTGAAGGACCAGACCCCGATCCACCCGGCGTGGCTCGCCAACTGCATCAACCAGGTGAAATCGGAGGACGCCATCGTCATCAGCGAGCTCGGCGCGCCGCTCGCCATGCTCAACCTCACCAAGCCGCTGAGCTATATGGGCGGGCTTCTGTCCGGCGGGCTCGGCTTCGGCCTGGGCGCCGGGCTCGGCGCCAAGCTCGCGGCGCCCGAGCGCGAGGTGATCGTCACCTGTCGGCGACGGCTCCTACATGTTCGGCAATCCCGTGCCCTATCACTACGTCGCGCGCGCCGAAGAGCTGCCGACCCTGACGGTGGTCGCCAACAACCAGCAATGGCTGGCGGTGCGGCAATCGACCCTCGACGTCTTCCCCGACGGCCACGCCGCCAAGGCCAACGTGATGGCGCTCACCGAGCTCAAGCCCTCGCCCGACTACGAGAAGGTGGTCGAGACCTGCGGCGGCCGCGGCGAGAAGGTCGAAGGCCCCAAGCAACTCATTCCGGCGCTGGAGCGCGTCGCTCGAGGCCGTGCGCGCCGGCACGCCGGTGACGCTCAACGTGCAGACCCAGGCACGGAGGTAGCGGTCGGCGCTGTCGCGGGGATCGCAGGCGATGGATGCTGGCGTCCGTCTCCGCTTGCAGCCGAACTGATTTATTCGAGTTCGGCCGCTCGAGAAATGGCCGAAGTCGGAAACATCCGACTTCGGCTGGAGGGACAGGGTGGGGGCCTGCATCAAGATCTGGCAAGATGCCCTCCCCAGCAAGCGGAGAGGGAGCGCACCGAGTTCGCCGCTTGAACTGATTTCATTTACGCCGAGCAGCGGCGTGCCCGGGCACCAGAACTGGCGCGGCGCCGGTCAGGGCTGCGGCGGTTGAGCCGACCAAGTTCCCCAAAAGCAAAACCCCGCTCGAAGCGGGGCTAGTTGATCTTCTTCGGCGTAATTTTTGGACAGCTGGGGGATCGGGGGATCGGGGCGCCGTCCAACTCGCCATTTGGTCATTAGTCGCGCCCGGAGCGGGAAAGGTTCAACCGGATAGTGCGGAACTTGTTGCCGTGGGCCGGATCAATGGAACTGCCCAAATGGTTCCGGTGCCCGCAAGAAATAAACATATGAACCAATCTTTCCCTGCCGGCTTGATTGGGCGGGACGTGACTAAAGGGGAAATTCCATGTCGATCGCATTCGCCCGTCCGGGTATCCGCCACCTCCGTGCCTGCTCATGCAGCCGGGGAGACCTCCTCCGATGAGATGCTGATTGCGCGCATTGCCGGCGGGGACCGGCTGGCGATGCAGACGCTGTTCGCCCGGCATCGCACCGCCGTCTACCGCTGGCTGCTGCGCTTGGTCGGCAACGAGGCCACGGCCGAGGACCTCCTGAGCGACGTGTTCCTCGACGTGTGGCGCGCAGGCCGATCGGTTCCAGGCCCGCTCCGTCGGTTTCGACCTGGTTGATGGCGATTGCCCGCTTCAAGGCGCTCTCCGCTCGCCGCGTCCGGAAGGATGCCAGAGCTGGACGAGACGATCGAGGCGACCGTCGCCGATCCGCGCCGACAATCCTGAAATCATGCTGCAGAAGAAGAACCGGGACGCAGCTGGTGCGCGAGGCTCTGAACAGCCTGTCGCCCGACCACCGCGAAATCATCGACCTCGTGCTACTATCACGAGAAGTCGGTCGACGAATGCGCGCAGATCCTCGGCGTGCCCTCCGGCACCGTGAAGACCCGCATGTTCTATGCCCGCAAGAAGATGGCGGAGATGGTCAAGGCGCGCCTGAGCTTTCTTCGCCGCCGATCGCGAGGACGCAGGCGATTGGCGAAGTGACCGGGCGGAACTTTCGTGATGGCAGCCGCCTCTCAGCCGATCGCGCACCTGGTGCGGGCCATCCCTTCAAAACGGGCATTCAGATTGACGTGGCGTCGCAGCCACCTCGTGGCGTGACGAACGGAAACCGTTCTTTCACTGCGCCTGCATCTTGACGCGCACAGCGGCGCGTCGCCGTGGCTCGCGCACCAGTCGGTGAGGGCCGCCTCGATCTCGGCGCGGGTGATGCGGTTGGCGTTGGCCGAATTGTCGGGAATGGCATCGAGCGGATCGCCGCCGGGCGCTAACTCGGCCGGCGGCGGAACTGCCGGTGGCGGGATGGCCGCTACCGGCGGCAGCGCCGGCGGTGGCGGTGCAGCCGCCGCAGGCGGTGGCGGAGGCGCCCCTGGCGCCGGCGGCAGGCGGGCCGCAAGGGCCTCGGTCGCGCGCGGGATCAGCTGCAGCGCGGCACCGGCCAGGGCGCCCGCAATCGCGGCGCCGAGATCGTTCTGGTACTGCGGCGCGTAGTATCGCGGCGCCCAGTCCCGTCGCGCCCAGTCGCGATGCTGGTAACGCCACGGCACGTAGCCGTGCGACGGGGGTGGCGCATTGCGATAGCGATAGCCGCCCGACCAGTGACAGGAAGTCGCCGGCATCGGCTTGGCTGGCTGCCAAGATCACCGTGGCGCAGGCGAGCAAAAGCCTTGAGGTGGTTTTCATGGGGACTTCTCCACCTGGCACAATGCTTTGCCCCAAATGAATTGGCGCTGAATGCAGCATTCAGGAAACCCGCTGGCGCGCGCCCATGTTACCAACACCAACGCGCCGGGGTCGATCCGGTGCCGGCGCCATGCGGCGGGGCGACGCGTCCTGTCGCGGCGGCGCGGCTACGCCGGGTTGTCGCCTGTCTTGCGGCGCATTCGCTGAAGCGTCGGCGGGCGAGCAGTGCGACGATCAACCTTTTGTCGGGGCGCGACCGACGATGACCGCGCAAAGGATGAACACCACCACATAGATCGCGATCCATTCCGCAATCATGTCATCCTCCAAGCGACCGGCACGATCAGCAGAGTAGATGCCTGGCGGGAAACGTTACGTGAGCGCCCTCACACAATGGGCGGCCCCGCGACCCGCAACGGCGCGATTTCTTGATCCTGTCCGGGCTTGAGCAGTTCGGCCGGAAAGCCGTTCGGACGTGCCGGGCCTCTCCGATTTACAGAGCCGTAACCGCGCACATCTTGCTATCCTAGGTAGAATTATGATAGCCTGCCTTCGTGTAAGGGTTGTCCATCCTGCTCCGTTGGATAAATTGTCAGGCTCATAAATTGTCGGCTCATAAAGGGTAGACCCATAAAGGAGAACCAAATGGCATCGGGGAAAGTGTCCAAGGAGTATCCATTCGTGTTGATCCGTGAAGAGTGCGACGCTTTCAGCACGAAGAAGGAAGCGATCAAACAAGCCGAGAGGCAGTGGACGGCCACGCACCCACATCACCGCGTTCCCTATTATTGTCGCTAAGGCAGAGTCGTACATCGAACCAGAAGGCCACGTGAAGGCGATCGAGAAGACGCCATTATAGGTGGGCAAGACGTAGATCGAGATTGACGGCGGATTGCGCCGAACGCCGCCTAAAGTGTTCTGCTTCCCGAAGCATTCCGCGCGGCGCGACCACGCACATTTGTATCAGTTCAGGATAACGCGACTCATTTCGTCCAGAAAGCCATCCGCTTCCGCCTCACCGTCGAACTTGGCTTTCGGGCCTCGAGCGTTGGCACGCGTCCGTCGGTGTGCACGCCGTGCGCTTGCCACTGCCACGCCCTGACCGGAAATTCGCGGCACGAAGCCGAAGGCCTGCCTCCGCCTCCTCGGCATCGGCCGGATCGATGCTGACGCGCGCGCGATCGCCGCGCCGCGGGGCCGTCCATCCGTCGAGGCTTGCACGCTGCCAAGCTTGCGCAGGCTGCGTCGACTTGCCCGCGGTGCTCGCGCCACAGATGACGGTCAGCTGATTGGCGCCGTTGGTTATCACTTGGGCAGCAGAGCGGCCGGAATGAACACGCATGGGCATGGGCTTTCGATCCAAGCTCTGAAATTGTCGTGAAAGGGGCGACATCAAATCCACGGTTTGTTACCATCCACCGAACGACGGCTCCCACTCTCGATGTCAAAAGGAAGGAAAATGTCGAACCATTTCACCGGACTCAGTCTCGGTCCGCCGCTCGGGGATCAAAGACTCGACCTCTGCGACCTCTACGCATTCCAGTCGCCCGCGGATCCGTCGCGGACCGTGATCATCCTCAATGCAAATCCGACTGCCGACGCGCTCCATCCCGACGCCATCTACCGCCTCAACATCGACAACGACGGCGATTGCCTGACGGACATCGCGTTCAGCTACGTGTTCTCGAAGCCGCAAAACGGCAAGCAGACCGTCAACGTCTTCGTGGCAAAAGGCGCGGAATCCCGCTCGGCCGAAGCTGTCGGGACGAAGATCATCGCCGACGCCGAGGTCTCCTTCGGCGCCAAGCCCAACATCGTCAAGGCCGGGCGACTACACGTTCTTCGCCGGCAGCCGCAGCGACGCGTTCTTCTTCGATTTCGACGGCATCAAGAATCTGTTCGATACCAGGGGCGGCAGAAACTTCACCGCGCCTCACCTGGGCGGCAAGTCGCCGTGGACCGGCGTGGATTCGAATACCGAAGCCAACGTGTTCTCGACGGTGATCGAGCTGCCGACGAGCGAGCTCGGCGCCAAGCCCGAGATCCGCATCTGGGGACGATGCAGCGTGCGCCGCGACGGCAAGCTCGCTCCATGTCGATCGCGCCGGCCATCCGAGCGTCAGCAGCTTCTTCAACACCGACGACACCAAGGAGGAATACAACGCCAGCGAGCCGGTCAACGATCGCAAGCGCTGGACTCGATCATGTTCGTCCACCTGATGGGGCACACCGGCAACTACACCCGCGAAGAAGCGATCGCCGCGATCGACAAGGATCGCATCCTGCCCGACATGCTGACGCTTCGATCCGTCGAAGCCCGCGAAGTACCCCAACGGCCGCGTCTTCACCGACGACGTGATCGATCACCGCCTCGCCTTCCTCTCCAAGGGCGATATTCCCCCCGACGGCCTCAAGCCGCACACCGACATTCTCAAGGAGTTCCCGTACATCGGCACGCCGCATCAGAAGAAGAGCTAGCGGCGCGCGCTGAGCAGGATTCATCTAACGATGTCGAGCAGCCAAACGGCGCGCTCACCCTCATGGTGAGGAGCGCCGCGAGGCGCGTCTCGAACCATGAGGCCACGCAAGCTCGATCGGTGGCCGCCCACCCTTCGAGACGCGCGCTACGCAAGCGCCCGTCTCGCTGCACTTACGCTACGCGCGCGCCCCAGGGATGAGGCGGTCTGCACGGCGTTACTTCGGCAGATTCTTCATGTAGTCCGCCAGAAACGTCCGCACCTCCGGGCGCACCGTGAGCGCGGTCTCCGCCACCCTGGGCGTGTCGGAGCCGCCGGCCCATTGCGGCACGAAGCCGAAGGCCTTCTCCGCCTCCTCGGCATAGGCCGGATCGACGTTGACGCGCGCGATCGCCGCGCGCACCGCGTCGACCGCCGGCTGCGGCGCGCCCGGCGGCATCACGATCAGGCGCTGGATGATCCCGTCGGCGGCGATGATCGCCTTGTAGATCTCCCAGAACTGGCCCGACGGCATGGTGCCTTTGATCTTCTGGTAGAGCTCGTGGAAGGTGAGGATCGGCAGCCCCTTCACCGCGTCCGGGACGAAGAACTCCTTGCCGTCGAAGCCGGCGTCGTAGAACACCGGGATCGCCTGGCCGGTCTTCACCAGCGTGGGATCGACCACGCCGCGGTAGCTCGGCGGCGATTCCGAGAAGAAGTTGATCTCGCCGCGCTGGAACGCGAGCCGCGCCGCCGGGCTCGAGCGATAGCCGGTGACGTATTTGAACGGGATGCCCAGCATGTCCATGCCGAGCCGCAGGCGCAGGTCCTTCGGCGTGTCCACGCTCAATCCGCCGACGATGAGGTCCTTCGCCTTGGCGATGTCGGTCGGCTCCTTCATGCCCGGCGCGACGTCGGTGCGCACGAAATGCACGGTCGTGCCGGCCTGGGTGGCGACGAACTGGTAGGTCTTGAAGTCGACGCGGAAGCGCTCGGGATCGAGCGCGTACATGAAGGCGGTGCCGGTGAAGTAGCCGGCGATGCTGCCGTCGCGCGGCGCCACCTCGCCCAGATACTTGGCGCCGACGATGCCGCCGGCGCCGTCCATGTTCTGGATCACGATGTTCGGCTGCGCCGTCGATGTGGCTTGGACGAGATGCTTGGCGAACAGGCGGCCCTCGATGTCGGTCGGTCCGCCGGGAGCGAAGTTGATCAGGATGGTGAGCCGCTTGCCCTTGTAGAAGGGATCGTCGGCGTGGGCCTCGGTGCGGCGAGCGCGACAAGGGCGCAAAGCGCGACGACGGCGCGCACCAAGGGCATCTCGTTCCTCCCGTATGTTTATGTTGTTGGGCGCGAGCTTAGCGGCCCTACCGGCGGTGGGAAGCGCTTCCCGGACGCGGCAGCGCGAGCGTCAGCGCAGCGGGCAGCCGCCGATCCGGGAGACTTCTTCCACGGGCATGACAAGGCGGAGCCGGCGTGGCAAAACAGCGCCGACCGTTCGCGAAAGGAAACGCCGTGCTGGAAAAGGCCAACGCACAAGCCGCAAGCTTCAACGCCTACGACCGGCCGCACGACGATCTGCGCGAGTTCATCGCGCGCGCCGAGCGCGCCGGACGAGATCGTGCGCATCAAGGGCGCCGACTGGAAGCTCGAAATGGGCACGCTCGGCCGAGATCGTGAACCACGCGCGGCCGGAGCCGCCGGCGATCCTGTTCGAGGACGTGCCGGGCTATCCGCAAGGGCATGCGGCTCCTCTCCGGCGCGACCAACTCATCGAAGCGGCTCGCGATCACGCTCGGCTTGCCGGTGCCCCAACAATCCGCTCGACGTGGTGCGCGCCTATCGCGACCGCATGAAGAGCCACCGGCCGATCCCGCCGAAGACGGTGGCGAAAGGCCCGGTGTTCGAGAACGTCGACCGCGACGGCAAGGTCGACGTGCTGAAATTCCCGGTGCCGTTCCTGCACGAGCACGACGGCGGCCGCTATATCGGCACCGACGATCTCGTGATCATGCGCGATCCCGAGGAGAACTGGGTCAACTGCGCGACCTACCGCGTCATGGTGCAGGACAAGAACCACGTCTCGCTGTGGATCTCGCCGGGCAAGCACGGCCGGCAGATCCGCGAGAAGTATTTCCGCGCCGGCAAGCCCTGCCCGGTGCTGATCTCCTGCGGGCACGATCCGCTGCTGTTCCTCGCCGGCGGCAACGAGCTCAAGTTCGGGCTGTCCGAATACGACTATGCCGGCGGCCACCGCGGCGAGCCCTACGAGATCGTGCTGAGCGAGCTGCACGGCCTGCCGATGCCGGCGCATGCCGAGATCGTGCTCGAAGGCGAGATGATCGAGAGCGTCACCGCGCAAGGAAGGGCCGTTCGGCGAGTTCACCGGCTACTACGCCGTCGAGCCCGAGCGAGCAGCCGGTGGTGCAGGTCAAGCGCGTCTATTACCGCAACGATCCGATCACTCGGCATCGCCTCGCCGATGCGCCCGCCGTCGGACTTCTCCTTCAGCAAATGCGTGATGAAGGCCGGCATGATCTGGGACGAGGTCGAGCGCGCCGGCCTCGTCCGGCGTCGCCGGCGTGTGGGTGCACGAGTTCGGCGGCGCGCGCATGTTCAACGTCATCGCCATCAAGCAGGCCTATCCGGGCCACGCGCGGCAGGCCGGCCTGCTCGCGGCCGAGCTGCCAGTCGGGCTCCTATCTCGGGCGCTTCGTGGTCGTGGTCGACGAGGACGTCGACCCGACCGACCTGTTCGACGTGATGTGGGCGATCTGCACGCGCTGCGATCCGGCCAGCGACATCGACTTCGTGCGCCGCGCCTGGAGCGGTCCGCTCGATCCCGATTGCTGGACAAGGCGAGCTCGACCAACTCGCGCGCCATCATCGACGCCTGCCGGCCGTTCGAGCGGCTCAAGGACTTTCCCATGGTCGCGCGCGCGAGCCCGAGCTGGTGCAGACGGTGAAGGAAAAATTCGCCGACATCCTCGGCAAGATCGGCTGCGCGTAGCGTGAGGCGCGTGAGATCGGCTCCTGACTGCGGCAGACACGTCTGCTTCCAGCCGAAGTCGGATGTTCCGACTGGCCAGCAGTACCGAACTCGAACTGAGTTCGGATGGTGGGCAAGGGTTTGGTCTCGCTACGTCGCCCCTCACCCAGCCCTCTCCCTGAGGAAGGAGCACACCGAGCCAGCGGCTCGCCAACGATCAATCGCCAACGAGGAAACCACATCCATGCCGGATCACTTCGCCGACCTGCGTCACGAGCTCGCCGTCGCCAACCGCATTCTCGCCAACGAAGGCATCATCGATGCGTTCGGGCACATCAGCGCGCGCCATCCCGGCGATCCGAACCGCTACTTCATCTCGCGGCATCGCGCCTCGGAGCTGGTCGAGCCGTCCGACATCCTGGAGATGACGCTGGATTCCAAGCCGGTGGTGCCGACGAGCCTGCGCCTCTACAGCGAGATGGTGATCCACGGCGAAATCTACAAAGCGCGGCCGGACGTCAACTCGGTGTGCCACCACCACGCGCCGTCGGTGCTGCCGTTCTGCGCCACCGGCGTCGAGCTGGTGCCGCTGTTCCACCTCGGCGGCACGCTCGGCGCCAAGGTGCCGTTCTGGGACAGCCGGGACGAGTTCGGCGACACCAATCTGCTGGTGCGCACGCCCGAGGAAGGCGCCTCGCATGCGCGCGCGCTCGGGGCCGCACTGGATGCTGCTGCTGCGCCGCCACGGCGCGTCGCTGGCCGGCAAGTCGGTGCGCGAATGCGTGTTCCGGTCGATCTACACCACCCGCAACGCCGAGCTGCAGCTGCGCGCGATGGCGATCGGCACGCTGGGGCCGCTGTCGGCCGGCGAAGCGGAGAAATGCGGCGGCCACAACCTGGGCTCGCGCGGAGTCGAGCGCGCCTGGGAATACTGGGTGACGCGGCTGCAGAAGGCGGAGGCGATGTGGGCCGCCGCCGGCCTGCCGCGCATGAAGGGGTCTGGCCGAGGTCGCGCGGCCGCAAACGGCGGGCTGCCGCAGAGCCAAGGCGCCGGCACGGCGCGCGCGCCCCGGCAAGCCGGAGCAAGAAGGCCAGCGCGAAGAAGAAGCGGCGCGCGGCATAGGGCACATCTCGCTTGAAAGGACTCGTTGCTTGAAAGGACTCGGCGCGCGGCAAGCTCGGTCTGCTCCGCTCGCCTTGTGGGAGCGGAACACACCGAATGCGGTTGCGCCAAGGACATCCTTCACGCGAGCGTGACCGCTACGCGCCGAACAGAGCAACAAATCACAATCGTTGCGGCGAGAAGCCCGATTGTCGCCAGAAAACGATTTCTACCCCCACGCCTCGCATCAACGTCGGGGAAAGACGATGCAGACGCAGCGGACATATCAGGTGCAACATTGGCCGAACGGACAATGGAGCCGTGAGCACAACTGGAAAAAGGTCGAGGCCGCGAGCGCGAAGGAGGCTGCGGAGAAGGTCTGCGGCCGCGCGCTGAAGCAGGACGGCAAGCTGGCGCAGCTGCGCGCCCGCGTGCTCACCCTGGGCGACCTCAAGCAGCACAGCGCGACGGCGTTCTACGCGGCGGAGTAGGGGCTTGCTCGCGCTATCTCGCTCTGCTCCATCTCTGTCTGCTGGTGTGCGTGGCCCCTGGGTCCTGGGTCTCGCTGCGCTCGCCCGGGACACGCGGGAGCTGCCTTGGAACGACTGGCGGCGGGCGCATCGCGCGCTCGTGCCCCGGCCAAGCGAGCGCCCTCACCCGGCGCTGAGGCACAAACCTCGCGCGCGAGCGCGAGCCGGGGCCAGGGCCACACAGCTCTCCCTTGCCCGCTCCCTCGGTCGCCCGCGCTTGCTGAGCAAGCGCGCTCCGCCGAGCGTTGCGCACCCTGCCGTAATCCCGTAATGACAGCGCACACGGCCATCAAAGCTCGCTTGCAACGACGGGCGGTACAGGATCGCCCACGCGCAGCCGATCTCGAGGGAGGCGCCGGAATGACAGGGATGTACGAACAGGTACGGCCGGGCATCGGTCACAACCAGCCCGACGAGTACGCCGAAGAGAAGAAGCACGAGAAATGGGAGCGCTGGGCCAAGAAGCGCACCTTCGTGCGCGCGCTCGAAGGCACCTACAGCCATCTCTACAAGGCGCTGCTGGAGGAGAAGCGGGTCTACTCCTCGCAGGACGTGCCGTGGAAGGGCGGTCCCGGCCAGTACGGCAAGCACGTCATCAGCCCGAAGGCCTCCGCCGTCACGCAGTCGCTCGAGACGCATATCGAGGCCTATGCGCCGGGCGCCTATGGCCAGAAGCACGGCCACCTCAACAGCGCGGTGTTCTACGTGCTCAAGGGCCGCGGCCATGACGTCCACGACGGCCGGCACATTCCCTGGAAGGCCGGCGACGTGATGATCGTCGAGAACGGCTGCGTCCACCAGCACTTCAACGACGATCCCGACGAGGAAGCGATCCTGCTGGTGTTCAAGGCCAAGCCGCTGTTCCTGTTCATGCATCTCCTGTTCCAGAAGATCGTGGAATGGCCGCCGGAAGAACTGCCGCCCGGGCCAGGACCGAGTACAAGCCGCCGGACGACCTTTGAGCGAGGCGATACGGCGGACGACGTTGAGCAAGGCACGTTGAGCAAGCATGAGGACGGCGCATGTCATGGACGATAAGGGTCCAGGGCGACAAAGTGCCGGCGCATCCGATCAACACCTGCACGTTCCACGCCGACGACATCGCGGCCTCGCAGGCGTTCCGCAAGAGCTACGAGACGCGGACCAACGTCGTCAAAGCCGAGGACATGCCGTGGGAGCGTTCGTCCGACGGACTGATCAAGCATCTCGTCCATCATCAGCTGAACACCCGCGAATGCTGCGTCGAAGCCTATATGCAGTTCCTCAAGGCCGGCGAACGCTCGGGCAAGCACCGGCACATGTGGGAGGAGATCATCTTCGTGGCTCGAAGGCGCCGGCTACGACCTGCACTGGGATCTGAAGTTCGACTGCCTCGACGCCTTCAAATGGGAATGGGCCGACGTGCCCAAGAAGTTCGAGTGGAAGCGCGGCGACTTCATCTACATCCCGCCGTTCACCACGCACCAGCATTTCGCCGACCGAAGACGCGCGGCTGATCATGATGAGCAACCGCATGGTCAAGGAGATGGGCTTCGACTGGTTCGACCAGGTCGAGAACGCGCCGGGATTCGAGCCTGAACAGAAACAGGCCGGGTGAGGTTCAGGGAGTAACGCATGCGTATTGGGAACTGGGCCTGCGGCGGCGCGGCAGCGGTCGCTCATATTGTTGGCGACGAGCCTGTTCGCCCCGCCGATCGCATCCGCGCAGGACCCGGCGGCGTTCTACAAGGGCCGCAATGTCGACCTCTATATCGGCTACAGCGTCGGCGGCGCCTACGACCTCTACGCGCGCGTGCTCGCGCGCCATCTCGGCAAGCACATCCCCGGCAATCCCACCATCGTGCCCAAGAACATGGAAGGCGCCGGCAGCCTGCGGCTCGCCAACTGGCTCTACAATGTCGCGCCCAAGGACGGCACCGCGCTTCGGCCACCATCGGCCGCGGCACCGGCGTTCGATCCGCTGCTCGGCTCCAAGGCGCCCAGTTCCAGGCCGACAAGTTCACCTGGATCGGCAGCGCCAACAACGAAGTCAGCATCTGCGTCGCCTGGAAGACGAGCGGCGTCACCAAGCTCGAGGACACGCTGACCAAGGAGCTGATCGTCGGCGGCACCGGCCAGGCCGCCGACACCGACCAGTTTCCGCGCATTCTCAACGGCGTGCTCGGCACCAAGTTCAAGATCGTCACCGGCTATCCCGGCGGCAACGACGTGACGCTCGCGATGGAGCGCGGCGAGGTGAAGGGCCGCTGCGGCTGGTCGTGGTCGAGCGTGCTGGCGACGCACAAGCGCTGGATCGACGACAAGTCGATCATCATCCTGGTGCAGCTGTCGCTCAGCAAGCATCCCGATCTGCCCGACGTGCCGCTGATCATGGACTTCGCCAAGAGCGAGGACCAGCAGCAGATCTTCAAGCTGATCTTCGCGCGCCAGGTGATGGGCCGGCCCTATCTCGCCCCGCCCGGCGTGCCGAAGGACCGCGCCGACGCGCTGCGCAAGGCCTTCATGGACACCATGAAGGATCCGGAGTTCCTCGCCGATGCCGAGAAGTCGCAGCTGGAGATCAATCCTGTTTCCGGCGAGGAGGTCGAGCAGCTGGTGAAGGACATCTACCAGACGCCCAAGGCGCTCGCCGACAAGGCGGCGGACTTCATCCGGCATTAGGTTGCGGTGATCATACCGTTTTCGCACAGCGCAGCTCGCTGTCGCCGTAAACTGGGCAGTGTCGAAGGGGCGCGCCGATGCAGGAGCAAACGGAACGCGCGGAAGCGGCGGGCCAGAATTACCGCGGCTGGCAATCCGACGTGATCGTCGACCTGATCAAGCGCTACGGATTTCCGCATATCACGCTCAATCCGGGCGCGAGCTTCCGCGGCCTGCACGACTCGCTGGTCAACTACGGCGGCAACGAGCCGCCGATGATGCTGTGCCAGCACGAAGAGATCGCGGTGCAGATCGCCCACGGCTATGCCAAGGCGACCGGCAAGCCGATGGCGGTGATCCTGCACAATCTGGTCGGGCTGCTGCACGCCTGCATGGCGATCTACTACGCCTATATCGACCGCGTGCCGATCTTCATCATCGGCGCCACCGGCCCGATGGACGAGGGCAAGCGCCGGCCGCACATCGACTGGACGCACTCGGCGCTGGTGCAGGGCAACGCCGTGCGCGACTACGTGAAGTGGGACTACCAGCCGACCTCGATCGAGGGCGTGCCGGAAAGCTTCGCGCGCGCCTATTCGATCATGACCACCGAGCCGCAAGGCCCGGTCTACATGTGCTACGACGCCGCCCTGCAGGAGGAGCCGCTCGACGCGCGACGTGCCGCTGCCGCCCGCCGGCGCGGCCGCGACCCCGGCGCCGATGGCGCCGGATCCGGCGGCGATCGCGGCGATCGCCGACAAGCTGATCACGGCCGAGCACCCACTGCTGCTGGCGGAATATGCCGGCCGCCGCGCCGGCGGTTTCGAGAGCATCGTCGAGCTGGCCGAGACCACCGGGCGCGGCGGTGTGGGACGTCAACAACGCGCTCAATTTTCCCAACAAGCACCCGCTGTGCCTGAGCATGGACAAGGACACGCTCCGGCACACCGATCTGGTCGTCGGCCTCGACGTCAACGATTGGGAGAAGCAGCTCACCGAGCTCAACAACGCCAAGCGCACGCGCGAGCAGCTCACGCCGCCGTCGTGCGATTTCGTCGAGATCGGCTTCGGCGAGATCAACATCAGCAAATGGGCGATGGACTATTGCCGCATGCAGCCGTGCTCGGTGCGGGCGCTCGGCGACACCGCGCTCGGCATCCCCGAGCTCACCCGCATCTGCAAGGAGCGCATCGCCGGCGACGCCAAGCTCGCGGCGCGCATCGCCGACGCGCAAGACGCGCGATCGGCAAGCGCCACGACGAGGTCTGGGCGAACGTGGCAGGAGGAGGCGCGCAAGGACTGGGACGCCTCGCCGATCACCTTCTCGCGGCTCGCGCTCGAGGTCTGGGAGGTGATCAAGGACGAGGACTGGGTGCTGACCGCCAACAACCTCAAGCAGCAGGTGCGCAAGCTGTGGGATTTCGACAAGCCCTACCGCCATCCCGGCGTCGAGCTCGGCACCTCGACCCAGATCGGCATCTCGCTCGGCGTCGCGCTCGCGCACAAGGGCAAGGGGCGCATCGTGGTCGACATCCAGCCCGACGGCGACCTGATGTTCGACGCCGGCGCGCTGTGGGTCGCCGCGAAATACGAAATCCCGATGCTGGTCGTGATGCACAACAACCGCGCCTATTACAACGACTGGGCGCACCAGATCCGCATGGCGCAAGCTGCGCGGCACCGACGAGGCCAAGGCCCATATCGGCATGGACCTGTTCGGGCCGGAGCCCGACTTCGCCGCGCTCGCCCGCTCCATGGGCTGCTACGGCGAAGGGCCCGATCGACAAGCCGCAGGACATCCGCCCCGCGCTCCTGCGCGCGCTCGCCGAGGTCAAGAAGGGCGGCTCGCGCTGGTGGACACCATCACGCAGCACCGGTGACGCGGTCTTGTCCGTGTCGCCCTGGGCCCGGCTCGCGCTTGCGTGCGAGTGATACCTCGCCGCAAAGACGGGCGCTCGCTTGGCCGGCGCACGAGTGCAGTGCGCCTGGCGCGCCGTCATCCGTTCGGCGTCACCCCTCGTGTCCCGGGCGAGCGCAGCGGAGCCCGGGACCCAGTGACCACACGCTACCCCGGCTCCAACCCCATCTTCTTGATCACGGGCAGCGCGGGTCTCGGAGGAGAGAACTTCACCAGCGCGGCGGCGGCTTGCCGTTCCTTGGCGCTGGCGGGCGTCGCCGTCGCATAGACGATGTTGGCCTGCAGCTCCTTCGGCAGCGGCCCGACGAAATCGATGCCGGGGATCAGCAGCAGCTCGGTGATCTGCTGCACGCCGATCTCGGCCTCACCCTTGGCGACCAGCGTGCCCACCCGCTGGCCGAGCGGCGGAACGACGCCCTTGGCCTTGACCTGATCGGTGATGCCGAGCCGCGCCAGCACGGTCATGAAATGCACGCCGCTCGGACCCTGGCTGTAGCCGACGGTCTTGGCGGCAAGCAGCGCGCTCTTGAGCGCCTCCGGCGTGCCGATGTCGGGCTTCTGGCGCGCCCGCGCGCACCGCCACGCCCGCGCCCGAGCGGACGAAATCCACGCGCGTGCCGGCCTCGACTTTGCCGGCCTTGACGAGATCGTCGATGGTCTCGGGCGTGGTCACGACCAGATCGGCCTGCGCGCCCTCCTTGACCTTGACCGGCAACACCGCGCCGGACTGGAAGCTGACGCGTGACCTTGTGGCCGCTCGCGCGCTCGAACATGGGAACGAGCTCTTCCAGGACCTCGCGCATGGCGGTGGACGCGATGACATTGACGTCAGCGGCATGCACGGCGGTTGCTCCCGCCAGCAGCGCGGTGAGACAGGCGGCCACGGCAGCGGTTTTCGATCCCATCACATCCTCCCTTCGATGTTATGTTTCTTCGCCGGCAGATTAGGCCTCGTCTCATGCCGGCTCCAGGCCTTTGTCCTTGAGCAGGGGCCGCGATGCACTGCGCGACGAACTTCACCAGCGCCCTGGCGCGCGTCGGGCTCCTTCGCCGCCACCAGCACGCCCGCCGAAAACGTCGTGATCTTCTGCAGCGCCGCCGGCAGCGGGCCGACGATCTCGATGCCGGCGACCGGCAGCAGCTCGCTGATCTGCTGCACGCCGATCTCGGCGTCGCCCCTGGCGACCACCTCGCCCACCGGCGTGCCGGATCCGGCGTCACGATCTTGGGCTTCATCTCGTCGGCAATGCCGAGCCGCGCCAGCACGGTCGGAAAATAGATGCCGCTCATCCCGGTCCTGGAATGGGCGACCGACTTTGCCGCCAGCAGCGCTGCTTGAGCGCGTCGGGCGTGCCGATGTCGGGCTTGCGCGCGCCCTTGCGCACGGCGATGCCGATGCCGGAGCGGGCGAGATCGACGCGGCTGCCGGCGACCACCTTGCCCTCCTTGATCAGACCATCGATCGCCTCGGCGGTCAGGATGGCGAGATCGCCGCTCGCGCCGGTTTCGAGTTCCTTCAGCAGGCCGTTCGCCGAGCCCCAGGTGATCACCACTTTCGTGCCGATGGTGCGCTCGAAATCGGGGGACAGATCGAGCATCACGGTCTTCAGGCCGTTGGTGCAGAGCACTCGCATCGCAGCTTTCCTTTCGCGTTTCCGGGCGGATTCTAGCGCGCGAATTCATGGCCGCCGCCGCAGCCGGCGGCGCCCCTCGTTGACGCCGGACGGGGAAGGTGCCACTTCTATGCCGGCAGCGGGAGGCCGGCGTCGCGCATGCCGCACGCGGCAGCGCGGCGTACAGGATGGAACCATGGACAGCGAAAGCGCACGCATGAGCTCGGCCGCGGAGGCGCGGTACCGCATCGACTATCCCAACTCCAAGCCGCGCGTGATCAAGGTGGTCGCGCTCGATGCCGCCAGCGAGCACGTGGTCAAGCGCGTGGCGGAGCGGCAATGGCAGCGCGCCACCTTCTTCACCTCGATCAAGTTCGACGGCCCGCCCACGCGTGCCGACGAGCCCGGTTCCGGGCGAGCGTCCGGCATGCGCACCATGGAGCTGCCGCGCTGGCCGCTCGCCAGCGCGGCCGGCGGCGAGGGCTGGTCGATGCAGGCCTGGCTCAGCGATCTCGCCGGCCGCACCAAGGCGCTGGTGGATGAGGTGGCGTCCGCCGACCTCGTGGTGATGGTGTCGAGCGCCGGCACCAGCGCGCAGGCGCGCCGCTGTCATCGGCGAGGCCTGCGCCGTGCGCAAGGTGATGACCATGGCGCTGATCATCGGCAGCGAGGAGCGCTCCAACGACGACCTGTCGAAGACCCTCGCGACGTTGCGGCCCTATGCCTCGATGCTCGTCATCGCCAGCGGCGACGAATACATCGAGGAGATGCTGTCGGCACTGCGGGCGTGAGCAGCGCGCGCAGGATCATCATTGTCGGAGGCGGACCTGCGGGCGTCGCAGCGGCATTGGCCGCCAAGCAGCAGGACGCCGCCGCCGAGGTGGTGCTGCTCAACGACGAACACCACGAGCCCTACGAGAAGCCGCCGCTGTCGAAGGCCGTGCTCACCGGCAAGGCTGCTGCCCCAGGACACGCCGATCGCCGGCCCGAAGGGCGTCGCCGCAACCGGCGTTTCGCTCAAGCGCGGCACGCGGGTGGCGGCGATCGATCGCGACGCGCGCGCGGTGGTGACCGAGGCGGGCGAGCGCATCGGCTATGACGCGCTCGTGCTCGCCACCGGCTCGATCAACCGCGTGCTGCCGATGTTTCCGGCCGGGCGAGCCGGCATCTATTACCTGCGCACCGAGGCCGAGGCGCGCGCGCTCAAGGCGCACCTGCATCGAAGCCAGTCGCTGCTCGTCATCGGCGGCGGGCTGATCGGGCTCGAGGTGGCTGCATCGGCCGCCGAGCTCGGCGTCAAGACCACCGTGATCGAGATCGCGCCGCGCATCCTGGCGCGCGTCTGCGACGAGGAGACCTCCGCGCTCATCGCACGAGCGCCATCGCGCGCGCGGCGTCGACATCCGCGTCGGCACCGCGCGTGTCGGCGCTGCGCGATCTGCCGGACGGGCGGCTCGCGGTCGACGACCAAACCGGCGACACTGCTCGCGGCCGATCTCATCGTGGTCGGGATCGGCGCCGCGCCCGACGATCGGCTGGCGAAGGCCGCGGGCCTCGCCGCGCAAGACGGCATCATCGTGGACGACCACGGCCGCACGTCCGATCCGGCGATCTTCGCGGCCGGCGACTGCACGCGCTTTCCCGGACCGCACGGACCGGTGCGGCTGGAGAACTGGCGCCACGCGCAGGAGCACGGCGCGATCGCCGGCCGCAATGCCGCCGGCGGCGACGTCGCCTACAGCGTCGCGCCCTCGTTCTGGTCCGAGCAATACGACATGTACATCCAGGGCATGGGCTGGCCGATTGCGCAACCGAGCGCGCGCGTGCGCCGCCCGCTCGGCGTCAGGCGGCACGATCCTGTTCGAGCTCGACGGGGCGCAGCTCGCCTATGCCGCCGGCATCAATGCGCAGCGCGACATCGCGCTGGCGCGGCGGCTGATCGAGCGACGGATCCCGCTCGATGCCGGCGAGCTCGCCGATGCCGGGCAAGCCGCTGGCGGCAATGTTGAAGGCAAAGGCGTAAGTAAGAGGCGTCATTGCCGGGCTCGACACCGCAAGTCGCGGTTCACCCGACTTGCGGCGGCTGACACGATACGGAACTCGGGCAAGCCTGAGTTCCAGTGCAATCCATCCTGTTCGCAAGATGATGGATGCGCGGGTCAAGCCACATAGGCGCTAAGATAAGGGGGTGTCCCGGGCGCTGCGCAGGCGCGAGCCTTAAGGGCGTTTACAGCGTCAGCCCGCGAAGACGGGCGTCTACGCCCTTATGTCTTCGCGGGCTATGGGCGAGTGGTGCGCTGCAGACACCGATCTCGGGCTTGCCCGAGATCGGCGCTCAAAGACGCGCAGGTCGGGTAAACCCGACCTGCATGGATCGTTACGCACACCACCTTCGCGAAGGTCCCGGATCAGCGGCGCACCGCTTCGCTGCCGCTCGCGCTGCACCGCATCCGGGACACGAGATGAGCTTATCTTAGCGCCGATGGGGTCAAGCCCGCGCATGACCAAGGAGGGATGAATGGCAAATGCAACGAAGGAGCGCGTCGGCATCGTGGGGTGCGGACGCATGGGGCTCGCCATGCTCAAGCATCTGGTCAAGCACGGCTACCCCGTGACGGCCTGCGATGTCGACGACAAGCAGAGGGCCAAGGCGCGCGAGGCGCGGCGCCACGACGGTCAAGACCCCGGCCGAGGTCGCGCGCGCCGCCGATTTCGTCATCATCGGCGTCGGCTACGACGACGAGGTCAACGAGGTCGTGCTCGGGCCGGACGGGCTGCTCGCCGATCTCGCGCCGGGCTCGATCATCGCGGTGTCGTCAACCGCCAAGCCCGATACCGTCAAGGCGCTGGACAAGCGCGCGCAGGCGCAAGGCGTGGGCGTTCTCGACGCGCCGATCTGCCGCGGGCGTTTCGCAGCCGACGACGGAACGCTGCTGGCGCTGGTCGGCGGCAAGGCCGACGTGGTGGAGCGCGGACGCGCGGTCTACGGCTGCTTCTGCTCGGACTACGCCCATCTCGGCGATGTCGGCCACGGCCAGGTCGGCAAGACCATGAACAACCTGCTGCTGTGGATCAACGCGGTGGGCCTGATCGAAGCCGGCCGGCTCGCGGAGTCCACCGGCATCGATCTCGTCAAGCTGCGCGCGGCGCTGCTGATGAGCTCGGGCGCGTCCGATGCGCTCAAGGAATGGGACATGATCTCGTTCACCTGGGCGCTCAAGGATATGCAGATCGTCGCCGACCTCACCGACAAGGCCGGGCTCTCGCTTCCGGTCACCGGCGCGATCAAGGAACTGGTCAAGGACGCGCGCCGCATCAAGGCGACCAACGCGCCGAAATGGACCGGGACGGCGTAGGCGTCAGGACAGATCCATCGCCGAGACGCCGCCGTCGACGAACAGATTGGCGCCGTAGACGAACGAGGAATCCTCGCTCACCAGGAACAGCACCGCCTTGGCGGCCTCCTGCGGCTGGCCCGGGCGCTTCGCCATGTTCGGCACCGGGCGCGAGGAATCGAACTCGTCCTTGCCGACCGGCGAGCCGATCTTGTTCGGGCACGATGGCGTTCACCCTGATCTTGTGCGGCGCCAGTTGCGTCGCCATGGCGCGGGTCAGGTTCGCCACCCCGCCCTTGGCGGCGGAATAGGCGACCGCGCGGCTTCGCCCCATGAAGCCTGAGGTCGAGCCGACATTGACGATCCGCCCGCCGGTGCCCTGCGCCGCCATCTGCTGGCCCACGTGCTTGCCCATGAGGAACTGGCTCTTGAGCGTCACCGCCAGCACGCGGTCCCATTCCTCCTCGGTGATGTCGAAGATGTGCTTGTTGTCGGAGATCGCGACATTGTTGACCAGAATATCGACGCGGCCGAAGCGAGCGACCACGGCCTTGACCAGCGCCGCGACGTCGCCGCCCTGGGAGACATCGGCCGCGAACAGTTCGGCCTCGCCGCCGCTTTGCCTGATCGCGGCCGCGACCCGCTCGCCGCGCGGTTTGTCCAGGTCGACGATCGCAACCTTGGCGCCCTCGGCGGCGAACAGCCGGGCGATCTCCTCGCCGATATTGCGGCCGGCGCCGGTGACGATCGCGACCTGATCCTTGAGCTTCATCGTCTCTTCCCCTGCGTACCTGCCCGCGGTGTCACTACATCTCCCCGGCAGCGCGGCAACCAGTGCGGTGGATTTGAAGTTCCTACTGTTTTTGGCCGCTCGCTCGGTTAGGAACTTCAAATCCAAGCCCGCACTGGAATCGCAGTTTTCCGAGTGTCCTTTTGATTTCGAAGTTCGCATCAGAGGTTCCCACGGGGTTTGCGAACTTCGGAATCGGGACACTCTTGCCGTCTCGCGGGATTGCCGCGAACGTGGTAGGGAGAAATGCTCAGAACATGGATTTCGCCATGGCGGCTCCACTCAAGACGGTCGAGGGCTCCGACATTGCCGGCCTGATGCATGACATCGGCCGCGGCGCGAAGGCCGCCGCGCGCGCGCTCGCGCTCGCATCCGCGGCGCAGAAGGACGCCGCGCTCGCGGCGATGGCGGCGGCGATCCGCGCGCGCAAGGCCGCCATTCTCGCCGCCAACGCCCAGGACCTGGCCGAAGCCAAGGCGTCCGGCACCACACCGGCCTTTCTCGACCGCCTCGCGCTCGATGACAAGCGCGTCGCCGCGATGGCCGACGGGCTCGACGTGGTGCGCGCGCTCGCCGATCCGGTCGGTCTGGTGACGGAGCGCTGGACGCGGCCGAACGGCATGACCATCGAGCGCGTGCGCGTGCCGCTCGGCGTCGTCGGCATCATCTACGAGAGCCGGCCGAACGTCACCGCCGATGCCGGCCGCGCTGTGCCTCAAGGCCGGCAATGCGGCGATCCTGCGCGGCGGCTCGGACAGCCACCGCTCGAACCGGGCGATCCACGCCGCGCTGGTCGAGGGACTGCGCGCGGCCGCCCTGCCGGAGGCCGCCATCGCGCTGGTGCCGACGCGCGAGCGCGCCGCGGTCGGGATGATGCTCGCCGGGCCTCGACGGCACGATCGACGTCATCGTCCGCGCGGCGGCAAGAGCCTGGTCGCGCGCGTGCAGGCGGAGGCGCGGGTGCCGGTGTTCGCGCATCTCGAGGGCATCTGCCACGTCTACGTGGACAGGGCGGCCAAGCTCGACATGGCCAAGACCATCCTGCTCAACGCCAAGATGCGGCGCACCGGCGTGTGCGGCGCGGCCGAGACGCTGCTGGTCGATCGCGCGGCGGCGCCGACGCATCTCAAGCCGCTGGTCACGATGCTGCTCGATGCCGGCTGCGAGGTGCGCGGCGACCAGGAGACGCGCGCCGTCGACCCGCGCGTGAAGCCGGCGAGCGACGAGGACTGGTCGACGGAATATCTCGACGCCGTCATCTCCGCCAAGGTCGTGGACGGCGTCGACGATGCGATCGAGCATATCGAGCGCTTCGGCTCGCACCACACCGACTCGATCGTGACCGAGGACGCGCGCGGCGGCGGAGAAGTTCCTGAACGAGGTCGATTCCGCGATCGTCCTGCACAACGCCTCGACCCAGTTCGCCGATGGCGGCGAGTTCGGCTTCGGCGCCGAGATCGGCATCGCCACCGGCCGCTTCCACGCGCGCGGTCCGGTGGGCGTCGAGCAGCTGACCACCTTCAAATACCGCGTGCGCGGTTCGGGGCAGATCAGGCCGTGAACGCATCTTGGGCGTCCCGGCCGGGCGGCCGACGCCGGCACATCTGCGCAGCCTGCGCGCGTAGATCGCGGCTCGCAGCGACCGAGATATCTCGCGATCGGCTGCGGACGCGTGCGGCTGCGGAGACGACGATGCTCGGTGTGCGGGCGCGTGATGCCTCGTCCCGCGTCTCGCTTCCGCCCCATGCGCCCGGGATGCGCATCGGCCTGTTCGGCGGCACGTTCGATCCGCCGCACGAGGCCCATCTCGGCGCCTGCCTGATCGCGATGAAGCGGCTCGGTCTCGACCGGGTCTGGTGGCTGGTGACGCCGGGCAATCCGCTCAAGGACACGCGCGGACTTGCCCCGCTCGCGGAGCGCGTCCGGGCCGCCAAGGCACTCGCGCACCATCCCCGCATCGACGTCACCGGCGTCGAGGCGCAGATCGGCACGCGCTACACCTACGAGACCGTCGCCTATCTGCTCCGCCACTGTCCGGGCGTGCGCTTCGTCTGGATCATGGGGGCCGACAATCTGCGCAGCTTTCACCGCTGGCAGAAATGGCGTGGCATCGCCGCCATGGTACCGATCGCGGTGATCGACCGTCTCGGACCCAGCCTCTACGCCAGTGCGAGCGCCGCGGGCCAGGCGCTGGCGCGCGCCCGCATCCCGGAGACGGCGGCGCAGTCGCTGGCGGACCGCAAGCCGCCGGCGTGGGTTTACCTCCACGGCCTGAAGTCGCCGCTGTCATCGACCGCGCTGCGCGCTGCCCGTCATAAAAGCGATGCCAAAACACCACAGGATGGGGTTCGTGGAACGGTGACAGGTTGAAACTGTTACCCGGCCGTGCCTATCTTAGTGTTGCCCTGCTTCGCGCCGGGCGGTGATGCAGCGAAAGGAAAGGAACCTGCCCAGACCTGCACTCTCTCGAGCCGGCGCCCGCCGCGCCGCCGAGCCCATCTCCAAGATGCGTCCCGACGCTGAGGAGATTCTTGCGCCTGGTCCTCGCTCGCCTCGACGATATGAAGGCGGAGGACACCGTCACCATCGATCTCACCGGCAAATCCACGATCGCCGACACCATGGTTGTGACCTCCGGCAGGTCCAGCCGCCATGTGGGCTCGGTTGCGGATCACGTGCTGGAAGACCTTGCCGAAGCCGGCGTGCGCAACACGCGGGTCGAAGGCATGCCGCACTGCGACTGGGTGCTGATCGACGCTGGCGATGTGATCGTCCATGTGTTCCGGCCGGAAGCCCGCGCCTTCTACAATCTGGAGAAGATGTGGGCGGCGGGCAGGCCGAATGGGCGCCGGGCAAGCTGAGAACCTCTGACGGGTCCGTCCCGTTGGAGGCCTGGGGGCGGCTTGAGCCGCTGCGCGTTCCATGCGTATTTTCACGCATGCGTATCGTGCTGGCCGTGGTCGGCCGATTAAAGCAAGGTCCCGAGCGCGAACTGTCCGAGCGCTATCGCAAGCGCGCGGCCGATGCCGGTCGCGGCGCGGGGCTGAGCGCCTTCGATATCGTCGAGATCAGGAGAGCCGCGCCGGCGACGCCGGTCGGCGCATGCTCGAGGAATCGATCGCCATCGCCAACATCATCCCGGACCGCGCGGTCACGGTGATCCTGGACGAGCGCGGCGAGAGCATGAGCAGCGCGTCCTTCGCCGGCCGCCTGCAGGGCTGGCGGGCGCAGGACACGCCGGCCGTCGTGTTCGTCATCGGCGCCGCCGACGGTCTCGCGCCCGGCCTGCGGGAAAAGGCCGATCTCGCCGTCGCCTTCGGCGCCGCCACCTGGCCGCACCAGCTCGTGCGTATCATGCTGCTGGAGCAGCTCTATCGAGCCATGACCATCCTGGCCGGGCATCCCTATCACCGGTCGTGACCGCCCGGTGCGGGCCAAAAACAAACCCGGCCGGTTGGCGGCCGCTTGTGCCGCGGAACTGCTGCCACGGTCTTAATCCGGTACCAATCGTGGTTATCTATCCGGCGTTGGAACCGTTTTTGCATAGAACGGGTCGATGCAGGCTGTGCCGCCTTCTTCCTTCGTGCTCCGCCCGATTGTCCTGGCAACGCTGGGATTGTTGCCGCTCGGGCTGATGGCTGCGTCGGCCCAGACGCCGCGCGCACGGCAACCGGCTCCGGCCGACGCCAATCGTCCCGCCAGCCCGCCCGCAACGCTCGACACGCTCAAGGAGCGCGACGAGGAGCTCGAAAAGCTTCGCGCCGAGCAGCGCCGAATTCTCGAGAACGAGGCCAAGCTCAAGCGCGAGATCGAGTCGATCGGGGACGACCGGCGAAAATTCAACGAACAGATCATCGAGACCGCAGCCCGCGTCGTCGATGTGGGAGAGCGCGCGGCGCAGACGCAGGAGCGTCTCGATGCGCTCGACGAGAAAGAGCAGGCGTTGCGGGCCTCGTTGCAGGAGCGGCGCGGCCTCATCGCCGAGGTTCTGGCGGCGTTGCAGCGGATCGGCCGGCAGACCCCGCCCGCGCTCATGATCCGGGCCGAGGACGCGCTGCAGTCGGTGCGCTCGGCCATGATGCTGGGGGCGGTATTGCCCGAAATGCGACATCAGGCCGAAGTGCTCGCCGCCGATCTCACCGAGCTCGTGCGCCTGCGCACGCAGATTGCCGATGAGCGCGGCCGCCTCGCGCGCGACCTGCTCGTGCTCGTGGACGATCGCCAGCGCCTCTCCCTGTTCATCGATGAGCGCCAGAAGCGGCTGTCGGAGGCGGAACGGACGCTGGGCGAGGAGCGCCAGCACGCCGCTGAGCTGGCGGTCCAGGCCGAGAATCTCAATCAACTTATCGTCAAGCTCGAGCAGGGTCTCGATAGCGCCGCCCGCTCCGCGCGCGCCGCGGCGCGCTCGGGCGACGACAAGAAAGGTTCCGGCACCAGACCGGATTTCGCCGCACTCAAGGATCCCGGTCGGCTGAGTCCTGCGATTTCCTTTGCATCAGCCAAGGGAATGCTGCCAATGCCGGTCAATGGCGCCCGAATCCGGGAATTCGGCGCCTCGGACGGCCTCGGAGGCACCGAAAAGGGCGTCTCCATCGCCGCCCGGCCCGGCGGCCAAATCACCGCTCCGTGCGACGGATGGGTGGTTTATGCCGGTCCCTTCCGCAATTATGGCCAACTCTTGATCCTTAATGCCGGCGGCGGATATCATGTGTTGCTCGCTGGGATGGAACGGATATCTGTTGACCTGGGGCAGTTCGTGGTGACGGGCGAGCCCGTTGCGGTGATGGGCAGCGGAGCCCAGATCAGCCGCTGCTAAAGCGGGCGGGACAAGCCAACCCGTACTGTACGTGGAGTTCCGTAAGGACGGGATACCCGTCGATCCAGGCCCATGGTGGGCCGCAAACGAAGGCCAGAAGGTTCGCGGATGATGCGCAAGACTTCCCTGATACTCCTCGGTGCGGCGGCCGGCGTAGCCGTGACGCTGATCGCAACCCAGCCCCGCATCGTGTTTGATGGCGCGCGCGCGCAAGCGGCAGCCGCGGACACCTATCGGCAGCTCAGCCTGTTCGGCGACGTGTTCGAACGAGTACGCGCCGACTATGTGGAGAAGCCCGACGACAGCAAGCTGATCGAATCGGCGATCAACGGCATGCTGGCCGGGCTCGATCCGCATTCGAGCTACATGGACTCCAAGAGCTTCCGCGACATGCAGGTGCAGACCCGCGGCGAGTTCGGCGGCCTCGGCATCGAGGTCACCATGGAGGACGGCCTGATCAAGGTCGTGGCGCCGATCGACGAGACCCCGGCGGCGAAGGCCGGCATCATGGCCAACGACATCATCACCCATCTCGACGACGAGCCGGTGCAGGGGCTCACCCTCAACCAGGCGGTCGAGAAGATGCGCGGCCCGGTGAACACCAAGATCAAGCTCAAGGTCATGCGCAAGGGCCAGGACAAGCCGGTCGAGGTGGCGATCACGCGCGACGTCATCCGCGTGCGCTCGGTGCGCTCGCGTCTCGAAGGCGACGATGTCGGCTTCATCCGCGTCACCCAGTTCAACGAGCAGACCACCGAGGGCCTGAAGAAGGCGATCACCGATCTCTCCGCCCAGGCCGGCGACAAGCTCAAGGGCTTCATCATCGACCTGCGCAACAATCCCGGCGGGTTGCTCGATCAGGCCATCTCGGTGTCCGATGCGTTCCTGGAGAAGGGCGAGATCGTATCGACGCGCGGCCGCAATGCCGAGGAAACCCAGCGGTTCAATGCGCGCGCCGGCGACCTCACCAAGAACAAGCCGATCATCATCCTGATCAACGGCGGCTCGGCCTCGGCGTCCGAGATCGTGGCGGGCGCGCTGCAGGATCACCGCCGCGCGACCGTCATCGGCACGCGCTCGTTCGGCAAGGGCTCGGTGCAGACCATCATCCCGCTCGGCTCCGGCAACGGCGCGCTGCGGCTGACCACCGCGCGCTACTTCACCCCGTCCGGACGCTCGATCCAGGCCAAGGGCATCTCGCCCGACATCGAGGTGCTGCAGGAGGTGCCGGACGAGCTCAAGGCGCGCACCGACACGCGCGGCGAGGCTTCGCTGCGCGGGCATCTCAAGGCCGAAGGCGACGAGGCAGACCGGCTCGCAGTCCTACATCCCGCCGGATCCGAAGGACGACAAGGCGCTCCACACCGCGCTCGATCTCATCCGCGGCATCCAGAAAAACTCGGCCTATCCGCCCAATCCGAAGACGGCCGTGCCGAACTAGGACCAGGCGACCACGGATCTCCACCGGGGCGGCCTCGCGGCCGCCCCGATGCTTTTGTGCCGGTGCCGGCGCCACGGATAGACCTCGAGCGAATTCCGATGGTGTCGCGGTCCGTCATCGGCGCGAAACGGGCGGGCGCGAACCCACAAGTCTCTCGATTCAAGCCGCCACAGCCGCTAAGCATGCGGCACTCGCAGCTTCCCGTCCGCGCTGGAACGTGATCGGCATGCCCGCTTTCGAATCGCTCCCCTATCGGCCCTGCGTCGGCCTCGCGGTGTTCAACCGAAGCGGCCTCGTCTTCATCGGCCGCCGCATCAACGGGCCCGAGCATGTCGACGAGGTGCATGTGTGGCAGATGCCGCAAGGCGGCATCGATGCCGGCGAGGAGCCATGGCCGGCCGCCAAGCGCGAGCTCTACGAGGAGACCAATATCCGCTCGGTCGAGAAGCTAGGCGGCAGCAAGGAGTGGCTCTGCTACGACATTCCGCCCGAGCTCGCCGGCCAGGCCTGGAACGGCAAATATCGCGGCCAATGCCAGAAATGGTACGCGCTGCGGTTCACCGGCGACGACAGCGAAATCGACATCGCCCATCCCGCCGGGGGTCACAAGCCGGAATTCGTGGAGTGGCGCTGGGAACCGCTGCACCATCTCCCCGATCTGATCGTGCCGTTCAAGCGGCCGGTCTACGAGCAGGTGGTGAAGGAATTCGCGCCGTTCGCGAAGGGGTAGCGGCGCGTGTCCCGACGCCAGCGCGGCGTAGGCGTGGGCAAACGGCGCGCGCGTGCACGAGGCTCGGTCCCTGCACCAGCACAATCGCGTGCGCCTTGCCCACGCGAACAAACAGCGACACAGATGCGCGTGGGCATCGGCGCCGCTCTTCATTTGTCGCGCGCAGCGAAATCTCGTTTCGCGCCTGTGCTCACCCTACCGCGCGGTGCGGCTAGGAGCTACTGCAGCTCGGCCTGCAGCGCCTTCAGCTGATCGACCTTGTGGAAAGCTTGTCGCGCCGCCAGCCGTCGGTGGCCTTGGCGATGTCTCCCTCGGTGTCCTTGATCACACCGGTCGAGCACCGTCGGGTCGAACTCGTCCTGCGGCACAGCCATATCCGCGAGCACGGTCAGGCCTGTTGGGCTGACCTCGGCGAACCCGCCATTCACGACCACCCGCAACTCGCCGCCGTCGCGATAGACGACGAGGATCCCCGGCCGCAGCGTCGTGACCATGGGCGCATGTCCGGCCAGCACGCCGAAGTCGCCCTCGCTGCCGGGCACGTCGACCTGGGTGACCTCGCCGGAGATCAAGAGCTTCTCCGGCGAGACGAGATCGAATTGAAACGTGGCCATGATGAGCTTCCGCTTTCTCGCTCGTCACCCGCTCGACGTTATGCTGCTTCCGCCGCGAGCTTCTTGCCCTTCTCCACCGCCTGCTCGATGGTGCCGACCATGTAGAAGGCTGCCTCCGGCAGGTGGTCGTACTTGCCTTCGCACAGTCCCTTGAAGCCGCGGATGGTGTCGGCGAGGTCGACGAACACGCCGGGCGAGCCGGTGAACACCTCGGCGACGTGGAAGGGCTGCGACAGGAAGCGCTCGATCTTGCGCGCGCGCGCGACCGTGAGCTTGTCCTCTTCCGAGAGCTCGTCCATGCCGAGAATGGCGATGATGTCCTGCAGCGCCTTGTAGCGCTGCAGGATCTGCTGCACCTGGCGCGCGACCGCGTAGTGCTCCTCGCCGACGATCATCGGCGAGAGCATGCGCGAGGTCGAGTCGAGCGGGTCGACCGCCGGATAGATGCCCTTCTCCGCGATCGAGCGCGACAGCACCGTGGTGGCGTCAAGGTGCGCGAACGAGGTCGCGGGCGCCGGATCGGTGAGGTCGTCGGCCGGCACGTAGATCGCCTGCACCGAGGTGATCGAGCCCTTGGTCGTGGTGGTGATGCGCTCCTGCAGCGCGCCCATGTCGGTCGCGAGCGTCGGCTGATAGCCCACGGCGGACGGAATGCGGCCGAGCAGCGCCGACACTTCCGAGCCCGCCTGCGTGAAGCGGAAGATGTTGTCCACGAAGAACAGCACGTCCTGGCCCTGATCGCGGAAGTATTCGGCGACGGTGAGGCCGGACAGGCCGACGCGGGCGCGCGCGCCGGGCGGCTCGTTCATCTGGCCGTAGACCAGCGCGCATTTCGAGCCGGCGGCCGAGCCGTTGTTCTTCCGCGGGTCCTTGTTCACGCCGGACTCGATGAATCTCGTAGTAGAGGTCGTTGCCCTCGCGCGTGCGCTCGCCGACCCCGGCGAACACCGAATAGCCGCCGTGCGCCTTGGCGATGTTGTTGATCAGCTCCTGGATGATCACGGTCTTGCCGACGCCGGCGCCGCCGAACAGGCCGACCTTGCCGCCCTTGGCGTAGGGCGCGAGCAGGTCCACGACCTTGATCCCGGTCACCAGGATCTCCGATCTCGGTCGACTGGTCGGTATAGGACGGCGCCGGCTGGTGGATCGGGCGGCGCTCCTGGTACGGCACCGGGCCGGCCTCGTCGACGGGATCGCCCACCACGTTCATGATGCGGCCGAGCGTGCCATCGCCGACCGGCACCGCGATCGGCTGGCCGGTGTCGGAGACCTTCTGGCCGCGCACCAGGCCTTCGCTGGTATCCATGGCGACCGTGCGCACCGTCGATCTCGCCGAGATGCTGGGCGACTTCGAGCACCAGGCGCTGGCCCTGGTTCTCGGTCTCGAGCGCGTTGAGAATCGCGGGCAGGTGCCCTTCGAACTGCACGTCGACGACGGCGCCGATGACCTGGGTGATATGTCCGGTGGGATTGGTCATGGGATTTCCTTGTTAACGCGCCGCCTCGGCGCCGGAGATGATCTCGATCAGCTCCTTGGTGATCATCGCCTGGCGGGTACGGTTGTAGGTCAGCGTCTGCTTGCGAGATCATTTCCCCGGCGTTGCGCGTGGCATTGTCCATCGCCGTCATCTGGGCGCCGTAGAACGACGCGGAATTCTCCAGCAAGCGCGCGGAAAATCTGCACCGATATGTTGCGCGGCAGAAGCTCGGTGAGGATCTCATCCTCGTCGGGCTCGTATTCGTAGACCGCGCCGGTATCGTTGCCGGCCGCCTCGCCTGCGAACACCGGCGGAATGATCTGCTGCGCGGTCGGGATCTGCGCGATCACCGACTTGAAGCGTGAAAAGAACAGCGTGCAGACGTCGAAGGCGCCTTCTTCGTAGAGCCGCACGATCTTGTCGCCGATCCCTTCGGCGTGCTCGAAGCCGAGCGCGCGGACCGAGCGCAGCTCGACGTGCTCGATGATCTGCTTCTGGTAGAGGCGGCGGAGCTGCTCGTAGCCCTTGCGGCCGACGCAGAAGAACTTGACCTCCTTGCCTTCGGCCATCAACGCGTTGGCGCGCTCGCGCGCGAGCCGCACGATCGCCGAGTTGAACGGGCCGCACAGGCCGCGCTCGGCGGTGCAGACCAGGAGCAGATGCACCTGCTCGCTGCCGGTTCCCAGCGAGCAGCCGCGGCGCCGAGCCGAGGTCGCCGACCGCGGCGGCGATGCTGCCGAGCACCCTGCCCATGCGCTCGGCATAGGGACGCGCGGCCTCGGCGGCCGCCTGCGCGCGCCGCAGCTTGGAGGCCGCCACCATCTGCATCGCTTTGGTGATCTTCTGCGTCGCCTTGGTGGCGGCGATGCGCACACGCATGTCCTTGAGGCTGGCCATGGGTCTCGATCTATCTGCTTGCCGGAACGCGCCGTGCCGTGCGGCTGGTCATCGCCAAAATCTTCTACCCGAACGTCTTGGCATACGCGTCGACCGCAGCCTTGAGCTTGGCGGCAGTGGCGTCCTCGAGGTCCTTGGTATCGCGGATGGTGTCCAGGATGTCCTGATGCTGGCTGCGCATCAGCGTCAGCAGGCCCTCCTCGAATGCGCGCACCCGGTCGACCGGGATCGCGATCGAGGTAGCCGTTGACGCCGGCGTAAATCGCTGACGACCTGCTCCTCCATCCTCAGCGGCGAGAACTGCGGCTGCTTGAGCAGCTCGGTCAGCCGCGCGCCGCGCGCGAGCAGGCGCTGGGTAGTGGCATCGAGGTCGGAGCCGAACTGCGCGAATGCCGCCATTTCGCGGTACTGCGCGAGCTCGCCCTTGATGCGGCCGGCGACCTTCTTCATCGCCTTGGTCTGCGCGGCGGAGCCGACGCGCGACACCGACAGGCCGACGTTCACCGCCGGGCGGATGCCCTGGTAGAACAGGTCGGTCTCCAGGAAGATCTGGCCGTCGGTGATCGAGATGACGTTGGTCGGAATGTAGGCCGACACGTCGTTCGCCTGCGTCTCGATGACCGGCAGCGCGGTGAGCGAGCCGGCCTTGTTGGCGTCGTTCATCTTGGCGGCGCGCTCGAGCAGCCGCGAGTGCAGATAGAACACGTCGCCGGGATAGGCTTCGCGGCCGGGCGGACGGCGCAGCAGCAGCGACATCTGGCGGTAGGCGACGGCCTGCTTGGAGAGATCGTCGTAGATGATCACCGCGTGCATGCCGTTGTCGCGGAAATACTCGCCCATGGTGCAGCCGGAGAACGGCGCCAGATACTGCATCGGCGCGGGATCGGACGCGGTCGCCGCGACGACGATCGAATAGTCGAGCGCGCCGTTCTCCTCCAGCACCTTGACGAACTGCGCGACGGTGGAGCGCTTCTGCCCGACCGCGACATAGACGCAGTAGAGCTTGATCTTCTCGTCGCCGGTGGCGTTGAGCGGCTTCTGGTTGAGGATGGTGTCGAGCGCGATCGCGGTCTTGCCGGTCTGGCGGTCGCCGATGATCAGCTCGCGCTGGCCGCGGCCGATCGGGATCAGCGCGTCGATCGCCTTGAGGCCGGTCGCCATCGGCTCGTGCACCGATTTGCGCGGGATGATGCCCGGCGCCTTGACGTCGACGCGGCTTGCGCTCGGTCGGCCTCGATCGGGCCCTTGCCGTCGATCGGATTGCCGAGCGCGTCGACCACGCGGCCGAGCAGGCCCTTGCCGACCGGCACGTCGACGATGGCGCGGGTGCGCTTGACGGTCTGGCCTTCCTTGATCTCGCGGTCGTCGCCGAAGATCACGATGCCGACATTGTCGGTCTCGAGGTTGAGCGCCATGCCGCGCACGCCGTTCTCGAACTCGACCATCTCGCCGGCCTGGACGTTGTCGAGGCCGTAGACGCGGGCGATGCCGTCGCCGACCGACAGCACCTGGCCGACTTCGGAGACCTCGGCCTCCTGGCCGAAGTTCTTGATCTGCTCTTTGAGGATGGCCGAAATTTCGGCGGCGCGGATGTCCATCAGCGAGCCTCTTTCATCGCGTAATCTGATCGCATTGAGTTTGGTGCGCAGCGAAGTGTCGACCATGCGGGAGCCGAGCTTGACCACGAGCCCGCCGATGATCGCGGGATCGACCTTCACGTCCATCTGGACGTCCTTCCTGGTCATGGCCGTGAGCGCATCCTTGATGGCGGCGAGGTGCGCCTCGCTCGGCTTCTGCGCCAACGGTCACCTCGGCGGTGACCTCGCCCTTGTGGCTGGCGACCAGCGCCGCGGTAGGCCTGCACCATGTCGCGCGCCGCGAACAGCCGCCGCTTCGCCGCGACCAGCGAGCAGGAAATTGGCCGCGATCCCGTCGATGCCCGTCTTGTCCAGCACGGCCGACAGGGCGCGCGTCTGCTCGTCGGCGGACAGCACCGGGCTTCGGAGCAGCCGCGCCAGGTCGGCGATCTCCGCCACCAGCGCGTCAAACCGGTCGAGATTCACCTTGACCGTGTCGATGGCATTCTGCTCGCGCGCAAGCTCGAACAAAGCGGTCGCGTAGCGGCCCGCCATGCCGGATACGATTGCGCCTTCGCCTGCCACGTTGCTCTGCTCTTTCGGCAATTCCGCAGGCTCGGCACCGCCGCGGACGGTGGGCGCCAAGCCATTGAAATTCAATGGAACTTTGTGTCTCGTGGAGGACGCCGGCGCGCCCCATAAACCCCACGAAAATCGCGCGGTTGCGTAACACACCGCCAACTGCGGTGCAACATGACGAAATGTCCGGCAGCCAGAACATTCTCGCCGCGCCAACCGCCTGCACCGCGGCCCGCACCGGTGCTACACAAGCCGCCCTGACCTCTCCCCGCCGCGCCCTCCCTTCCGGAAGCCGCCATCGTGCCACCCTCTCCGCAGGATGCCGCTGACACCACGGCCCGCCTCATGCTGGTCGGGGTAAGCCTGGCATGGGGACTGAGCTGGCCGGCGATGAAAATCGCGCTCGACGAAATACCGCCGTTCAGCATGCGCACCGGCACCTCGGGGCTCGCGACCATCACGCTGTTCGCGCTCGCCTTCCTGCAGCACCGCCGGGTGCGGATTCCCAGCACGGTGGCGCGCGTGCATCTCGCCGTCGCCGGATTCCTGAACGTGGCGTGCTTCACGCTGTTCTCCGCCTTCGCGCAGCTTGCGACCGCGACCTCGCGGGTGGCGGTCCTCACCTACACCATGCCGATCTGGGCGGCGCTGCTGGCATATCCGATCCTGCGGGAGCGGTTGAGCCGCACCCGGGCGATGGCGCTCCTGCTGTGTGCGGCGGGACTGGCGGTGCTGGTCTATCCATTGCTCGGATCGAACGACTTGCTCGGCCTCGCCCTCGCGCTGGCAACGGCGGTGACCTGGGCGGCCGGCACGGTCTATCTGAAATGGGCGCGGATCGACGCCGACCCGATCGCGATCGCGGCGTGGCAACTGCTCGTGGCTCTGGTGGTCACCGTCGCCTGCTTGCTGCGTGGTCGAAGGATCGCCGCATTGGTGGCCGGTGCGCCCGCGTGCATTGCTCGCGATGGTCTTTGCCGGCATGGCCGGGTCCGCGTTCGCCTACCTGCTCTGGTTCGAGATCGTGCGGCGGCTGCCGGCGACGACGGCGTCGCTGGGCGTACTGAGCGCCCCGGTCGTGGGTGTGTTCGCCTCCATGCTGGTGCTGGGGGAACGGCCGAGCCTCCACGACATCGTCGGCTTCGTGCTGATCCTGGCCGCCGCCGCCTGCGTGCTGCTGGCGCCCACGGCACGCTCGGCCGAAGCCGCGCCGATCGAGCAATAATCTGTTGCGTACTACGGGAGGTCTGTGATGGCGTGGATTTATCTCACCATCGCCGGTTTGTTCGAGATCGGCTGGGCGATCGGGTTGAAATACACGGAAGGCTTTACACGCCTGCTGCCGTCGGTGTGGACCATCGGCAGCATGATCCTGAGCATCGTCCTGCTCGGACTGGCGCTCAAGACGCTGCCGGTGGGAACGGCCTATGCGGTGTGGACCGGGATCGGCGCGGTCGGTACCGCCGCGCTCGGCATCTACCTGTTCGCGGAGCCGGCGACCGTGGCGCGCCTGCTATGCATCGGCCTGATCTTGTCCGGCATCGTCGGCCTCAAGCTGGTGACCTGAACCGCGCGCCACCGCCGCCACATTGGTTCCGGCCGCGAAGAAGGACGCAGCGGTGCGCAACGTCGGCGCTTGCACCACGCGTCCTTCCCGTCGCTGCGACGTCGATCACCGCACCGCGACCGGCGCCACGGTGGACCCGGTACCACCCTCGATCTTCAACGGCTGCATGATGAACGCGAACTCGTGACACTCCCTTCGCCGCCAATTCGTCGAGCTTGAGGTTCTCGAGCAGGTGAACGCCGTTCACGACCAGCGCGATCTGGTGCACGGGCAGCGAAAGCTGCTTGTCGGGATTGGGCGCGACCTCGACCGGCCAGTTGTCGGAGCCGAGCAGCATCGGATCCTTGCGCGATCAGCCACTCCGCCGCCTTGACGCCGATGCCGGGGCATGACTTGACGTAGCGGGCATTGTCCTTCGCCGCAGAGCTTGCCCCAGCCGGTATTGATGATGACGGCGTCGCCCGGCTGCAGCGTCACATTCTGCTTCTTGAGCGCGCCCTCCAGATCCTCGACCGTGATCTCGTAGCTGTCGCCGAGCATCTCGACGCCCTTGAAGCCGGCGACGTCGATCAGCACGCCGCGCGTGATCAAGGCGCCGACGTTGTGCGACGCCGAGCTTGGTGAAGCCCGAGCGGGTCGCATTCTCCGTCGACCTTGAAGCAGTTGTACCAGCTGTTCTCGGTGGGTCTGGTGCGCGAAGCCGTCGAACTGAGTGCCGACCTGCCCGATCTCGGAAACGACCAGCTCCTCGTTGCTGCCGCGCTCGTTGGAGCACGGCGTTCATGAATGTGCGCTTGACGTGCACGTCGAAGCGCCGCGTGCCGAAGAACGGCATGCTCGCACCGAGCACCTGCGCCGAGCTCGATCACCTCGCCGGTCTTGATCAGCTTGACCGCGTTGAGCACGGCCTGCGGCTTCATGTGGTTGCCGGAGCCGCGCTCGTCGCCGGCGCCCCATTTCGACGGGCAGCGCGCGTTTTCCGGCGGCGGGGTCCAGCTCGGGGCCTGGCTCAGAGCCGCCGTGCCGCCCACGAGCATGGCCCCTAGCACAGCGCCGAATGCGATGCGTTGCATGGTGTCCTCCCGGTGTTTTGTTGGTCCGGACGTGGTCCGGCTCGATCAGGATGCGCTCCAGCGCAGCCTCGTTCAAGCGCCGGTTGCAGCGCTCAGGGCGAGCACGCTCCAGCGGGCCGGCACGCGCGTGACGGGCGTTACCCCGCCCGATGCGATTAGAGAAAGCTCTGCGGGTCGACGTCGACGTCGAGCTTGATATTGCCCGTGCGCTTGGGCGCGGCGGCAAGCCAGTCCCGCAGATAGCCGGAGAGATCGAAGGCGCGCGGCGATTTCACCAGCAGGCGGAAGCGGTAGCGGCCGCGCACCAGGGCGAGCGGCGCTTCCGCCGGTCCGAGCACGCGCACCTCGTCGGCCAGCGGCGAAGCGGCGGCGAGGCGGCGCGCATAGGACTCGGCGGCCGTGCTGCTCGCCGGCCGAGATCAGCAGGCTCGCGAGCCGGCCGAACGGCGGATAGTGCGTCTTCTCGCGCAGCGTCGATCTCGCTTGTGTAGAACGCGTCGCGATCGCCGGCCACCAGCGCCCGCATCACCGGATGCTCGGGCTGATGGGTCTGCAGGTAGCCGATGCCGCGGCCCGCCTCGCGGCCGGCGCGGCCGACGACCTGATGCAGCAGTTGGAACGTGCGTTCGGCCGCGCGCGGGTCGCCGTTCGCAAGGCCGAGATCGGCGTCGACGACGCCGACCAGATTGAGCTTCGGGAAGTGGTGGCCCTTGGCGACGAGCTGCGTGCCGATCACGATGTCGAACCGGCCCTTGCGCGATGTCGTCCAGCTCCTCGCGCAGGCGCTCGACCGATTCGACGAGATCGCTGGACAGCACCAGGATGCGGCTTCGGGAAACAGCTCCGCCGCCTCCTGCTCCAGCCGCTCGACGCCGGGACCGACCGCGACGAACGACTCGGTCGCCTGGCATTGCGGGCATTGCGCCGGCGGCGGCATCGAGAAGCCGCAATGGTGGCAGACCAGCCGGCGGCGGAAGCGGTGATCGACCAGCCAGGCGTCGCAGTTCGGGACATGCGAGCCGAAACCCGCATTGGCGGCACAGCGTGAGCGGCGCATAGCCGCGGCGATTGAGGAACAGAAGCGCCTGCTCGCCGCGCGCCAGCGCGAGTCTGCACCGCCTCGGCGAGCCGCGGCGCGATGAAGCGGCCGCGCGGCGGGCCTTCGGCGCGCAGGTCGATCGCCTCGATGGCGGGAAGATGCTGGCCGCCGAACCGCTCGGGCAGATGCACGCGGGCGTAGCGGCCGCGTCGGGCGTTGACCTCGGTCTCGACCGAAGGTGTCGCCGATACCAGCACGATCGGGATGTCGGCCGCGCGCGCGCGCACCACCGCCATGTCGCGGGCATGGTAGCGCGCGCCGTCCTCCTGCTTGTAGGCGGGGTCGTGCTCCTCATCGACCACGATCAGCCCGAGATCGGCGTACGGCAGAAACAGCGCCGAGCGCGCGCCGACGATGACGCTCACCTCGCCCGCGGCGACCGCGCTCCAGGTGCGCGCGCGCAGGCGCGGAGACAGCTGCGAGTGCCACTCGGCCGGGCGCACGCCGAAGCGCTCGGCGAAACGGTCGAGGAACTGCGTGGTCAAGCGCGATCTCGGGCACGAGCACCAGCGCCTGCCGTCCGCGACGGATGATCTCGCCGACCGCCTCGAAATAGACCTGCGTCTTGCCGGAGCCGGTGACGCCGTCGAGCAGGGTGACGCCGATAGCCGCCCTTGGCCACGGTTGCATGCAGGGCATTCGCCGCCTCGCGCTGCGCCGGGGTGAAGTCCGGCGGCGCAAAATCCGGATCGGGCGCGCGCGCCACCGGCTCGGGCGGCAGCACCAGGCTTTCCAGCGTGCCCTCATCGACCAGGCCGTCGATGACGCCGGGCGAGACGCCCGCCCCTTCGGCGACATCGCTCTTGGCGCGCGCGAGGCCGTCGGCGAGCAGCGCGAGCACGCGGTGGCGCGCGGCGGTCATCCGCTTCGGCGCGGAACCGGCGAGGCGCACGCCGACGCGCTCGCGCGCGGGCCCCAGATGCTCGCCCATGCGCAACGCCATGCGCAGCACCGTGCCGCGGGCAGTGAGCGTGTAGCCGGCGACCCAGTCGATGAACTTGCGCAATTCCGGCTTGAGCGGCGGCAGCTCGAGCTTCTCCTCGACGTCCTTCATGCGGTTGTCGAGGCGGGGATTGGGGCTGGCGTTCTCCGCCCAGACCACCCCGGTCGCCACGCGCGCCCCGAGCGGCACGCTCACGAGGTCGCCGGGCGCCAGCGTGAGCTCTTCCGGCACCCGGTAGGAATAGGCCTGATCGAGGGCGACCGGGAGCAGGACATCGACAACGCGTCTGGCCATAGGCGATCCGGCCGATTGCAAGCGTTTAAGAAAGAGTGAAGGAAGGGGAGATATATGGTGCCATGTCAAGGACAACACCCGCTCCCGATCTAATCCTCGCGGCCCTCGAGGTCGCACGCGAATTCGCGTGCTGGCTCGCATACCTGTCGACCGAACGGCGGATGTCGCCGAAAACGGTAGAAGCCTATGAGCGCGATCTGCGCCAGTTCCTCGGCTTCCTGTCCGGCCACCTCGACGGCCGGGTGACGCTGTCAGCGCTGGCGCGCCTCGCGCCGCTCGACGTGCGCGCCTTTCTCGCCGCACGGCGCGCCGACGGCATCGGCAGCCGCTCGCTGATGCGCATGCTCGCCGGCGTGCGGTCGTTCGCGCGCTTCCTCGAGCGCAACGGCAAGGGCAAGGTGGGCGCGCTTGCCGCCGTGCGCACGCCCAAGATCGCCAAGACGCTGCCGAAACCGCTCGCGATCGCGGCCGCCAAACGCATGGCCGACACCGACCTGCGCGCCGGCGAGGAGCGTGACCCCTGGATACTCGCCCGCGATGCCGCGGTGCTGGCTTTGCTCTACGGGTCGGGCCTGCGCATCTCCGAGGCGCTGGCCCTCAAGCGCAGCGACATTCCAGCGCCCGGGGGCGGCGACGTCATCACCGTGACCGGCAAGGGCAACAAGGCGCGCATGGTGCCGGTGCTGGCCAAGGTCACCGAGCTCGCAGCGGACTACATCGCGCTCTGCCCGCACCAGCTTCCCCCGACGGTCCCTTGTTCGTCGGCGCCAAGGGCGGCCCGCTCTCCCCGCGCATCATCCAGCTTGCGATGGCGCGCCTGCGCGGCGCGCTCGGCCTGCCGGAGAGCGCGACACCGCACGCGCTGCGACATTCCTTCGCAACGCACCTGCTGGCGCGCGGCGGCGACCTGCGGGCGATCCAGGAGCTGCTCGGCCACGCCTCGCTGTCGACGACGCAGATCTACACCGCGGTCGATACCGAACGGCTGCTGGAAGTCTATCGCAGCGCGCATCCACGGGCATGACGCCCGCGAGGCGCGCGCCCACCGTTGCACGACAGCGGCGACATGCTAGCCTCCCGGCGACGCCAGGAGGGATACATGCGGCGACTGCGCATTCTTGCTCTTGCCGCCACGCTCGCGGCAGCCAATTGCGTGCCCGCGGCCGTGCATGCGCAGGAGCAACCTTCGCCGGAAAGCATGGAGGCGGCACAAGCTCTGTTCGCACTCCTGTTCGCGCACGGTTTTACCACGCTCAACGCGCAGGCGGTGGAGGCGGCCTGGCCCGGCATCGAAACCGCTCTGCGCGCGCAGCGGCCGAATATTGACCCGGCAACGCTCGCCGACTTGCGCCGGGAATTCGAGCGCATCCGTCTCGCGCGGCTGTCCGAGGTGGTGAAGGATCTTCCGGCGATCTACGCGCGCCATCTCAACGCCGAGGACATGCGCGTGCTGGCTGCCTTCTACGGCACCGCGACCGGCGCGAAGATGTTGCAGGCAATGCCCAAAGTCCTGCCCGAGGCCTTCGCCAGCGTGCTACCGCGCATGCAGCCCATGCTGGCGGAGACCCAGGACTCGTTCCTCAAGCTGCTGCGCGAGCGCGGCCTGCTCAATTGACGGCTTATCTGCCGACGTGACAAAGGTGTGACGGGCGCTGCGCCGGCGTGCCCCTCCCTGCCACCTTTGCCGCCCCCTTGCGAAAGCGACCAGGTTCGATACATCGTCGTCGGACGAAGCACGGAGGGCGACATGAGTCATGGCGTGCACGCGGTCCAGCATGAAGTCGAGCATCACATCGAGCATGAGGAGCACGGGCATGGCGGCGGCCGGAAAAAACCGCTGGTAGAGGGCCTGAACAAGAAGATCGCGCTGCTGATCTCGGTGCTTGCGCTGTTCCTGGCGTTCGCCGAAACCTTGGGCAAGAGTTCGCAGACCGAAGGCATTTCGCTCAACATCAGGGCATCCGATACCTGGAATTTCTTCCAGGCCAAGACAATCCGACAAACCACGCTCCGCACCGCCGCCCAGGCGGTCACGGTCGAGGCCGGCACCATTGCCGACGAGCCCAGAAAAGCGGCCCTGCTCAAGCAGGCCGACGACTGGATGAAGACGGTGGCGCGGTACGAGTCGGATCCGGCGGAAAAGGACGGCCGCAAGGAATTGCGCGCGCTCGCGGAAAAGTACGAGCACGCCCGCGACACCCATCTGGCGCGCTATCATCACTACGAGTACGCGGCGGCGGCGTTTCAGATCGGCATCGTGCTGGCATCAGCGGCCGTCATCACCGGCATGATCGCGTTGGCGTACATTGCCGGCGGTCTCGGCGTCGTCGGACTGGCGATCATGGGATTGGGGTTTTTCAATCCCGACTATCTGCACTCGCTCCACCTGATCTGACGAGGTCAGGCTGCCTGCATCCTCCGGCGGATGCGCGCGAGCAGCCGCAACGTGCGCCCCGCGCGCCTGGGTCCCCACATTCGAAAGAAGCGTCTGAGCCGGCGCTTGATCGGATCGATCAATCCGTGCGCCCAGGCCAGGCCCGCCATGACGCGGTCGTACAGCCATCGAAACCAAGGCATCTGCATGAGTTTGGGCTGCGTCAGATCGAAGATGAACGCCGTGACGCCGACGCTGAGCATCTTCGCGAATGCGAGCACGCCGAGCGCCCCGAGCCAGGAGCCGTGCGCCAGCATCCATAGGCCGAGAAACTTGAGCGGCAGGAGCAGGAGTACCGGCACGATGAAGACGACGAGGGTGGCGGAGGGCGGGAGGCGATCGATCAAGGCCCTGAGCCGTGCCTTGATGGCGCGCAGCGGGAATGTGCGCAACGATCCAGGCAACGATCGGGGCGAGATGGCTCCAAAGCCACGCCTCGAACAGGAAGACGAGGGCCACCAGGATCAGGAGCGGGCGAAGCAGGCGGCGCATGCCTATACCTACAGTGCGGCGCCGGACAATCCCGGCGCTCGAAGGCTGACGGGACGCACGCGCAGGACGGAGATCCGAACGAGCATCTGCCGGACGGAGCCGGCGCTCCCGGTGGCCTCACATATGGATGGCGCGCTTGTCCACCGCCAGCGCCGCCTCCTTGACCGCCTCGGTCAGCGTCGGATGGGCGTGGCAGGTGCGTGCGATGTCCTCGGACGCGGCACCGAACTCCATCGCGACGGCGGCCTCCGCGATCATGTTGCCGGCGTCCGCGCCCACGATGTGCACGCCAAGCACGCGGTCGGTCTTGGCGTCGGCGAGGATCTTCACGAAGCCTTCGGTCTGCAGGTTCACCTTGGCACGGCCATTGGCCGTGAAGGGAAACTTGCCGGTCTTGTAGGCAATGCCGGCCTGCTTCAATTCGTCCTCGCTCTTCCCGACCGAGGCGACCTCCGGATAGGTGTAGACCACGTTGGGGATGACATCGTAGTTCACGTGGCCCGACCGACCGGCGAGGTTTTCCGCCACCGCCACGCCTTCGTCCTGCGCCTTATGCGCCAGCATGGGACCGGCGATCGCGTCGCCGATGGCGTAGATGCCCGGCACATTGGTGGCGTAGCGGGCATCGACGATCACGCGTCCCTTGTCGTCGGTCTTCACGCCGGCTTCTTCGAGCCCGAGACCCTCGGTAAAGGGCACGCGACCGATCGACACCAGCACGACATCGGCATCGATTGCTTCCGCCGCACCGCCGGCGGCCGGCTCGACCGTGGCCTTGAGCTTGTTTCCCGAGACCTCGACGCCGGTGACCTTGGACGAAAGTTTGAATGTGATCCCCTGCTTTTCAAGCAGGCGCTGGAATTGGCGGCAGACCTCGCTGTCCAGTCCGGGCAGGATGCGGTCGAGGAACTCGACCACGATGACCTCGGAGCCCAGGCGGCGCCACACCGAGCCGAGTTCGAGCCCGATCACGCCGGCCCCGATCACCAGGAGCCGCTGCGGCACCTTGTCCAGCACGAGCGCACCGGTCGAGGAGACGATACGCTCTTCGTCGATCTCGACGCCGCGCAGGCGCGCGACATCCGAGCCGGTGGCGATCACGATCGCCTTGCCTTCGATCGACTGGCTGGTGCCGTCGGCGGCTTTCACCTCGACCTTGCCGGGTCCGGCGATGCGACCGAGACCCGCGAAGGTCTCGATCTTGTTCTTCTTGAACAGGAAGGCAACACCCTTGACGTTGCCGTCGACGCCTTCGTCCTTGAATTTCATCATGGCGGCGAGATCGAGCTTCGGCTGACCAAGCTTGATGCCCATCTTGCCGAACAGGTGGCCGGATTCTTCGAACAGCTCGGAGGCGTGCAGCAGCGCCTTCGAGGGAATGCAGCCGACATTGAGGCAAGTGCCGCCGAAGGTCTTGTCCTTTTCCACGACAGCCACTTTCATGCCGAGCTGCGCCGCGCGGATGGCGCAGACATACCCGCCGGGACCGGAGCCGATCACGATGAGGTCGTAGGGCATGCATCACTCCGAACTACCGGTCGCCACCGAAAGTCGTGACGACAATCACAGATCCAGCAAGAACCTTGCCGGATCCTCCAACACGTCCTTCACCCGCACCAGGAACGTTACCGCTTCGCGCCCGTCGACGATGCGGTGATCGTAGCTGAGCGCGAGATACATCATCGGCCGGATCTCGACCTTGCCGGCGATGGCCACCGGCCGCTCCTGGATCTTGTGCATGCCGAGGATGCCCGACTGCGGCGCGTTCAGGATCGGTGTGGACATCAGTGAGCCGTAGACTCCGCCGTTGGAGATCGTGAAGGTGCCGCCCTGCATCTCCTCGATCTTGAGCGTGCCTTCGCGCGCGCGCCGACCCATGTCGGCGATCTCCTTCTCGATCTGCGCGAGCGACTTTCGATCGCAGTCGCGGACCACCGGAACGACGAGGCCCTTCTCGGTCCCGACCGCGACGCCGATGTGATAGTAATTCTTGTAGATCAGGTCGGTGCCGTCGATCTCGGCGTTGACCGCGGGGATTTCCTTGAGCGCCTGCACGCAGGCCTTCACGAAGAAGCCCATGAAGCCGAGCTTCACGCCGTGCTTCTTCTCGAACAGCTCCTTGTACTGATTGCGCAGATGCATCACCGCGCCCATGTCGACCTCGTTGAAGGTCGTGAGCATGGCGGCCGCGCTCTGCGCCTCCTTGAGCCGGCGCGCGATGGTCTGGCGCAGCCGCGTCATCTTCACCCGCTCTTCGCGCGCGGCATCATCCGCGGGCGAAGGCGCACGCACCTGCAGGGCTGCGGCCGGCTGGGCAACGGGCGTCGGAGCGGCGGCGGCACGCTCGATCGCCGCCATCATGTCGCCCTTGGTTACGCGCCCGTCCTTGCCGGAGCCGGGAACGGTCGAGGCATCGACGCCGGTTTCCGCCGCCAGCCTCCGCACCGACGGCGCAACCCGCGCGTCGTCTGCCGGCTTCGACCCGGTTTCTGGGCGCGGACGCGGCTCCTCTTCCGCCGCGTTGATGGGCGCGGTCGTGTCGGTCTTCTGGTCCGGGCGCCCCAACGGGGCGGCCGTGGTCTTGCTGGGAGCGCCTTCGCCTTCTTTGATCTGCCCAAGCAATGCGCCGACGGCGACCGTCTCGCCGTCCTTGGCCGCGATCTCGCCGAGCACGCCAGCGGCAGGCGCCGGCACCTCGATCGTCACCTTGTCGGTCTCGAGCTCCACGAGCGGCTCGTCGACAGCGACCGGATCACCCGGTTTCTTGAACCACTTGCCGATGGTCGCCTCGGTCACGGATTCGCCCAGTGTGGGCACGCGGATGTCAGCCATGGTGCGAATATTCCTTGCGGTCATGCCAGCCGGTCAAAGACGACAGAAGGACCGACGACGGACGGGCGCAAATCCTCGATCGTCTGTCGTCCGCCTTGCGGCCTCTGCTATCCAAGTGCCGCGTCCAACAGCGCCTTGAGCTGCTTGAGATGCAGCGGCATCTGGCCGACCGCCGTCGCCGCGGAGGCGGCACGGCCGGCGTAGATCGGCTGCTTGTTCTTGGCGCCGAGCTGCCCCAGGACCCATTCGAGATACGGCGTGATGAACGAGTACGCGCCCATATTGCGCGGCTCTTCCTGGCACCACATGAATTCCGCGTTCTTAAAGCGACCGAGCTCGTGCACCAGCGCTTTCAGCGGAACCGGATAAAGCTGTTCGACGCGCAGGAGATAGACGTCATTGACGCCGCGCTTTTCGCGCTCCTCGTAGAGGTCGTAGTAGACCTTGCCCGAGCACATCACCACGCGCCGGATCTTGTCGTCGGCGACGAGCTTGATCTTCTCGTCCGCGCAGGATCTGTGCATCGTCCCAGAGAAGACGGTGAAACGAGGTATCCGGCCCCATCTCATCCAGCCGTGACACCGCGCGCTTGTGGCGCAGCAGGCTCTTGGGCGTCATCAGGATGAGCGGCTTGCGGATGTCGCGCTTGAGCTGCCGCCGCAAGATGTGGAAGTAGTTGGCGGGCGTGGTGCAGTTCGCCACCTGCATGTTGTCTTCCGCGCACATCTGAAGGAAGCGCTCGAGCCTTGCGGAGGAATGCTCCGGGCCCTGCCCCTCATAACCATGCGGCAACAGGCAGACCAGGCCGGACATGCGCAGCCACTTGCGCTCGCCCGAGGAGACGAACTGATCGAACACCACCTGGGCGCCGTTGGCGAAGTCGCCGAACTGCGCCTCCCAAAGCGTGAGCGCATTCGGCTCCGCGAGCGAATAGCCGTATTCGAACCCGACCACCGCCTCTTCGGACAGCATCGAATTGATGACTTCGAAGCGGGCCTGGTGCTCGCCCACGTGATTGAACGGGACATAGCGGTCCTCGTTCTCCTGGTCGATCAGCACCGAATGACGCTGTGAGAATGTGCCGCGTTCGGTATCCTGACCGGAGAGCCGCACCGGATGCCCTTCGATCATCAGCGAGCAGAACGCCAGCGCCTCGGCCGTCGCCCAGTCGATGCCCACCCCGGTCTCGATCGCCTTGCGGCGGTTTTCCAGGAAGCGCTGGATGGTCCGGTGGGCGTGGAATCCTTGCGGGATCTCCGTGATCTTCTGCCCGATCTGTTTGAGCATCTCGAGCGGCGCACCGGTATGACCGCGGCGCGGGTCGTCGGCGTCGCGCGCCGCCTTGATGTCGGCCCAGCGGCCGTCGAGCCAGTCGGCGCTGTTGGCCTTGTACCCCTGGCTCGCTTCCAGTTCGGCGTCCAGCCGCGCGCGCCAGTCCGCGCGCATCTTCTCGACTTCGCCTTCCGGTGACGACGTTCTCGCTCACGAGCTTCTTGGCGTAGATCTCGCTCGTGGTCGGGTGCTTGCGGATCGCCTTGTACATCAACGGCTGGGTGAACGACGGCTCGTCGCCTTCGTTGTGTCCGAAGCGCCGGTAGCAGAACATGTCGATGACGACGGGGCACTGGAATTTCTGCCGGAACTCGGTCGCGACTTTCGCGGCATAGACCACCGCTTCCGGGTCGTCCCCGTTTACATGGAAGATCGGCGCTTCGATCATCTTGGCGACGTCCGACGGATAGGGCGACGAACGCGAATAGCGCGGGTAGGTGGTGAACCCGATCTGGTTGTTGATGATGAAGTGCACGGACCCACCGGTGCGGTGGCCGCGCAATCCCGACAGGCCGAAGCACTCGGCGATCACACCCTGCCCGGCGAACGCGGCGTCGCCCGAAATGAGCAGCGGCATCACCATCGTGCGGTCTTCCCGGGTGGCGCCAAGTTGATCCTGCTTGGCGCGCACCTTGCCCAGCACCACCGGATTGACGATTTCGAGATGCGATGGATTTGCCGTGAGCGAGAGATGCACACGGTTGCCGTCGAACTCGCGATCGGAAGAGGCGCCGAGGTGGTATTTCACGTCGCCTGAGCCCTCCACCTCGTTCGGTGTGGAGGAGCCGCCCCTGAATTCATGGAAGATGGCGCGGTGCGGCTTGCCCATGACTTGCGCCAGCACGTTGAGACGGCCGCGGTGGGCCATGCCGATGCAGATGTCCTTCACGCCGAGCGCGCCGCCGCGCTTGATGATCTGCTCCAGCGCCGGAATCATCGACTCGCCGCCGTCGAGACCGAAGCGCTTGGTGCCGGTGAACTTCAGGTCGCAGAATTTTTCGAAACCCTCGGCCTCGATCAGCTTGTTGAGAATCGCGCGCTTGCCTTCGCGCGTGAACGTGATTTCCTTGTCGGGTCCCTCGATGCGTTCCTGGATCCAGCCCTTCTGAGCCGGATTGGAGATGTGCATGAACTCCACGCCGAGCGTCTGGCAGTAGGTGCGACGAAGGATGGTGAGGATCTCGCGCAGCGTGCCGAATTCGAGCCCGAGCACCTTGTCGAGGAAGATCGGGCGGTCCATGTCGGCGTCGGTGAAACCGTAGGAGCGCGGATCGAGGTCCTCCTCGTTATGGTGCGGCTCGAGGCCGAGCGGGTCGAGATTGGCGTAGAAATGCCCGCGCGCGCGGTAGGCGCGGATCAGCATCAGGGCGTGGATCGAGATCGCGCGTGGCCTGCTGGACCTCGGCGGCGGAAAACTCGACGCCCGCGGCCTGGGCGCGCGCCTTCACCTTGTCGCCGACCGCCCTTTCGACCTCGTGCCAATCGCCGTCGAGGGCGGAAATGAGTTCGCCGCGCGCAGGCTGCGGCCAGTGCGGCCGCGACCACGACGGCCCGCGGGCGCTCTTGAGCACATCGGTGCGATCATCCTTCAGGCTCTGGAAGAATGCCTGCCATTGGGCGTCGACCGCCTTGGGGTCGTTCTCGTAGCGGGCATGGAGGTCCTCGATATAGTCGGCATTGCCGCCATAGAGGAAGGACGTGTGGGCGAAGGCGGCGTTGGCATCCTGACGGGACATGCAAGGGGTCCTGCTGGCTGGGTCTTGGCGGATCGCCGGTGGAGGGAAACCGGGACAATCCAGCGGCGGGATTAACAATACACTATCTATGCTGCAGTTGCGTTGTAACAATAAGATAGAACTGAATTCCTGTTCATTCGCGATTGCGGCGCCTGCACGGTCGGCACACACCCGCGATTCGGGGGCCAACGCCGTTAGCCCAGCGCGACCCAATGTCTTCGCCGGTAAGGCCGGGCGGCCGACGGGAAAAGCCGGAGGTGCACGCCGTGGGCACCGCCGGCGCGCAAAGCAAAGGGCCGCTTGCGGATGCAAGCGGCCCTCTGATTGAGGAAGTTCGACGCCGATCAGTAACCGCCGCCCCAGCTTGTAGTTGAAGCCGACGCGCACGATGTTGTCGGTGAAGCGGCGGGTCTCCGAAATGACCTGTCCCAGCGCCGGCGTGGCGAGCGTCTGCTCGGTCTTGCCGAGGTCGATGTAGAGATATTCGAGCCTGGCGCTCCAGCCGCCGCCGATGGCGCCTTCGACGCCCGCGCCCGCGGTCCAGCCGGCCTTCGTGTCCTTGAAGGTCCCGGTGACAGACGCGCCGGGGGCGGTGAGCGTGGCGGTATCCTTGACCTGACCGTACGCGACACCGGCCGTCCCGTAGAGCAGGACGTTTGGCGACCACAACACACCCAGGCGGGTGCGCGACGTGCCGAACCAGGTGAGCTTGTGGTCGGTGGTCAGAGTCGTGAGCGGAAGCGCCGGAGACCTGGAGCGTCGTGCCACCCTTCTGACCCGAGGCTTGAATGTCGGTTTCAAAGCCGAGCACCCATTGGCCGAACTGATAGTTGTAGCCCGACTGGAAGCCGCCGACGACGCCGTCGACCTTCTGGGATTCGGAGAACGTGCCGACCCCAAGCAAGCTCACCTCGTCCTTGGCCTGCCCCCAGCTGTAGCCGACGTTCACGCCCCAATAGAGGCCGGTCCAGCTATAGACGGGCGGGGCGGCGGCGCCGACCTATACGCCGGCCTCAAGTCAGCGGCGGTGGCGGAGCCTACCGCCAGAACCACGAAAGCAGTCGTCGCAAGAAGTAGCTTCTTCATAACAATGTCCCCTGTCCGATATTGACCAAGTTCCAAGCCGCTGCTCACGCATTCCCCGCAGCAACTCGAACCCTGTACGCCAGCGCTCGGTAACGCCCTCCGCGTCGCATGAATTGAAGTAATAGGAATAATTTTAACCAATCCAATGACTACCTACAGGCTAGCCTACAGACCGATGGTTGCCTGTGAAGCCGTTTGGCGGCCCAAATGGAAAGCCCCGGAGAGAAGCTCTCCGGGGCTGCTACGTTAAACCTTCGCTACTTGGCGTTCAGCGCTCAATATCCATATCCGCCGCCATAGCCGCCACCGCCCCACTTATAGTTGAAACCGACACGCACAATGTTGTCGGTGAAGCGGCAGCTTGTGGTCACCAGGGTGCCCAGGCCCGGGCGTAGCGATCGTGCTCTCGGTCTTGCCGAGGTCCAGGTAGAGGTATTCGAGCTTGGCCGTCCAGCCACCACCCGATCGTCGCTTTCGACGCCGGCGCCCGCGGTCCATCCGGCCTTCGTGTCCTTGAAAGTTCAAGGTGGCAGACTGAGACGCCGCGGCTGATGGTGGCGTCTTCTTTGACTTGGCCGTATGCGACGCCGAACGTTCCGTAGAGCAGAGTGTTGGGCGACCATAGCACGCCCAGGCGGGTGCGCGAGGTGCCGAACCATGTAAGCTTGTGATCGGTGTTCAAGAACGTGGCAGGAACGCCTGCGGCGATCTGCAAGGCACTCGCTGCCCTTCTGGCCGGAGGCCTGAATGTCGGTTTCAAAGCCCCCAGACCCATTGGCCGAACTGATGGTTGTAGCCTGACTGGAAGCCGCCGATGACGCCATCGACCTTGCGGGATCGCCGACGCGCTGCCGAACACGCCTGGAGCAATTTGCAAAGTCGCATCGTTCTTTGCTTCGCCCCAGCTGTAGCCGACGTTCACGCCCCAATAGAGGCCGGTCCAGGCAGTAGACGGGGGCGGCGGCGGGGCTGCTGGTCGGCAGGTCCGCGGCGCTGGCGGACCCCACCGTCAGAGCGACAACAAGTGCACTGGTCGCAAGAAGAGTTTTTTCATCACGCTTCTCCGGTTTTAAGCCCCGCGCGATCCCCGCTCGGGAAGCTGAAGCCAACATTACACCCCGTCGCACCAGAAGTCCGTTGCATTTTGGGCCACAGTTTAATCCTATTCAACATGCCGCCGGTTCCACACGCGCACGTACGTACAAAGCGGCATGCAAGCGATGGCCCAACGCTGCCATCGCCTTACGGGAGGGGGGGGCGTGTGACGAGTGTCAAATCGCAGCAGCGAACTCCGACCCCCCTTTTTGGGGTGCGCCCCTGGGGCCGGACAGGTTGAGGTTAGTGATTTGACAGGGTGGGCTGGAGCTTTCAAGGGATGAAAGCCATGGCCGGTGCCAACGTTCCCACGGCATTGAGTTCAAGCGGCAGGTCGCGGCGCAAGAGAGAGCCTGTACGCGCTTTCCACGCACGACATGATATCTCTCGCGTCAGCTGATTCGCGTCTGGGTTCAGAAGTATGAAGCCGGCGCCTTGGACGAAGACGCCCAGGCTGCCGATCTACTCAGAATACGAAGCCAAGATTGCGGCGTTGGAGCGCTTGGTTGGCCGCCAAGCGCTCGAAATCAGAGTTCCTAAAAGGGGCTCCTGAAAAACGCACACCACAGCCGAGAAGTGTGGGCCACATCCGTCATTGCCGGCCCCGCGGCGTCTCCATCGCAGAAGGATGCCGTGACTAATGGGGATTGGTCGCTCTGCTTTTTTACGACACGCCCGATGCCCGCGCGCTGCTGACGCGCGCACCGTCGCGCGCGATACCCGACAGCGTCCGCACGATCTCCTTGATGGAACGATGCTGCTCAAAATAGGCGCGTCGAATCTCGCCGATCTTCTCCACGCCAATCATTCCCCAAAGCCCTTCCAGGCCCAGCAGGGCCAAGGGAAGGACGCTGACACAACACGTCAGAAGGGTCGGAATTGGATGCGAAAATCCCCTCAGGGGGTCACTATTGTCCGCGATTTTGCAATCAACGCCCATAGCATTATTAGTTTGGCAAAAGGATCTGACAGTGCCCAAGCAATATGGGCTGGAAGGCTTGCTATCGTGCTGTTCTGCGCCTCTCTGGCGATGACGCTGATGGTAGGAGCATGCTTCTTCAGGGTCTGCGTATTCACTCATACGTGGTTTCCCGATATAGGGACTGGCGTTTCGTGGATCGCCGCCTGCATCAGTGCTCACACCGTAATAGCCGACTAGCGAGGGATTGAAAATGACGGGGGCGCAGTACAGGGCAGCACGCAACCATGTGAATGAAAAAATGCGGGGCATTTCCGGGAGGGGTCCTTTGCCTCGTCCAGGCTCCGTTGGTAGCTCCCCCGAATACAGTCTCATACCGTCACGGGCGCCTCGATGGTGACCCTGAGGGAAGACTTTAGCGATGAAAGAGACAGTACGGAGAGTGATTTTACGCTGTAATATTCTCTGTCTCGGATAAGCTCATAATGAAATACTCAAAGCACGGATGTTATCTCACCGTCGAATATCAGACCTATAAGCTTATGAAGAGGCGCTGCTATAATCAGCAAGACTCGCACTACAAGTACTATGGCGGCAGGGGTATAACCGTCTGCCCGAGGTGGCTCCTAGGGGAGGACGGCAAGACCGGAGCCGAGTGCTTCCAGCCGACATGGGTCCCCGCCCCCAGGGCTGACCTTGCAACGCATCGACAGAGAAGGGAACTATTGCCCCGAGAACTGCCGTTGGGCAGCCCTTACGCGCCCCACGAGCGCTTCGTAGTCCTTAACAGCGAAACCTGTGCCTCTCGCTCAAGTCGCAGAAAGAGTCCTGGTCAAGCTTCAAACCCTCATAAGCAGATTGAGGAGTGGCATGCTCCCGGAGGAAGCAATCACAAGACCCCGTAGTCCCAGGCGTAGAAGGAGCAAAGCGACATCGCGCAAGCGTCTCGGCGAGAGCGTGACGGCACGCAGCCCCAAAGTGCGACCGGAGGGGCCGCCTTTAGTCACGACGAGCCGATTGCTTCCCACGCGCGCTACGTGCGCGATGCCAAGTCTGCTGACCGAAGGGACCCAGTCGCTGTGGTTGCAAAGTTCGGGTCAAGCTTACCGCTTCGGCACGTGCGACGTGGTGGGCGAGGTCATCAACAGGAACTTCGCGCGCTTACATTCTATCGCCGCCCTGACGGCGAGACCGCGTTCATTTCAAAGCGCGCGCCGACGCTCCATGTCGGACCGTCGCCTGAGCGACGCGCGGTCCTCTGCCATATCTAGCCCGCGCCGGTCGGGAGACCTACCCGCCCCGCCTTCGCTTTCTCACACGCGCAGAGGTGGGGATACAGCTCGCGCCGGATCGCTGCATCGGTCAGTCCTGCGGGCGGCCAGCGAAGTGGCGACGATCAGCAGATAGCGGGCTGTCCAACAGCCAAACGGCGAGGCCGAGGCAAATAACAAAGATCAGGTTCGCCCGATCGCTCATCACGCCGACATCCAGCCACCGAGACCGCGCCAGATCGACGCGCGGCTTGGCGTGGAATGTCCGTGCGCGCATGCCGCAACATCATCACCGCGTAAGCGCGTGGCCGACATCAGGTCGTCGCCCTCCTTGTGCACCCGGCCATCCTTGCGATGGTAAAGGCGGTATTCGTCGAACCAATCGGTAAGATGCTTGAAAACCTTGAAGCGCCCGCTCTCCATCCGGATCAGCATGTCCGCAATGACCGGCCTCGACCGACACCGAGCCATCGTCGAATTGTGCGTGCACGCACGAGCATGTCGAGCCCTTGCGCCTGGTACTGATCGGCCAGCGGCTTGCCGGCGCCCTCTAGCGTCTCTCTGCGCCCATCGCGCGGCCAAGCCCATGGAAGGTCCTTGCCCCAAAGCTTGAGCGCCGCAGCGTGAATAACGGCTGTCGCCTCGCGGACGCGGTAAGTCTTGGTGACATAGACGGTGTCGGTGTCGCGATCCCACACCAGCTCAACCGCCGCAAACGGATGATCCCAGCCGAAATCCATGCCGCCAATGCGCGGCCAATGCCTGGGAAACTCGCGGTGCTCAATCGCGAGCGTCTCTTCCGGTACCGGGAAGATGCGGCCGCTCCCAAGCGTCGGGATGCCTTTGGTGCGCGCCTCGCGTTCATGCGCCGGATAGCTCGCGATGATCTTGGCCTTTTCCTCGGCCGTGAAATGCCCGACGTCGTCGATCGTCATCGTCGTGACGCTGCGATCGGGCGACGGCTCGAGCAAGAACCGCCGCACTGTCTCCGACATGCCGAGCAGGGGCGTAAACGTCACCCACACCGGTCCCTGATTGACGTTCGTGCGGGTTAGACCTTCTGTGAAGATATCGGCCGGCGGCTCTTCGTCGAACCATAGGTAATCCAGCGTCTCGCCTTGGAAGCTCTCCCGCCCGCGTTGATATGACTTCAAACCAATGACGGACACGCCACCGGAAACGTGCCTGACTTTGATGCTGTCGAGCAGATCGGGTGTGCCGCGGGCAGAAACCAAATCAATGATGGCATCTTTCGGAATGGCTGCCGTGCCCGGCTGGCCCGGCCTGCCGACAAGGATTCGCTGCACCGTATCGCGTGTCGTCTCGTTCGTGGTGCCGGCACCCCAGCCAATCGTTGGCTTGTCGAAGCGCCTACCTTTCCACCAGTCGGGATAGCGCCCAGTTGCGTGCATGGCGCATTCCATCGCGCCCGCAAGAGACTTCCCGCTTTGATTTGCGGCGATAAGGAGCCGCTCGCGACACCGCGCGCCCGCTGCATGAAAAGCGACCTGCTTGGGATATGGACGATAGTGCGCAAGCTTGTTCTCGGCCGCACGCTGCGCCTTCATCGCCTCAAGCCGAGTTATGGCGGCCTCGACCTTCTCCGGCGGCAAGCTGTCAATGTCGAGGTTCAGGCTCATTGCCAACCCCATCAGCGTCGGGCGATGCGAGCAGCGCCGGTGCTGTGCGCGCCTCGATCATGCGCTGACGCAGCGCCAGGAGAAGCTCGTCGATCTGTTCGTCGTCCAGGTCCGACGTGACGTTCTCGAAAATGAACTCGCGCGGTAGCACGCTGGCGGTAAGACGGAGATATTCGCCGGGCTTTTCTTTGTAGAGCGTTTCCAGTGCCTCCGCACCTTTGCACAGCTTGCTGCCTGGTGCCGCCGGCTCGCACCAATGGTGCAAAATATCTTCGAAGACTTGAGCCGCAAGCTTGTTGCGCGCGCCCTTCGGGCGGCCCCCACTGTGGCCTAACTGAAATTGACCTTTGGTGTTGCGCATCGATCACCCATCCGGCTCACTTCTCCCGTTTGCCTGACTGCGCGCAGCGAGCGGCCACGCCACCGCACCGCCAAGCACACCGAGAATTCGCGCCGCCTCATTTGTCCACCCCAGGCATCGTAACGGGCGAGACTATAGCACTCTGGAGGGGTACAGGGTGGCTTCCGGCAATCGGTTAGGTGATCGACTGATGTCCGAGTCGGGTCAAAATGCGAGCACTCATTGCGAGCAAATGTCTTCTCGATTCTTGCCCCACAGCCGACATAGCAGGCGAGCAGTGCCGGCACTTCCGGGATGTGCTACCAGAAGCCGACCTCGGTGGTCCGTCCATTCCGGCGTTGTAGCCCCTTCATTCGTGACTTGGCCCGTTCCCGATTGCCAGGCTTACGAGGTGGCGTTGACGGCAGACTGCAGGAGCTAACAATGTTAAATTTAGCCGACCACTGGAGGATGAACCGTGACCGCTGTCACTCCCGAATCTATCATGAAGGTCGCTATGGGCTTCATGGCTGCCAGCACCTGTTTGTGGCCAGCGAAGTCGGTTTGTTCGAAGCTCTTGCTGCCGGGCCCGCAACGATCGAAGAGCTTGCGAGCCAGACCGGCGTTCCGTCGCGGACGATCGCGATCGCGGCCGCCGCGATGGTCAGTCTCGGGCTGATCGAACAAGACGGAGACCACTATCAAAACGGCGAGCCGGCGGCGGCCTTTCTCGCCGGCAAACCCGGTCCCGATCTGCGACCAATGCTACGCTTCTTCGATCAGATCAGTTATCCAACATGGCAAAAGCTTGCGGACGCGGTGCGAACCGGCAATGGCCAGGCGCAATTCGGCAAATTCGATAAGCGCCAACAGGAGATTTTCTCGGCTGGCGTGGAATCCTTCTCCGGCCCGGGCGCGGCCGCGTTGGCGACAAATTACGACTTCGGCCGCCATCGTAAGGTTCTCGATGTGGCCGGTGGCACCGGCTCGTTCCTCGTTGCGGTCTTGAAGCGCCACGCCAATTTGAGGGGAACGCTGTTTGAATTGCCGGGCCCCTGTGCCGTCGCGCGGCAGAAGCTCGCGAACTTGCCGGAGGGTTCGAGGATCGACATTGTTGAGGGCGATGTTTTCAAGGACGCGCTGCCTGCCGACCATGATGCGTTAATCGTCGCAAACACCGCCCATGTCTTCTCAGTGCCGCACAACATCGAACTGATGCGCAAGATGCGGACAGGCGTGCAGCCGGGAGCACGGCTGTTGCTCGTCGATCTGTGGACCGATCCGAGGTCACACCCAGCCGGGTCCGGCAGCTCTGATGTCTGGAGAATTCCTCGTCATCTCTGGCGAGGGCCAAGCCTATAGCGAGCAGGAAGCCGACACATGGCTCGGACAGACCGGATGGAAGAAGATTGAAAAGACACCGCTGGCGGGCCCGACCAGTCTGATCGTCGCCGAAGCGGTCTGACGATACGAGTCGTCAGACGTGATCCACTAGCTACGAAGCGTGCTATGTCTCCCTATGGGTCTCAGACTCGGCCCTGGCGGCATGTCCGCGTAGAGTCCGGTCGACCCCAGCTTCGGACATTGGTCGGCGCTGACCGGCACGGCCGCAGCGTGCCAACGCTGCGGACATCGGGCCCGCCTATTCGATCACGCGGTCGGCGCGGGCGAGCGCAAAGGGCGGGAGATTGAGAGGCCGAGCGCCTTCGCAGTCTTGAGGTTGATTACCATCTCGAACGTCGTGGGTAGTTGAACCGGCAAATCTTCCGGCTTGGCGCCCTTCAATATGCGACTGGCGTACACGCCAATCTGCTCGTAGGCCCAGGTCAGATTTGGTCCATAGCTGATCAGGCCGCCGGCCTCGGCATATTGGAGCCAGGGGTAGCTGCTGCGGGCAGCGCATGCTCGAGCGGCGAGCGCAACGATTTGACTGCGCCGGCTCGTAAAGAACGCATCGGCGCGACGATGAGCGCACCGGCACCCTGGTTGACGGCATCATTGACCGCCTTCTCGAGGTCGCCCTCGGCGCTGGCTTCAAGGACGAGCAATTGCAGCCCGGTACCCGCGTCGCTTCCTCGAGATCTTTCCTCTCGATCTCGGTCGAGATGCTGTGCGGATTGACCAGCATGGCGATCTTGACGACATTTGGCAGCAGCTCGCGCAGGAGCTCCAGTCGCTTTGGTCCCAGCTCGGCGGTGTAGACGCTGACGCCCGTGGCATTACCGCCCGGGCGGTTGATACTGGCCGCGAGCCCTTCCCGGACAGGATCAAAGCCGGCAATGAAGAGAACAGGTATCGTCGAGGTAGCCCCCTTTTGGCTGCCTGCGCGACCACCAAACCTCCGGTCGCAGCAATCAGGGAGACGTTGCGGCGAACCAGATCAGGAGGCCATCCCCGCAGCCGATCGTATTGACCCTCGGCCCAACGGTACTCAATCGCGACATTTTGGCCCTCGACGTGATCCGGCTTTATTCAGAGCATGGCGGAACGCAGCCACGAGCGTGGCCGCGGGGCCGGGCGATGCGCTGTTAAGGAAGCCGATTACCGGCATTGCGGGCGTTTGCGCCTCGGCCCGGAGCGACCCCGCTGCCGCCATGCTGCCGAGAAGCGCTAAGAAATCTGCGCCGCCTCATGGCTGCCCTCCTCAGATCCGGAGGCCGTACATTACCACACCGCTACGCGAAAACGCTGCTGTGCATCACAGCAAAATTGATCGTCGAATGCGCAGAGATGGGTCAAAATGCGAAGAACTCGCATTGAGCATATGTCGGCCGGTCTACCCCCGATAACCGACATTGCTCGGCGCGGTTGGCACGGCAGAAAGGTGCCAAATAGCAGACATTGTGCCGCTCATTCGATCACGCGGTCGGCAACCGCGAGGACGGTGCTCGGGATCGAGATATCGAGTGCCTTCGCGGTCTTGAGGTTGACCCACAACTCGACCCGCGTGGGCTGTTCCACCGGCAGATCACCGGGCTTCGCGCCTTCCAGAATTTTCTTTACGTAATACGCCGATCGGACGAAAAGTTGGCTTCGCGGCGCGCCATAGGCCATGAAGCCGCCAAACAAGGGGATATTCGGCATCGGTTGCGCATGTCGGAAGCCGGTGTAGGAGCGCCTTCGCGGCGATTTGATCCATCATATCGAGCGTTCCCAGATCCGAGATGATCTGAAGGGCATCAGGTCGTCGCGCGACAATCTCTGCGAAAGCGTTGTCCAGTTCGCTTGGCGTTTCATTTCGAACAGGCAGCACCGTAATGCCGATCGGCCCGGCCTGCGTTCGGAGATTGTCGAGGAAGACTGGATTCGTCGGGTTTGATGGATTGAGCAAGGCGGCGATGACGGTCGCCTTCGGAAGTACCGCGCGCAGATGTTCGACCAGCTTGGGCGTTACGTCCTGGTTCAAGTTCGCCATACCGGTGGTGTGGCCACCCGGTCACGCTAAGCTCGCGATCAGGCCGGCCCCCACTGGGTCGTTGATCGAGGTCATGACGACGGGCACAGGCGGGGTCAGGCGCTGCGCCGCGCGCACCGAGACAATCGTGTTCGCGAGGATCACGCTTACGTTGACCTGCGCCAGCTCGCGCGCAAGTTCCGGAAAGCGCACGTAGTCGCCACCAGCCGAAACGCGTGTCGAGCACGTAGTCGTGCGGCCCTCGATCAGACGCTGTTGTCGCGCAGTCCTTGCTTTAATGGCAGCGACGAAGGTACGCGCTGGATGCAGATGTCGCCGCGCCGCTGGCCAGAAACCCGATCCGGGCCGGGGCCTGCTGCGCGCGCGCCGCAAGCGGCCACGCCGCCGCCGCGCCGCCGAGCAGCGTGATGAACTCGCGCGCGCTTCATTCGATCACCTCGTCGGCGGTGGCGAGCAGCGTCGGCGGCACGGTGAGGCCGAGCATCCTGGCGGTCTGGGCGTTGATGACCAGCTCGAACTTGGTCGACTGCACGACCGGCAGGTCCGCGGGCTTCGCGCCCTTGAGGATGCGGCCGGCATAGACGCCGACCTGACGATACGCATCCGCAATGTTGGTTCCGTAGCTCATCAGCCCGCCGACTTCGGCAAATTCACGCGTCCGCATATGTCGCGGGGATCGCGTGGCGCGACGCCAGGTTGACCAATTGGACACGCCGGCTGGTGAAGAAGGCGTCGACGCCGACGAAGAGGGCATCGGGCCGCTCGCGCACAAGAGTTGCGAAGGCCGCATCGATCTCGCGGCTGGTGCTGGCGTTGAGGACCTGGATTTGCAGCCCCATGGCGCGGGCAGCCGGCTTCCACGTCTCTCAACGTGGTCTCGGCATTCGTAGCATTGGCCGGATTGACGAGCACGGCCACACGAGCGGCTCCGGGCACCAGCTCACGCAGGAGTTCCAGCCGCTTTGCCGCCAACTCACCATTGAGAAAATTGATACCTGTCAGGTTGCCGCCCGGCCGGGCGAGGCTGGCGACAAGACCAAGCCTGACCGGGTCTTCAGGACTGCAAGCACGATCGGGATTGCCGTCGTGCGGCTTTGCCGCGATGGTCCGGTTGAGGTTGCCTGGTGTAGCGATGACAGTCACTCGGCGGCGAAGGAGATCGGCCGCCAAATCCGGCATCAAGTCGATCGACCTCTCGCCCAGCGGTATTCGACCGCGACGTTCTGACCTTCGACGTAGCCATTTTCATTCAGACCCTGTCGAAACCCGCAGTCACAGCGTAACCAGCTGTTATCGTCAGGCGACCCGCCGCTAGAGCAACCCGACCACCATTTCGGCATCGCCGGCTGCTGCGCGCCGCGCACTGCGGCCACGTCGCCGCCGCGCCGCCGAGCCGGCGTGATGAACTCGCGCCGCCTCATGTCCGGACCTCCCCTCCAGAGTCGGTCTACCGCACGTTCAGCCTGCCACAGGGCGGCAGGCGAGTCTTATAGGGCGACCTGAATTGTTCTGAATGGGGGTGGTTATTGCCACCACGTCCTACGCACCAATTGGGGGGGCCCAGCACAGTGCGTGTGCCCATCGGCCGATGTCCGGTGAAGCGGTCGGACCGGTAAGTCTCGAAGTGAGCAACTTCTAAAGGCGCGGTCTTACTCTACCGGGCCTCGCTACGACAAGCCGATCCGCTTCCCCTGGGCCGTCAAGCACGCGTTGGTGCCGCCTTCATTCCTGACGCTGAGCCATTCCTGCCGCGATCTGCGGGAGTATCATCGCGAGACCTACCCTTCCTGGCTGGTCCTGCAGGCGTTCCGGATCACGTCGAATGACCCGTCGCTCTCGTATCGGATCTGGCCAGGGCCGCACACCCGTTTCGATTGTTCCCGCGGACCCGTCACGCGCGCTCACCGACGCCGGATGGTGGCTGTCGCGTTGATCCTCGGGCCGTCGAGGGCAGCCGGCCGTGCTCACGCAGTTTCCGGCGCTGGCGCGCGCGGCCTCGGGCGAAATGCGGCGAGGAGAGCGTCAGCGCATTTACCGAGTTCGACTGACCACGTTCCGCGGCCGGGAGCGTCCTCGATCCGAGCGAGGTCGAGCGGCCGGTGTCTCGACCCAGCTCGAAGCGGCCCGCCGCCTGCGCCTTCCGGCATTTCCTGCAGCGCGGCCTCGGCGTCAGCGCTCTCGACGAGCGCGAGAAAGACGCCGACACGTGGCTCGGGCCGGAACCCGGGGCTGGGGGCTGCACGCGCTCTACGCGGCGATGCTGCGGCGCAATCGCAAGGCCGGCGCGTCCCGCGCATGACGGCTTTGGCGGCGGATCTGCCGTGGCTGCTCGAACGGGGAAGGGCCCGGCTCGACGCGCTTCGCGCCGGGATGCCGCCCCCGTCGGAGGGAGTCTTCGACCGCGAGTGCCGCGAGGGTCACGGCGGACCTCGAGCTCTTCCTGCTCGAAGAATGCGATCGCGAGCCGACGCGCACGCCGGTCGGTCTCGAGGTCTCGTTTGGCTACCCGATGCACGCGGACGATGATGGCGAACCGGAAGCGCTGGCCCAGGAGAGAGGCCCCGGTCGTCGTCGACCTCGGTCAGGGTCGGACGTTCAAGCTGGCCGGCCGCATCGACCGCATCGACCAGGTCGGCGAGGCGACGTTCGAGATCATCGACTACAAGACCGGAGAGGCTACCTACGCGAAGACATGGGCCGCGGGGTCTTCAGCGGCGGCTCCCGTCTCCAGCACGCGTTATGCGGGGGTGGCGGCGGTGCAGCTGCTTAAGAGACACAAATGCGCAGGCGCCGGGTCGTCGCGGCACCTACTACTTCTCGAGTGCCAAGGGTGGCAAGGAGCGCCGGTCGATCGACACACCGAGCAGGGCGGCGCTCGCGGCTGTTCTCACCGATCTCCGGGCGGTCATTGCCTCGGGGACGTTCATTCACGCCGCGGATGACGATGCGTGCACGTTCTGTGACCTCGGGCCGCCTGCGGTGCCTCGGACGCTCTCCCGCGGGTCGAGACGAAGCGCAGGATCCTCTGCTGGCGGCGAGGCGAACCAGATGCATGACTGGCCTCAGCTCAGCGACCAACAGTCGCGCCGCGATCGTGTCGGACCTCGATCGCAACCTTCTGGTCGGGCCGGAGCCGGTTCCGGCAAGACGCCTTGTTGGCGACGGATGGCGGCCGGGATCGCGTCCGGCAGAAGTGCAGATCGAGCACATGGCCGCGGTCACGTTCACGCGCATAGGCGGCGTCGGAACTCCGCGGCCGTTTCCAGCTGGCGCTGGAGGACGCGCTGCGTGCCGTCGATCTCCGAGGCGGAGCGGCAGGACCGCGTCCGTGCCGCACTGTCGAATCTCGAGCGCTTCTTCGCCGGCACCATCCATTCCCTTCTGCGCCCACCTGCTCCGCGAGCGCCCGGTCGGGCCGGACTGGCGCCGGGGTTCTCCGAGCTCGACGGGAAACGGAGCTTTTCGCCGATCTGCAGTCCGGAGGCGTGGCGGGACTTCCTCGCCCATGCCAGGACGACCGGCCATCCGCTGCTTCAGGAATTGCGCTGACGCCGGGTTGAAGACCGGACAGCTGCACAGCGCCTTCGAGACTGTCTGCGACCTGGAAGACGTGGAGTTTCCGACCGGCGACGCGCAGCGCGGACGTCAAGAACGTCTGGCGAAGGGTCGACGCCGGTTCTGGACCGATCTGGGCAAGCTGCTACCGACGTCGATCGACCCGAAGAAGACCACCTGCAAAGTCCAGGAACGCGCCGTCAGGTTTCCGCCGCGCGTTAGGCATTTTCCAGCACGGCGCGAGCGGACGGCCACACTCGTGCAGCTGCTCTCGATCTGGGCACCGAAGCCGGAGGTGGTGCTGAAGCGGTGGCGACCCACTATGCGAAGGTGCGCACCGGCACTCGCGCGGGGGCTGCACGAGGAGCGTTCCGCCACGACGTCGTCACCCGTTCATGGACTCATTAGCGCCAGTATCTCTATCGCATCGTCGTGACGCTGCTGACCGAAGCGCGCGACGGCGCCTGTGCCGCCGCGCGGACGCGGCGGAACACGCCTACAACGACCTGCTGTTCAAATCGGCGACGCTGCTGCGCAGGCGCGCCGATGTCTGCGCCGCGCTGCAGTCAGCTGTCGCTGGCTCTTCGTGGACGAGTTTTCAGGACACCGATCCGGTCAGGCCGAGATCATGTTCCTGTTGGCGGCCGAGCAACCTGCGGCGCGGGAACGCCGGCGGCACTGCCGCGGTCAGCGGGACGGTTGGATTCCTCGACTGGCGCTCCGGTGCGCTTCGACCGGGCGCCCTGTTCGTGGTCAGTGATCCCAAGCAGTCGATCTATCGCTTCCGTCGCGCCGACATCGAGGTCTACAACCTGGTGCGCGCGAGGATCGCCGGGAATCGGCCAGCGGCGCGGATCATTCCGCTGACCACCAATTTCAGCTCGACCGCCGCGCTGTGCGAGTGGGCGAACCGCGTGTTCACGTCGCAGTTCCCATCGGCGACCCGTATTCGCCGCAGTACGCCGCTCGAACCCGCGCCCGTCGAGCGGAGTGGCCACCGTCGGCCACGAGCCCGGGCCGACATCCGGCCGGCGCCGTGCCGCAAATATCCTGGGGTCTGCACCTTGACGATGGGAGCGGATGTCGAGGGTGAAGTGGCGGCCGTCGGGCGGAGCGCATCGCCAGTTTCATCCGATCGAGGTCACGGCGCGCTGGACGCCACAGCTGCGGCGACTTCCTCATCCTGACTCGCACTCGCAAGAAAGCCAATCGGCTGCTTCCCTACGTGCGAGCGCTCGAAACGCTCAGATCCCGTGGAGGTCAGCGGCGCCGGCGCCTTTGCCGAGTCGCGCGAAGTGAAGGCGATCGCACTGCTGCTGCGCGCGCTGAGCGATCCGCAAGACAGCGCCGCGCTGGTCGGCGTCGCTCCGCGGCCCGCTGTTCGGCGTGAGCGATCGCGAGCTGTTTGCTTTCAAGCAGTGGGGCGGCTGGTTCAGCCTGTTCTGTGACGGGGCGCCGGGTCGGCCGGGTCGCGTTCGCGCTGCGTTGTTGCGGCAGTATCACCGCTGGACGCGCGTGCTTCCCGGCCCGCGGCGTCGGCTCCGCTCTCACACCGGTTACTGGCGCTGGCGGCGACGACCCCGGCGGCGTCGAGGCCGGCGATTGTGCACGCCGTTGACCGTGTGCGCCAGGTGGTGGAGGTTGGGTGGAGCCTGGCGGATGCGGCCGGGGCGCTTGATGCGGACACTGAAGCCGGCGACATGGAGTCGCTTCCGCTGAACCCGGCCGCGGCCTTCGTCCGGGTGATGAACCTTCACAGGCAAAGGGGCTGGAAGCCAGGGTCGTGTTCGATGCGGCGACCAGTGGCGACATGTCTCCAAGAAGGTCGAACGCCATGCCGGCAGCGCCCGCGGATAGTTCAGCATCGACAAGGACGGCGACGGTCGGGATGAGCTGATTGCGCGGCCCGCCAGCTGGGACGAGAAGGTCGAGGACGAATTGCAGTGCCTCGATGCCGAAGAAACGCGCCTCCGCTACACGTCGCCTGCCAACCCGAGCCCGCGAGCTGCTGGTCGTGGGGCGATGGGCGAAGCCGAGCAACCAGGTAAGCGGGGACGTTCGACCAGTGGCTCGCCGGGGGTGCCCGAGCTGCCGGTGCCTTCAAGGTTGCCGTGCCGGTCGTTCAGCCGCCGAAAATCTCGGCGGCGTCGCGGGCACCGACGCGGCGGTCCGGCGTGAATCGGCGCGCGCACGTGCCCGCGCGCCGCCACGTGGTCGGTCACCCCGGTCACCGCGTTCGCGGCGCTCGCGAGATAGCCCGCCCGGCCGAGGGCGATGCCCGACGATCCGACGCAGGTCCTCAGCGCGGTGACGCCGGCGCGCCGCGCCGACGCAGGCCTGGCCTGGGGCACGTTGATCCACGGCCTTCTCGAGCACGCGTGCGGCACAAGGGGAGGCGACCCGTGGGGTCTGCGGCGGCTGGCCGGGTGGCTGACCGTCGAGAACGCCGCAGCTGCGAGCGGTCATCGACGAGGCGCTGGACATAGCGCACCGTCGAGCGCGCCGGCGATTCTGGTCGATCGCGCAGAGCCACGCGCGCTCGGTGGAGCGCCGTTCACGGTGGCGGACGGGAACCAGCTGACGAATGGCGTGATGGACCTGCTGTTCGAGTCCGACGCCGGCTGGCGGGTGGTGGACTACAAGACCGACACCGGTCGATCGAGGATGGCCGTTACGCCGCGCAGCTGGACGCGTACCCAGGCGGCGCTACGCACGCTCGGCTGCCCAGTCGCCGGCGCGTCGGTCGTCCGGCGTAAGGACCGAAACCTTGTGACTCGGCCGTTGACGATCTCAAGACCGGTAACCTGCCAGCTCGAACGGAGCCGCCGACCGTGAAACGACGACCTGCGGCGTGCCGGTCCGCGACCGCCTGAGTCGCGCGAGGATCGCTGCGGGAGAACTGGAGCAGTCTCGTGCTCGCCGCATGGCGATGGTCCGCGATGCGGTCGAGAGCCTCTCGCTGAACGCGAAGACAGCACGAGGCGACTGCCTGCGCGCCGGCGGCCGCGAGGACGACATGCCGGCGCCTACCTCACGTCGCTGACGGTTCAGGGTTTCAGAGGCATCGGACCGAAGCAGACGCTCGCATTCACTCCGGGTCCCGGCCTGACGATCGTCATCGGCCGCAATGGGTCAGGGAAGTCGAGCTTTCGCCGAAGCGCTGGAAGTGCTGTTCACCGGCGACAGCAAGCGCTGGTCGGACCGGTCGAAGATCTGGAAGGAAGGATGGCGGAACCTTCATCAGCCTCATCCGGCGGGCATTGAAGCGGAACTGCTCCTCGAGGGGCAAGGGCCGGCGTAGAGTTGTCGTGCGCGTGGGATGACGGCGGCGGCGCTCGAAGCGCAGAAGGTGTTCGTCCAGCCGAAGGGCAAACCCAAGACGTCGCTGCAAGCGCTCGGCTGGAAAGACGCTCTCGTCTCATACCGCCCATTCCTTTCGTACAACGAGCTGGCTCGATGCTGGATGAAGGACCATCCAAACTATACGACGCGCTTTCGTTGGTCCTCGGACTCGAAGACCTTGTGAACGCGCAGGCGGCGCTCGCGAAAGAGCCGCCTCGACCAGCCAGCAGGCCTGGACGCCGCCGATCAGAGAGCGAGAGAGCGCTAGTCGAGCGACTGAAGGGCTGCTTGCAAGAATGAGGCCGACGACCGAGCATCTGCTTGCCTGAGAGCGCGCTCACGCCAAAGCATCCTGGGAACTCGACGCCGGTCGAGGCTGTCGCTGGCGTCTGGTGCGGTTCTCCCGCCGCGATCAAGACATGCAGCATCCTGACTCGCGCCGCGTCGCTTGGACGCCGGCGATCCGAGCGCGTCGGCTTCGTGCGGCGTCGCTGCGCTTCGCGGAGGCCGATCGGACAGTGAAAGCGGTTGCCGGAAGCGACGCGGAAACATCGCGGCAGACTGCGCCCTGTTGCTCGAGGCGGCGCTGGAGTTTCACGCCGGTCACGGGACAGCGATTGTCCGGTGTGCGGAAGGAAAGCCGGCCTCACGCCGAAGTGGGCGGAATCGAGCCGCAAAGGAGGTCGATCGACTTGCGGGGCATCGCCGCGTGAGAGTGATCATGCCCACCGCGCCGCTAGATGAGAGCCTTGCGAACGGCGCGAGAGCTGCTCACGCGCTCCGCCGCGGCTGCTGGCGCAACTCGTTCGAGATCGACTCGAGGGACTCGCAGCAGGCACGCGAAGAGTGGGAGAGCTGGCATGCCGGGTCATCGATCACGCGACTCTGACGGATCTCGGCCGACCCATCTCGAAACCCGTCACGAGCGCCTTCGCCGGCCGCGATCGAGGATCTTCAGGAAGTCAGCGGCGGCGGAACTGCAAGCGTCGAGAGGATCGGTGGCGGCCGATTGCCACTGGCGTTGTCCGAGTGGATCACCATCCGCGCGCGATGCCCGCGCAACCGCAGAGGCACATCCCGCGCATCAAGAGCGGCGGAGGCCTGGCTGAAGGACGCGTCCGCCGACGATCCGGAACCAACGATTCGCGCCAATTGCAGGACAAGGCGATGGCCACGCTGGGAACACCTTCGTCAGCAGAGCAACGTGGCACTTGGGCGGCATCGAACTCGCGGGCACGAAGAGCCAGCGTCGTGTGGCGCTCGATGTCACGGTTGACGGGATACCCGGAGCCGCTCTCGGCGTCATGAGTCAAGGCGAGCTGCATTCGCTGGCGCTGAGCCTGTTTCTGCCACGGGCCACTCTGTCCGGGAGCCCATTCCGGTTTGTCGTCATCGACGATCCGGTGCAGTCTATGGATCCTGCTCAGAGTCAGACGGACTGGCCGTGCACTCGAGGAAACGGCACGCACACGACAGGTGATCGTCTTCACGCACGACGAGCGCCTGCCTGAAGCCGTGCGCCGATTGGGCATCAAGAGCACGATCCTCGAGCATTACGCGCCGTCCGAAGTCCGTGGTTGAGAGTGAGAACGGCGCTCGATCCCGTTCAGGCGCATATCGACGGATGCCCTCGCCCTTTCACACCACCGACCTTCCAACTAATGTCGTGCGCCGGCTGGTGCCGGTTTCTGCCGGTCCGCACTCGAAGCGGCATTCATTGCTTTGATGCGCCGGCGTCTGACCGCCGGACGGCTCGCACAGTGAAGTGGAGGAGGAACTGAATAGTGTGCAGGAAGCTGACTTCGCTCGCCGCGCTTGCGTTGTTCGATGACCAGGAGAAGGGCGGCGACGTCATGAATCGATTGAACAAGTGGGGCTCATGGGCAGGCGATGTGTTCACGCAATGCGAATGGATCGGCTCACGAGCGAAGTCGAGGAGACTTGCAGCTGATGATTCAGCAACACTGAGAAGCTCGCCGGACAGATTCTGGAGCTCAAGTGAGCCTCGACCAGTCCGCGCTCGTCACTGCGGCCCGGGATCTGCTCGAGCGGGCTGATCCGATGACAGCGGGAATCTGGCCGCGCGCGACGGCGCTGCTGGCGCGCGCCAGGCGCCTGGAGGCCGCGCTCGACGACTTGTGGCAGCATCTGCGGCGCGCCGGGACTGGAGCAATGTTCCGCCCGCGCAGCTCCTGTGCCTGCCGTTCTATCTACGCGGCGCCGGGGAGGCTGGCCGACCGTGCGTGCTACTGCCTGGGCCGGCCTCGGCCGGGCGTTGCCACCGGCATCCGTGCGAGCTGCCGCCGACCTCCTCCGAGCTGCTCGGATGGCTGACTACGGTCGAACACCTGGTGGCGCATGTAGAAAGCCGTGAGTGCCTCGGTGCGCGATACCCGCGCGGGAGAAGCGGCCCGAGTGCGATCGCACTGACGGAGCGATCGTTCCGCGTGAGGAGGCGTGCCCACGAGATGCGAGCTGAAAAATGAGGAATCGTGGACGATGACGTCATCGGTGATATCCACGGGCATGCCGACAAGCTGGAAGCGCTGTGATGTGCCGAACGGTAAAGACCCCGGTGGATCGGGGCTAAGGTAACTCGTTCGGTTGGTCCGAGAGCGGTCAACGGCTGCTTCGAAATCTTCGTGAATCAACGGATCGGTCTGGTTCTTCGGGCGGTTGGGATTAGCGAGGGTAGTGATGGCCGCGCGTGATGTTCAACGACTCGTCGACCGCGTTCGACGGAGCTCGAATGGCCGGGCGGCGGTGAAGAGCCAGAGCAGCTCTTGATGCCTTCGGTTATTCACGTCGTTCGCCCAGTGATCAACGAAAGTTCTTCTACAGCTGGGCGGCGGGCATTGACGTGGCGCTGTCGGTGTCGTCACCCGCTAGTCTGGACGAGCGGGTCATTCTGATATCGGTCCGCCGGCAACGCCGGCGCCGTCTCCTCCGACGTGCCTGCATCAGCCGTTCATAAGACGACCGTGACGCGGGAAGTTTCAGTCATTGCATCAGTTCCAAATCATCGATTCGCCAGGATCCAGGTAGCGCTCAATGACCCGAGGTGTCTCGGAGATGAAGCTGTTACGCCGACGCCATCGCAGGTATCGCAGGCTCGCGGGGCGGTCGAGTCACAGATATCCGCGTTCGATTCGGCGGCCAAGAAGTCTTGAGCGGCAGCCGGCGCAGTCTGGCTCGGAAACTGCGACGCCGCCATGGCCAAGCGCCGCGGCATCGGTAAAGAGGACGGCTCTCAAGCCGACGCATCCGTGGAGGCCCCGAGGTCATTGGCCGCGCGGTTCCGGGCCGCCGGGAACTTGTTCTCGGAAGATCCACCGACGACGCTTCGGATACACGAGCAACCCGCGGCTGCTGCGCACACTGTCAGGCCCCCTTCAGCGCTGGCCCCTTCGGATGCGGCCCTCGCGCCGCTACCGCCGTGAGCCGTCGATCCATGATGCGGCTTCGCGTCTCGCCAGAGCCAGATTACCTGCTCCAATACGTTCGCCCGCATTGGCTCCCGCTCAGCCCGGCCTCCCAACCGCTGCCCCGGTGGTTATCGCGTCGGCCTCCCGGATCACTCCTGAGTTATCTCATGTCGCCGAGAACACCATCCACGGCACGACCGTGCTGATCGAGGTGGGCAGCGGCTTCAGATCGGGATTTCTGGTGCACCGCGATGGGCTGGTCGTCACGGCGTGCCACGTGCTCGAGGGCGGGCAGATTTCGAAAACACGCAACAGTCCGCCTGCACGATGGCCGGCTTCATCTGGTGCGCCCACCGGCCGCTCGACTTTGCACTGCTGTGGATGACAAGCCGGACGCCTATCCTGTCCTCACGGTCGGAGGCCCGCTCAAGACCAGATGCGACCGTGCTGCCGTAGGCCGTCCTGGCATCAGCGATGGATGGGTCAGGTGCGGGCCCTCAGGAACGCGGTCAGCACCGGCATCGTCGCAAAAACCCAAATGCACCAGCGCGGCGTCGACTGGATGGATCCAGATGACGACCATTACATCGATCCAGGAGCAGCCTCGGGCGGGGCCGCTGGTCAACAACCATGGGGAGGTAATCGGGGTGAACTGCTGGAGGTTCACAGTGTCGCCGCGGCCAAGATGGCGCTGCCGATCGACTACCTGAGAGAGGACTTATCCGCGCGCGCATTGGGCAGGAGAGATATTGGATCGGGGCGTGTGTGTTCTATCTGCGGCTGGTTTGAAGCGGAGCCCGATCTGTGGTTCTGTCCGACATGCGGGGCCGCCGATCCGGCTACACCGGAAGCGTCCCGCGATGATGGAGAAGTAATGGCAAAGAACAAGGCAGGTGCGACTCCGGACAAGGCGTTGCAAGCCTTGGTAAGCGGCAAGAAACTCACGCCTCCCAGAAGACCTGAGATCCTGCGCGCGCTGGGAGAGTCGATCATCGACGGTTTCATGATCACGTGGGCTACGAGAACCCGGCGTCGCGCACCGACACGAACGGGTGGCGTCACCTCCAGCAATACGTAACC